>Ga0256405_10001871_pt1 | contig 53419 bp, 38 predicted proteins | sample RumenRJG_02DNA_FD_189096 | JGI IMG/M metagenome (GOLD analysis project Ga0256405, IMG submission 189096) | Bovine rumen microbial communities from Lethbridge, Alberta, Canada - RJG_02 | ecosystem: Host-associated > Mammals > Digestive system > Stomach > Rumen | place: Canada: Alberta... | reverse complement strand
GCCGCGACATCCATCCCGATGGTAGCGTCAACTGTGTCCCACAATCCAAGATAGTCAACCTCGACGCCAAGCTTGTCGAGCCACGCCGCGAAGTGCCGAGCAATAAGCGCCCCGCGTGAGAAGCCGAAAAGGGAAACAGAAGTGCCAATCCCGTCTTTCGGCAACGATTCGTAGTTCGCCTCGAACCACCGCCGCGCCGAGCGGGATGTCGTTTGCCAGTCAACGCCCGCAATCTTTCCCGCGAGATACGAACCGAAATGAGTCCCAGGCCCCGCTTCAAGATGCAGCTTCTGCCGCGAGTCGTCCACACAGAGGTCACGCAAGCGCGTCACATTTGTGATGCGTCCCGCGACGCCCTGCCCAGTACCTTCAAAGAAAAGACAGAGATTCAATCCTCATCCTCCTGCCGAGCATCCTCCCCTCAGACCGCATCACAAAGGTCTGCCACCGACAATCATGTTGTCTTATCTGTTCGCAGCGGAGAAATAGGCAAGCGCGAGGCGGGCGATGAGTTGCTTGCCGAGTTCGCCAGAGTGAACGTAGTCACGCCCGTAAAACTCAGAAGGAAGCCCCGTCTTGAAGAGCCAGTCATAGGCAGGATTGAACATATCCCAGAGCGGCCAGCCGTTCTTGGAGCAGATCACCTTCAACTCCTCTGCCGCCTGCGCGTCATACTTCCACGCCTTGTCCCCCAGCGCTGCATGGTCGAACGCCGACGGTGGAACAGCGGTTCCCAGCGCCGTTCCCTTTGGTACGCGCCAGTCAATCGCCAAAGTTGGTGTCATCACGACGACTTCTGCGCCAAGCTCGCTATTGACGCGCTTCGCCACCGACTCGATGGCGGGGCCGCCGTTGAGCGGCATTTCGGGATGTATCCAGCCGGAGATTCCACCGATGAACACGCAGTCCGGCTTATAGTCCGCGACATACTTCTTGAAGTTCTCAGGCTCGCAATAGTACCAGCATCCCGTCGAACCGCGAACCGAAACAAGCCAGGTAACTTCGCTCTTCGGATACGCCCGCTTGACGAGCGCGTGGAACTGCGAATGGAAAGTGTCCTGCATGATTGAGTCGCCCAGCATGAGGATTCGCCAGGGCTTGCCGGTCTTCAGCGCATCCAGCGTCTTAGGCGCAAGAGCAAGCGGATTCCCTTTCGGCGCAAAGTTGAGCGGCGGCAGCTTCGCGTACACGCTGTCGCACCACTTCGCCGCCTCTTCTACTGTCGCGGGCTCTAACTTCACGTCACGGACGGTGCATCCCTTCGGGGACTGGAAGAACACCTCCGCTTCCTTGACACCCTCCTGCGCAAAGACAACCCGCTCGTAGCTTTGAGAGTTGGAGTTTTGAGTTGGAGTTGGAGAGTGGAATTTTTCATCCTTTCTCGAACTCGAACTCTGAACTCCAACTTCTCCCCCATAAATCACATCATAGTTGTCCGCGATCATATTCCCCGCAGCGTCATAGAACGCGACCGTCTCGTAAGACCGAACAGGAGCGAAACCGGTGAACGACAGCTTGTAGTACGCGCCGGTCTTGGGAATGGCGACACGCGGCGAGATAAGCTTTCCGCCCTTGTCGGGATACCAGCCCTCAAGCGGATTGAACGTCTGGCCGCCCTTCGCGCCCGACGCCTCGAACCGCCACCCAGCCACCTTCTCGGTCACGAGCCCGCTGCACTCCAGCAGCGCCGCACCCTGTGCCGCGATTGCCGCAACAGCGGCACCTGCCGCAAGAATTGTTCCGCAGAGTATTCTCATTTTGTTTTCTCCATAGCAGTTCATCCTCAAGAGTCTTCCGACCCTCGACAACTGGCGACGGAGAATACTATTTGGACAAGGAAGTAGCCCTAGAATACCAGGGGCACGCTCACGCTCGTGATATCTTGTCAATCAAATCGTTTACCCAATCAACCGCCTCGGCAACCGTTGCCTTGACGGATAGATCGTACTTTGCAGCCGCATACCCCGCGCCCCACAATTCGCCCGCGACGACCCTTGCCGGCCACGACTGGCGACGCCGGTGCGAGAAAAGTCTTTCGCAGGTCTTCCTGACAAGAGCAAGGTCTAGTTCGTTCTGAGTGAAGATAAGTTGCAAGTCTACAAGGTCGTGCGGTCGGGACTGCGACGGGTCTGTAAGTCCGTGCAACTTCTGGGCAACCTGATGTCGCTCATGCTCCAATCTCCTTCAGCAATTGTTCGGCCTCGCCAAGCCGAAGCTCTCCGTTGCGCTCTGCCTTGCGAACACCATCCGCAAGCCGCTCCGCCATGACAGCGCCCTTGCAAGTGCGGATGGCGTCCGCGAGCGGCTGGCACGGGATACCATGATAGTAGGCGACTTCCCCGCCTTTTCTACGGACAAGCTTGATCCAGGGCGGAAGCGCCCGCCGCACCCTTCTGTCTGTCGCTACTTCAATAGCTGGCGGATTCACAAGCGCAAGGTCATGCATCGCCAGAACGGACTCGCCCCATATAATCGCGCCCTCTCCGCCAAGAAGGACCGCCTCCGCATACCCGTCGAACTCCGTGGGCTGATAGTGCGTTGCAAGCCGATACACGCCATAGCCCTTGTGGACAAGGCGCTTTCGCTTCGCAAGGGCAGACATCTCGCTCTTCGGCACTCCGAGTTCAACGGCTTCCTTCGTCGTGATGTAGCCGTAGTTGTCCGCAGCCTGCTCATATATCTTTTCATACGCGGTCATGCCAATAGTATAGCAAAAATGCTGACCTTTTGGCAATGATGCACCTCGATAAATGTCAAAAGGTCAATGATTATACTGACCTTTTGACAACGAAATTTGCCAACTCTCTTGGCAAATTCCATCGAAATCTGCCGACACACACAGCAGATTTCGCCATTCTCCATCGCCAATTGTCAAAGATCAATGCGCTTTTCAGCGCAAAATTCTGCGTTTCTACTCCGACGCCTCGAACCGCCACCCAGCCACCTTCTCGGTCACGAGCCCGCCGCACTCCAGCATCGCCGCACCCTACGCGGCAAACATGGCAGTCAACAAAACTAATGCAATCGACTTTTTCATTGTTTCACCTTACGACATCGTACACCCGCACGTAGTCAACGACGAAATCGTCAGCGGCGTAAACTGCCGCATCGAGTTCGGGAACGCCCTTGCCGGTCATGCGGTTGTTGCGGTACCACTTCGCCTCGGTCGAGAGAAGGACGAACTCGGGCACATGCGAAACCGCTGCGCTGTTGCGCCCGCGAAGGCGTCCGTCCACGTAGATCGAATACCCGTCCGGCTCCCACAGCATTCCGAAGGTATGGAAGCTCTCTGTGTCGACTGCAAGGTTGAGCTTGCCCTCGAACTTCGGCGCCTCGTCGTATGCTGCGGGAATGTGGAACCCCCTGTAGTCAGGGCCGTAGCCGTTCATGTGGAACGCCGCGACAATCACCTCGCCGGGATCGAACGACTCCATGATGTCGTGCTCGATTCCGCTTGCGGACGGGTCGAGCGTCGTGCCGATCCCCTCGCTCTGCATCCAGAAGGCCGACCACCAGCCCGGCATCTTCTGAAGACGGCAGCGGCATTCGTAGTAGCCGTACTTGTGGACAAACTTCGGCTTCTCACGCTTAGGAAGCGGCCAGAAGCCGGAGGGATTGGGCGCAGGAGGAATGTCCCACATCAATTCGCCCGTCTGCAGCTGAGGGGAGACGAACTGTCCGTCGGGCAGCTTCTTCAGCTTGAGATGCAGCTTGCCGTCCGCGACTTCCACGCATCCGTCCTCCGGCGCGGCGAACCAGTGCGCGCGCCGTCCCCAGAAATTGGTGCGGTAACTCCACTTCGACTCGTCGAGCCGCGTTCCGTCGAACTCGTCGTGCCAGACAAGCTTGAACTTCTTTCCGTCCGGCAAAAGCGACGGCTCGCGCCCTTCCACCGTCCGCGCCTCGCTGCACGCAACGGGCAGAGACGCGATCTTCTCGCAAACGTAGCCCCCGCCGGCGGCGGTCTTCAAGACCTTCGTCGTCTCGTCGTCAGCATTTGCCGCAAGCGCCGCAATCGCGAGCGCCGCAAGAATTGTTCCGCAGAGGATTCTCATTTATTCATATCCTCCAGAAAGGCAAATCCCCAAGGTGCAAGACGGATAGACGTGCTGACAATCTCTGCACCATTGGAGAGGAGAATCCTCGTCTTGTCTGCGGCGACTGATTCAACGTCCACCGTCACCTGCTTGCCTGAAAAGTTCCCGACGAACACGACGCTGTTCGCGGCAGATGCGCCGCGCCGCAGAGAAAGGACGCTTTCCGACTTGTCGTTGTCGAGCCATGTCTCGCCAGCGGACGTCATCGCATCATTGTCGCGGCGAAGCGCGGCAAGGGAACGCACCATGTCGCGGCGACGGCGACCGGCGTCAGTGTGCGCAAGCGTCCAGTCTATCGTCACCTCGGGAGAATGCCCGAAAATCGAGTGGCGGCGAGAGTCGGCGATCTCCTGTCCATTGTAGATTAGCGGTATGCCGCGCATGGCAAAGCAGAGGGCAAGGCCGAGCGTCTGGTTATCCCATCCGCAAGTCTTCTCCACGCGCTCGCCGTAGTCGTCGTTCGAGGTATCGTGGTTCTCTGTAAAGTTCATGTTCAGTGTGCCTCTCGGGCACTTCGCCTCATACTGCTCCGCCGCCGCGCGAAGCTTGGCAACGCCCTTGAACGCGGAAACGTCCGCGCCACCTGCCGCCCACTGCTGGTTATAGCCCTCCTTAGAATCGCCCTTCAGGATGGGCCTCAGCCACGAAAGGCATACCGGCCAGTTGTAATTCGCATCGAAGGCGTGACGGGTGTTGGCATGGCGGCATCCCTCGGCGAGAATGACGATATCGCCCTTCACGCGGGCGCAGACATCGCGCGCCTCTTCCCAGAACGAGAGAGGAATGCAGTCCGCGACATCGCAGCGGAATCCGTCCACGTCGAAGTCCGCAAGCCAATAGACCATGTTCGCCTTGAAGTACTCATGCACGGCGCGGTTGTCGAAATCGAGCTTGGGAAACCGCCATCCTTCCATGACCATCTTGCCGTCCTTGTCATACGAAAAATACTCCGGATGGTCTTTCACCACCTTGGCGGACGGGCCGCAGTGAAGAAACACCATGTCGAAGAGAACCTTGATCCCCTTCGTATGCGCAGTTTTGACGAACGACCTAAGGTCTTCGTCCGTACCATATTCGGGATCGACATGGAAGTAGTCGCCGGTGCGGTAGGGATTTCGAGGATTGCCAAAACCACTCTTCACCTGCCTTGGACTCCACATGTTCTGGCGCGGATCGTCGTCCGCCACTGTGACAGGGCACATGTAGACGATAGACACGCCCAAGTCGGCGAGCCATCCCAACTTGGCCTCCGCCGCCTTCATCGTCCCCTCCGGCGTAAACGCCCTCGGCTGTATCTGGTACATCACGCCTTTTCTGAACCATTCGGGCGTCGCCCTCGCCTGGCTTTCAGAAAGAGGATTCGCGCCAGCCGCAAACGCGGCAACCGCCGCGAGAATTGTTATGCAATGTAATCTCATTATTTTACTCCGATTTAAACAACGCACCGGACGAACGTGGCATTCTGAAGCCGACCGTCCAATTTCCACCACAGCCCGAGCGGGTGCGGAAGACAATGTGGTTCGCGCCCTTGCGCAACAAGACAGTCTTGGGGTCGAATCCATTCCACGGACCCTGTGTCGGCTCCACCTCGCCTCCGTTTACAGACAACTCGCCGTAGAAGTCGTTGTGAATTTCGAGCGAATACTCCCCGTCATGCGGCGCTACAATGTCGAATTCCACCTTCGCCCACTTCTCACCTTCGCGACCCTTGATCACAGCGTCAGGATATATCTTCTTGATGTCAAGGACAGATTCGCCAGCTCCAAGGGCGACACGTTTGCCATCTACAACGAATGAAAGCGCAGTCGGCCTGCAAAGAGCGCATTCCCACGCGCCGGAATCTTCCTTTGAGCCATCGCCCGATAGCGTCACATAGCGCGAATGCCGCTGCCCGCATTCAGCGCATTTCCACGAAAGACGATATTTGCCCCTGAAACCTCGGAACGCGACCTTGCCGCCTTTGGCATCGACAACTGCTTTCGTCTTCCACTCGTGGTTGATGAGCTCGTCAAGCGCATCATATGCGGGTTTGCGCTCGAGGTCTTTTGTCATCAACCCCGACACTTCGGGTTCGCCCGCATATCCGCCGCCATCAACGAGGTTCCACCACGTTATGCCGACAACGGACTTGTGGGAGAAGCAGGCACGATAGAAGTTGCGCGTCACAATCGCCTGGATCATGCGGCTCTTCGCGTCAACGCCAGGAGCGGGAATCGTGATTTCCGAAACATGCAAAGGCCTCCCAGCCCCAGTCATAAGGTCTAGACCTTCCCGTATACTCTGCGGAGTCCACGGCTGCACGCCCGCGCAGTCAAGCCCCTCCACGTCGCCCTCGGCGAGTTTTGCTATCGCATTCGTGTTGAATACATGCATCTGGCATCCGACCACGTCGATCTTCGCGCCCGACGCAATCAGGTCCTTCACCATGTCGCGGTATTCAGGACAAACCTTGTTGTCGTTGATGTTGAGTTTCGTCTTCTCAGGCATGTGCTTTTTGGCGTCAAGACAGGCATCAAGCTGGTAGTCGCCCGGCATGACGCCGTAGTTCTCGCTGTACATGAGCGGCTTTCCAGTGCGGCTCTTGCGTCCCGACGCAATCCAGTCCTGCCACGACTCGTTCGTACACTCCCAGCTGTCAACGATGCCGCCGAACCTGGCGGAAACCCCCTCGACGCGGCGGCGGAACGTCTCGCGCATGTTCGCCGCAAACACGGGGCACTTCGCGGCAATTCCGTCATTTCCGAGGGCGCTGAACGCCTCCTTCCACTCTGCGCACCACTTGTAGCCGTCCGGGATCAACCCCTGGGATATCCCATATTCTATGAACGCAAACCGCTCCACAGGCGGACAGCAGTGGTACCACATCCAGCGCGGCAACCCCGCCGCTGATCCATATATGAGGACATGCCCATACGTCGTCATGCCACGCTCACGGCAGAACTCGATTATCGGGGCGGGTGCAGGACGCCTCCAGCGGAAGTCCTTCTTCGCCTCCTCTCGTGTCATTGAGTTCCAGTACGCCTCGGAGTCCTCGTATGCCACGCCATCACGCACAACACCGGGCAACGGCTCGTATTCGCGCCAGTAGAATGGAACCGTCGCCTGGTTAAAGATGCCACCATCACCGAACATCGCCTTGTATCGCGCGTTCTTCTCCTCTGAGCCAAGCTGGTTGAAGTTGAAGATGTTTGAGCCAAAGCGGAATTCGTGTCTGATCTGCTCAACCTCTACTTCCGTCTCGTCGGGAACGGGAATCGCAAACACACCGTCGGCCTTACGATTCGTCTCGATGCCTTCATCTATCTTCTTCTGCTCCTCGGCGTTCCAGATGCTCCAGTACTTGTCGCTCATCGCACTTCGGTCCATCTTGAACTCCGCATGCGCAGAAAGCACGGCAACGCCGAACATGGTTGCAGCAAGACAGAAATCACCACCAAATAGTTTCATGTGCTTTTCTCCTTTGCCGCCGAGCATTCACCTTAGTTCATAGACCAGTATCTGCTCTATTAAGAGACGATCCTTTCGCGAATCTCCTGCAAAAAACTTTGGCCCCTCCGCTCGAACCGAGAACCATACTTCGAACTTTCGTCCGACGTTAGATGGATCATGACACCGGTTCAGGTAACGTTTTGCGAGCGGCGAATCCCACATCTCCGCAAAGATCAGCGATCCGTCGGACGGAATCGTCGTAACGCCCGCCTTATACATGGAGTATCCATCCTTCTTGAAGATGGAAAGCGGGATTCTTCCTTGAAGAGTCATCTCCTTCCCTCCCCAATCGTACAGGTAATAGGGGATGCCCCCAGAAATGTCTCTCGACGCAGGAATTTCGTCCGCAATCGCATGTCCGCAGACGGAGAGCGGATCAACAACGGACTCCTTAACGCCCTTCCGGCTCGATCCCGCAAACGGCTTCTCGCGCCATGGCAGTATCCTCGTGATGAACTGTGTCTGATATCCGGCAAGTTCGTCTGGGTACGCTTCCGTCTTAAGCTCGGAAGCGTATGCCATCTCATCTGCGGCCTGATCAAGCATCTTGAGGACTTCGCATCCACGCCTGTCACGCATGCTGTCTTCCGTACCACGGCAAGACAACCAATATTCCCGCGCCACAGCCTCCGTCGACTTCTTGACCGACTCGATGTCAAACAAAAAGTCAGGCGCCTCCTTTTTGATGCGGTCGGCATAAAGCACACTCAGCAGATCGAGCCCGATTTTCGCGAAGCGCACGTTCTGGGCATGGAATCCGGAGTCCTTCACCTTGGACTCCGCTCGGTCAAACAGCATTCTCCATTCCACAAGCTGCGCCCCCTTGACGAAGCCCATGTTCCAATAGGGATGATCCGCCTCGAAAACCCTCGCTTTCGTGGATGCTATGTGCCGCTGGCCGGCGTCCTCCAGCGAATCTATGTACGCGAGCATGTCATCCGCCGCCGGCCCGTACTTGAATTCGCACATCTCCATTAGGGCCTTGTGCACGTCCATGTCTGGATCGCACAGCAACCTATAGTAGAGGTACGGGGTCATGTCGCTGAATTCATAGCCTCCACCCGTGCCGCACGCGCCAACGGACTCCACGCCCGCCTTCTGAAGCTCCTTTATCTCCCTTTGCATGCGCTGCGACACCATCATCGGATTAGCCGTGCCGTAGAACCAGTAGCTTGCGTGGTCAGTAATGGAAGTCCACCTCAATGTGTTCTGCCAGTAGTTGACCGTATCCCCTTCCGGAGCCACGACGTCGGGTAGATCGTGTATGGGCCGGTCCGGGCAGTGGACATATGCGACGTCAACTACGAAATTGTCCGGCATCTTCGCGATGTTCGCCGGCGCCTTTTCCGTCGTCATCATGCCGTCGTAAGCAAGCGTGGAAATGTACACCCCTTCCGGATAACGCTCCTTCACTGCCGCGCACAGCTCTAGGATGTAGTCCCATAGAGGACCGCCGTACGTGTTGTACTTCTTCTCGAGTGCAAGGCATCCGTCGCAGTGGCAGAGGTGTCCCGTGCGGCAATCGTTCTGCCCGAACATGTACAGGCCCCTCCCCTTGCATCGTATCCACTCCAAGACCGAAGCGGTGAGTGCCTTGCGGCAATCTGGATTGGAAAGACACAGCTGATGGTCGTCGCTGCGTTTCCCGTCCGCCATCAGCGAATACCACTCTGGATGCTTCTCGAAGTTGTCGAGCGGAATGTGCGCATCCTTCGGAATCGCCCATTTGAGAAGCGGCGTGTCTTTCCCGTGAGGAGGAAGAAACAGCCAGAAGCTGTGTCCGGGCACCTGCCGCTGGAATCTGTGACGGTAGCCGTTGACATACTCTGAGACAGCTGTACCGTCGCGGTTCCGCATTCTAAAGCGCATCGTCTGGAAGCCCTTTCTCACCCCGGGATGCATCATTCGGAACCCCAGGAATTTCGGCTGTCGCCTCGTGGATATGCCATTCCATTTCACCGAATTGGTGTGGATGATGCGCTCTCCTCCTTCAAGGCGGTCAAGAAACCAGCGGTATCCAAGGCTGTCCTCGCAGAAGTCGTATACGGCCCACAGAACGCCAAGTTCGTCGCCACCGACCAGGAAGAGGTCTCCGTCCTTCATCGTCACGACGCTCTCCTCGGCGCCAAGCGAATCGAAGAAGTCACTTCCGAGGATACGGTCGGCATCGGAGGAGCGTCCGATGAATATCCTCCTGCCGCCGGTTCCGCACGACGTCTCGAACGCATGCCCCGTCGACTTGCGGACGATGTCGTTGAGTTCCTCGGCGGCAAACGACGCCGTCACTTCCTCTCCAATGACGATCTGGGTCGAGTCAAACGGGAAGACCGTCGGGTCATCACCCTTCGAGTTGGCGATGCACCCGGCAATAAGCACGACAGAGGTAGATAGAAGACATCCAAAAATTCTCAATGGCATGTCCGAATCTCCACTCATCGAAATATGATCATTAAGCCCTTGTTGTTTGGAGCAGTCATGTCAAGCCTGGTTCCATCTTGCGAAACCGAGAGGATGGCCGTACCTTTGCGAGACTTGAACGAAATCATGTCCTTTATTGCGGAAAGCGCAGATGCATTCGGCTGTTCAAGCTCGACCAGCGTTATTACAGACTTCGGATTGTTTTTGATCCAATCGCTGCATTCGATGTTGATCGATGTGTCCGCATAGGCCGTTCCCGTGCGCTCGCCAATGACCAACGAGTCCGTGGACCATACCGCGCCGTCGACACCGTCGGATGGAATGTCAATCGATATCGAAGTGCCGGAATTTGCGTAAAGCGTGGTCGTTCCGGAGACGGCGATGAAGGAATCACCGGCGATGACGATGTTCGCATCGTGGCCCGAACCGGCGGCACTCCCGACAGTAAAGTTCTCCGCCCTCATCTGTCCGTTGCTCAGGACGAGGAAGGTGTTTGCATACGTGCCTGTTCCGAGGTTGAGGTTCTTGAGTTCGTAGCTTCCGCCATCAAGGGCGAACAGTCCGGAATTGCCATTGTCAACCGTGAATGAATAACCAGGCGAAGTCACCTTGGAATTCTCGCCGGTCACGCATACGTAACCATAATCCTTATTGTGTGTCGTCCATGCGAAGTTGGCGCTAGGAATCCACTCCGAACCGCCGCGAACGAAGATACGCGAACCGTTCACCATCGTCTCGAAGCTTCCCTTGTACACTACACCGTTTTCGAGACGCAGTTCTCCGCAAGCACCGCTGGCGTTCTCCTGGGCAAAACGGAAGCCCTTGTTGCCCGACGCATCGAAAACGCCTGGCCCACGCAACGCGAAATAGTTCGAAAGATTGCCGAGGTCAAGTGAATCGGGCTGAGGGCTATATACGCCTCCCCAAAAGTCGCTGTTTCCGAGAATGGTGAAATTCCATCCGTTCAGGTTGATTGTTGCAGTGGCATACTGAATGCTGCCGAGTTTGACACAGCCGGCATCACCCTGCATGGTCAAAGTCGAAGAGAAAGTCGATCCCCAACCTGCGGATTTGAGGGACACCGTGTCTTCCGGCATCGGATATCCGGGCACATCCCAATATCCGTCAGTCTGCCAGTTGCCGTCGACAGCCTCCTTCTGTGTGTATGTCTCTGCCGTTGCCCCCTTCGTAATGAAGTGTGTATAGTTCGTCGCGGCAAGGCCTCGCTCATTCACAACGATAAGATTGGCGTAGTATTGTGTCCCAGCAGTCAGACCGGACACGGTCCAGGTCTCGGAAACCGGCAATGCTCCGGAAAGTCCGTCCTCAAGCGCAAGCTCCGTGCCGCTTCCGTCGGTCAAGCCGGGAAGCGACGTGGAATACACCAGTCTCACGTCCACCTCGGTCATGACGTTGCCATAATCCGAAATGACAGCCGATATCTGCGTGGAATCTGTTGAATTGCAAAACGGCGCATCAACCGACCCGATTACAGGCGCTGTGGGCTCATAACCCTCGGCGATGTTCGGGGCCGTAATTGTTATGGACATCTGGTCGGAAGTCTTGTCGACAACAAGGTCGCCGTCGAACCATTCCGGATGCGAGATGCTTACCACTACGTTGTTAGTCAAAGCATCAAGAGCAGGTCTGTTAGGATTAGTCAGCTGCAGCAGCGTTATCGTCTCGCCGGGATGGTAGATCATCCACGCTTCGGGCTCTATCACCAGCTTTGTCGGCGCATTGCGCAGAGTACCCTTGGTGCGGTCCGTAAAGTTAAGCGTTGATATTTGCAGAGGCGCGCGTGCGACTCCATATTCGTCGGTATAGCCGTCGCGACCCGGCGTGAAGAAAAACTTGTTGTCGTCAAGTTGCATGACCTTCATAGTCCCTCCGACGGTCAACAGAGCATTGTCGCCAACGAGATGGATTTCGTGTCCCCACGTTTCTCCGGAGGCGTCCATGCCGATGCCATAGTTTCCTGAGCAGACAAGAGATGCGTTGTCAACATAGACGACGACATTCGTAGTTCCGCTGCTTGACGACCCCTGGTTCAAGGCCGAGACCTCGGCTACGGCATGATCAAGCACTTCAAAGCGGGAACCACTGACTCCACCATCGATGAAGCTTATAGGAAAGCTCAACGAGTAGGACGATGAGTTGATCATAGAACCCGCGCCTGTAACTCGCAGCAACCCGGCGGTGTTGTTGGCGTTGCGGGCCTTGGGGAATGTCCAATTCGCTGTTGGATTGTAGGTCGATCCGTTCGATATTATGAAGGAGCATCCGCTGGATCCATCGACGGTTCCCGTGTAAGCAGCATTGTCCAACAGGAAAGTCGCGACGGAAGTTGAGCTTGAATTTGAAAGGTGTCCAAGCTGATATCCTTGGCCAGCCGATGCAACAAGAGTGCCGTTCTTGAAAGTGAAGACAGGGATCGTGGGGTTTAAGAAATAGCCCGCGTAACCAGTCGTGGTTATGGTGATCGTGTGATTGTTCGCGTCAATCGTCCGATTACCCTCCGTGGCCCCAAAAGACTTTGGCCCGAGCTGTGTCAGGGATACGTCGCGGTCAAGCGCTATCTCGTATGTCCCTGCGATGAGATTAACGAGGTCTCCATCCCCTGGCACGCCATTCGGACTCCAATTCCCCGCGACAGACCAATTACCCGTACTGCCGCCAGCCCATTGGTATTCGGTCGCCGCCGCAGCCATCGGCAGCATCACCGCCGCACCGACAAACGCCACCGCAATTGAATGAGAAACGAAAGTACAAAGCGTTTCCTTGCTCATGTCTTTTTCTCCCTTTGAAATTTGATTATATTATACTACCAACCCCCTGAAAAGCACAACCCCCGAAATCGGGGGTATGGGGGAGAGTTAAGAGTTGGGAGTTAAGAGTTGGGTGTGGAGGAGTTGTGCCTCAGATGGACCCCCTGCCGATTCTAGCTTACTCTGCGCGAAGAACCACTTCAGCACGTCTTTGTCGGCGTATGTCGGCGTCCAGCAGTTGTGGTCGACGCCAGGGTATTCCTTGTACCGCACATTGCCGTCGCACTGCCAGAGCGCAGCCACCATGTTGCGCGAACGGCATACCGGCACCACGGAATCGCTGCCTCCATGGAATACCCATATCGGCACCTTTCCAAAGCCTACAGTTGCCGACCTTTTTTGACCCAGATCAAATGCCAAGCAGCCTTCGGCCTTGGACTATCGCAGAGAAGAACCCGCTCGCCTCTACCGATGGGTCGACAAGACCGTCACAGACAAGTACAGGTCGCTTGCTCATGCCTTTCCTTAGAGGAAGCCGCTTCATTCGCTCCAAGACCTCTTTCTCCACCTCTGGCCCTATTTCACTGCGCCGCTTCACTTCTACGACATAAGCCGTCCTGGGTGTCTGCACCAGAAGATCAATCTGGCAACCGCGCTCCTTGCCGTCACGGCTCTTGCGGACGTTGCGGTACGGAGCAGCCGACTCAACCGTGGAATTGCCTATGCCAAGGAACCGCACAACCTCCATCGCATTGTTGACGATCAGATTCTCAAACTGGAGCCCCATCACGGTGTTCCAGTCAGGAAGAGACGATAGCGAGACGAAGCGATACGACCCACGCCGGATCATCGCCTTTCGCGGCTCAATGTATTTCAGGTAGAAGCGCGTGTAGTTGTCGCGAAGACGGTATCTTGAAATGCGAGCCTCCTTGCCTGTTTCCGGATTAAGCCCGGGATCGGCATCTATAAAACCACCTTCCGACAACTCCTTCAACCTGTCACTGAGCATACCGTTTCTGTCTATCCCCAGCCGTTCGGCAATCCCGTCGCCGTTCATCGGGCCGTCCGCGAGAACCCCGAGGATCTTCCGCCGCATGGCAACATCTCCGCCAAACATGGAGTGGAATATTGCGTCGAAGTCCTTGAAGAGAACCCCTTCCTTGTTGAAGCACATCCGCCGTATGTTCTCTTCTGCAGAAAGCCCCGGATCGACCTCTTCAAGATACCGGGGGACCCCGCCCGTGACCGACAGGACGTCAAATATCTCGCGTGCATTCAGTTCGGATGCTACAGGACGCCAGAACTCCGCACATTCCGCAAGCGTCAGCTCCGTCAGAACATAGTCCCGCGAGAAACGACCGGTAAAACCTGTGTTTCCGAGAATGTTGTCCCTTATCCACGCGGAAACGGAGCCGCACACGACGAGAATCAGCTTCTCGTGTCGATGGAAATACGACTCCCACGCATTCCGCAGAACGGCGGGGAAATTCGGGTCGTATCCGCCCATCCACGAGATTTCGTCCAGCAGAATGACGGTTTTTCGATTGTCGTCGATTGCCCTGTCTAACCAAAAGAAGGCATCCTTCCAATTGACAAAGGTCTGAATCGGGGAATTTGTGAGCTTGGCAAGCGTCCCCGCAAATTCATTTAGCTGGTCTTGGTTTGTAACCTCATGTTCATCGTTTGGCGCCAACCCTTCAAATTCCATATAGACATCAGCGGTACGACTCGCAAATTCTCTGAACAACGTCGACTTGCCTATACGCCTGCGCCCTCGGCAGGCAACAATGGAAGATGTCCGCTTGCGCCACAGTGACTCAAGATCGTCAAGATATTCTTTCCGGCCTATGAACATAGGATGTCTTTCCCTTTTTCGCCTTCTGAAAACAGCGACATTATCTCATATTCCCGACACGACGTCAAGCGCGAAATTGGCATTTGTCATATTTCGCGCTATTATCGCCACAGAGATTTTTGCGCGAAATTTGTATTTGTCATATCTCGCGCACACCCCCCCCTGAAAAGCACAACCCACGAAAACGGGGGTGTGGGGTGGGAGAGTTTAAAGTTCAAAGTTTGAAGTTTAAAGTTGGGAGTGGAGGAGGTCCCTGCCTATTGACTTGGCAGACGAAATGATATATACTACTGTCATATCTTTTGCGTAAAGAAAGGAAGGTGCGCTGTGGTGAGAGATGTCGCAAAGGTGTTCATGTCCGGACGGTCGCAGGCCGTGCGGATTCCTGCCGCATTCAGGATTTCCACTCCGGAGGTGACGATAGTCCGCAAGGGCAACTCGCTCGTGCTGACTCCTCGTACTCCAATGACGTGGAATCGATTCTTTGCGGAATACGCATGTCCCGATTTCGAACTCGACAGGAGCGAAGCGCAGAGAGGCCAGCGCAGGGAGCTGTTCGCATGACAAGCCGGTACATGCTCGATACCGACATTGCGAGTTACGTGATTCGCGGAACGGACAAGGCTCTTAACCGTCGGGTCGTTGCCCATGCAGGACAACTGTGCATGAGCGCGATTACATACCATGAACTTCTCTACGGTGCGCGTTTGCGCGAATCTCGGCGACTGGAGGGAACGATCGAGGCCCTTGCCGAGATTGTGCCGGTGGTTGATTTCTCTTCTGCGGCTGCCGACAAGGCTAGCGCAGTGCGGGCGGCGTTGGACAGGGCGGGGAAAACCATAGGCGTGATGGATTCTCTGATTGCCGCCAATGCTATTGTCGAAGGCTGCACGCTCGTGACGAATAATACAGCGCACTTTTCAAGAATAGATGGCCTTCAAATTGTCAACTGGACAACGTAAAGCCGTGGCTGGAAGGTGAAGATTGAAACGTTGATTTATTGTATAATTCCCCGTTGATGAGACTTTCGCTGCTGACTCCGATCCTATTTGCCGCCGCCTTTGCATACGCAAAGACGGATGGAACGGCGCGCGCCAAGCCGCGCCCTAACGAGACGCCCGTTTCTGTTCGCGGAACCGTCACAGATGTCTTTTTCGATCCCGTCGACACCGGGTTTGTGTTTCTCGTCCTCGACCGTGGCGGTCATATTTCGTACATCTCGTCGCAGACATCCGACGCGGCGGCGACCTTAAAGAGCTTTCAACCGTTCGTCGGACGCGAGGTTGCTGTCGAGGGACTTGAATTCGTGGTGCCTTCGCTACACAACCGCGCCGTGATGCAGCGGCAGATATCCATCCGTTCTGCCGACGACATCAAAATCGTGGACGTGGCAGGGAAAGACCCGTTCGCAGTTCCGACGCTTGACGAAGGACCGCTTTCGCTTGACTCCATTCCGTCCGCCGTGTCAAGAAAAGCCGTTGGACGCGTCATCGCACGATGGCACAAAAACCGCGTCATCGTAAAGAAGCCAGACGGCGACACGCTCATGGCGGAATTCCGCGACGGCATTCCCCTTCCCGACATGGGCGATTCAATCGAGATTTCCGGCACGCCCGAAACTGACCTCTACCGCATACACCTTCTGCGTGCCGTGTGGCGGAAGACGGATGCCATTCAGACCAACGCTACGGCCGACGCGCCAATGGAGACACCGTTAAAGTCCCTGTTCTGGCTGAACGACCGCTACATAATCGACCCGAGGTTCTATGGGCAAACGCTGACAGTCAAAGGCACGCTCAAGGACTACGTCGCCGACGAAACTGGCGAACGTCGGCTTCTCTTGGCAGCAGACGGCTTCAGCGTCCAGATTGACTGCTCGGACGCCAGGGAGTCGATTACCGACATCGAGGTCGGGAGTCTCGTCGCGGCAACGGGAGTCTGTGTGATCGAATCGGACTTCTGGCGGCCTTCCGCGCCGTTCCCGAAGCACAAGAGCCTTTTCCTCGCGGCACGCTCGAACGCGGACATTGTCGTCCTCGCGCGTCCGCCGTGGTGGACTCCAGCGCGGCTCGCCGTCGTAATCGCCGCGCTCGTCTTGCTCATGACCGCGGTTCTCGTCTGGAACGTGCTCCTCCAGAAGATATCCGACAAAAAGGGACGCGATCTCGCGGCGGCAAGGTTCGCCAGAAGCGCGTCGGAACTCAAGGTGAGCGAACGAACACGGCTTGCGACCGAACTCCACGACTCCATCGTGCAGAACATGACCGGCGCGGCGATGAAGCTGAGGGCGGCGGACAAGCTATTCGAAGCAAACCCCGACGAGTCGCGCAGACAGCTCGCCCTCGCCCTGAAGACGCTCGACTCAAGTCGCGACGAAATTCGGAACTGCATCTGGGACCTCCGCAACCAAGCGCTTGACGAACCGACGATGGACAAAGCGCTGATGCGTGTCCTCTCGCCGCACATAGGGGACACAAAGCTCGCGGTGCGGTTCGCCGTTCCAAGGGAGCGCTTTACCGAGAACACCGCCCACGCGATAATCTGCGTCATCCGCGAACTTGCCATAAACGCCGTCCGGCATGGGAAGGCAAAGTCCTTAAAGGTCGCGGGATGCGTCGAGGACGGAAAGCTCCTCTTCTCCGTCAAGGACGACGGCTGTGGATTCGACGCGGAGAACGCACCTGGCCCGGAAGCGGGGCATTTCGGGCTTCAAGGCGTCCAGGAGCGAATAGAGGCCATTGGTGGCACTCTCGAAATACAATCCGGGCAAGGCAAGGGCACAAAAGTCTCCTGCTGCATTCCAGAACCCTGTAAATCCTGTCAATCCTGTTAATCCTGTCTAAAGGCATTCCATGAACCAGAAAATCAAAATCCTGATCGCCGACGACCACGCAGTGGTGCGGGCAGGGCTCACGACGCTTCTCGGCACGGAAGACGACATCGTAGTGGTCGCCCAGGCCAAGAACGGGAACGAGGCGATTTCCAAGGTGCTTGAAACTCGCCCCGATGTCGTAATAATGGACCTGCGCATGCCCGCGAAGGACGGCGCGGACGCGACGGCGGAAATCCACAGGCGACATCCCGCGACAAAGATACTCATCCTGACCTCGTTCGGCGAGGCGGACGGGGTCGCACATGCCCTGGAGTGCGGCGCCTCAGGCGCAATCACGAAAACCGCCGAAGACGCCGAGCTGTTGTCCGTAGTGCGCAAAGTCGCCGCCGGCGAACGGTTCATCTCTCCGGAGATCAAGAAGATGCTCAAGGACAATCCACCCGTCCCCAAGCTAACCCCGCGCCAGCTTGAGATACTCTCCTACATGGTCAGAGGACTCACAAACCGAAACATCGCAGAATCCCTCAAGATCAGCACAGATACCGTCGAGGAGCACGTCAACCTCATCCTCGCCAAGCTCAACGCCGCCAACCGCGCAGAGGCCGTCGCGATCGCGCTCAAAAAGCATCTTCTCAAAATCTGAGCTGTTCGCGGCGGGAAGTGAGGCGGAGGAGCCTTCGGCCACCGCCGAACGAATCGCAAGCCGAGAAATCGGGCGTGTCGCGAAAAAGCGTGTAACCTTTCGCCACGCGGCGAAAGGTTACAGGGACTACAGGGTTATTTCCTTGGGCGCGGCATGAGCGCACCCTACACCTGAACAAAACCTGTGGCGCCGAACTGCGGGGCCTCGTCGGCGCCCTCCGCAGCCGACTTCGCGACGGGGCGGTAGGAGGCAATCGCCTTGCGCAATATCTCGAGAGTGTTCACGAATGATTCCACGAGTGCGGCGAGCGAGTCCGCGTCCAGGGTCGCGAGCGGCTCATGCCGGCAGAGATGGAACCTGCCCGTTTCATGGTCGCGCGAGATCGTAGCTCCCGCAGTCCCGGCGAAGAGGTGGTTCGCCTCGAGCATGGCCGAGAGCAGCTGCTCCAGTCCCTCGGGGGGCGGATCGCCGATTTCGCCGTGGACGGCGAGCCTGTCGGAGTCCGGCAGACTCATGAGCGTCACGACCATGTCGTCCACGTTGATGACGCACGACCCGTCATCCGATGTCAATTCGACGCCGATTTTGGAACCCAGACCGGATATTAGTTCTTCGAATGTCATTTAAACCTTTCCGCTGCAAACGGGCTGTTGATCAAAAGATGCTGAACTGTTCGTCGATTTCATGTTCCTCGGCGGCGGTAAGCCGGTCATCCGGCGGATTCGACGCGACTGACTTCAGGAACAGGAGCGCGTTCTTCACATCCACGTCGTCGCCGGCGATCTGGTCGATACCGGCGGCGTTCACCTGCTCGAGGGCGTGGTACCATTCGGGATGGGGCGCGATCAGGTGCGTCATCGCGAGTTCGATGAACTCCTTGCGCTTCACCTCATCGGCGACGCGCTCGGCGAAACCGGCACGGGTGAGGTCGGCCATGATGTTGCCGATGTTGAACTTTAGCGACTGGACGACCGCCAGACGGTTCGCCTGCTTGGTGTGCCAGTCCGGCTTCGTGAACGTCTTCACGAGGTCCGGCACGAAGCGGAAGTCCTGCATCGACTTCTCGATCTGGGCGACCTCCGCGTCGTAGAGACCGTGCTCGGCGGCGTAGTTGCCGTAGTTCGTCGTCACGTAGGTCTCGCGGTGGGCCTGGCGGCCGGCGTCCTTCGCGACTTCCTTCATCGCGTTCTTGAGGCTGAGTCCGCCGCCGCTGACGGCGCTGAACACCCCACCGAGGCCCCTGAAGGACGCCGCAAACTTCTCGCTGCCGCGCATGATCGCCTTGCCGAACCCGGCGGACACATCTTCGTATGGCTTGATCAGCGGGATAACTTCGCCGTTCAGGTCCTGGCCGTCCAGAAGGGTCTCCCTGAGGTTGCTGAAGATGCTGGCGATCATCGGCTTGAGCTGGTTCACGACCAGCGAATGCACGAACTGGCGCCACTCTTCGCGGTGTTGCGAGACGGGCTCGGAAGGCGTGGCGGCGAGCGTCGCCAGAATCGAGGTTGCGTTCAGACGGGAGATTGTGGCGCCGAATCGGGCAACGAAATCTGCGTACTCGCGAATCTGGTCGAGCTGGGCGAAGACGGCCGACCTCGCTTCGGCGGAGTCGGGATTGTTCGCCCAGTTATCGACCAAAGTGTTCAACTTGGCTTCGTAGGTCTGATTCTGCTGGTTGTCGCCCTCCTGCTGCACACCCATGTTCCCCTGCACGTAATAATTGAAGGCCCGAATGTTCTCGCTGAGAACCATCTCATCGTCGACGTTTCCGGAGGAAATCAGATCCTGGAATTGGGTGAAGACCGTCTGGAGGGTGATTCCGTTGTGAATGTCTTTCGTCCGCGTCTGGGGATCGATCATCTCTTTAATCTGCACGAGGAAGTCGGGCATCGTCTCGCCATCCTGGAGGGTGTCGGTGAGCCTCATCGACCTGAGCGCTGTCTTGATCTCCGACAGCTGCTCGTTCATGAGTCTCACCGTCTCGTCCAGACGCTGCATGCTCTGCAGCATGCTGAAGATCGGACCCGGCAGTTCCACGCCCATCTCCTGGATGAGCTGGAAGGCCGCCGACATGACGCGCCCGATGTCGGAGGCGTCCGCGCGGTCGAAGACCTCCTGCAGCGCCCTGACGAGGTCATTGCGCTTGGCGGCGAGGGTCTTCTTGCCTTCGGCCGAGAGAAGATTCTCGTAGTTTTCCAGAAACTTGGACGCTTTCTTCGCCGGAATCCAGGCAAGCGCCCACTTGAGGCTGTTGAGCTCGCTCGCCGAGAACCTGGAGGCGTTGCCGTAGTCGATCACCGTGAGGCGCGTTCCGTCGCACATCAGGTTGCCGGCGTGCACGTCGCCGTGGAAGAACCCGCCGTCGAAGATGGCCTCGAACGTCCACTTCTCGATGAAGCCGGTGAGCTGCTTCTGCCGCTGGAGGATGTCGTTGTAGGTGTCCAGGAGCGCCTCGCGCGTCGTGAGGATCTTGGTGGGGTCGCCGCTGAGGTAGTTTACGCTTCCGTCAGCGTTGCGGACCTTCTTCAGCTTGCCGAGGACCGTGTCGACCCTGGCCTTCGAGTCGGCGATGAAGCGGTCGTAGGTGACGCCGGGGGCCTTGCGGACGACAAGGGTGTTGGCGGTCGCCGCGATGAACGGGTAAAGCTCCATGCTGCGCACGCCCTCGATCTTGTCGTTGACGACGCCGGAGGTGTAGATCGAGCCCTGCTTGACGTTGTTGGCCTCAACCGTGAAGTCAAGCTCCTTGAAGATGCCCTCCAGCCGGACGTCGAACACGCCCGCCATTCCCTTCGTCCGCTTCGCGATGTCGAGGAATAGGTCGCGCTCGCGGCGGGCGCGGGCCTGGACGTCCGGACGCAGGATCTTGACGACGCACTCCTCGCCGGCGGGGTTGTCGACCGTCACGATCTTGCAGAGGAACGCCTGGCCGACCGTCGCCGCGCCGAGGGACTTCGTCAGCTCGATAGACGTGATGCGTCCGTTGGAGCGCTCGACCATGTCGAGGAGCGTGGCGCGGACCATCTCCGGCGGTATGGACGGGAGGTTGCACTTGAGGTCCGCTACCGCCTGCCGGAGGTCTTGCGGTAGCGCGGTCTGCGGCAGGCCCTGCATGAGCTTCTGCAGCACCGGGCCCGCGCCCTTGATGAGTGCGCCCAGAATCTCGCCGGAGTTGGACTCGGAGCCGGCGTAGCGCAGCAGCGAGGACGCCATGCGGTGGCGGTCGATCGGCTCCATCTTGGAGAAGTAGGTCGAAAGCGCCTCCATGAGAAGCTGACCGTAGCCGGTGTCGACGTCGAGCGTGCCGGATCCCGCGATTTCATCCAGCGTCTTCTGCCAGAGCTGCTTGTTCTTGGCGGTCGCCGTGGACTGGCGGAACGCGGTGGCGAGCTTCTCGGTGAGGACGCCCTGCATCTTCGCGAGCACCTTGTCCGAGGCCGAGGCGAGGTCGGAGGAGAATCCATTGAGGAAGTCGGCGAGCCCGGGAACGCCCGCGCCGTCGTTCGTCTCCAGCGCCTGGAAGAAGGCGTCCAGCCCGCCCGCCGCGTCCACCATGGACTTCAGCTGGATCATGCGCGCCTTGAGGGTCGTGGTGATCTCGTGGGTGCGCGGCACCACGCCGTCGACTTCGCCGCCGGTGGCCAGGCTGAAGGTGTCGAGGAGGTCCGAATCGGAGCCGAGCGAACGCAGCACGATGCCGAGTTCGTACTTGTGGGAGAGTATCGTCCGGCGCATGATGTCAGCGTCGGTCCTGCCGGCGTCGCGGTCGATGTCGTAGCGAGTCGTATCGTCGGGCATTACGAGTTCGGCGATGAACTCGTGGACGCGGCGACGGCGCGACTGGACGAGCGTCTCGCCTTCGCGGGTCTTGTTTTCCACGGGCAGCTTGACCATCTCGTCGAGCTGGTTCCGGTCGGTCGCCTGCATCTTCCGGTAGAGTTCGAGCGTGGCCGCGCCGTTGAAGCGCGTCACGCCGTCGCCGTTGAGGCCGGCGAGCCTCTCCTTGAAGAACGCCTTCGGGTCGCCCTGGGTCTGCAGCATGCCGCGCGCGAGTTCCGTCAGGTCCGTGGTGGGCACGTGGCAGAGTTCAGTCGCGAGCGTGCCGGTGATGCCGGCGATCACGTTCAGCGCGAGCTGGCGGGCGCGGCTGGAGCCGGCGTCGAAGCCCTCCGCGTTGAAGAGCGCGAGCGCCGCCTCGCGTCCGTAGACCGTCGCGTTGGCCGCGATCTCGTCTTCGATCTGCGAGAGGAAGCCGCGCACGTCGAGGGGGCACACGATCGGGATTTCGACGTTCTTCCGGACCTTGTCGAGATTGTAGTCGTCCTTATTCGACCCGTCGCGCAGCTGCCAGACGTCGATGTTCACCCGCTCCTTCGCGGTGAGGACGCCGTTCGCGACGCTGAGCGTGAACTGTACGCCGTTGTAGGTAACCTGCGACTCGGCCGGACCGTTCGGCGCGGACATCTGCTTGAGCACGTTGTAGACGGCCAGCGTCTCCGCAACATGGGCGGTCGTCGGGATCGCGGTGCGCTTGAAGAACATCGCGCCTTCCCGCTGCTCGGCGTTGAGCTGCGACATCGGATCCAGATCCTGCAGGCCTGCGGGCGGAGGGGTGTCGTCATTGGGATCCGGGTGATTGATGAGATCGACCACACCCTTGCGCATGAGGGAGAGCTTATTCGAGAAGTCGTCTGCGGTGGTCTCGTAGACGTGCTTGTGGAGGACTCGCAGGCACACCTCGTCGACGCTCCCCGCATCGCACCTGCCGATCACGTACAGGTTGGAGAGGATTGAAAAGAGCGAGGAGACCTTCGAGGTCATACGGCTGTCCGCCAACCCTGGATTAGGTTCGTTTGCTACGTTCTCCTGATTCGGTTCGTTTGCTACGTTCTCCTGATTCGGTTCGTTTGCTACGTTCTCCTGTTTCGGTTCGTTTGCTACGTTGCAGAACTGGGCAATCCTCTCGGGAGTGAGCCCGTTCCTGAGGAGCATGATGTAGTTCTCGCCGGGATTGGGGTTCACGAACCCCGCGTCCGCGTTGATCAGCTCCCCGTTGGCGCGTTCGCCACCTAACTTCGAGAGGTCCTGCAGCAGAAGCGCCGTCGGCAGATTGATGCTGCCGTCGAGCGGCAGATCGCCGTTGAGGAGCGACGCCTGAAGTCCCCTCATCGCGGCGCCGTCGATCATCATGAGCGTTTTCAAATCGTCACCGAGGGGCTCCCGCTGGCTCAGCCACCGCTCCATCAGCTGGTTGGCGGCGGCGGGATTGCTGCGCTGGAGCTGCAAGTATTCGAGGCGGGCGTTGGAAATCATCATTCCGAGGACTATCGTCTTCAGCGCTTCGAGCTTCCCCTGCCTGCGGACGTATTCAAGGTCGAGTCCGAAGATGTTGTTTCCGCGCTTCAGGACTTCGCCCGGAAGGAGTTCGCCGGCCGGCCGTGCCTCCGCCCGGGCGACCACCGCGAAGCGGTTGATCTCGGCCGGGAAGGCATCCCTGATCGCCGCCTTGAGCGCCGTCATCCCGGCGGGTCCGGTGTACTTCTCGACATCGAGCGCGACGCCGTTCTGGAGCGTCGCCAGCTCGGCGACGCAGGCGGCGGTGCGCCTGGCGACCGCGGTCTTCAGCGCCGCGGCGACGATGAGCTCGCCGGTCTTCTCGCCGTTGATCTCCTTGAACCCCAGGATGTTGTTGTCATCGTCGATATCCAGGTACGGCCTCGCCTCCTCGAGTTCGTAGAAGACGTCGAGCGCCATCGTCTTGAGCTCGGGGTTGTCGGCGTTGATCGTCCTGCCGATCGCGGTCTGGGCGCGGATGGTGCGCGTCAGCTCGTCGAAGGACGCGAACCCGGCGCCGCCCTGTCCCGCGAAGGGATTCGCCGCGTTGGTGGCGGATGCGTTGTAGTCCGTCGGCACCGCCGGCAGGGCGATGCGGTAGTCGGCGTCGCCATCCAGCTTGCCGCCGAGGCCGCCGAACGCTTTGGCGAAGAAGTTCTGCTTCGGGGCGCGGCTCGGACCCGGATTCGCCAGCTTCTCCATGAACTTGCCGACGGCGCCGTCAAGTCTGGACATAAACGCCGCGAGCCCCTCGCGGGTGATCGGACGGCTGTCGCCCTGCACGTTCTGGAGGCCATCCTTGAGGGCGCCTATCCTGGCGATCGCGTCGTCCACGTCGGCGCGCTGGGCTTCGCTCAGCGGAACGCGGACGCCGTTGACCGACACGCCGTTGTTCCGGATGTCCTGGAGCGTGGCGATGTGCGCGTCGGCCTTCCGGGAGAACGTGTCCTGGATGTTCTGGCGCTCGTAGTTCGCGAAGGTGCCGAAGATGGGCGCAAGCTCTTCTGCGAGGACCCCGCCGATGCCCTGGCTCAGGTCCGTCCCGCTGTCGATGCCGCTTACGACCGTCTGGATTATGCGACGGAGCCTGCCCTCGGCGAGGTTCCTGAACTCCAGCGCCTGAGCGTCGTCCCCCCATCCGCGCGCCTGCGAGAGCAGATTGTTGACGACATCCGCGAAATCGGAAACCGCCTTGGCCACGGGACCGTACCCGGGCTTTCCGATCGCCGCCCGGTCGACGGCCTCGGTTGAGAGGAGTCCGCTCGCGGAAAGCATCGCGGTGCGGGCGCTCTCGGAGAACGTCCTGAACGCCAGCACCGGGAAGCGCAGCGACTCCAGTCCTGTCGCGAACGCCACGGCGTCCTCCGCCGTCGGCTTGTCATTGAGCGAGGCCAGGACGTCGATGGCGCGCCGGGCAAAGGCCTTCACCGCCGTCGTAAGCTCCTTGGCCGCCCTTTCGGACACCTCGCCGGAGAGGATGAAGTTGGACCGCAGGTCCGCGAGGTAGGTGTTGGTCCGCACCATGAAATCCCTCACGACGTACGCGAGAGCGTTCATTCCCGCCGCGTCCAGCCTGCCGGCAGCTGCGTTGCACTTCGCCGCGATGTCATTGAAGGACTTCTTGAAGTCGACCGCCAGGAAGAGGTTCGACTGGATGCGCGCGAGCGTGCGCTGGCGCAGGTTTTCGATCTGCGTGGCGAAGTCCCTTTCGTACTGGTCAGGCGTCTTCTCGAGACGCGCCGCGGGATCGTCCGCGAGACGGCGCAGTTCGCCGATGAGTCCGTTGAAAAGCCCGGTGACGGACACCTGGAGGGAGTTCATGTTCTCTTCGCCGATGCGTGCGGACACGTTCGGTGCTTCGACATACTGCTTGATCTCGGCGAGCTTGGCGGCGGCCATCTTGACGATGGAGCCGGTATCAGGATTCATCCTGGCGACGAAGGCGGAGCGACGTTCGGCCTGCTCGACCTTGTCGGCGAAGGCGTCGCTCGTCTTCACGCCAGAGAACGAGACGAGCGAGCGCTCGCCCTCCGTCGAGATCCTGAGCGTCAGCGAGCATTCCACGCTGCTCTCCGGCTTGGTCGAGAGCGTGACGTCGATCGATCCGTCGTCGTTGAGCGTCAGGGTGCAGTCGCATCCCTGCTTGAGGCCCTCACGGAGCTTGCCGTCGAGATGCAGATCCTCCGCGATACCGCCCACGAGCCGGCCGAGGTCGAGCATCATCGCGGCCTTGACGGCGGTGGACTGCACGCCGGCCCCTCCGCAGACCGTGTCGACATGGGAGGCGACGCAGCGTTGAAGCGAAATGACCGATCCGTCTGGATTGACCACCTTGACGAGGGGCCTCGCTTCGCCGCGGGAACGCATGTTCGCGGTGAAACTCTCGTCCATGCTCCTGCTGTTGTCCGACGGCTTCGGCTGGCCCTTGAGGAACACGGTCGTGTCGAACTTGTCCGCGCCGATCGAGAACCCCGGCACGGACGTGAGGTTCGTCCCGTTCTGGACGAGCGTCTGTCCGTACGCGATGGAAGCCTGGAACTCGGCGCGGACGGCGTCCATCTTCTCCTGCGAAAGGCCCACGGCGGCGGGCTGCGGGACGCCGGGCTGACTGGAGCTGAAGACGAGCGGAGAGGAGGCGTTCGTCCGTGCCTCATGGACGATTCCGGGCAGTGCCGCGGCGATTTTCGCCTTGAATGCATCGAAGGTCATCCCCGGCTCGATCATGCCCATGGCGCGCTTGTGGAACTGCGCGCAGAATCCGGGACCGAGGAACTTCCCCGTCGAGTCCGTATATTCCTCGATAGCCACCTCGATCGCAAAATCCGCCCCCGGCATCTCAGCATCGAGCTGCGAAGCCTCGCGGATGAACTTGTCGACCGTCGCGACGATCGACGCCTCCACCTTGGCGCGCGCCCTCTCCGTCGTCGCCGCCTCGAGCTTGGCGCCGCACTTGGCGAGGTCGATCTCGAGCTTCTCCACCATCTTCTGGACGGTGTCCGTCTTCCCGTGGAGGGAGGCGTTGGCGCAGAGCCTGGCGATGAGCTTTTCGGCGTTGTCGATCTTCGCGCTCCCGGCCGGGAGCGCCTCGAGCGCAGCCTGCGCATGCGCCTTCTGGGCCTTTGTGACGAGCTGCTTCACCGTCCGCGCCGTAATCGGACGGTAGATTTCCATGTCCTTCCCGAAGTTGCCGGTTGCGTCCGTCGCACCGAACAGCGTCGTAAAAATCTCGTCCAGGGCCTTCTGCTGGGCCTGGCCGATCAATCCGCCGCCTTCGGACAGAATCTTCTTGAGGGAGTTCGCGAGCGCGCTCCTGATGATGGCGTTCTGCCTCCCCAGCTCCGTCGGCGTCTCGTTCTGGAAGTAGTTGTGGTCGCCGAGACCCATCTGGTCCGCATTGCGATTGACCGCGAACTTGCCGGTCTGCGTGTCGAATACGACCCCCTTGTCGAGGTCGCCCTTGCCGAATTTGCTCGTCATGTTGACGAGGCTCTGCGAAATACCGTCTAACATGTCCAACTCTCCTTCCTTATGATTGTGGATGATATTATACCATTTATTACACTTTGATAGGATGGTTTGAAAGGTTCTGCTTTGTTTACACGCCACATTGCCAAAGGTTACATAGATTACATAGATTACATAGATTATACCACCATTCCTCCGACTTGGGGAGTGGTTGATTTCCGCAAAATCCGCAAAATAGAGCAAGAAACTGCCTGTCGGCTAGAAAGGAAAGGGCGCGCCGAAGACGTACTGCGGCACAATGACCGGGGGCGGCGAATCGTCCATGGGGTCAGACCCCATGGACGCTCTGAATATAGCGCGTCACGGGGTTTGGGTCTTTATGAAATCGTCTATTTCGGCTATTGTCGCTTCGTCGCTCTGGCAGTGGAGGGTGTCGCCGAAGTCCTCCAGAAACTTGAATACGCCAGCATCGACGAAAAGCTTGGCGACCTCTTCGCCGGAAAGTCCCTTTGCGTGGCGGTAGGCCTCGACGATGTTGACGGCGTAATCTATCTTGTTGTAGCCGTTCATCGTCATTCGCTCCAATCGAGGGGAAGATGGCCGGTTCTGCGCTCTTCGTCAAAGAATGCAACGAGGCTGCGCGTCGGCGCACACCAAAGCCCCGTCGCACTGTCGCTGAGCGCGGCGTAGAGCTGAGAGGAATAGAACGCGCCAAGTGCGGTGCCAAGGCTCATGCCGCCAGCGACGAGGCGCTTCACGACGTCGGCCGAGATTGCGTAGAGGAGCGGCTGGAAAGCTTGTTCGCTCATGCGGCGGTGCTTCCCTCGACGACCTTGTGCGACACGTAGCGGCAACAGGCGAGCGCCGCGGCAGTCTTGAACACGATCTGGTTGAAAAGCCGCTCTGCGAGAAGGCGACGCATCGCTTCGTCCTTGGAATAGACGCCGGTCTCGAAAAAGCGGATTGTCTGATAGACGTTATCGTTCGCCACGGGGCCAATGACGACATCATAGCCCGCGAACACGTCGGTTCCCTGGCGACACGCGATGACTGCGTCGAACCATTCTTCAGAAACGCCATCGAATGTCTTTATGGCAAGCGCATTTGTCGCAAGGGCTGAAACGTCATAGACGGTCACAACGGCTTCCGTCGCTTTCCGCACAAGCCGGACGCGCTTCGCCCAACGGATCGCCTGTTCCTCGCTGGCGGTCGTGTAGAAGCCTTTGCCGAAATCCGGCGCATGGAGCCGCTCGCGTATTTCCGGCGCGATTACGGCTTCCGTCCCGCCATGATAGGCGAATCTGGATGTTGTGCTCGTCATGCTTTGTTGCATTTTACGGCACATATTCTATCATATTCGTGCCATCCGACGCCACGAGAAACTGTCAGAAAATAGCGCGGATACATAAGCATCTAATCGTCCATGGGAACCCCATGGACGCTCAGCAGAAAGCTCTTGCCGCACCGACGGATTCCGGTGATGACCTTCACATTCCCGTTCCCCATCAGTCGAACGAGCCTGCTGACCGATTCTTCGCGCTTGACAATCATGTACCCTCCAATTCTTTGGCGGATATCCACCTAACTTTTGTTCACACGCGAATTATTCCATATCCTGCGCAGCCAGCGCAACGACATCTAGCAGGTCGGGTGCTCGTCCTTGAGCCGGACCTCGCCGGCGTTGAACCAGCCCGACGAAATCTTCTGGAACTCGTCGAGCGAGATGTTGAGGTTCGCGAGATTGATTGCCATAACTTTGTGTGACTCCTTGAAAAGTTGAAAGGTTGAAAGGTTGAAAATCGGGGGCTACTCTTGGTCGTAGAAGTAGTATTTGTTGAGGAGCGGGTATTTGGTGGGATTGTCGCGGATTTCCGCTTCGATCCGGTCCACGACCTCCTGGTCGGAGAGCTGTGCGAGCTTTCTTTCGGCTTCCGTGACGTCCGCATCCAGCGCTTCGCCCTGCAGGACCTTCTGCTTGTCGTCGCTCTCCTTGAGGCGGATGATCTTCTCGCGGTTTGCGGCGAGGGGGGAGGTCGCCTTGGTGAGGAGCTCCGCCTCGTGCATGAGCGCCTTGCGGAGAGCGTCGTCCTGCATGACGTGGACGCCGCCGACGCTGAGCGTCTTCTCGAGGAAGTGGAAGCGATTCGCCTCAAGCGGCGCGACGCGCGTGTAGTCGAGCGAGTCGGCGGCCTTCATGAGAAGACCCTCGATCGTGCGCTGGGCGTCGGCCGACGCGCCGTGTCCGGCGGAGACGTTGAGATTGGTCTGCGTCTTCCACTCGTCTCCGTATGCGCCGGGATAGATCTCTTCGGCGAGATTCGTGACGAGCTGACCGGATTCCTTCTCCCAGTGGTCGGTACCGCTGCCCTTGCGGCCCATGTCGTGGCCGGCGGCGGAGATGGAGAGCGAGCCCATGTCCACGCTGACGCCGCGCTCGCGCATGATGTTGCCGAGGACGTTCGCGAAGACGAACACGCGCGTGGCGTGGCCGCGGCCGTGGATGTTGCGGCCGTCTTCGAAGGTCTTCTCGTGCATGCCGTAGGCTGGGAGAGCGCCCATGAGCGCCTTCCTGCGCTGTGCTAGGGTCGTGGGCGCGGCCGTCGGGTCGAGGGCCGGGGGCATCGTCTTGGTCGTCTGCGGCGCGTAGGGCGTCTTGGCGTCGAGCGCGGCGATGGTCTCGGGGTCGATCGCCGACAGGAGCGAACGGATGTTCGGCGGGAACTGGGAATACGGGATGATCGGGAGCTTGAGCGGCATGGAGGCGAAGCCGTATTTGTTCTGCAGCCGTTCGGCAATGGCGAAGCCGATCGTCGCGCAGGTGGTGAGCGGGTTGCCTTCGGCATCCGACACCGAGCCCATGGCTTGGCGCAGGTCGGTGACGGCGGGCGAGGAGAGGATGCGGGCGAGCTTCTCCAGGGCCTGGCGGCCCATTTTCGCCTCGATCGCGGCCAGTCCGACGGACACCGCTCGCGAGACGTATCCGTTGCGGTCGTCGGGGCCGAGGCGCGCGTCTTCGCCCTGATAGTTGGCGGCGGCGTCCGCTTCGCAGACCTCATCGATGATCCGGACGACGTTCTGAAGCGCGGCCGTGAAGGCGGGCGCGCCGAAGTCCCGCTTCGCCGTGAGCAGCGCCGAAAGGGAGGCGTAGAGAGTCTCCGCGCCGGCCTTCACGCCCGTGGCCTCCTCGCCGGACTTGATCTTTCCGGCGTTGAGCGCCCAGCCGTAATACGAGTCCTTCAGCGCTTCGTCGGGAAACGGCTTCCCCGCAACGGCCTTGAGGTGGTCGAGGCGCGAGGAGATTTCCGGCGCGATGACTTTCCGGCGGATTTCGTCGACAAGCTTCCGGCAGTTCGTCAGAGATGCCGCTGCGCCGCCTTTCGAGGCGAACTTCGCAAGGTGTTCCTCAATTTTGCCGAGGATTCGCTTGAGGGCCGCACCGCCGGGAACGAAGCCGCCGGGGAGCCCGAGCGCCGCGATTTCGTCCTTGCGGTCGGCAAGCTCCTTCTCCAGCGTCTCCCGGATCAGGGCCTGCGGGTCGGCGGCGATGCGCTCCCGGACGATCTTGGCCGCGACGAAATTCATGACGTTGTGGGCCTTCATGCCGGAGTCGAGACCTTCGCCGATCAAGGCGAGAAGCCTTCTGTCGTCGGTCTCGCCGAGCTTCCGGCCGGCCGACACGGCGTCCAGAATTTGGCCCAGCGCTTCGCTCATGTTCGAAACGACGCTTTCCCGGATATCCGATTTGCGGTAGTTGTCGTCGGTTTCGAGGTTGTCGATCATTTCCAGGGAACGCCCGGCGGCGGCGCGCAGGACGTCGCCAAGCCATTCCGGGGCGTTGGCCAGTCCCTCGCCGAAAAGCGACCGCGCCAAAACGATGGAGCTATTCGAAAGCCCCTTGAACGCCATATCGAAAAGCTCGTTCGAATGATTGTCCAGCAAGTCGTGGAAATAGGCTTCGTTCTTCTCCTGCATCATCCGCTTGACCGTGCGCGTGTCGGACACGAGATTCGCCTTCGCGACGTCGATCGCGTGTCCGTCGGGTTTCTCCCAGAACGTCACCTTGAAGCCGTTGTCCTTGCCGAATCGGAGGAGCTTCTCCCTGTCGGCGGCGATCTGGGCGGCGATCCACTTGTCCTTGTCCATGCCGCCGGTGACGGAGGGGTCGTCGTCCGCCAAATTTCGGTAGTGCTCGTCGATTTCGCCGACGTCGACGCGCATTTCCGCCACGTCGCGCGAGACGACGATCGGCCCGTGCAGCTGCGCCTCGATGTATTCGCCTCCGGCGACTTGGATGGATTCGCCGGGATTCGCCGCGCGGCGGACGGTGGAAAGCCCCATGAGGACGGGGTCCAGCTCCTCCATGCCGACCAGGAGATTCTCGATGTTGTCGTAGCCGGCCACGCGCGAGGCCCCGTCCTCCTTCACGCCGATCGCGTCGAACAGGACGGCCATGAGGTCGTCCTTGTCAATCTTCCGCGCGCCTTCGATGCGGTTGGCGTTCAGGGAATCCTCGATCTGCACTAATCTATTGTCTGTCTCGAGCCCCTTGCCCGTGATGACCCCGCTCGCGGCATACAGCCGGAAGAAGTATTCGAGGGCGGCCCCGGCCGCCGTGGAAGGGTCGGCGAGCTGCGCGACGACCTCGGGCTTCACGAACTTGGAGAGATACTTTCCGGCGCTTTCGAGGAATCTGGCCTTGCACTCCTCCGGCTTGGTGAAATCGAACTTGATGGCGAAGAAGGTGTCGCTGAGCGTGTAGGTGGCCTGCTGCTTGACGTGCTCCTTCATCACGAACACGACGCCGCCGTAGTTCGGCGCGGCGCCCTGAACGCCGTTGGCCAGGTTGAACGCCGCGTAGTTCGGGCGGTCCCTGCCCTCGAACTGCGGCATGCTGCCGTATTCGGGGAAGAAGTGCTTCTCGATCTGGTTGCGCCGCACGAGGTAGGAGTTGGCGTCCTTGGCGATGTTCTTCTGCTCCTTGGAGACGAAGGTGTTGACGAGCGAATAGCCCGGCTGGAAGAGCGGCGGGTTCTTCGGATCCTGCCCCTTGCGCCAGCCGAGGAGGTTCGAAAGGTGGGCGTTGACCGTCAGCTCGCTCTTGCGGATCATGTCGCCGATGTCGTGCGCGTCGGCCTCCGTGAAGCCCGCGTCGCGCATCTCCTTGTCGGCCTTCCCCGTGAGTTCTCCTCCGTGGATGCTGCCGTAGGCGGCGCGGTTCGTGAGGATTTCGAGGTTGACGCTCGTCATCTCGTCGGCGCCGCCGCGCTTCGATAGGTCGCGCTGCACGTCGTTCCCGCAATGCCGGAAGACCGGCGCCTGCGCCATGAGCGCCTGGCGCGCTTCGGGCGTCTCCGCCTTGCCGAGCGCGATGCGGTGGGAGATTTCGCCGAGGACGAGCGCCTCTAGGTGACCGAGGGCAAAAGCCATGCGGCAGCACACGCCGGTCTGTTCCGCCGTGAGGTCGAACTTCGCGAGGCGCCGCGAAAGCTCGTTCTTGAGACCGTCCGCGTCGCGCGAGATGAGCCCCTGGTAGACCTGAGAAAGCGTGCCGTTGTCGAGCGAGTCGAGCGCCTGCGCGAAGGCGGCCGCGAAGCGCTTTTCGGCGTCTGGCGCGCCCTCCGTCTTGTCGGCGGCCGCAGAGCGCTCCGCCATGAACGCGAAGACGTTGAGCGAGCGGGCGAGCGCGGGGATGTCGATCTTGCCGTCCGGCCGGGTGAGCGTCTTCAGGATTTCGGCGGCCTGGGACTTCGCCGGCTCCGCCACCGTCTTCTTTTCAAGCTCCGCCGCCATCTTGTCGAGACGAAACGACTGGTCGCCGATCCGGATCGGCAGCGCGCGCCGGTTCTGGACGTTCACGGCGTCGCGCCGGGCGGCGATTTCCGCGTCGTCCTGCCGAGCGTTCGCGCCGTCCGCGCGGTTCACGTAGCGGTCGATGATCTGCCGGACCTCCTGGCGCGTGAGCGGCTCGATCGCGCGGGCGCTCAGCGCGCGTGGGTTTGAGTCGTCCGGCGGAAGCCCAAGGGACTTGCGAATCTCGGCGATCGCCCCCTTGTCGGACCCGAGCTTCGACTCCATCGCCCGCACAAACGCCTGTTTGATGTCCACAACACGCTTGGCGTCGATCGTCGCGGTGTTCAGGGACTGGTAGTGGACGTGCGCGTTGACCTTCTTCAGGGTGACGTTGTCGTCGGAACCCTTGTAGTCGATCTGTCCGGCGTTGTGCGTTCCCGACGCGATGCGGTTGAACTGGTCGAAGCTGATGTCGAGTGGCATGGTGTGTTTCTCCTGTTGTAAGTTTGAAGGTTGAAAGGTTTGAAGGTTGAAAGGTTTGAAGGTTGAAAGTTGAAAGGTTGAAAATCCGGGGCTGCGCCGGGTCGGTGCCTATCCTTTCAGTCAGACATGGATGAAGTCGAATCCGGCGGGGTCGGCGGCTTCTTGAAGAGGACGTCGGAGATATCGTCGAGAAGCTTCTTCGCGTCAATCACCTTGTTGCCGCAGCAGACTTGGCGCACGTCGTTCACAAGCTGGACGTTCCTGCGGTCCATCCCCCTCGCCTCGGTCAACGCCTTTGAGAGCTTTGTCACGATGGGATCCATCCTCTTGTCGCGCCACTTCAGCTTTGCATGGTTCAGGCGGTCTTCCTCCGTCAACTTAAGCCCGTTGCGCGGTTTCAAGTTTGCTGCGACCTCGCTTACTTCGGCGTTGTAGGCGTCCTGGTCATTGACCAATTCGAAAAGCAAACTCAAGTCTTCAAGCAATTTCTTGTTGCGCTCCTTGACGTCCTTCGCGCCGACTTTCCGCTCGTTGCCGGTTTCCTCGATTTTTTCGGGCAGCCCCGCGACCTTTCTCATCAGGGCGTGCAGTTCGCTTTTGGTGAGCCCGGTGTCAATGTTAAAGACTCTTCCGCCGCCGAGCCCGATGTCGGCGCTTATCTTGTCGTTGTATTCGAGCTTCAGCTGGCCGATGTTGTACTTGCCGTCCGCTACCTCGTTGAACTTGTCCAGCGAGATGTTCAGACCGTCGAGATGTACGATTGGCATGTCAGGTCCTCCTTTTCTTTTTCTGCACCTTCCCGGCAACCTGAATACACGCGAAACCTGGAAAGGTTACACTTGAATTGCGCCAAAATCGCCAGGAGAATCCCCTGCTTCGTTCGACGGACGGAAATCGGCTATCGAGCGGCTCCACACGAGCGCCGTCTCGATGAAGGAAACGAGCTTCCCCTCGGCGTCGTTTGCGAGCTCATCGGGCGACTCGTATTCCTGGAGCCGGAAGCGCCCGGACGTCTGGTCCAGCGCAAGAGTCGCGCCTGCCGTCCCGGAAAAGAGGTTGTTGGCCTCGAGCATCGTGCGGAAGAGCTTTTCGCAGCCCTCGGGGGGCGGCTCGCCGAGGTCGGCAGACAGGAGCACGAGCTTTCGCTCGCTCACGCTCTGGAGGAGAACCTGCACTTTCGTGCTGCCGTCCTCGCTTGCCACCTCGAACACCGTCGTGTCCTGCACGACGCTCAGCTCAAGCTTGAAGGCGCGCTCGAGCACCGCCACAATATCTTCGAAAACCATGCCCTTACGTGTTGTTCACGATGCCGGTCATAGTCGTATTGAGGCTCTTGAGGATGTTCGAGATCATGTCGTAGCTCTGGTCGCGCTTGTTCGTGAGCGACTGGAGCTCGATCATCTTCTGCTGCGAGAACGAGTTCTTCTCGTCCATCTTCGACTCAATCAGCGTGATGAGGTCCGTGTTCGAGGCGTCGGCGAACCCGGTCGGAACATCGGACGAACTGAATCCCATCACATTCACAAGAAAATCGTAAAAGGTGTAGTCCCGGCCGTCGTAAGTGACATGGCTCGTGTTGATGTTGTCCATGTTGGCCCCGCCGTCGAGAATGTCGTTCTCGATCTCCGTCAACGCCGCCAGCTGGGCGGAGGTGGCGCTCATCTCCTCCATGAGGGCGATGATGTCCGTCTCGAGCTTCGACGCGCGCTGGAGGCAAATCGCCATCACGAGCTGTCCGATGGAAAGCTGCCTGAGAGATCCGTCCACGTTCGTCACGCCCTCAACGGTGTACGCGCGCGCGGTGAGGAACTCGCCCGACTCCGGGCTAACCATCGAGAGGTCGAATTCAACAGTTCCGATTGCCATGTCAGACTCCTTTCAACCTAGAAATTCGCGGCGTCAGCCTCCTGCGAGGCGCCGAGGGTGCGGACGACGTTGGACGAGGTGGAATACGCGACGTCGCGCCTGTTCACGAGCGTCTGCATGTCGATCATGTCGCGCTGCTGCTGCTGCGTGAGCGCGTCGATCTTCTCCTTCACCGCCTTGACCGCCGCCATGCGCTTGTCGTAGGTGTTGATCGCGTCCGGGAGCGCCGCGTCACTGATTCCGAGCTCACTCGTTATGTACGCCTTCGCCTGGGCCCAGTCGGCCGATCCGTTCGCTATCTTCTCCATCCACTGCGCGGCGCCGTCCAGCTTGACCGCGCCCCTCGTGAGTATGTTCATCTTGACGACGCTCTGTCCCTCATAGGCGGAAGCCGCCTGGAGGCAGACGGAAATCGCGAGCTGGGCGAGCGTCAGGCCCTCCGCCGAGCCGTTCGAGTACAGCGAAATCGCGTCCGCTCCCTGCGGCGCGTAGCGGTTTGTCGCTATCTGTTCAATTCCGATCATGGTATTAATACCCTTTCAACTCTCCCGCCTTCAACTCTCCAACCATCAACTCTTCAACTTTTCAACCTTTCAACTCTTCAACTTTCTTCCCTACAGGTTCCTTATGAGGTTGCCTCTCGTGTCGCTCACGGAGGTCATCAGGGTCGAGGCCGTCGAGAACGACTCGTCGCGGCGGTCGACAAGCTGCTGGAGGCGCGTCATGTCCGTCTGCGCCTTGTTGTTGCGGCCGTCGATCATCGACTTAAGCGCCTGTATCATGCCCTCGACGCTGGATTTGGTCCAGTCGCTGTTCGCCCAGTCGGATCTCCAGTTAGGGCCCGGATCGGAGCCGCCGCGTTTCACGTACGCCTCGCGCAGCAAATCCCACTGGTCGGACGTTATCCCGGATACCGACTTTTTGTCGGAGCCGGCAGCGTCGCTCGCGAAGTCCGCCTGCGTCTTCGTGAAGATGGCCAGGAGCGAACCCAATCTGTCGAGTTCGACGTTCCGCGTCTTGATGCGGGTCGTGAGCGGCGCAACCTCACCCTCGACCGTCACGGCGCGGTTCGCGCCGATCTCGATCATGAGATCCTGGAAATCGACGGGCTTGCCGTTGACCTTGTAGTCGCTGAAGCTTACGCCCCATTCCTGACTCAGCGTCACCGGTGTCTGCGGTTGTATCGTCGCCATGTCACCCTCCTTTCAACTTCAAACTTTAAACTTTAAACTACCCTATATTCCCGATCGTCGAGCCCGACGCGTCGAGCGCCTTCCTCACGAGCTTCGACGCAGTGGAGAAGGAATTGTCTCGCTTGGAGACATACGAGTTCAGCGAAACCGTGTCCTGCTTTAGCTCGTTGTCCTCCTTGTCGATCGCATACTGCACCGCGTTCTGCGCGTTCATCAGGTCACGGCGAGTCGTGTAGCACAGCTTTACGCCAAGTCCCCCGAGGTCAATTTCCGTTATGCTGATGGACACGCCGTATTTCGCCGCAGTCGCCTTGGCGTCTGCGAGAGACGGCATGTTGGCCGTGGTGTCGCCGCTCTCCTGTTCCTTGGTCTTGAGCGTGGCGTAGGCCTCGTTCAGGATGGCCATAACCGTGCCGAGATCATCGAGCTTGCGCATGCGCTGGCGGACGACCTCGGAGTAAGCGCTAAGCGCCTGCTCGATTGCGACCGCCTCCTTGAAGGACGCGGCGGAAAGAGCGGCGGCATAGTCCTTGCCGGCGACGCCGTTCACGGTGTAGGAGTACTGCTCCACGCCGTAGACGGACGCTCCTGGTATCCGATTTGGCTCGATCATGTTTGCCATACTGTCGCACCTCCGGCCACAACTTCAGCTTTCGGCTCGTATTATAACATACTCTTTCAGCGGAAATCCATACAAAAAAGTCGGCGGCATCCCGAGGGATGCCGCCGCCCCCCCCCTGTCTTGCTACGCCTGGATCGCGTCGCGCATCGACTGCATTTCCGCCTGGCGGACTGCATTCATCAGCTGGACGACGTTGTTCACAAGCTCCTCGGCCTGGTTGAAGAGGTCCTTCGTCTGGTCGAGTTCCTCCTCGGACTTCTTCTGCTGTGCGCCCATCTTCGTCGCTTCCGCGTTGAGGAGCTGCGACCAGTTCTGCACGAAGTTCTGCCCGAAGCCGCCGATCGCAGCGATCAGGCTGTTGTACGCCTGCGCCTTTGTGATCGTGTTGCTGGCGTTGATGTAGTCAACGCTGTTCGCGCGCGTCTGCTGCGTGGAGAGGTACCTGCCTCTCGCCTCCTCGACGTCGGCAAGATGGGCCTTGGAGTCGGTGAGTCCCGGCTGCATGAGCTTCGCGTTGCCGTAGGCCCGGGCGTAGGTGAGTTGGTTCTGCGCCTTCTCGAGCTTCGCCTCCGCGGCCTTGATATCGGCCTTCGAGCCGGTCTTGATCGCCTCGTTGTAGTCCTTCAGCGCGGAATCGTAGGAGCTCTCGAACTTCTGGACCTCGAGCTTGATCTGGGCGCGAAGGTTCTGCTTCGCAGTTTCCAGATCGACTTTCAGCCGGCCGGTCTTCTCCGCGAATTTCGCGTACGCGCCATCACATGCCGTCCTGACGTTCTCCACGAGCGTCGCGTGCGAAGGATCGGTCGTGAGATTGACGTCGTTGAGCTGCGGGAACTGCTGTCGGAGATCCAGCATCCTGTTGGTGGCGTCAATGGACTCGCTGGCGTTCGGGTCGGTCATCTGCTTGATGAAAAACGCCTTGTCTTCCGCCGAGAGACCCTGGATGTTGTCGAGCTTCGCCAACTCCGCCTTATAGGCGTCGAGCTTCGCGACGGCCGTCTTCACGTCGGCGAACTCGGGAGCGTCGAGAGCCGCCACGTCCGCGGACGTCACGGTTTCGGCGTTCCTTCCGAGCGCATCCGCCGTGACCTGCATAGTGTTCGATTTCTGCAGTGCGTTCTGCGTTTCGGTGAACTTCGCCTGTGCGTTCCTGAACTCCGCGCTATTGTCGAAGCTGGTCTCGACTTCGCTCTTGACGGAGTGGCCGTTCGTAAGGGACGGCTTGCCTCCGATCTGCTGCTGCACCTTGGCGAGCTGCTTGTCGGCGTTGCCCTGGTTGTTTGCCGCCTTCATCATGTCCACGTTCTTGCTCGCGACGTCGAGACCGGCCGTCTTCTCCGTTCCGAGCTGCGCATTGAAGGCCTTGGCCTGCTGGTAGAGCGAGATGAACGTCGCGGCGGATTGGAGCGCGCAGCAGATTGCGCCTGCTATCATGCCCGTCACCGCGGCGGTGCGCTGGGCTTCGGCCTGGTCCAGGATGCTCTTCTGAACGGCCAGATTCTCCGCGAGACGCATCTCGCGCGTGGCGTCGCGCTGCTTCTGCGCGACCTCGACGAGAAGCGCCATCATCTTGTAGAGGTCGAACATCGCGCGCCTAATGTTGCTCTGCGCGCTGTCCTTCGGCATCGCGGCGAGAGTCTTGGTGAGCGTCTCGCTGAGCGTGTCGTGGAACAACTTGATCTGCTCCTCGGTGAGATTGAGGCTCGTGTCGGCCGCGAGCTTCTGGCAGAGCGAGTCGATCGCCGCCTGGTCCACCGTCTCGGGGATGTCGAGGTCGTCCGGTATCCTGATGGTGACCGGCGTCTCGACTCCGTCCACGGTCTGGGTGATCGTGACGTTCGTCGATCCCGCGACGCCGTCGGCGCCTTCGGTCTTCGTGACCTCGCCGAGCTTGCCGAGGAGCGCGTCCCAGTTGACCGCTCCTGCATTTCCATTTACTTGAATGCTCATGGGATGGTTCCTTTCTCGTTAATCGGTGAAAGTTGAAAGTTGAAAGTTTGAAAGTTGAAAGTTCAAAGTTAATCGTCAAAGGTTCAAGGTTTACGGCTTTACGGTTAACAAATCCCTTATTTAACTTTCCAACTTTCCAACTTTCAACTTTCCAACTTAGTCTACGCCATCGCGCCCATGTTGTTCGCGATTGCAGTCTGCGTGTCTGTCGCGGACGAGAGCATCTCCGCCACCTGCGAGATCGCCTGCTGGAGCATCTGGAGGATCTGGTTGAGTTCCTCCTCGCACTCGTCGAGGCGCTGCTTGAGCGCGGTGATGTACTTCTCGGTCTCCGAGACGTCGGCCTGCGACATCCCAGCCTTGAAGGCGTCGTATGCTCCGACGCCGCTTGCTACGCCTGAGCCGATTCCGACGATCGTCATGGTCAGCGCGACCGCGGCGCGAATCTTCTCCATCGTCTCGACGGTGACCTTGAGACCCTTCGCGGTGTCTGCGATGCCCTTGGCCACGCTCGAGACGGCCGACGCGCCGCCGCCCGCGAGGCCGGCGCCGAGGGAGGCCGCCATGATCGCGACGGTGATGAGCACCTGCGCGAGGATCTGCGACGCCTGCTTGCTGAGCCCCAGGCTCTCGAGGCCCTTGGCGAGCTTTTCGACGATCTTGTCCATCACGCCCGTCTCGTTGAGCACCTGGCACCCGATCGCGATCGCCGCACCGATGACCGGACCGACTGCGAGGCCGCCCGTAGCGATGCACGCGACGACCGCCGCGACGACAGCGAGAGCCGTCATCAGCCAGCCGAAGATCTTGCTCGCCTTGCGGGACTCGGCCGCCTTGTCCATGTCCTTGAGGGACTTCTCGATCTTCTCGCTGCGGTTGTTGCGCTCCGCGTCGAGTGCGTCCTTCTGCATGTCGATGCGCTCCTTGGCCATCGCCGTCTGACGCTCCTCGTTGTCCATCTGGATGTACGAGAGGAGTTTCTCGAGGTTCTGCTCGAGCTGCTTGATGTCGGCGGGGTTGTCAAGGGCCGGAACGCCCGTAGAGCCGGTCGGCCTGCCGGTTTCGGCGCCGTCGGCGCGCGGGTTCGTGTTGACGCTGACGTTGCGTCCGCCGAGAAGCGCCGCGATATTCTTGATGGTCTCGGTCGCCTTGTCGGAAAGGCCAAGCCCCTTCGCGAAGTCGGCCGTCTGGTCGATCGTGCTCGGCATCTTGCCCGCCGGAATGCTGTTGATTTCTCCTGCCATTGGTTGGATCCTTTCGTTGTTTGTTTGAAAGTCTGAATGTTTGTGGTTGTTGCCCTGTTCGCCCTGTATACACTTAAGTCGGCACAAGGTTACAAACTTTTTTCACCCATTCAACTTTCAACTGTTCAACTATTCTTCAATCTTGAATTCTTCCTCGCCGATCGCCTTGCGGAGCTCGGCGGCCTTGGCGCGGTATTCGCGTCCGAGGTCCGTATTCGCCGGGCAGTAGTGCTCGAGCGCCATTATCGCGCTCGCCGCGTTCCCCTTGTCGCCGAGCGCGAGATAGCACTCCGCCGCGTGCAGCTGCGGCTTCGGGTTCTCGAGATCGAGGAACGAGGAGTATCCGTACGAGGCAATCGCCTTCTGGTAGTCCTTCTGGGCCTGCTGAACCGCGCCGAGCGCGAACCAGTACTTCGTGCTCAGGTGGTCGAAGAGGACAAGGAACTCGAAGAGCTTCTGCGCTTCCTCGAACTTGCCTGTCGTGTAATAGCCGAAGCCGAGGGAGTAGACCGCCTCGAGCTCGTCGTTGGTGATGCCGCGCACTTCCTTGAGAGTCGCTCCGTTGGCAAACGATTTGGCGGCTGCAGCAATCTTCTCTTCGGTTATCTTGTCCATGTTATCTCCTTTTGTTTTTATTGGTTTTATAGTGATTCAATGTTTAAAAGTTGAAAAGTTCAAAAGTTCAAAAGTTTAAAAGTTCAAAAGTTCAAGAGTTCAACTTTCAACTTTCAACTTTCAACTTTTCAACTTTCAACTCCCTCTACACCGTCGCGATTCTGTTCGCCTCGATGGTGTCGGTGAGCTCGCGCTCGATCTTGTCGAGCGAGTCGCGTATCGCGTTGAGCGGATCGTTCGCGGCGAGTTTCTCCGCCTCCTTGCGCGCTTCCGCAGCGCTCTCCGCCTTCTCCTGGGGCGTCAGCGTCGTAAGCTCGCTCGCGATCGTCTTGAGCGTGTTCTCGCCGATCGAATTCACGATGGCCGATATCTTGCCCTTCACTTCGGCTATCTCGTTCTTCGTCTTGGCTATCTTGCCCTGGATGTCGTCCATCGTCTTTTCCTTGGCGACAAGCTCCTCGCGCACGAGCTTCTGCTCCTCCACCATCTTGTTGTGATCCTTGCCGTCCTGCACGGCCTGCTCGATCATCTTTTTAAGCTGGTCGATCTTCGCCTCAAGGATGGCCATTTCCGCCTTAGTCTTCGCCTCGTCGTCCGTGTAGCCCTTGAGATCCCCCTCCAGTTCGCTCAGCTTCTCCGCGAGCGCCAGTCCTGACTCAAGCGTGGATTTCTGCGCCTCGTCCAGTGACCGTCCGATAGACGCAAGCGACGTCATCAGCATCAGGAACCTCGTGCGCTCGCTCTCGCTCTTGAGCTTGGCGACAAGCGCCTCGAGATCGGACATCGATCCGTCCGTGACCGTTACGGATTTCCCGCCGAGCAGCGCTGCGAGCGCCTTCCCCTGTTCTGTGGGCGCGGGGAGATCCGGCGCGGACATCTGGATAGAGCCCGCGAGTCTTGTTGTGTCAAGTTGTATGCTCATGGTTTTTTTCCTTTCTGCATTGTATACACGCCAAATCCGAAAAGGTTACATCATTGGTTGTATTATACTATATTTTACCTCTTTGTGGTGAAAATATCGTTCAAGTTGCAAAAATATCTTCCTGCCTGATGTCGTCTATTGTGAACTCTGGCGTCTTGTTGCCGAGTTCCTCGTCGGAGGCGTTCTTGATCGTCATCGTGACGGTCACCTTCGTCTCGCCCAGGACAAGTCCGTCGTAGGACGTTCCCTTGAAATCCGGCGGATTGAACATGCCGTCATTCCCAAGCAAGTTGGTCACCTTGTTCCTGACTTGGTACGTCATGGTGATCGTAACATCCCCGTTGTCGGCGATTTCGAGGTTGTATTTGTCGCCGGGAAGGCGGTCGGCGGCAACAACGACCGTTCCTTTTTCGCCGAGGCTCGTGCGCGGCACGCCCCTCAGATTGCTGTTCTCCCCGCCGTGGTTGACGAGATGGTCGATCACCCCGTAGAGCCCATCTGCCTGTCCGCAGACAAACGACACGAGCTGCCTCATCTTCTTGTGCCTGTTGTCGAACGTCTTCTCGAGAAACTCCGCATAGCCTTTCTGCGCCGGGTAGTCCTTTTCGCTGGTCTTGATTAGCTGGGGGTACGGTGTGCCAAGCTGCGCATTGGGGATGTTCCGTCCGTCGATCGTAACGTATCCGGTTCTGTATTCGCGCAGGGACTGGATCATCAACCCGGTGGAAAGGCCGCGCAAATTCGTCGGATCGGCGATCTTGAGGCATCCATCGAAATCGTCGGCGAGCTTCTTCTTGAGGGTGTTCTTGACGGTCGCGACATCCTCTTCCGTATCGAGCCTGAACCCGGCTTCTAGCGCGCCGAGGACCTCGGGGTTGGCCTGCAAATGCTTGACGACCATCTCCGGACGCGGCGTCTTCGCCTTGCCGAAGTCGAACGGATCGTCGAGCTGCTCGGCGAAGAACGACGTCTCGAAGCGGTCTATGAGGCGGTTGAGCATCTTCTCCGCCTTCGCCCCCTTGCCGAATGTCTGCTCGACAAGCGCCTTGAGGGCGGCCTTCTGGTCGTTGTTGAAGCGAAGCGCCGAATCGCCGTACTTTTCGAGTCTGTCGCAGAGTTTGTTGATGTTGTCGAAGTGGTCGAACGGATTCGCTCTGATGATGCCTTCGAGGTTGTCCATGATCGCCGGCGGAATCACGACCTGTCTGCCGGAGTTCATCCCGGCCGTGTGCGCCGCGCCGAGAAGCCGGGACCTGGCGGAAGCCGCCATGTCTTTCGCAAGGGCTTCCTTGTAGGTGTCGTAGAGTTCGTCGCAGTCTTCGCCGAGCGACTTGACGAGGCCGAAGACTTGGTCGCGGAACTCGGCGATCGCCGGATTCGACTTCGCGGCCTCTCTCAGCGGGTCCATGATCGAATCCCTCACGATGTCCGACAGTCCGCCGACTTTCTTGTTCATGAACAGCTGTTGGCATATCTTCTGCCTGTCCGTCAGCTCGTTGGTGGAAAGCTTGCCCTCAAGAGCGGTCATGTTGCCGGCGAGATCGTTCATGGCCTTGCGCAGCTCGTCGAGGGTGTCGTCGGGAAGATTCGCGGCCTTGCGCAGCTCCTCCGCATCGTTGAGGATGTTCCTGAACTTGAACGCGAGGTTCTCGGCGATCTTGGCGAGCTGGGATGTCATCGCCTGTCCTGGGAAGTTCTTGGCGAGGGTCTTGTTCCGCGTGTCGTTGTTGGCGATCTCACGGCGGACGTTGAAGTCCTTGAGGAACGAGGCAGAGTCCTTCATGTAGAGCGAGCCCGCGTTCATCGTGCGGTTTGCGGCGGATCCCTTCGTGATAACCTGATTAAAGGCATCCTCAAGCGATATCCTCAACCCCTGTGAGCACAGGTTGGCCGCAGTGTTGAGCTTTCCAAAGTCAAGGCGCGTGTATCCGGCGGCGAATGCCTTGTTCGCCAGCTCTCCGTCCGGGTCGTGCTTGTTGTCGAACACGTTTTCGCGCTCGAGGTTCGCTATTGCGTCCCTCACCGCAATGATCCGGCGCGCTGTGAGGGGCTTGCCGCACCCGTAGTCCTTCATCAGCATCGCGGTCCTGACGCTCTCGGGGATGTTCTTCTCGCCGCCGAACATGTCGGCGACGCACTTTTTGAAAATGTCGCGCACCGCGTTGTTGTCGTTGCGTGCGCCCTTCCAGCGTAGAAAGCTCAAGGATACCCAGTCGAACCTGCTGGACGTCTTGATATTGCGCTCCTCGAGCGTGGTGCCTCCGGCGACCGCAATGTCGCCCTTCGACGCGATGGCCGTCTTCTTGCCGGCGGCCATCCGCCCCTCGGCGAAGCTGACAAATCTGCTGAACTGCTCGTTTACTGCGTTTATCATGGCTCTGTTCCTTTTAGAGTTTTTCAGATGTAATTATTCGCCCTGTATACACTCAGAAACGCGAAAGGTTACAATTCAATAACCTTATGTCGTACTGTACTTCTGCCCGCCCAGCGTAGCATCGGCTGCCCCCGTATCGGCTCAAACTTGTAGTCGGCGACGCTTCGCGCCTCCGCGCCCCCACGTGAGACATCCTTGATTCCGAGTTCTTGCTGTTCCTTCATCGCTTTTCTCCCTTTTTAAAGTTTTTATTGACCACCATTGCAATATCAATACAATTGTGATAAAATACATTCCAAAAACACACCAAAGGAGCTTAAAATGGCCACATCAACTCTACAGATTCGCATAGATTCTGACCTACGTCGCGAAGCGGATGCCCTCTTCGCGAGCACCGGGCTCGATTTGACGAGTGCCGTTCGACTGTTCCTGCGCCAGTCTGTGATTCGTCGCCGCTTGCCGTTTGAAGTCGTTTCAGAGAACCCAGACCCCTTCTGGTCTGAGGCCAACCAGCGCGTCCTGCGCGAGTCGATCGACTCCCTTGAACGCGGCGAGGGGCAGCGGCACGAACTTATCGAAGCATAGGCAGGGCGCACGACATGAATCTCACATTCTCGCCCCGTGCTTGGTACGAGTACACGGGCTGGCAGTTGGAAGACAAGAAAATCCTCAAACGAATCAACCTGCTCATCAAGGACATTGAGCGGAACGGAAACACTGGCATTGGGAAGCCCGAGCCGCTTCGAAACATGAACGGCTACTGGAGCCGCCGCATAAACGACGAGCATCGGCTTGTATACAAGCTCTCGGGAACCAACGATCCCGCCAATGGCGACTCCCGTGAACTTTTCATTGCTCAGTGCGCTACGCATTACGAATAGACCTCACTTGTAGTTGCAGTAGAAACGCATGTCGCAGCCGTCGCAAAGGCGCGCGCACTTCACGACGCCTTTGTTCGAGAAGCGGTGGCTCTCGATCCGCCCGACCGCCGAACATTGCAAAGTCGGTCAGACCTACTTTGCAATGTTTCCATTTCAGCGAACGACGCCCCTGAACTCGGCTATAGCGCGGTATCTGGTTGAATACTCGGCGTCGTTCTCCAGCACGATGTCCGAAACATCAGGATTGCGCGCCTTGAGAACCACCTTCGCGCCATTCCTCGTGAACTTCTTTATCGTATAGGCGCCACCGGTTTCGGGATCGCCCGCTTCAAGCCGCTGGACAAGCAGCACCTTCCCTTCAAGACTTGCGCCGAGCTTCCTGAAGATCGCATAGGAACCCTCCTCAATCAGCCCTTCCATCGACGTCCCTTCTGTCTTCACGACAAACTGAGTGTCGTCAAGCCGCCCGCAATTCACGACCTTTATCCAGCCGTCCGGCTCGACCTCCTCGCCGTCGCCGAAATGCCCGCACGCCGCCCGGAGCGAATACACAGGCAGATACTCGCGGAACCTGAGCGCCGCCGCAACCGAGGCAAGGATCTCACGGGAGGGACGCGCTCCTGCGCGTCCGCTCGGTAGGGCGGTCGCCCCGCGACCGCCGTCCAAAGGCAACCCAAACACAGGTTGATGGAGTCCGTAAGCCGCATTCTTGCTCGGCACCATCAGATACGACATGGCGTTTGCAGATGCAATCTCGGTTGCGGACTTAGCCTTCGCCTGCACGACGGCATCCTCAATCATGTGCTCACCCTTCACCTCGACAATGACATACGAGCCGTCGCGTTTCTGTGCAAGGAAATCAGGGTAGTAGCTTCTGAGCGTGTTCGACTCAGGATCGATGTAGGTAATCCTGAAATCTGTCTTGTCGCTTGTCAGCATTCCTGTGAAATACAGATGCTCGACATCTTCGTCTCTCAAGACGGTCTTGAAGAAGGACATTTCGGGCGTTGAGTCAAAACAGTAGTTGTCGAGATGGAAGCTCTTCGCCGTAAAGCGCGAGAAGTCCCGGTTTTTCATCGCCGCCAGCAGATCAGGTTTCACCTGAAACTCGCCGACCGCGTCGCCGCCTTTCCCGGACGCGCGGGAATGCGTCCCGCCCCCTCCGTCTCCGCCACCATTTGGTCCCTTCGGCGGTTTTACAAGTTTCAGCTCGATGTCCTGCGTATCAATCTTCTCGTCGAGTTTGTAGAACCGCTTGAAAAGTTCTGGAATTATGCGATCGTAAAGTATCTCGTTGTATTTGTTCACTGCCGCGACAAGCGCGTCCATTCCTTCTTGGGACGCCTCCAGCGCATCTTGCACGGCAAGACAGCTCTTTCCGACATATCGCGCCACCTCCGCCGTCAATGTCAGGGCGGAGTATTCGACATTCTCTTTGACCCCTTCAAGGACGGTTTTCCGCCCCTCGTCACGCCCCACACGCTCAATATCGACCGTTGTCCTGACGACGTCGTACTTTGTCGGATCGATGTCCTTGAGACGGAAATTGACTTTATCTCTAAGTTCTAGCTCCTTCAGTTCGTAACGCTTGATGATGCGCTTGAGCTTGACGGTGACAGGCGGAGGCACCATCTTGACCTTCACCCTGATCTTGTCCTTCTCGCCCGCTCCGGTGAATTCATCGATATTGAGGCGGAAATTGTTCTCCAGTTCCTCGCTCAGAATCTCGCGGTTCTCGTCCGAGAGATAGACCGTCCCCGTCTCCTGTACCGCCCCCACGGAACGCAGACAACGCATCGTCGCCTGAAGGACGAACACCCTGGACTTCGGCCGTCTGTGCAACGCGACCGCGAAAAGCGACCGACAGTTCCAACCTTCCTTGCCTTTGTTGACGAGCAGGATGAACTGCTTCTTCGATTCAGGCGTGTCAAGTCGGATGAATTCCCGAATGTCGTCGTTCGTCGTGAGCTTGTCGTCCCCTACGTTTACAAGGATCCGATCTGTCGAAATTCCCAACTTCACAAGCGCATCTTCCACTGCCGGACGCAACTTGCCGTCGAGCTCAGCGATGTCGCTCGCGAAGATCGCCATCTTCGGCAACATCCCCTCCACACGCCGCTTGCCGTACTTGTTCCAGAAATCGGTTATCGCCACTCTCACGAACTCCTTGCTCTTCGTGTTCGAATAGCCGTTCACCTCCGCCTGCTTCAGATAGCGGTGGTCTATCGCGTCTTTGAGCGAATACGTGTACACCACCTCCGGAAGAAGCATATTGTTCACATACGGCGTGCCCGTGTAGTTGTAGCACGCCACTACATGCGTCCCCGCAGCTTTGAGACATGCGGCCAGTTCGTTTATCGTCTTGCGAAGCGAGGTCGTGCCGCTCTCCGAGAAGTCCTTCTCCAATGTCTTTCCGAACGCATGGTGCGCCTCGTCCACATAGATGCCGAGATTCGTGAGCCGCTTCAGCATCTCGAAACGCTGGTTCGCGATGAGATCGTCCTCCGTCTCAATCTCGTCCGTCAGGTCGTCCAGACCAGCAAACGGATCAGGTAGGGTCACGCGTCCCGCGTGACCGTAATCGCTCTCGTTCGGACGCGCAGGAGCGCGTCCCTCCCGTTCATATTTCTTCTCCGCCGCGAACAGCGAATCGACCGCCGTCTTCTCCTTGTGCGACCGTTTGAGGATGATCTTCTGGTTGTTGGAGATGACGATGTTGTATTCTGAATTCTCGATGATCTGGAGCGAAAGCGACGTGTCGTCCAGAAACTGGAACTTCAGGTTTGCATTCAGCCATTCCACATATCCCGGCGGAACGACCTTCGCCTTGTCGAGCGTCTGAATCTCCCGCAGCGATTGCAACACGGTCTTGTCTGGCGCGAACACGAGCGCGTTGTGGCAATAGCGTGCCTCTTTCGGATATTTCTTCGCCAACAGAAACTCGTAGAAGATGCACGTCGCCATGAGCGTCGTCTTGCCCACTCCCATCGTTAGCGCGTAGATGTAGTTGGGATACGTGGCGGCAGACGCCTTCAGACGCGAGAACGCCGCCTCGAAATGCTGCGCGTCGATTGTCTCGAAGAGTCCCAGCTCGTCGATCTTCAAGCGAAAAGTCCCGCGTCCGTCGAACGATCCCTTGCGCTCGTGCCAGTCCTTGAATATCTCCACCAATCGCGCGTTGTCGCAGTACTCCTTCAGGAAGACGTACATCTCCAACGCTTCGAACTGCGGACGACGCAGATAGGCGTCCGCCTCCTTCTCGCCGGGATCGTTGAAGTCCAGGAACTTGCGCGTCAGGGGCGTGTAGATCGACCGTATCTTTCTGCGGTTCTGCGCGTAGAACTGCCACAGGTAATCGTAGAACGGCACGTCCGCAAGCGCGGCGACTTTCTTCTTCGCCATGTCACTCCACCTCCATCTCAAGCGACTCGGCGAGAAGATCCGTGATCTTCACGCGGATCGTCCCAGCCCCCTCGGGTATGGCATATTCGCCCTTCACGAATTCGTTGTCCTTCGGCACGTCGACGACGGTCGGCGTGAACACCGCGCCATCGTAGTTGAAGTCCACCATCACGCTCTCCACGAGTTCGCGCCATTCGCCGACCTTCGACTTCTGGAGCGAGAGCTTCTTCAGGAGGTTCATCGGGTAGAACGCCTTGATCTTCACCTTCCCGCCCGCGCGGACAATCTTCGCCTCCGAGTCGCGCTTGAAGACGAGCTGCGACTTGTCCCGCAGGATATCGACCACTTCGATCTCAACCTTGAACGCCTTCAGCTGTTCCTCCAGCGACGCCTTCAGATCAGGCTCGTGTCCCATGCAGACAAGACGCAGCTTGAGGACCGGCTTGCCGGGGTTGTCAAGCGCCGCCTTCTCCGCAGCCTTGTAGTCAAACCCCGTCACGATCTCGTTCAAGTCGGCCTTCGTCGCGAGACGGTTAACCGGCATGATCTTGTAGAACCATTCGTCCTTCTCGCCGTCGTACATCGAACCGCCCGGCAGCGGCTGCAACTCCAGCGCCTGGACAAGCAAATCCTTCGCCTCCACGGGATTGCGGAACACATCGTAGTTGTTCACGTTGTAGACCGTAAAGCCCGTATACTTCGGTTCGTCTTGATTCGGCAATTGCTTCCCAATCTCCGCCGCCACGCCAAGAAGCCGTTTCGTCGTCGTCTGAATCGCACCGAGATTGATGTCCGCGCCGATGAACTTTCTTCCCAGCTTCATCGCCACCGCTTGTGTTGTTCCCGACCCCATGAAGCAGTCAAATACCAAGTCGCCCGGATTCGACGACGCCTTGACAATACGCTCAAGCAGTGCTTCAGGCTTCTGGGTAGGATAATCAAGCCGCTCACTAGCATTGGCGGCTATTGGTGCAACATCTGGAGAATCCCAACATATATCAGACCATAAATCCCCAACATAATTCCCTTGTTTTTCATCCAAGTATCTTTTAACACGAGGCAATCCATTCTTTGTGAAAATTATCCTTCCTTGTTTCATACCTTCATCAATCTTGTCTTGACCCCATATCCAATGTTTTCCTGGAGGAGGTTCCAATAATTGGTCACCAAATCTTCGAGCAGGCCCATCACCTGATTGCGTGAAATCAAATGAGCCATACTTCCGACCTGTTCCTTCTTCAATTAGTCGATAGTTCTTGTCATCATCACCAACTGCCACATACTGACCTTCAAAAACAAAATCTGTTGACTTCGCATAGACAAGAATGGTGTCTTTAGTGTTACTAAATGAACGACTTTGAGATTTGGCAGACGTCACTTTCTTCCATGTAATTTCATTTATAAAATGTTCTGGTCCGAATACTTCATCCAGTAAACACCTAATCAAATGATCTTTATGCCAATCACAATGAATATAAATCGAACCGGTATCACTCAATAACTCCCGCAGAAGGATCAGCCGTTCGTACATGAACTGGAGATATTCGTCGTTCGTCCAGATGTCGGTGTACTGCTTTTCCTCAAAGGAGTTATGATCGTTCTCCACCTTCTGCCCGCGCAGAGTGATCGTCTTCTTGTAGTCGGCCTTGGAGTCGAACGGCGGATCGATGTAGATGAGGTTGACACGGCCGCGATACTTCTTCAGGAGATGCGACATCACCTGGAGGTTGTCGCCCCAGTAGAGTTCGTTCGTCCAGCCATCCGTCTCTTCCCCATGTCGCTCCTTCTCCTGTGCAGGAAAGTACTGCGTGGAAGTGAACGGACGCTTCCCCGCCCAGCGAAGCATGGGCTGCCCGCGTATCGGCTCGAACCGATAGCCGTCCACTATCTCGCGGTCGGCGCGGGGCGCCGACCCTACCTTGATTCCAAGTTCTTGCTGTTCGTTCATGGCATTGCTCCTTACTTGTAATTGCAGTAAAATCTCATATCGCACCCGTCGCAGAGACGCGCGCACTTGACGACCTTGGCATTCGAGAACTGGTGACTCTCAATCCGTGCCACCGTCTCGCCGAACTTCTTGAGCGTCCCCTCCACGCGGCGCGAGTCGAAATCCCACGTCACGTACGGGTTTTCCCCTTCCGTCCGCGTATAGTAGAGGTGCATCTTCGAGACGGGCTTCCCGAACTTCTCCTCCACAATTCGCGAATATACTTCCAGCTGTCGGCGGTAATTGGCAACGCGCGCCATGTCCTCACGGTTGTTCACGTCCGGCTTCTTGTCCGTCTTGAAATCGACGATCTCCACCGAATCCCCTTCGCCACGCAGAAGGTCGATCACGCCGTGGAGGATGAATGTCTCCGTGGGGATGGAGACATCGTATTCCGCCGCGAGAATGTTGTTGAAAGCGGCGCGGTTGCGTTCGACGTACCGCTTCACCTGTTCGAGTGCGGCGTTTTTGCGGTTCGGGTCGAGATACGCCTTCATCGCAAGCGACAACGAGGCGTAGTTGAGGTTGAACCAGCCGTTGATTCGCTCTTCGTCGAATGTCTCGCCGCGCAAAAAGCTCTTGTGGACGTCCTCGATCGTCTGGTGGACGAGCGAGCCGAACATCGTTGCCGCCTGCCGGTGGGGCGCAAATCCGAGGTAGCGGTAGGCCATGTACTGCAAGGGACAGTTCTCGTAGAGTAAGATGTCAGAGGTGAAGGCATAGGCGTTCTTGATTGACGGCGGCTTTACCTGCGCGAGATGAAGGTTCTGCGGCGTAAACGCGGGCGATTTCCAGTCCGGCACGCCGTCCGTGAATTCGTCGATGACCTTTCCGAGATCGTGCTTCCCCTTCGGTCTGGCGCCTGTGAGGACGAGCAGGTTCTGCGGACGCGAGAACGCCACGTAGTATTCGCGCCAGAAGTCGAAATACTTCGTCCGCTCCAACGGCTCGAACGGCGGACGTGCAAAGTATTTTGATTCAAGGATTGCGTCGAGGTCTGTCCAATCCTTGCGCGGCGTCTTCGAAAGCGAACCTACAACCGTGACGGGGAATTCAAGCCCCTTCGACTGGTGAATCGTCATCACCGAGACGCAGCCGGACGGGATCGGCTCCTCGTAGTCCTCAAACTCCTCAAGTCCGCCCCGATAGAGGAAATGCAGGAACTGGCAGAAAAGATGTTTGAGGTTGTTCTCAAGCCACTTCGGGTTGATGACGTTGATGGAGTAGATGAATTCGAACTTTGAGAGCAGCTGCGAGATAAGCGCGAGGTTGAACGCGTCGCGCGAGGTCTTTGGCGTTCCGTCGTGATCCACGGCGAGGTAGTCCGCGAACATCGGGAACTTCAGCGCCTCGTAGAAAAGCGTCAGGAACGTGTAGTCCGTCGCCCGTGACAGCACCTTGTGCGTCGCCGCCTTGCGCTTGGCCCATGCGAGAAGGCTGGCGTGGCGCTTGGAATCGCCCTTGATCGTGTCGGCAAGAAACTGCATGCACGTCCGATAATACGCCGCCGTCTCCGGCTGGTGTTCTTCCATGTCAGTCGGCAACTGACGCGCCTGCGGGAAGAGGAAGAACAGGAGTCCAATCATCAGCCGCACGGCATCGCGCTGGAAGAACTGCGCCGAGCGTGGGGAGAAAACGGGTGTGCCATGCGTTTCGAGATACTCCAGCAGACGCACCACATCCTTGTTCTTCACCGAGTGGAAGAGAAATGCAATCTGATTGAGGTCGGTGACGACCTTCTTCGCGACGAGCGAATCGATAAATGCCTTCACATTGTCGCACCATCCGTCAACATCCTCTCCCGTCACGCGCACGACGCCGGGACAATCGTCGAACGCCTTGCCTGGTTGCGGGGAGATTGTCTTGTCGTAGCGGAATCGCTTCTTTCCGTCCTTCCAGTCGCATCCGCTCATCCAGCGGTTGTAGAACGAGACGATGTCTTTGTGAGAACGGAAGTTCGTATCTAGTACGACGGTCTTGCAGGCGCCCGCCGGGAAGTTGTCGGCAAACTGAAGGATGTTCCGAACAGACGCGCCTCTGAACCGATAAATGGACTGGTCTTCGTCGCCCACCACGCAGATGTTCGCGGCAGACCCCGCCAGTTTCAGAAGGATGCGCTCCTGTATCGTGTTCGTGTCCTGATATTCATCGACGATGAGATACTTGATCTTAGAACGAATCTCCGCCAGCACGTCAGGGTGCGATTCGACAAGTGAAAGCATTTCGCTCTGAATCGCCGAAAAGTCAATCGCGTTCTCTGCTTCAAGGATTTCGCAGTAGAGTTTGTACGCTTCGCCTAGCGCCTTCACCTCGGGCTCGGGCGCGGAAAGAAGCGTCTCGGGATCGATGGCTTCCTCGCGCACCTTGTTCAGATACCCACATAGCGTCCCGGCGTTCGTCCAATTCGATTGCGCCTTGGCCACCAAGCCGAAGTTCTCAATCTCGCGGAACTGATGCATCCGGCGATAGACGATGTAGCTCTGGTCGAAATCGTCGAACGTCTTGTAGTTTTTCTTGAGGCGGGTGAACTCCGAATAGTCCTTGAGAACGCGCAGAAAGAGCGAGTGCATCGTGCCGATGTACATCTCGTTCGGCGAAACCTTCAGCCCCTCCTCCATGAGCCGACGCGAGATGCGCGTCAACAGTTCCTTCGCGGCTTTCTCGGTGAACGTGGAGACGAAGATCGATTCGGGAGCGATACCGCAAGTGCCTATAAGATGGACGACGCGCTCGACAATCGCCATCGTCTTACCCGCACCGGGCCCTGCGATGACGAGCATCAGACCGTCAACATGGTTGACGATTTCAAGTTTCTTGGAATCTATATGAAGAGGGCGCATTTTCCTTTCCATGCACTCCCCTGAAGCCCGACCAAAGGCTTATGTGGATACACGGAGAAAGAGAATGCGCCCCCATAGGGGCGCACCTCCACTCACATGTCGTCCACAATTAAATATTGGTCGTATTTCAGGGGAACGACTTGTTAGCGTCGATGCTAAATTGTCTTTGTCAACTCCGCTCGGAATCGCGGCGTGCGCATATCCCCCGAGCGCGAAGCGCGAGCAGCGAAGCTAGCGCTAGATATAATGGGAACAATTCTTTTTCAAGCCGTACCAGGCTTGCGGAGAGGGATTGTTCTTTGACAACCGAGAGTGTAAGATAGACGACTTGCAAACAGCCGCGTTCGC
>Ga0256405_10001870_pt1 | contig 53452 bp, 40 predicted proteins | sample RumenRJG_02DNA_FD_189096 | JGI IMG/M metagenome (GOLD analysis project Ga0256405, IMG submission 189096) | Bovine rumen microbial communities from Lethbridge, Alberta, Canada - RJG_02 | ecosystem: Host-associated > Mammals > Digestive system > Stomach > Rumen | place: Canada: Alberta... | reverse complement strand
AGGGAGGACCCTGATAACGCTCGATTTTTCATGAATTTAAGAAAAATGCCGGCATATATTTAAAAACCATAAAGAAAAAGCCCTTCAGAGCGTTAGCTCTGAAAGACTTTGTCTACGGTCTGTGACCATCCACATTTGTGGATGGTCTTTTTCGTTCTTGAAGAAGTGAGGCACGGGACACGAACCCGAAAGGGCGCGACCGTAAGCGAGACAGTCCGGTGGACTGTCGAGCAGGGAGCGGGTCAAGCCGACCGAAAGGGGAGGCGCAGACCGGCAGACATGAGCGGAGCGAAATGGCTGCTAAGTCCCGTGCCCAGTACTGCTAACAGTTTAGCAGGCTACATGACTCGAACCCGAAAGGCCACCAAAGTCAAATTAGTCCTTGATTATCAAAGATAACGTGTTATAATAATTCGTAAAGTTTTTGAGACACGCACACTTCTGCGTGCAAAGAGAGGGTTAAAAATGAAACACTTTTCGAAGATCGTTATTGCAACAGTTATGATAATCTCGCTTCTTGCACTGTCCGCTTGCGGCGGCGGTTCCAATGGGGGCTCAGGCGAAGTTAAGGATACTTTCGTATTCGGCCTTTCCCAGGAACTGACTGATCTGGATCCCCATCAGGAAACAGATGCAGCCACCAGAAGCATTCTCTTTAATATCTTTGAAGGCCTTGTAAAGGCTACCCCCGAGGGAGATGTGACGCCTGCTGTCGCAGAGGACTATGACGTGTCCAACGACGCAACAGTATACACATTCAACTTGAGAGACGGCATCACCTTCCACGACGGAAACCCTGTGACCGCAGAGGATGTTAAATATTCTCTTGAGAGAAGCCGTGAGATAAACGGTGAAGCATCACCCTTAAACGCCATCTCTGACATCTCCATCCCCGATGAGGATACTATCGTTATCACTCTGGACAAGGGAAACTCAGAATTCATCTACAACCTTACATGCGCTATCCTGGAGAAGGCTAACGACGCAGATCAGCAGACAGCTCCTGTTGGAACGGGCCCCTTCAGCATCGTAGAACTGAGAGAAGGAGAGTATCTCGACCTTGCCAAGTATGACGGATATTGGAATGCAGAAGAACTCGGAGACTATGTTTCCAACGTAAGAGTCAAGTTCATCGCAAGCGCCCAGGACGCATATGTAGAACTTCAGGGACATTCCATCGACGCTCTTCAGTACCTGACAGCAGATCAGATCGATGGTCTTGGCGATGACTACAACATCGTTGAAGCCACAATGATGCTGGTACACGGCATGTTCATCAACAATCAGTACGAACCCCTTAAGGACGTGAGAGTACGTCAGGCTCTGAACTATGCAGTAAACAGAGACGAGATCAACCAGCAGCTCTTCGGAGGCAAGAGCCCTGAGATCCAGACTCATGGATATCCCACCATCACAGCATGGTACAATGCAGATACAGAAGGCACATACACCTACGATCCGGATAAGGCAATGGAGCTCCTTAAGGAAGCAGGCTATGAGAACGGATTCGATCTCGTGATCACCGTTCCCAAGAACTTCACACAGCATGTGGATACAGCAGTCCTCATCAAGGAACAGCTGGCCAAGGTAGGCATCAATGCTTCTGTCAATGAAGTGGAATGGAACACATGGCTCTCTGACGTTTATCAGGGCAGAGATTACCAGGCAACAGTAATAGGCTTTGACATCAGCTCACTGTCTCCCGCAACCTGGTACGTCCGCTACTATTCAACGTCTTCCAATGACATGACCAACTTCAGCAATGCTGAGTATGATGCAGCATATGATCAGGCAGTGGCCTCCATCGACCACGAAGAGAAGTTCCAGCTTTACGGCAAGCTTCAGCAGATCTTAGCTGAGGAAGGCGCATCCGTCTTCATCGAAGATCCTGCAGACTTCGTAGCTGTAAGCGCAGACTTTACGGGTTATACGCCTTATCCCGTTTCCGCTGTTGATTTCTCACTGATCAAGCCTGCTCAGTAAAGGCGCAAAAAATCCAAAAACTTGCAGATCCGCGGGACCCGCGGATCTGCAGGTGACCTTATGAGACAGTAAATGAAATACGTCCTTAAAAAGTTCATTACGCTTTTGATAACGCTGTTCGTTATCTCTCTTTTGACGTTCACGGCTTTCAGCGTGATCCCCGGAGACGCCGCTCTGTCCAAGCTGGGCATCGACGCTTCCCCGGAGGCCATTGCAGAGCTTCAGCAGCAGTACGGGCTGGATAAACCCATACTGGAAAGATACGTGGACTGGGCTATCCATGCCCTTCAGGGAGATTTCGGACAGTCTTTTAATTACACCAGAATGACCGTGTCTGAGCTTCTTTCGACCAGACTTCCGGTCACCGTAATACTGGCGGCCATGTCCCTTTTGATCATAGTTGTGGTGTCCGTGCCTCTTGGCATGCTTTCCGCCAAATTCTCCGGAAGATGGCCTGATGTTTTGATCAATCAGACCACACAGGTCACCATGGCCATACCTTCCTTCTTCCTCGGTATCATCCTGACCGTGATCTTCGGCATCGGTCTCAAGTGGTTCCAGGTGGGAGGATATGTGAGCCCCGACAAGGATCTTTTGGGATGCATCAGTTATCTGATATTCCCTGCCATAGCGGTGGCCATACCAAAGATCGCCATGGTAGTTAAGTTCGTAAGAAACTCTGTTTTAAGCGAGATCAATAAGGATTACGTCCGCACCGCCTATTCCAAAGGAAACGATGAGAATCAGGTGCTCTACGGTCACGTCTTAAGGAATGCCATGATCCCGGTCATCACCTTCGTTGCAATGGTGGTGGCTGAGATACTGACCGGCAGTCTCGTGATTGAACAGGTATTCAACATACCCGGCATGGGCCGTCTTCTCATAACATCGATCTCTAACAGAGATTTCCCGGTGGTTCAGGCATCAGTGCTGTACATAACTGCTGTCGTTGTGGTGATCAACTTTATCGTTGACATCATCTATCAGATCGCAGATCCCAGGATCAGGACATCGTAGGAGTAGCAGATGAAAAAGTTAAATTACAGTTTAATCATCGGCCTGGTGATCACCGGATCCCTCCTGCTCTTCGCCCTGATAGGACAGTTCTGGACCCCTTACAGCATCACGGAGACCAGCGTGGCTCTAAAGAACGCTGCACCGAGCATGGAGCATATCATGGGATGCGACAACCTGGGACGAGATATTTTGAGCCGTGTAATGAACGGCTGCGGCACCACCTTCCTGGTTGCAGTCCTCACTGTTGCCATAGGATGCGTGTTTGGCGTGATCTTCGGCGCCCTCACAGGATTCTACGGTGGCTGGCTGGACAAGATAATAATGAGACTGAACGATATCCTTCTGTCCTTCCCCAGCGTCCTTCTGGTACTGATATTCATCAGCGTCATAGGAAAGGGTAAGTACAATATCATTCTGGCCCTGGGTATCCTTTTCATTCCCAGTTTCGTCAGGATGGTGAGGGGAGAGGTGATCCGCTACAAGGAGCAGGAGTTCGTAAAGAGCGCCAGAGTCCTCGGGGCGGGGAACCTGAGGATCATCTTCGTCCACATTCTTCCGAATCTTACCGTGAGCATGCTGACTACAGCTGCCATCGGATTCAATAACGCTGTACTGGCAGAGGCCAGCATGAGCTATCTGGGTCTTGGAGTTCAGCCTCCTGAACCCAGCCTGGGCAGGATGCTTTCAGAGGCACAGAGCTGTGTCTTCAATGCCCCCTGGTATGCCATCTGGCCCGGCGTGGTCATAGTCCTTATTATCCTGGGCTTCAGCCTCATATCTGAAGGCCTCAGGAAGATGACAGAGTCGTAGGAGGGAAGGGAATGGAACAGAAGACCTTAATAGAGGTCAGGGACCTTACCGTAGGCTTCCCTTCAGAAAAAGACGGCATCCACACAGTGGTGGACCACATAAATTTTGATATACACGAAGGCGAGATCGTCGGAATAGTGGGGGAATCCGGTTCCGGCAAGTCCATGACCGCACTGTCCATCATGGGTCTTTTGAACAAGGATGCGGTGATCATGGACGGTTCAGTGAAACTGAGAGGCACCGACATCCTGAAGCTCAACCATGAGGAGCGCAGGAAGATCCAGGGCGACGATCTGTCCATGGTATTCCAGGAGCCCATGACATCCCTGAATCCCGTAATGAGGATAGGGGATCAGGTGGGAGAGGTGCTTAAGCTTCACACCAAGCTTTCGGATGACGAGATAGATCTGAAGGTGGCGGAGGCCCTTACCAGCGTGGGGCTCAAAAAACCCGAAGAACTTATGAAGTCCTTCCCCCATCAGCTTTCCGGCGGAATGCGCCAGAGGGTGATGATAGCCATGGCCATAATCAACCAGCCGGACCTCATAATCTGCGACGAGCCCACCACGGCTCTGGACGTTACGGTCCAGGCTCAGATACTGGCCCTTCTAAGGAAGATCCAGCGTGAAAAGGGATGCTCCATACTCTTTATCTCCCATGACCTGAACGTTATAAAGGAGATATGCCAGAAGGTCATCGTAATGTATCACGGGACCATAGTGGAGCAGGGCACGGTGGAGAAGGTAATGTACCATCCGGAGCACGATTATACCAGGAAGCTGGTGGCGTCCATGCCGGAGCAGCTCACCGAAGATATTCCCAAGGATCCACTGATCCACGTGAAGGACCTGAACATCTACTACAGGACTGCAGGCAAGATCTTCACATCCAAAAAGGACCGCATGGTCTACGTGAAGGACCTGAGCTTCGACATATATAAAGGTGAGATCTTCGGTCTGGTGGGAGAATCAGGCTGCGGCAAGACTACCGTCGCAAAGGCACTGACCGGGCTGAACACCGATATCGAAGGAACCATGGACCTGGGAGGCACCATGCCTCAGATGGTGTTCCAGGACCCCTTCAGCTCACTGAATCCTGCCATGAAGATAGGCAAGATCCTGGAGGAGCCCCTGAAGCTGGCGGGAGTCACCGACAAGGCAGAGCGCAGGAAAAAGGTGAACGAGATGCTCCTGGACATAGGCTTGGACGAGAGCTTTGCCAAGAGGTATGCCAGAGAGCTTTCCGGAGGCCAGAGGCAGAGGATAGCGATCGGCCTTGCTCTCATGAGGGGAGAGAAGTTCATCATAGCTGACGAGCCTGTATCCGCGCTGGATGTTACGGTCCAGAGCCAGATACTGAAGCTTCTCATAAAGCTCCACAAGGAGAAGGGACTTACCATACTCCTCATTTCTCACGACCTGAACATCGTGCGCCACATGTGCAGCCGCGTGGTGGTGATGTATCTGGGACGAATAGTCGAGATGGCTGATGTGAATGAGCTCTATGAGAATCCAATGCATCCCTATACCAGGATGCTTTTCGAGAGCGTGCTCACAGACAAAAAGAAAACAGATACCGATAAGATAACGGTAAACGAGGTCAGACCTCTGAAGCGTGATCAGGAGATGTGCGCATTCTACGGAAGATGCCGCTACGCTCAGGACAAGTGTCAGGAAAAGGCGCTGGAGCTGAGGAACATAGGCACCGAGGAGAATCCCCATCTTTTGCGCTGCTGTTTGAGGATCGGAAAAGACGAATAGCATTACAGGCCGGGACCACAGTGTCCCGACCATTTGTGTTGCACCCGATTATGGGGGCGCGCAATAAATACAAAAAGTGGTTGTTACGACCAACAAAAAACCAATAAAAAATGCGCTGCGTTTTAGTGCGTTAAAGCAAAACATCTTGAAACTGCAGTACCCCTATGATATAATTTTTTGAACATAAAAGAGGGGAGAGCCCCGGAAAGGATGCATGAATGAAATTCAAAGATATGCCCTATGAAAGGCTGGACATACAGGAACTGGGAGCCAGGCAGGATGCCTACACCGCTTCCTTAAAGGAGGCCAAGACCTATGAGGAGGCCAGAAAGCTTTTCCTGGAAGTGGAGAAGGAGTCCAAGCACATCATGACCATGGCTACTCTGGCGCAGGTCAGACACACCATAGACACCAGAGACGAGTTCTACGATCAGGAGAATGAATTCTGGGATGCCAACATTCCTGTCCTCATGGAGCACTCTCAAAACTGGACCAAGGCTCTTCTGGAGTCACCCTTCAGAGCCGAGTTCGAGAAGGAGTTCGGAGAGGTATCCTTCATTAACTACGAACTGGATCTCAAGAGTTTCAAGCCGGAACTGATCCCCTACATGCAGAAGGAAAACGAGCTGACCACCAAGTATGCCAAGCTTCTGGCATCCGGCCGCATCCCCTTCAGAGGAAAGGAATATACCATTTCCCAGTTCGGCGTCTTCAAGAAGGATGCTGACGACGAGACAAGGCTCGAGGCCTGGAAGGCGGAAGGTCAGTGGTACAAGGATAATCAGGAGGAGCTGGACGCTATCTACGATGAACTGGTCCACCTCAGAGATAAGATGGGCAAACTCATGGGCTTCGACGATTACGTGGGTCTGGGATACATGAGGATGCAGAGAAACTGCTACGACAAGAACGATGTGGAGAAGTTCCGCCACGCCGTAAGAGAGTACCTCGTTCCCGTGGCTGACAAGGTTTACCGCGCACAGGCAGAGAGACTTGGCAAGGCATATCCCATGAGCTTCGCAGACAATGCGCTTTCCTTCAGAGGCGGAAACCCCGCGCCTGCAGGAGATGCGGACTATATCGTAAGAGAGGCCAAGAAGTTCTACGATGAGCTGTCCCCCGAGACATCAGCCTTCTTCAAGGACATGCTGGACAATGAGATGATGGATCTTTTGTCCACGGAAGGCAAGGAAGGCGGAGGCTACTGCACCGAGATCGCAGAATACGGACTTCCCTTCATCTTCGCCAACTTCAACGGCACCAAGGATGACGTGGAGACCCTTACTCATGAGGGCGGACACGCCTTCGAGGCATGGCTCAATATCGACCGCGTACCCATGGACCAGATCGCACCGTCCATGGAAGGCTGCGAGGTCCACTCCATGAGCATGGAGTTCTTCGGATGGAAGAACGCAGAAGGCTTCTTCGGTAATGATGCCCGCAAGTTCGTATACTCCCACCTGGCAGATTCCGTCACATTCATCCCATACGGGACCATGGTGGATCACTTCCAGCACATAGTATACGAGAATCCGGATCTTACTCCCAGACAGCGCCACGATGAGTGGAAGAAGCTTCTGGAAGTATATATGCCCTGGATGAAGCTGGATGGAGACATTCCATTCTATTCAGAAGGTGAGGGCTGGCAGAGACAGCATCACATTTACGAATCACCCTTCTATTATATCGATTACTGCCTTGCGCAGACCGTAGCTCTGGAGTTCTGGGCCATGATCCAGGAGGATCCGGACAACGCCTGGAAGCACTACATGGCTTACACATCTCAAGGAGGATCTCAGGTCTTCACAAAGCTTCTTGAGAATGCAGATCTGGAGAGCCCCTTCAACGAGGACACTCTGAGAAAGGTTTGCGGCAAAGCAGGTCAGTGGCTGGACGACTTTGATCTTACGGGAATCAACTGATGGCAGATCAAGACAACAAGAAACGCAAAAAATTCAAGAATCCAAAGGAATACCTGAATGATTTCGTGCTGAACGATGACGGCGGATATTCCTATACCGGCAGACGCTATACAGTGGACAGGCACTATGCCTTTTACGGGGATGTGTACAGGAAGCTTCTGATAGGCGCCATCATAATGGCCGCCTGTAGCGTGGGCTCAGGCATGATCGACGCTGCGGGAGCAACCGGGGCCTTCTATGTGGTCATACCCTTCATTGGTGAGATCTCCGCACTGTTCGCCATGTTCTGGAACATAGTGAAGCTCATGTCCCAGGGTGAAGTGGTGAAGGAATATGCCTTCAAGAAGACCAATCTGTGGATCCCGGGCGGGGCGGCTGTGCTCATGTTTTTTGCGCTTACCGGACTGGTGATGTCCTCAGTGTATATCATCACCCATGGATTCGAAGACAAAGTTTTTAAATGCTTTTTATACCTGGCGCTCAAAACTGTTATAGCTTTTCTTGCATTTGCGTATAAAAAGTATTATAATACCATTCAGTGGTCAGCATATTAGTTGATCGCGGGTGTTAAATTGTTATCCTTTGGCTTTTAACGAAGTCATAATTATTTGAAAAGGAGAAAGGAAAATGAAGAAAACACTTGTTATCGTCCTCGCTCTTGCAATGGTCATGACAGCCTTTGTAGGGTGTGGCGGTGGATCTGGGGAAGCTTCCCAGGATCCTCTCGTAGTGGGATATTCGAACTTCTCTAGCAAGTTCTCACCGTTCTTCAGTGAGACTGCTTATGACCAGGACGTTTATGCCATGACATCATTAGGCCTTCTTACCTCCGACCGTGTCGGCGCTATCGTCGAGAAAGGTAAGACAGGAGAAGACCGTGAGTACAACGGAACCATGTATCACTATGATGGACCCGCTGACCTTACGGTTACACAGAACGCAGACGGCACAGTTGATTACGATTTCGAACTTCGTGACGACATCGTGTTCTCCGATGGAGAGCCCCTCACAGTCGATGACGTAATCTTCTCAATGTACGTCCTGAGCGATCCTACTTATGATGGATCCTCCACATTCTTCGCACTTCCCATCGAGGGAATGGAAGAGTATCGTTCCGGAATGGAATCCCTTCTCGACCTTCTTCTTGCAGCAGGCCGTGACAACACAGATTTCACTTACTGGGATGAAGCTACTCAGACAGCATTCTGGGAGAGCCTTGACGCTGCAGGTCCGAAGTTCGCACAGTCCATTCTTGACTACTGCATCGCTAACGGCTACAACACAGAGGATGACCCCGTAGAAGCTATCGCAGCTAACTGGGGATTCGATCAGCTTGCAGAAGGCGCCACAGTTGAAGATTTCTGGGCAGCCATCGATGAAGCTTATGGTGGAGATTATGTAACTCTTTCCGAGACTGAGAATGCAGGCTCCAGCCTCTTCTCCTTCATGGAAGACTATGACAACTACCTTGTCGGTGTTGAGACAGGAAACTCCGCTGCTAACATCTCCGGTATCCAGAAGACCGGCGACAACAGCCTTCGTGTTCACATGACTCAGGTTGACGCTACAGCTATCTATCAGCTGGGCATCACCATCGCTCCTCTCCACTACTATGGTGAGGCAGACAAGTATGACTATGAAAACAACAGCTTCGGTTTCACAAAGGGTGATCTGAGCCACGTTCGTTCCGTGACCACAAAGCCCTTAGGAGCTGGCCCCTACAAGTTCATCGAATTCACAAACGGAACAGTTTACTTCGAAGCTAACGAGAACTACTATCTCGGAGCTCCCAAGACACAGTACGTTCAGTTCCTTGAATCTCAGGACACAGATAAGCTTAACGGCGTTATCACTGGAACCATCGACATCACTGACCCGTCCTTCTCAAAGGATACAGCTACAGCTATCCAGGCTGCTAACTCCAATGGCGAGATCACAGGCGACGTTGTTACAACAAACACAGTTGACAACCTTGGCTATGGTTACCTTGGAATCAGCGCTAAGGCTGTAAACGTAGGCGGCGAGCCCGGTTCAGAGGCTTCCAAGAACCTTCGTAAAGCATTTGCGACAGTATTCGCAAACTACAGAGACGTCACAGTTGACTCCTACTATGGAGAGGCTGCAGAAGTCATCAACTATCCTATTTCCAACACATCCTGGGCAGCTCCTCAGCCCACAGACGCTGACTATGCAATCGCATTCTCCAAGGACGTAAACGGAAATGAGATCTACACATCCGACATGGATGATGATGCAAGAACAGCTGCTGCTCTTCAGGCTGCACTCGGATATTTCGAAGCTGCAGGTTACACAGTAGCAGACGGTAAGGTAACAGCAGCACCCGAGGGAGCTTCCCTTGAGTACGAAGTATGGATCCCGGCAGACGGTTCCGGCGACCACCCCTCATTCATGATGCTGAACCTTGCTAAGGATGCTCTTGCAACCATCGGTATCACACTTAACGTTAAGGACCTTGCTAACTCCGCTGACCTGTGGACAGGTATCGAAGCTGACCAGGTTCCCATGTGGTGCGCAGCTTGGGGCGCTACAGTAGATCCCGACATGTATCAGATCTACTACTCCGGAATTGAATCCGGAAAGGATGCCGGCGGCTCCAACTACATGTATGACATCGCTGATCCCGAACTCGACCAGCTTATCATGGACGCCAGAACAAACCTTGACCAGGCTTACAGAAAGGGCGTTTACAAGGCTTGCCTTGACATCATCGTTGATTGGGCTGTTGAAGTTCCTGTATATCAGAGACAGAATGCTATCATCTTCTCCACAGAGAGAGTTGATATGGCAACTGTAACTCCTGACATCACAACATTCTATGGATGGCTCATGGAGATCCAGAACATCCAGCTTACAGCTAACGAGTAATCGTTTCGAAGTTGGTTAGACGGATAGTTTATACTAGCTAAAACAGGGGGCAGACGGGTCTATCCCGTCTGCCTTTTTCCCAAATGTCAATGTAGGAGATAAAGCCGTGCGTAAATACATAATCAGGAGATTGTTGATATCTGTTGTTATCCTGTTTTTTGTTGCGTTCGTGATCTACGCTTTAATGCGTTGTCTCCCCACTTCATATGTTGAGGCAATGGCTCGTCAGAAATCGATGCAGCCCAACTCAAAGTCATATGAAGAGTGGATGGAACAGTTGTCTGCCATGTATAACATGAACGGCAGTATTATTCAGGGATTCTTCCAGTGGCTTGGTCAGATCTTAAGAGGCGACTTCGGGGACAGCTGGAAGTGGACTGTTCCCGTCATTGAAAAATTCAATGACACGGTCTGGCTTTCATTCATAATGGGAGTCATCTCTTTTGCACTTGAAATCATCATCGCCATCCCTCTGGGTATCATCGCAGCAACAAAGCAGTATTCAGTAACAGATTACATTATTTCAATAATCGCTTTGGCTGGCATTTCGCTGCCGACCTTCTTCTTCGCGTCGTTACTGAAACTTGTATTTTCAGTAAAATTAGGATGGTTCGACCTTTATGGTCTGGTAGGTAAGAAATACCTTCAGCTTTCGCCCTTTGGGCAATTCATGGATAAGGCATACCATTTGGTCCTGCCGATCACAGTGCTGGTTGTCATCAGTATGGGATCACTGATGCGTTACACCAGAACAAATATGCTGGAAGTTCTCAGCGCTGACTATATCAGAACAGCCAGGGCAAAGGGACTTTCAGAGCACAAGGTAGTTTACTACCATGCATTCAGAAACACATTGATCCCCATCGTAACGATCATAGGCGAATCCCTGCCCGGATTATTCGGAGGAGCTCTCATCACAGAGACTCTGTTCGCTATCCCGGGTATCGGTTTTGCTTCTTATCAGTCAATGGTATCGGGCGACATACCGTTCTCCATGTTCTACATGCTTTTCCTGGCGATACTGACTTTGCTTGGAAATCTGTTGGCGGACGTTTTGTATGCCGTTGTAGACCCGAGAGTAAGGGTTGCTTAGAGAGGGGGGCATTATGAGCGAAGATAAGAATAAAAACGCTTCCCTTAATGAAGCACTGGAAAAGGAAGAAACGCTCGTCTTCGAGGTAAACAAGGACAATGAAGACTACTCTCTTAATGACGACAGACGTGTCAAGGTACTTTCACCCGGACAACTGGTTGCCAAGAGATTCTTCAGAAACCGCCTTGCTGTAACCGGAATGGCGATACTCATCTTTATGTTCGTATTCTCCTTTATTGGAGGTATACTGTCACCCTATGCTGAGGACCAGAAGTTCTACAGAATGGATACTCAGGTCAAGGACTATGCTGCTATCATGCACAATGAGGATTACAGATATTCTGTGGCTGACGCCACGCTGTTCAACAGTGCGGTGCAGGCACAGTCTTTCCTCGCTGTATCTCAGGGAAAGGACAGCTTCTCATATCGTGGAGTCAACTATGATGTAGAAGTCGTGACTGAAGGACAGTTCTTCATCGTCAGAAGCCAGGGCAACATCGTTGGACTGGGCTGCAAAGAGCTTGTAACTCCCTCACAGGGAGGAACCATGAGCTTCCAGTTTACTCTGGACGCCCTCATGGCAAAGGCTGCCGGACAAAGCGAGTTTACGACAGATGGCAAAACATATACGATGGATGAGGACGGAGTCGTATTTGATGGCGATACTGAGATAGCTTACGTCAGTGAGTACATAGTAAAGGCCATCATGGGTGATGTAGTGTTCTCAAGAGACTTTAAAAATGAATTGATCGATGCTGCAGAGTCTGGAGCGAAATCCTTCGAATTCACGGATGAGGACGGCAATGAAGCTGAGTACATACTTAAGTACGATGCTGCAGCTAAGCTCTGGGACGTCCAGCAGGAGACTGCAACCAGAATATTCGACACATATTCTGCACCTTCTAAGGAGCACTGGCTGGGAACAGACAGAAATGGTATGGATATGCTTACCCGTCTCATGTACGGTGGACGTATCTCTCTTATGATCGGTTTCATCGTAGTACTCATCGAGAGTTTCCTCGGGGTCGTAATGGGCGGTATTGCCGGTTACTTCGGAGGACTTGTTGACGCCTTCATCATGAGGCTGGTAGACATCTTCTTCTGTATACCCAGCATGCCATTCATCATCATCGTGGGAGCTGCTATGGACGCTGCCAACGTGCCGTCTCTGACGCGAATGATATACCTGATGCTCATCCTGGGCTTCCTGGGCTGGGCAGGCGTAGCAAGACTTGTAAGAGGCCAGATCCTGTCACTTCGTGAGCAGGAGTTCATGACAGCAACAGAAGCTACAGGTATCGCTCCCTCCAGAAGGATATTCAAGCACCTTATTCCCAATGTAATGCCTCAGCTCATCGTTGTAATGACCATGGGTCTGGGCGGCACGATCATTACGGAAGCCACGCTTTCGTTCCTGGGACTTGGTGTAAGATTCCCCTTCGCATCCTGGGGCAACATCATAAACGACGTAAACGATACATTCGTTCTTACAAACTATTGGTTCATCTGGATCCCTGCAGGCGTCCTGCTTCTTCTCACCGTTCTCGCCTTCAATATCGTTGGTGACGGTTTAAGAGACGCCTTCGACCCGAAGATGAAGCGTTAAGGAGGGAAAGATATGGCAAAAGATAAGAAACAGACTTTAGGCTATCTTTCCGCTAAAGAATCCCGCAGGATCTCCAGAGAAAATAAAAAGATAACCGACCAGTTTGAAAAGAGATTTAAGAGAAAGAACGTACCTGAGAAAGAGTATCTCACTGAGATGCGCGATCCCAACAACGTTCTGGAGATCGATGATCTCCATACCTACTTCTTCACAGACGTAGGAACATCAAAGGCCGTTGACGGCGTATCCTTCGACGTTCCCCGCGGAAAGACCGTGGGAGTCGTAGGAGAATCCGGATGCGGTAAATCCGTAACCAGCCTTTCCGTAATGCAGCTGCTGCAGAGACCTCAGGGTCAGGTAGTCAGTGGCAACATCCGCCTTAATCTGGGCGACAAGGCTTACGAGATCACCAAGGCACCCATCTCAGCCATGGAACACATCAGAGGCAACTACGTCTCAATGGTATTCCAGGAACCGATGACCAGCCTCAATCCCGTATTCCGTATAGGTGCTCAGGTAGACGAAGTTATCGAGCTCCATGACGGTAAGGGCAGGACTAAGGAAGACATCAAGCAGAGGACGATCGAGCTTCTGGACATGGTAGGAATCGCAAATTCCGAGGGCGTATACTCAATGTATCCCCACGAACTGTCCGGAGGCATGAGGCAGCGTGTCATGATCGCCATGGCTCTTGCCTGCAACCCGAAGCTTGTAATCGCCGATGAGCCTACAACAGCCCTGGACGTTACCATTCAGGCACAGATCCTGGACCTCTTCAGAGGACTTAAGGATAAGATCAATGCCTCCATCATGATCATCACCCACGACCTGGGCGTTATCGCAGAGATGGCGGATTACGTGGTGGTAATGTATTCCGGCCGTATAGTAGAGAAAGGTCTGGCTGAAGAGATATTCCTTCACCCGGCACATCCGTATACCATCGGCCTTATGGCATCCAAGCCCGTAGTTGGAAGAAAAGTTGATAAGCTTTATTCCATCCCCGGCAAAGTGCCTAACCCCATCAACATGCCCAACTACTGCTACTTCAGAGACCGCTGCGAGATGCGTTGCGGTGAGATCTGCGACGGCGAATATCCTTCAATGGTACAGCTGTCGGATACTCACTTCGTATCATGCTACCGCTTCCACGAGGGAGTGGATGCTCCTGAGGTAGACCTGTCTAAGCTCGGCATAATTTCATTGGAAGGAAGTGGCAAAGATGAGTAAGAACAAACTTAAGACGCTCGACATCCAGAACGACTTCACTCCAATCGAGTACGATCCTCAGTACATCCTTCAGGTCAACGCACTGAAGAAGTATTTCCCCATCAAGGATGGTGTCATCCAGAAGGTCGTAGGTTATGTCAAGGCTGTAGACGGAGTTACATTCAATCTGAAGCGCGGAACCACCATGGGACTGGTAGGCGAGTCCGGCTGCGGAAAGACAACTACAGGAAGGACCATCTTAAGGCTCTATCCTGACAGACCCAGCGGACAGATCCTCTTCAACGGCAAGGAAGTCTATGATATGACCACCAAGGAAATTCATGACGCCAGAACCGAGATGCAGATCATCTTCCAGGACCCGTTCTCATCACTTTCACCGAGAATGCCTGTAGGCGAGATCATCGGAGAAGCTGTAAGAGAGCACAATCTGGTTTCCAAGGGCGAATTCAATGATTATGTTGACAGAGTAATGGACGAGTGCGGACTTCAGCCCTTCCATAAGGACCGTTATCCCCACGAGTTCTCGGGCGGACAGAGACAGAGGATCTGCATTGCAAGAGCTCTGGCCCTCAATCCGGAATTCATCGTCTGCGACGAGCCCGTATCCGCTCTGGACGTATCCATTCAGGCTCAGATCATCAACCTTCTGAATGACCTGCAGGACAACCATGGACTGACCTATCTGTTCATTTCCCATGACCTCTCGGTAGTAGAGCATATCTCCGACACAGTTGGAGTAATGTATCTGGGAAATCTGGTAGAGTACGGCGAGACAGCGGACATCTTCGGAAATCCGCTTCACCCCTACACAAAGGCGTTGTTTTCAGCCATTCCTATTCCCGATCCTACCACTAAGATGAAGAGGATCGTGCTGGAAGGAAGCATTCCTTCACCGGCAAATCCGCCGGCAGGCTGCAAGTTCCACACCAGATGCTCTCAGTGCATGGAGATCTGCAAGACGGAAGTTCCCGAGCAGAAGGAGATCGAACCGGGCCACTTCGTAGTATGCCACCTTTACGACGACGTAAAGGCAGCTGTAGAAGCTACAAAGCCTGAGAACAAAGTTACAGAAGAGGCTAACTGATAATGTTAAAGTGGAATGATTTTGAAGATGACGGAATGACTGTAGCCGATATGAGCGACATTCATCCCCAGCCGCTCCTGATACCTGACCTGGGATACATCCTGGGGCAGAAGGGCGGTAAGGCAGAGACCACAGACGATGCTCCGGTGAACAGAGCTCCTGTTCAGGTGGACAAGGCGGAGCGAAGGGCCCTCATAAAAGGGACCATCGCGGCGTACTTAACTGCGTTCGCAGTCTTTGCCGTAGTCTTCGTGATCGCCATACTTCTTCTTGTCTGGTTCGGTCGCTGAGATCAACTAAACACATACCGCATGGGAGATGATCTCCCGTGCGGTTCTTTCGTTTTTTGCGCAAAAAACTAACGGCCGGCAGTGAATTATTGCGATAATACTCGCATGAGCCAAGCAAACTATGGTATAATACAAAAGTTAACGTTTAAATTGATCGAGAGGTCACGATTTTGGTAAAGAAACTCATAAAATATTCCAAGGGATACAGGCTGCTGTCGGTGATAACTCCGATGCTGGTAGTGATGGAATCCTTCATAGAGATCTACATCCCATATGTGATGGCGGACCTCATTGACCAGGGCATCTACGGAGGCAACATGAACGCTGTGGCCAAGTACGGACTGTTCCTGATCGGAGCGGCCCTGGTCTCCCTTGCGTTCGGCGTTGCGGCGGGGATCACCGCGCCTTTTGCGTCCGCCGGATTCGCATCAAACCTGAGGAGAGCCATGTTCGACAAGGTCCAGGAATACGATTTCCAGTCCATCGACAAGTTCTCCACCCCCTCCATCGTAACCAGGCTCACCACGGACGTAACCAACGTCCAGCAGGCCTATCAGATGATCATAAGAATCAGCGCCAGAGCGCCATCCATGCTGATACTGGCCCTAATTGCAGCCTACAGGGTGAACCATGAGCTTTCAAGGGTCTTCCTTGTGGCGCTTCCAATACTGGCAGTAGGAGTGGCAGTCCTGATGATCAGCGTGCATCCCATATTCAAAAAGGTATTCAAAAAATACGACGAGATGAACGGCGTGGTCCAGGAGAGCGTCCGCGGAATTCGCGTGGTCAAATCCTTCAACAGACAGGACTTCGAAATCGATAAGTTCAAAACATCATCCGGAACCATTTTTGATCTTTTCTCCAAGGCAGAGAAGAGGATGGCCTGGATGGCTCCCATCGTCCAGTTTACCAGCTACACCATTATGATCCTCCTCTGCTGGATAGGAGGCAGGATGATAGTAGCTTCCGGAAACGATGCGGCCTTCGGACTTACCACCGGAGAACTCATGAGCATGGTGACCTACACCACCCAGATACTCATGAGCCTAATGATGCTTTCCATGATCTTCCTGCAGCTCACCATGGCCAGGGAGTCCGGGGCGAGAATAGTGGCCATACTGGACGAGACCAGCGGCATCAACGACCCGGAAGACCCCGTAATGGAAGTAAAGGACGGATCCATAGATTTCGACGGGGTGTCCTTCAGCTACTCCCACAAGGACGAGGACGCACTTCTTACAGAAGGGGAGAACAATGTCGGAAGGCTGGCACTGGACTCAGTGGACCTTCACATAAGGTCCGGCCAGACCGTTGGAATACTGGGAGGTACAGGATCCTCCAAGTCCACACTGGTACAGCTCATCCCAAGGCTCTATGACGTGAGCTCAGGTTCAGTCAAGGTGGGCGGAGTGGACGTAAGAGATTACAACATAACTGCCTTAAGAGACAAGGTGGCAATGGTACTTCAGAAAAACGTTCTCTTCAGTGGGACTATCAGGGAAAACCTGCTCTGGGGAAACGAGAATGCCACCGATGAGGAGATCAGGCACGCCCTCAAAGTGTCCTGCTCCGATGAATTCATAAACAAACTGCCTGACGGCATCGAAACGGTGCTGGATCAGGGAGGAACCAACATATCAGGAGGTCAGAGGCAGAGGCTCTGCATTGCCAGAGCCCTTTTGAAGAAGCCCAGAGTGATCATCATGGACGACTCCACCTCTGCAGTTGACGTAAAGACCGACAGGATGATCAGAGAGGCTTTCTCCAAGGAGATGCCCGATGTCACCAGACTGATCATCGCCCAGAGGATATCCTCCGTAATGGATTCTGACATGATAGTTGTAATGGACGGCGGCAAGATCGTATCCACAGGAACCCATGAGGAGCTCCTTGAAAAGAGTGATATCTATCGCGAGATCTACGATATCCAGAACGAAACATCCGGGGTTGACCTGGATGTGGAAGGAGGTGAGGACTGATGGCAAACAAGACCGAATCCAGACCCATGGGCGGACCGGGCAGGGGAGGCAGGATGCTTCTCCAGAAGGGCGCCATCAAGACCCTGGACAAGGGCACTCTCACCAGGATAATGTCCTACCTTAAGCCCTACAAGATAAGGATAATTCTGGTATTCGTCTGCATACTTGTAAACGCACTGGCAGGCGTTGCATCCTCACTTTTCCTGCAGACACTGATCGACAAATACATCGTGCCACTGGTGGGACAGGCTGCCCCGGACTTTGAGCCCATGTTCAGGGCGCTGATGGTCATGGCGTGCATCTACCTGGCGGGAGTGGTCAGCATATTCTTCGCCAACAGGACCATGGGCATAGTTTCCCAGGCCACCCTAAGGGATATCAGGGACGAGATGTTCTCCCACCTCCAGACACTTCCCATAGGGTATTTCGACAGAAACTCCCACGGAAATGTGATGTCCCACTTTACCAATGACGCAGACACCTTAAGACAGATGCTGTCCCAGACCCTGCCTCAGCTTTTCAGCTCCATAATAAGCATGGCGGCTGTGTTCTGCTCAATGCTTCACCTGAGCCTGTGGCTCACGTTGGTTACAGTCGCATTTACGTTTTTTGCGTTGTTCATGGCAAAGACCATAGCAGGCAAGTCCGGCGGCTACTTCATGAAGCAGCAGGCATCCCTGGGAGCCCTTAACGGCTACATCGAGGAGATGATCAACGGCGAAAAGGTAGTCAAGGTATTTTGCCACGAGCAAAAAACAAAAGAAGACTTCTACGAAAAGAATGAGGAACTGAGGCTGAACATGTCCAAGGCCAACGCACTTTCCATGCTGGTCATGCCATTTATGGGAAATCTGGGCAACATCCTCTACGTGCTCATCGCCCTCATAGGAGGAGCTCTCGGGATCGCAGGATTCCACAACATCTCCGTAGGTGGAGAGCCCACCCTTACCATGGGCACCATCGCAAGCTTCCTGATACTTTCAAGGAACTTCATGAACCCCATAACTCAGGTGTCTCAGCAGCTGAACTCAGTGGTCATGGCCATGGCCGGAGCCGGCAGGATATTCAAGCTTTTGGACGAAAAGTCCGAGACTGACGAAGGAGAAGTTACACTGGTCAGAGTCGAGGAAAAAGACGGTAAACTGGTTGAAACTGACAAAAAGACCGAGATGTGGGCCTGGAAGGATGGGGACAAGCTCATCAGGCTTCAGGGCGACATCGTGCTGGACAAGGTGGACTTCAGCTATGTGGAGGGCAAACAGGTGCTCTACGACATAGACGTGTACGCAAGACCCGGGCAGAAGGTGGCTCTGGTTGGAACCACCGGTGCAGGCAAGACCACCATTACCAACCTGATAAACCGCTTCTACGATATCGATGACGGCAAGATCCGCTACGACGGGATCACCATCAACCGCATCAAAAAGGCGGACTTAAGAAGATCTCTTGGAATGGTGCTTCAGGATGTCAATCTGTTCACGGGAACCGTTATGGAAAACATCCGCTACGGCAACCTTGAGGCGACTGACGAGGAGTGCATGGAGGCCGCAAGGATAGTAAACGCCGATAGGTTCATAAACATGCTTCCCAAGGGCTACGATACCATGCTGGAGGGGGACGGCTCAGGCCTTTCCCAGGGCCAGAGACAGCTTTTGCCCATAGCAAGAGCGGCGGTTGCGGATCCTCCTGTAATGATCCTGGACGAGGCCACGTCCTCCATAGACACCAGGACCGAAGCCATAGTTCAGCGCGGAATGGATAATCTGATGGAGGGAAGAACGGTATTCGTCATCGCCCACAGACTGTCCACCGTAAGAAATGCAGACGTGATCATGGTCATGGAGAACGGCCGGATCATCGAGCGTGGAAACCACGAGGAACTCATGGAAAAGAAGGGTAAGTACTACAGACTGTACACCGGAAATCTGGAATAACATTATAAGAGGAAGGCCCTGTACGCAGGGCCTTTTTTGTTGGCATGGGGATGCATATGTGGTATAATCTACTATGTATAGGAAGCTGCACGAAAGGAGGGACCCGTGGGAGAATTTCTTCAAAAAGTCAAAGAGATCTTTCTCAGCCTGGACATAGGGACCGACGTCATTAGCATGACTCTCAGGCCCATATTTGTGGTGCTGGGATTGTACATTCTGGTCAGGTGCATAGTTTCACTGGTCCGCTCCAAGAATCCTCCCGAGGTGTGGGCATATCTCAAGGTGACCACCTACACCCAGGACGAGAGCGGCAACATGGTCCCCGTGAAGGAGATCAGTGAGCCTCTGACCCATTGGGAGAACGTGATCGGACGAGGCAGGACCTGCGATGTCAGCGTGAACGACAGTGCGCTTTCAAGGAATCAGGGCCTTCTCATAAGAGATGAAGAGGGGACCTGGACCTACAGAGATCTGGGCTCCATGAACGGCACCTGGCTCACGGAAGCGCCGGGCAAGGAAAGCTACAAGACATTCCGAACCCAGGGCAACGGCGACAGGAACGCCTACCTTGACTATCTCAAGGAGATGGAGGTAAGAGACAGCGGCGGCCGGGAGGACGAGCCTGTTCTCATTTCCAAGGGAAAGGGCGTAGAGGGCCCGGCGGTGGAGCTGGAGTACGGCGACACCTTAAGAAGCGGTCATACGGAATTCACGCTTCTTCCCATCTCCCTTGAAGAAAAGAAAAACAACCTGGAGATGCGTCTGGACGATACGAGGCTGATGTCTCAGGGACCGTCCATGGCAGCGCTCACACTGTTTCAGATACTCACCTTCCTTCAGCTTTGGATGGTGAAAGGGGACGAGTACAGCATGCCCCTCATGACGGCCTTCGGCGGACTGTTCATCATAGAGTGGATCTACGTTCTGGCCGTCAGGATATCCAAGAGGCGGGGCCTCGAGATGGAGGTCATGGCGTTTTTCCTCTGCACCCTGAGCCTGGCGGTGATAGCCTCGAAGGATCCGGGAGATCTGGTGAAGCAGACCATAGCAATCGGAATAGGCGTGGTTGCCATGTTCATACTCTGCCTCTTCCTAAGCGACTTGGACCGTTCCAAGCAGATCAGGATATTCCTTATAGTGGTGGCTGCAGGGCTGCTTGTAGTCAACCTGATTTTCAGCACCTACACCAACGGCGCAAAAAACTGGCTGTCCATAGGCGGCATCTCATTCCAGCCATCTGAGCTCGTGAAGGTGGTATTCGTATGGGTGGGAGCAGGCACCCTGGACGAGCTTTTCCGAAAAAAGAACCTGTACCTTTATCTGGCATTCTCCCTTTTCTGCCTGGCAGCGCTGGCTCTCATGGGAGACTTCGGTACAGCACTTATATTCTTTGTGACCTATCTGGTGATCTCATTCCTGAGATCAGGAGAGATATCACAGCTTTTGCTTCTGGTGGGAGCAGCGGGAGCAGGAGGCTTCATAATCCTGAAGTTCCGCCCATATATCGCCACCAGATTCGCCACATGGACCCACGTGTGGGAACCGGACTTCATAAATAACGGAGGTTACCAGCAGACGAGGACCCTTACAGCCTCCGCTTCAGGAGGACTCCTTGGAACCGGTGCGGGAAGCGGGTGGCTTGCGAGAGAGTTCGCCGCGGACACTGATACGGTGTTCGGCATGCTCATAGAAGAGTGGGGACTCATAATAGCCTGCTTCGCTGTGCTGTCCATCGTGACCCTTGCGTTTTTTGCGGTAAGATCCATAACATCAGGCCGGTCGGCCTTCTATACCATAGCAGCCTGCGGAGCCATGTCCATGTTCGTGTTCCAGACCATGCTCAACATCTTCGGCTGCACGGATATACTTCCCTTTACGGGTGTCACATTCCCCTTCGTATCCAACGGAGGAACTTCCATGATAGTGTCCTGGGCACTGCTGGCCTTCCTGAAGTCAGCTGATACCAGGCTCCACGCCAGTCTTGCTGTGAGAGGAGGTTCAGGGAAATGAAAAAACTAGAAGGAAGAGCTACCATATGTCTGCTTCTGGTCCTGGCCATGCTGGCAGGATTGATATTCTTCGTGGTAAGGCTTGAACTCAACGGCGATAAGTGGGCTGTGAAGAGCTACAACAGTCACATCTTCAGTAACGGCCAGCTCATATGCGGGAAGCTTACGGACAGGGACGGAAGGACCCTCCTTCAGTTCACTCCAAACGGTCCTGCGTATCTTGGTACAGAGTACGAGAGAAGAGCCGTGGCCACCCTGACGGGAGATGTGAACTACGGAAGTCCCACCGGAGCCAATGTAGTCTTCAGATCCAGGCTTGCGGGGTACAACCGGATAACAGGAACCGAGGGCTTCTTCGGAAGAAAGGGAGGGACCGTAGTACTCTCCATCGACAGCGACTTTAACCAGACCGCCTATTCCGCAATGGGAAACAGGAACGGACTGGTTTGCGTATACAACTATAAGACAGGGGAGATAATGACTCTGGTAAGCACCCCTACGGTGGACCCCTCCAATAAGGATGCGATGCAGACTGCCCCTGAAGGAGCGTACATCAATAAGGTCACAAGCGCCACCTTCACTCCGGGATCCATCTTCAAGGTGGTGACCGCAGCGGCAGCCATTGAGAATCTTGGAGATCTCTCCGGGAGGACCTTCACCTGCACAGGCTCGGTGAATATAGGGGGCAACAACGTGACCTGTCCCAAGGCCCACGGAGAGGTGGACTTCGCAGGAGCTCTGGCCTCCTCCTGCAACTGCTATTTCGGGCAGCTTGCGGTGGATATCGGGGCGGAAAAAATGCAGGAGTACGCTGACAGACTGAGGCTGACAGGCTCCTACGATATAAACGGTATCGAGACTGCAAAAGGATCCTTTAACTTTGCAACGGATGATGTGGCCCTGGCTTGGTCCGGCATAGGACAGGGGGAGGACATGGTGAATCCCATATCCATGATGGTATTCATGGGAGCCATAGCCAACGACGGCAAGGCTCAGATCCCCACCCTCATAAAGGGCGAAGAGTGCGGAACGGTGGATCTTTTGGACGAGGCCACTGCTCAGAGGCTCAAGGCCCTCATGATAAATAATGTGGAGCAGAATTACGGCGCAGAGAACTTCCCGGGTCTCGTCATAGGGGCCAAATCTGGATCGGCAGAGACGGTTCAGGGTGCAGCCACCAACGCCTGGTTCAGCGGTTTTGCGGGGGATTATGCGTTCATAGTCATGCTGGAGAACGCCGGCGCGGGAGCGACGGTGGCAGGACCTGTGGCAAACACGGTCCTTCAGCAGATAGTAAACGGAGGAAAATGATATGTTTGATGCTTTGAAAGTAAAGAATGAACTGGTCCAGTGGATCAGAGACTGGTTCGCAGTAAACGGTCCCGGCTGCAAGGGAGTTGTAGCGATTTCCGGCGGTAAGGATTCGTCCATAGTGGCTGCCCTTCTCACAGAGGCTTTGGGCAAGGAGAACGTCATAGGCGTGCTTCTTCCGAGAAATGTGCAGCCTGATATAGACATGTCCTACGGGATATGCGAATTCCTGGGCATCAAATATTACGAGGTCAATATCGGCCCTGCGGCGGATGCAGTGGAAGAGGGACTCAGAAAGGCTCTGGGAGAGGACGGAGTCACCAAGCAGAGCGTGGTGAACCTGCCTCCCAGGATCAGGATGTCCGTGACCTATGCTGTCTCCCAGTGCGTCAACGGCCGTGTGGCGAACACCTGCAATCTTTCAGAGGATTACGTGGGATATGCCACGAGGTACGGCGATGGAGCAGGAGACTTCGGACCCATATCAAGGCTTACAGTCCAGGAAGTCAAGGCCATCGGAAGAGTTCTGGGGCTTCCCGACAAGTACGTTGACAAGGTCCCCTCAGACGGACTTCAGGAGAAGACCGATGAGGACAATCTGGGATTCACCTATGCTGTCCTTGACAGATACATCAGAGAGGGAGTAATAGACGACCCGGAGACAAAGAAGAGGATAGACAAGCTCCATGAGATCAACGCATTCAAGCTTAGATACATGGATTGCTTTGAATATGTTCCCCAATAAGGGATCGGATGAAAGGAAAGTATGAAGGAAACATTTGTTAGAGATCTTAAGAAGGACTCTGAAGTAAAAGATTTTTTCATGGTCAAGCAGGTGGCGGTCAGAACAGGCTCTACAGGCAAGCTTTATCTGGACGTGGTCCTGGCGGACAAGACCGGTGAGGTCAACGGCAAAAAATGGGAAGTGGCCCCCGGAGACAGAGAACTTCAGGAAAAGGATATCGTAAAGATAATCGCTACGGTCACCGAATATAACAGTCAGCTTCAGCTGAGGATCCAGAGGATCAGGAAGGCCGAGCCTGAGAAATATGAAGAGGATGCCGTCGACATGGGAGACTTCGTAAAGGTAGCTCCCGAGGATCCCCATGAAATGCTGAAGTACCTGGAGGATACCGCAGAGACCTTCAAGGATGAAGACCTTAAAGCCATCACACTGAAGGTGCTTAGGGATAACAGGGACAGACTGCTCTACTATCCCGCCGCCTCCAAGAATCATCACGCTGAGCTGGGAGGATTGCTTTATCACACCAAGAGGATGGTCATGACAGGCGAGGGCGTTCTCAAGGTATATACCAACCTGAACAGAGATCTTTTGCTCTGCGGAGTTATACTTCACGATATGGAGAAGCTGGACGAGATCGAGTCTGATGAATACGGCATCTCCTCAGGATACTCCATGGAAGGACATCTTCTGGGCCATCTGGTCATGGGAGTCAAGTACGTGGAAAAGCTGGCAACGGAACTGAATTTCCCGGACGAGAAGAGGATCATGCTGGAACACATGATCCTGTCCCACCACTATGAGCCGGAGTTCGGAAGCCCCAAGAGGCCGCTGTTCCCGGAGGCAGAGGTTTTGCACTATCTGGACATTCTGGATGCCAGGATGTACGACATGGAGGAGGCCCTGTCCACCACACTTCCCGGTGGATTCAGCGACCGGATCTGGACTCTGGACAACAGAAAGATCTATCATAGCCAGGGAGAGAAGGAGAATTAAGTAATATGATAAGAATGCCCAAAAAAATAAAAGACGTACTGAAGACCTTGAGCGATGGAGGTTTCGAGGGATACACTGTGGGGCCCTGCGTAAGGGACAGTCTGCTGGGGCTGAAGCCTGTGGATTGGGATGTTTCCACCAATGCCAAACTGGAAGACCTTAACAGGCTATTCCCGGATGCGGTCACCGTAAGCAAGAAGCTGGGCGTTGTCAGACTGTACGACGATACCGACGAAGAGCTTGTCATAGACGTTGCCACATACAGGAAAAAATCCATCAAGTCTCCTGAAGGAAACATCCCCCAGTTCGCTTCCACCATTTCCGAGGATCTGGAGAGAAGGGACTTCACGGTGGATGCTCTGGCTGACAGCGGAAGCCATTTCATCGATGAAAAGGGCGGAAAAAGCGACATATCTTCCAAGTTCGTAAGGACGGTCGGAGATGCGGCAGAGCTTTTCAGCGAAGATCCCATGAAGATCATGAAGGCCTACAGAATAGTGGCGGACCTTGGCTTCGACATGACTCAGTCAGTATACGAAGGCATCATGGCCAACAAAGAAAAGCTGGATGAGGTGAAGTCATCCAGGATCGGCAAGGAATTCCTTCAGATCATAGGCGCAGAGCATGCCGGCAAAGCCATGAGCATGATAGTCGATATGGGAGTCTTAAGATACATTCTGGGACCTGAGGTGGTGGATAATCTTTCACACAAAGAGAAGAGTGAGCTTATGGATCTTTGCAAGAACATCGAGAAGACCAAGACCATTCCTGAGAGAAGGATCGGAGTCCTGATGTCCATGCTGTCCAAAAGAAAGGCCCTCTCAGCCATAGACAGGCTGGGATACGAGGGAGAGCTTAGAGTGCACCTTGAAGATGTGGCCAAAGACCTTCCCGAATTCCATTTCTGCCAGCAGCCCCAGACCCTGAAAAAATTCTGCTACGAACATGCGCCCATGGAGAGGACAGACTACCTGCTCCAGCTCCAGAAGGCCATGATGATCGTGTTTGAATACGACATCGAGACCAAGATCAAGTCCAAGATGTACCTTTTCGATCAGTTCCAAAAGAGCAGTGATCCCATCTTCGTCGAGGACCTGGCTATAGACGGAAATGACCTTATGGAGGCCGGAATCACCGAGACTCCCGAGGAGAGCCAGGCGATGCTGAGGATGCTGGTGGAGAGGCTCCACATCGAACCCAGGAGGAATACCAGAAGGGAACTTCTGGAACTGGCCAAGAGATACAAGAAACACAAAGTCCTTGCATATTTCAGAGGAGTTTCATGGTTACGCTGATCGATGGACAGATCACAAAAATAAGCCAGGTCGCGCCGGACGTGACCTGGTTTTTAAGACAGGCGGGACTTTCGGATTACTACATCATAAAGCTTTATGATGAACAGAGAGAAAACGCGCTAAATATAGTCAAGGAAGACCCTTATCTGCTCCTTGATATTTTCCCACGCCTGGGGTTCAAAAAAGCCGATGAGATAGCAGCCAAACTGGGTGTGAGCCGCGCAGATATCAGGCGAGTCAAGGCCGCCCTTAGGTACGGCATGAGCTTTTCTGTGTCCCAGGGCAGCAGCTACATGCCTAAGCAGGACCTGATCGAAAAGGTGTCTTCCATGCTGGATATAGCGGAGGCCCAGGCTGAAGAGGCCCTGAAAGAGATGGTGCTTGAAGGCGCCATGTACAAAACCACTGTGGATGGGGAGGACGCGGTATACTTCTACAATCTTTTCAGAGCGGAGAGCAGGACCGCATCCCGCCTGATCACCATTGCCTCCCAGAAGGAGCGGGAACTGAAGAACGTGGTGGATGATCCGGAAGCCTACCTCAGAAAGTACGAGGAAACCAAGAACATCGAGCTTTCAGAGTCCCAGAGACAGGCGGTGATCTCGGCAGTAAGGGAAGGGGTGACGGTGATCACAGGAGGCCCCGGTACCGGCAAGACCACCATACTTAACGCCATCATATACATACTGGAGCAGTCCGGACAGAAGGTGGCGGTATCAGCCCCAACAGGCCGCGCGGCCAAGAGGATAACCGAGACAGGAGGGCATTTCGCCCAGACCGTCCACAGACTCCTGGAGTACTATTACGACGAACTGAGCGGCACCATGTGTTTCGCAAAAAACTCAGATTCCCCTCTGAAATATGACTGCGTAATCGTGGACGAAGCCTCCATGCTGGATGTTTTCCTTATGAGCGCCCTTTTGGACGCCATCAAGGACGGTACCAGGCTGATCATCGTGGGTGACAAGGACCAGCTTCCATCGGTGGGGGCAGGGAAGGTCCTGGAGGATCTGATAGAGTCCAAGTGCTTCAATACTGTGATCCTGCACGATATCTATCGTCAGGAAGCAGAGAGCGGGATAGTGCTGAACGCCCACAGGATAAACTCCGGAGACTACCCTTTCACAGAGGACAAAACAGGCAATTTCAGGTTTGAAAGCCTGGAGAAGCAGAAGGACATCCAGGACGCCGTGGTGAAGTACGCCCTGGACCACAAAAGCGAGGAGGTCCAGGTCCTGACACCTTCCAAGAAGGGGATACTGGGGACTGCGGAATTAAACAAGCGTCTTCAGGAGGAGCTGAATCCAAAAGATCCCGAGAAGGAGGAAATGACCTTCGGGAAAAGGATCTTCCGTGAAGGCGACAAGGTGATGCAGATAAAGAACGATTACCGCCTGGCATACAAGAGAGAGAGCACGGATCATGCGCTGGAGGATGGCAGAGGCATCTTCAACGGTGAGATCGGCACCATCATAGGGGTTGACCCTGCGGAGCGTTCCCTAGTGGTGGTGTTCGACGATGACAGCACAGGGGTCGGATGCGGAAGACGGTTCGTAAAGTACGAGTACCCGGATCTGGACGAGCTGGAGCTAGCCTACGCTATTACAATCCACAAGGGTCAGGGCAGCGAGTACGAAAACGTGGTGATACCGGTATCCTGGTTCCCGCCGCTCCTTGCCACCAGGAGCCTGATATATACAGGGGTCACCAGAGGGGAGAAGAACGTGACCCTCATAGGAGAAGTAAAATATCTGAACCAGATGGTGGACAATGACCGAAGGGCCGAAAGGCTTTCAGGGCTCGCGGACAGGATCATTCAGGCATATGATCTGAAGATGGGCTTCGGGAAATGAAGCTCTCGTCATCACGCCTCCTTTCACAGCCCTTAAGGTAGAAGTTTCCTGTGGCCAGGGAGATGAAGTGGACCTCTCCTGCGCCTGCATCCTTGAGAGCCTTGGCGCAGTGATCCGCGGTGGAGCCTGTGGTCAGGATGTCATCCACCAGGAGGATCACAGAGTTGGCTATGAGTGTTTTGCGCCGGGGGTTGATGGTGAAGGCATTCTCCAGGTTCAGGTTACGTTCGCTTCCGGAGACGCTGCGTTGGGAGGTGGTGACGCGCTGGCGGACCAGGCAGTCGGGCAGGAGGAGGATCTTCGGGCCTTGGCGGAGTGCATTGAGCCTTGAGGTGAGATCCCGGGAGATCAGTTCAGCCTGGTTGAAGCCTCGCTTCTTAAGACGGCTCCGGTGAAGAGGTACCGGCACCACCAGGTCCAGGGAATCCACCAGGGACCTGAGCCCCTCATCTCTTACGATCCGATCATACATTATCATGGAAATGGGCCTTGAAAGATAGGTCCTTTTGTTGTATTTGAGGTCGAAGACCATTTTTTTGGAGTGGAGGCCGTAGACCAGACAGGATGATGCGGAATCCAGGTGGGGCATCATTTTCCTCGGCTCATCCTCACTGAGGTCAATGTAGATGTTCCCGCCGTTTAGGGCCTTCACGCAGTTGTCGCAGATGGAGTAGGGCCTGTGGGAATCGATGAGGCTTCCGCAGATCACGCAGTAGGTGCCCATGGGAAAAAGCGCCTGAAGCAGCTTCTCGGTGATGCGGGTGGATCTTTTGTCTTTTGAAAAGTAGTACATGGCTTAAGACTACATCTTGTTGGGCCGGATTACAATATGCCGAAAAGGAAGCCATATCTTCACCTAATGCTCACTTGAAGAAGCTTTGTGCAGGTGATATAATAAAGAAAAAGTGATCCGGGTCTGTGGTTGCAAATCCAAGCCAGGCACGGGCGAAGGGATCCACGTAAGTCCGGAGGAAGAGCCCCGGATGAGCATGGCGTGCTTTAGATGTAAGTCCTCCGCAAAGCGGGTTAAGGCGAGTGTGGGGTCAAAGACCAGGTCAGCCGGATAGCTTTTTTCAAAATCAAGGAGGTATAGCTATGAAGACGACCGTTACAGGGAAGAACATCGTTGTAAGTGACAAGATTCAGGAGTTCATCGATAAGAAGTTCGCCAAAATGGACAAGATCTTCCCCGATGATACTCAGGCGAAGGTGCTGATGCATCCCGAACAGGCCAAGGTCAAGGTGGAGGCAACTATCTCTACGAAGGGAAACCTTTTCAGAGCAGAGTCAGTTGCACAGGACATCAATGATGCCATCGATGAGGTAGCAGAGAAGCTTTTAAAGCAGTTATCCAAATACAAGAAGAAGCTGGTAAAGAGGAACAAGGGCAAGGGCTCTGTAAGATATGAGGAAATTCCGGATCTGGATCAGGCCGAGGAGAAGGAGAGCACCATAGTCAAGACCAAGAAGTTCACTCTGACTCCCATGACATCAGAGGAAGCCATCCTTCAGATGGAACTTCTGGAACACAACTTCTTCGTATTCCTGGACGCTGAGACAGGAAACGTGAACGTAGTGTATAAGAGAAACGACGAAGACTACGGTCTCCTGGAAACAGAACACTAAGTACTTATGGTCAGTAACGGGCCGCTCATATGGGCGGCCTTTTTAGTGCGCAATACCGATCATATAAACAGTACCTTAGCGGTATTCTCCTTGAAAGAAGAGGGCAGATATGGTATCATTTATTATGTATAATTGTGTGGAGTGTTGGCTTTTTTAGCCCGATAGATCAAAAGGTGATACGCCAATGGAACAATTCTTTCAAAACATAGTTTCAAATATCGGAATCAACGATATATTTGACATACTCATAATTACTTTTCTTGTGTATAAGCTGCTGGGATTCGTAAGGGAGACCAGGGCCGAGCAGCTGGCAAAGGGAATAGGTATCCTGATCGTCGTTGCAGTTCTGGCTAACGCCCTTAGACTTTACACGCTGCAGTGGCTCCTCAGCAACCTGGTCAACGTAGGCTTGATCGCACTTGTCATCATCTTCCAGCCTGAACTCAGAAGACTTCTTGAGAACCTGGGAAGACGTAAGATCATCTCCAGCTACAGCGGTCTTGACCTGGAGGAGGCCGAGCACATCACCCATGAAATAAGGGCAGCCATCGAGAGGATGTCCGAGGAAAAGACCGGAGCCCTCATCGTGATCGAACGAGAGACGTCCCTTACGGATATAATCGAGACGGGTACTGTCATCAGAGCAGGCATCTCCAGAGAGATGATCGGAAACATCTTCTACGAAGGCGCACCCCTTCACGACGGAGCGCTTATCGTAAGAGGAGACAAGCTGGAGGCGGCAGGCTGCGTACTTCCCCTTACAGCTAACAAGACCCTTTCCAAGGATCTGGGCACCAGGCACAGGGCAGGGATCGGAGTCACTGAGACTTCGGACGCCCTGGTATTCATCGTGTCCGAAGAGACAGGCATCATCTCCGTGGCCGAGAACGGCAGACTGAGAAGACATCTGACGGGCACCGATATCGAAGAGATCCTGAACACGGTTTACATCTCACCGGAGAACGATTCCGTTCTCGACAGGATCATCAAAGCTCTGAAGGGAGGCAAGAAAGATGCTGAGAAATAAAAGATTCACATTGGTACTTGCTTTTCTTATCGCGGTAGCCCTCTGGGCATACGTGCTGGGCGAGGTGGACCCCGAGAGGCGCATCACCATCAGAAACGTGCCCATCGTATACACCAACGAGGCGGCTCTTGAAGATGCCGGACTGGTTATCACCAGTGCAGATCACGACAAGGTCGACGTATCCTTCAGCGCCAGAAGATCCATCGCCAACAAAATATCCGAGGACGACTTCCGCGCCATCGTAAACCTTTCGGGCCTCACAAGAGGGGACAACGTTGTGGAGCTTTCTGTGACCAGACCAAGTTCCATAACCCTTGACAGCATTTCGCCCCAGTATATAACCATAACCACAGAGAACTCCGTATCTGTAGAGAAGGAGATCGAGATCGTATACTCCAATCAGGTGGCGAATAAAGAACCCATGATAACACAGCTGTCCACAGAGACAGTTACCGTTTCCGGAGCAGAATCTGCAGTGGATAAGGTTGACAGAGTCGTGGCTGACGTGGATTCCTCCAGAATAACAGAGGAGAGCAATGCTATCACTGTAGCTCTTGTGGCGTTGGATGAAGAGGGAGAGGAGGTCACAGAGGCTCATCTCTCAGAGACCAATGTGACGGTCACCGCGATTATGATGAACACCAAGAAGGTGTCACTGTCCGTACCTGTGAAGGGCATGGAGAGCGGATCCATAACAAGGACCATCGATGTGCCTGAAGAAGTGACCATCAAAGGACCCAGCGAGACCCTTGAATGGATAGACAGCGTGGAGTGCAAGGAGATAGATCTAACAGATGTCTATGTGGATTCCACCATAGACCTGGAGCCTGTGCTTCCCTATGGAGTCCAGCTTGCATACGAGTCCATCGACCCTGAGATGCGCGTAAAGGTATTCAATGCATCCGAGGTAAGCTTCGAATTCGATGAGACGGATATAACCGTCACAGGAGTTAACGAGAACACCACGGTCACCATAGAAGACGTGGAGATAGTCGTGACTGCGAAGGGAACACTTTCGGCCATAGGCTCCCTCACGAAGGATGACCTGATCATAACAGCAGATGTTACAGGGCTGTACAACGGAAGCCATACGGTACAGCTGAATATCACCACCAATGTGGAAGGGGTGGACATCGCAGAGGCTGAACCGGCCAGCGTTGTGATCGTTCTCGAAATGTAAAAGGAGAAACATTATTGGGCAGACTTTTCGGTACTGACGGAGTGAGAGGCATAGCCAACAGGGAGCTTACCCCGGAGCTGGCCTTCAGCCTTGGAAAGGCCCTCTGTCATGAACTTAAAAAAACAGATCCCGCACCCACAGTGGTGCTGGGCAAGGATACACGGCTTTCCTGTGACCTTTTGGAACAGGCAGTGTCCGCAGGCATAATGGTGTACGGCGGCACGGTCATCAAGGTTGGAGTCCTGCCGACCCCGGCAGTGGCACTGATCACCAGAGAGTACGGCGCCGGCGCAGGTATAGTAATAAGCGCTTCCCACAACTCTTTCGAGTACAATGGGATCAAGGTGTTCAACTCAGAGGGCATGAAATTATCCGATTCCATGGAGGAGGAGATCGAGGATCTGATCATATCCAACGTGGATCCGTCGGACAGGCTGACAGGCACAGGCATAGGAAGGACATATGACGCCTCAGACGATGCCAGAAGGATATACGAGGACCATCTCATGAGGACCGTGGACTTCAAGCTTCTGGGTAAAAAAATCGTCCTGGACTGTGCCAATGGTGCCTGCTTCAAGGTAGCGCCAGAGGTATTCATGAGGCTTGGAGCCGACGTGTACACCATAGGAAACACCCCGGACGGCACCAATATCAACGACCGGTGCGGTTCCACCGCTCCGGAAGCTCTTGCGAGGGCTGTCAGGGAAATCGGCGCCCAGGCAGGATTCGCCTTCGACGGTGACGGAGACAGACTGATCACTGTGGATGAAGAGGGCCGGATACTGGACGGCGACAGGGCAGTGGGCATATGCGCCATGGATCTTAAGGGATCAGGAAGACTGGATAACATGGTGGTGACCACCTCGGTAATGTCTAATTCAGGGCTTTGGAAGACCCTTGAAGAAGAAGGGATCCGCGTGGAGATCACCGGCGTGGGAGACAGATACGTTCTGGACAAGATGCTGGAGACCGGATGCGTGCTGGGAGGCGAGCAGACGGGACACATGATCTTCAGCGAGTACAGCACAGCAGGAGACGGTATCCTTAGCGCCCTTCAGATCATGAGGGCAGTGAGGAATTCCGGAATGACCCTGGCTGAACTCTACGATAAGATCACCATCTACCCCCAGGTCCTTCTGAACGCAAGGATACAGAACGAGTTCAAAAAGACCTACATGAAGGACCCGGATATCCAGAGGATCATAAAAGAAACGGAAGAGACCCTCAAGGATCGTGGAAGACTTGTGATCAGGACATCCGGAACTGAAGCGGTCATAAGGATCCTCATAGAAGGGGATTCCGAGCAGGAGATCAGGAGCCTGGCAGAGGCCATAGCCTCAATGATAGAAGAGAAGTATGGAGGAGATCCCTCCTGACTATATGAAAAGGAGTTCATAAATGGAATATGATATCAGAGACATAGGGCTTGCTCCCTATGGACATGAAAAGATCGAATGGGTCAGAGACCATATGCCCCTCTTAAGATCCTTAGAGGAGAGATTTGAGAAAGAAAAGCCTTTTGCGGGAGTCAAGGTATCCCTTTCAGTTCATCTAGAGGCCAAGACCGCCTATCTCTGCAAGGTAATGGCGGCAGGCGGAGCACAGATGTCTGTTACAGGCTCTAATATTTTGTCCACACAGGATGACATCTGCGCAGCTCTGGTGGAGGACGGCATATCCGTTTTCGCCTATCATGATGCAACGGACGAGGAATACTTCAGACATCTGGAAAAGTGTCTGGAGGTGAAACCCAACATCATAATAGATGACGGCTGCGACCTGGTGACCCTGATCCACAATAAGAGGCCGGACCTGGCTGAGGAAGTCTGGGGCGGATGCGAGGAGACCACCACAGGCATAATCCGCCTGAGAGCTCTGGACAAAGCCGGACTCCTCATGTTCCCCATGATGGCTGTAAACGATGCGGATATGAAGCATCTCTTTGACAACAGATACGGGACAGGCCAGTCCACCTGGGACGCCATAATGAGAAATACCAATCTCATAGTTGCCGGCAAGACCGTCGTCGTAGCAGGCTACGGATGGGTATCCAGAGGCATAGCCATGAGGGCTGCCTCCCTGGGAGCCAACGTGATCGTTACAGAGATCGATCCGGTGAAGGCCATCGAGGCCAAGATGGACGGATTCACGGTGATGAAGATGGACGATGCAGCACCTCTGGGCGATATTTTTTGCACCGCCACAGGCTGCGTGAAGAGCATCAATACCGATCACATGATGACCATGAAGAACGGGGCCATCCTCACAAACTCAGGACACTTCAACTGCGAAGTGGATATGGAAGGGCTGTACAAGCTGGCGGTCTCCCACCACGAGAGACGCCACAATGTTGAAGGATTCATCCTTCCAAACGGCAGAGAAGTGGACGTCATCGCAGACGGAAGGCTCGTGAACATCGCAGGAGCTGACGGCCATCCCGCAGAGATCATGGACATGAGTTTTGCGGTACAGCTTTACGGCGCCATGTACATAATGGAGCACAGAAACGAACTTCCCAAGCATCTCTTAAAGATCCCGGAGGAGATCGATAAGAAGATCGCATCAGACAGACTTGCAGCCTGGGGAATCGAAATAGACACTTTGACCGACGAACAGAGCGAATATCTGAACAGTTGGAAGTTATAGGAGGCGCAACTATGGAAATGCAAAAAGTACAGGAAGAAGCGAGAAAAGCATGCGAGGAGATAGTGGAGATCTCCAAGATCCAGAAGGGAGACATCCTTATCGTAGGGTGCTCATCATCAGAGATCATGGGTGCCAATATCGGTAAAGGCTCCAGCCTTGAGGCAGCAGAGGCCGTGTATGAAGGCATCATGAGCGTGTTGAGACCAAGAGGGATCTTTTTGGCAGCACAGTGCTGCGAGCATCTCAACAGATGCGTGGTGGTAGAGAAGGATGCTCTCCTTCCCGGCACGGAGATAGTCAATGCCGTTCCACAGCTTCACGCAGGCGGATCTTTTGCCATGACGGTGTACAAGAATTGCACGAAACCCGTGGTGGTGGAGGAGATAAAGGCCAATGCAGGTCTTGACATAGGAGATACCCTGATCGGGATGCACTTAAAGAGAGTGGCAGTGCCCGTAAGGATACAGCAGAAACAGATCGGAGAAGCTCACGTGGTAGCTGCCAGGACCAGACCCAAGTTCGTGGGAGGTTCCCGTGCCGTTTACGACGACGCCCTTTCGGGTGGAGACATTCCGAGATAGAGGAGGATATAAATGCGTATAGTAACGATCGCTTCCGGAGTGGCGCTGGTCGCCCTGGGAGGATACCTTATAGCCAACGAAGGACTGACCTTCATTTCATCAGCTTTCATAATAGGACTTTTGTTCATGGTGTGCGGCATAGTTGAAGTGCTCTCCCACTCCGCCTACAGAGGAGCGGACGGAGAGAGCAAGGCCTGGGTCCTGATCGACGGACTCACCACATTCTCACTTGGTACCTTGATCATTTTGAACAAAATATCCGCAGAGATAGCTGCCCCCCAGATCCTTGGACTCTGGGTACTCATCACCGGTATCAGGAACGCAGTGAAGGCCTGGGAAAACATGGAGAACAGAAATACAAGCTTCTATGATCATCTGATCGTGGGACTTCTGAATCTGATCATCGGATTCTACGTATTCTTCGACCCGGATATCTTAGCACTGCCGTCCCTTAACCTGGTGGGACTGTGCATCATAGTTCAGGGCATCAATCTGGCTCACGTAGGTATCACCATCAAGCTTCTCAAGCCTGAAGCAATCAAGACCAAGGAAGAGATGGTAACGGAGGCTGCTCAGAAGGCCAAGGAAGCTCAGATGGCTGCAAGAGAGGCTTTAGAGGCAGCAAAGGCCGCCCAGAGCCAGTTCAAGGAAGTGGCCCTTACTCCTGCAGAGATGCTGGATAAGGCTTTGAGACCCAAGCCGATAGAAGAGGACGCGGAGCAAGTCGCGGAACAGGGAAATGAAACAGGAATATGACGCTCTGGTCATAGGCGGCGGAGCATCAGGGATGGCGGCAGCCATCACCCTGAAGAGGATGCGCCCATCCTGGGATGTGGCAGTCCTTGAGAAAAACGACATATTTTTAAGGAAGGTCCAGGCCTCAGGAAACGGCAAGTGCAACATATCGAACCTTGCCTGTGACGGACTGCTTGAAGTCAGGGAGTTCCTGAAAAGCGTGGGGATCTGCCTCAGAAACGACGGAGAGGGGAGACTTTACCCCTACTCTGAGGACGCAAAAGACGTTGCCAGGCTCCTTATCAGGACCGCCACCTCACAGGGGGTGGAGCTTCTGCCTGAAGCTGAGGTAGAGAGGATCTCTGTGATCTCTTCTGACAGAGACCCCAGAGGAGGATTTCGGGTACTGATCAAGGGGGATGATGAATACATCGCCTGTGAGAACCTGGTCATCGCAACAGGGGGCAAGTCCCATGCCGAGTTCGGCACCACGGGAGACGGTTACACCTTTGCAAGACGCATGGGGCACAGCGTTACCAAGCTGGTGCCTGCCCTCACAGGGGTGGAGGTGCGTGAAAACATCCTGAATCTCAAAGGAGTTCGAGCCAAGGCTAAAGTATATCTTTTGAGAGACGGAGAGACCATCTTCAGCGAGAAGGGAGAAGTCCAGTTCAGAGACGATTCACTTTCAGGCATAGTGATCATGAATATGTCAGGAAAGATCGAGACCCTTCAGAACGAGTCTCCTGAGGATAGCTTCAAGCATTATGATATAAGGCTGGACCTTGCTCCTGATTTTACTTCTCAGGAGGTAAGGGACATGATCCTGGACAGGCTCTACATGCCCGGGTTCGATGAGGAATACAGTCTGAAGACCCTGGTGAAGGCTGAGCTTGCCAGATTCCTCATAAGAAAGTCAAATGTGTTTTTTGCGCGGTGGCTTGGGGAGAAAGCCTCCAAGGAGGAGATCGCGGACTTTCTGGCGGATGAGCTCAAAGACCTTAAATTCAAGGTCAAGGGCCTGAAGGGCTGGGACGAAGCTCAGGTCACCAAGGGCGGCGTACCGATATCCGAGGTGGATCCGGTCACCATGGAGTCGAGGCTTATCAAGGGCCTTTACCTTGTGGGGGAGGTCCTGGATTACGACGGACCATGCGGAGGATACAATCTTAACAACGCCTGGCTCACAGGTATCAAGGCGGGAAGAGGCATAGCCCAAAGCAGATGATAATAAACGGTTTAAGCATAAGGCCCGGGGAAGGAATTGAAAAAGTCCTTTCAAGGGCCTCTAAAAAATCAGGCAAAAAAGTTCATAACTGGAGAATACTGAAAGAATCCATCGATGCCAGAAACAAGGTTGACATAAGGCTGGTATACTCAGTGGAGATCAACTATGATCCAAATGAGGCCAAGGTGCTTGAGATACCGAAGGCGGAATCGAAGGAACGACCGGTGGTGGTGGGATTCGGCCCCTGCGGTATTTTCGCAGGACTGGTGCTGGCCAGAGCAGGCATGAGACCGGTGATCCTGGAGCGCGGAGATGATGTGGACAGGCGCCTCGAGAAAGTGAGAAGGTTCGGCTCAGAAGGCATACTTGACACGGAATCCAATGTCCAGTTCGGAGAGGGCGGTGCAGGCACATTCTCAGACGGCAAGCTGACCACAGGTATCAAAGACCACAGAATGAGGTTCGTGCTGGAGGAACTGGCGGCCCACGGAGGCCCTGAGGACATCCTCTACAAGGCCAAACCACACATTGGGACAGATGTTCTGAGAGAGGTGGTAAAGAGCCTGAGAAAGGAGATCATAGCCCTTGGAGGGCAGGTGATATTCGGTGCCCGGGTGAAGGGGATCGATGTCTCAGACAACAGGGTAAAGGCAGTAGAGTACTCCGTTGAGGGCCGGACCGAGAGGCTGGAGACAGATGACCTGATCCTGGCTATCGGACACAGCTCCAGAGACACCCTTCTGATGCTGAAGGAGTCAGGATTCAAGATGGTCCAGAAGCCTTTCTCCATGGGAGTCCGGGTAGAGCATCCCCAGAAACTCATAGATGTTGCCCAGTATGGCAGGCCTGCAGGAGAACTGAAGCTTCCTCCGGCGGACTATAAGCTTTCGTACAGGACAGGGGATGGCAGAGGAGTATACACCTTCTGCATGTGCCCGGGAGGTCACGTGATAGTGGCATCCTCAGAGGAGGGGGGAGTTACGACCAACGGAATGAGTTTCCACGGGCGGGATTCCGGATTTGCAAACTCTGCTGTGCTCTGCGATCTGAGGCCTGCGGACTTCGGCTCAGACGATGTGCTGGCAGGAATGTATCTTCAGAGAAAGTATGAAAGGATCGCATACCAGAGGGCAGGAGGATATCATGCTCCCAGGACTGACTGGAGATCTTTCCGGGAGGGGCTGGCCCCGGATGTGACAGATTGTATGCCGGGGTTCGTTGCAGACTCCATAAGAGAAGCAATGCCTGCCTTCGGCAGAAGGGTACGGGGGTTCGACTCCGATGACACTGCGATGTATGCCGTGGAAGCCAGAAGTTCGTCACCCGTAAGGCTGCTAAGAGATGAAGGATACAGAGGCGGACTTATGACCGGAGAGACCATAGAAGGATTCTATCCTTCGGGAGAAGGAGCGGGATATGCCGGAGGCATCGTTTCTGCTGCGGTGGATGGCATCCGTTCAGCCATGAAGATAATAGAAAAATACAGATAAAAATAAATGGCCCTTGTAATAACTATACAAAAGGACGTATAATATATGACGTTAGGAAGTATAGCATTACTATCGTTATTACGAAAGGAGATCAAATATGGCAGGTTTAGTTGACCTTTTAGGATTGATGGGCGGCGGTAAGTCATCCGCATCCGATCTTATGGGATTGTTAGGCGGACAGGCAGGCGTTTCTGAAAGCCAGGCACAGGATACCCTTCTCAAGGCTCTCCCGTCCCTTCTCTCTTCCATGCAGAACAACGCCAGCACCAAGACAGGAGCAGACAGTCTCCTCAAGGCATTGGGCCAGCATGACTTAGATGAGAAGGACATCGTCAAGCTCATCAAGAGCGCTGATGAAGAAGACGGAGTCAAGATCCTCAACCACATCTATGGAAGCAAGGAAAAGGCTGAAGAAGCCAAGCAAGAAGTCGCCAAGGCTGCAGGAATCGATGTCAAGAAGGCAGCCAAGCTCATGGCTCTTGCTGCACCCGTACTTCTCACCGTACTGGCAAAGACCAACAAGAAGTCAAACAAGACTGAGACAGTATCCAATGCTGATGGTCTTGCAGACATGCTTGGAACACTGGCAGGCCTTGCAGGCGGCAAGTCATCTGCATCCGGCCTTGGCAGCCTCATCGGAGCTCTGGCAGGCGGCGGTTCCAAGAAGAACGACGGACTGGATATCGGAGATGTTCTTGGACTTCTGATGAAGTAGGATCCGAAATAAGATAAGAAGAGACCCCTTTCACGGCACAAACCGTGGAAGGGGTCTTTTGCTATGGCGGACGCTTTATGGTATAATAAGCAAAGAGTTAACTTAGGAGTAAAGGTGTTGTTTATACTTAACGTTCTACAGATCATTCAGGATTCAATAGAAGATATTTTCAAGAAGTATCTTCCCATGATGAGGAGCCTTGCGCTATCCATACTGAAGGACCACCATCTTTCGGAGGATGCAGTACAGGAGGCTCTTGTTAAGCTACACAGATACTCAAATAAAACAGGCAACATTAATGCCAATGACACCAAGAACTTTATTTATATCGTCACAAGAAACGAAGCGATAAACATAAAAAGACAAGAAGAAAGAAGAGATTTGTTTGAAACTGATGTCCCATTCAGCGAAGATTTTGTGTCAAGTACTATAGGGGGGCAATTAAACGTAGAGCAATTCAGCGAGGAATGCGGTTTCGGCCTGGAGATATCAGATTTTCTGAATAAACTCAGTCTGGTAGATAAAGATATACTGACTTACAAATACAGTTATGGCTATTCCTTCAAAGAAATAGCTGATATCCTGGGTATGAAACGTGACGCAGTTTACAAAATGCACAAGAGAGCTTTGGATAAACTTAAAGTGATCATCGAAGAAGCGAATGAGAAGCAAGAAAGAAGCAAAACGAATACTTAAGGCCTTCGGAAGAGCGGAAGGAAAGGCCAGGATCGAATATATCGACTCCTTTTTGCCTGAGAAGACCTCATATATTAGGTCGATCAACTATAAGCATATGCTGAGGAGAGCGGCCATAGTTGTAGTGCTCATGGTTATGATCATGGCGCTGGCTGCATCAGCTTATGCTGCGGTTTTGCATTATCTGAATTATACTAAGATCGAACATAAGGACAATGACGAATACGTATCGGTCGATGGGACATCTAAACAGGATGATTATTATGACGGGGTAACATTCTTTGAACCGACGTATATCCCTGATGAATATACACTTCAGTCAGATGAATACGATGAAGTGTTCCAAGAGAGAATCTGGAAGTATTCCGGGAAGAATGGAAAGGCGATACAAATAACTGAGTGCTCTGCTGATGTAGGATTTCACGTCGATAACGAAAGAAGCACAGTTTCTACAGAGATAATATGTGATATGGAAGTCCTAATATACAGCTTTGATGATAGAGAAAATGGTTCTTTCCAAGAATGCTATTGTCAAAAAGATGGAACTCTGATAATGATTGCAGGAAATCTAAATATTGATGAATTAAGAAAGGTGATAGAGGGATTAGTGATGAGATAGTTAGGTCGTTGCGGAATACCTTTTACCACTCTGCCTATCAATTGATGGGCTTTTTTTATTTTTTGTGCAATATAAAGGCTGTAAAATGTTTTCTTTTTGTTTTTTTGAGCCATTGTGTCCAATTTGCGGTCCTAATTATCGTCTATATATATAGGGGGGGGTAAATTGAACCTATTCTAATTAAGGAGGAAGGATTTATGAAAAGAATATCCATTATTGTTGTTATGATTATTGCTATTGTATCAATCTGCACATGTTTTGTACTAGCAAATGATGTAGAAGAACCAGTAACAGATCCATTAAATGAAGATTATGTCGAAGCGAGTTCAATAACGGCACGTTTGAACGCTACCAATGGGAATGCTATATGCAAAACTAAGGTAGATGTGATAAGCACTTCGCCTTCAAACAAGATGGTGGTGACAGTGAAGTACATAAAGCAAAATGTTGGTACGGTTGGCACCAGAACAGCTACAGCATACAGGTCAGGTGTATCTTTTACTGCGACAACCAATATGACTTTAACCTCAAACGGATCGTACCACTGTAAGGTTACGGTACAGCTTTATAATGGGTCCACGCTTTTAGAAAGCGTTAATGTTCTAACCAATACGATTTCCTATTAGCAGTGGAGTATTAGTTAAGAAAGAAAGGAGGCATTATAACAGTATTTAATTAATATTTATCCGATATTGCTCCAAGTGAATCATTTGAAAGGATGAAAGACATGAAAAAAGAAAGACAGAAAAGACTGCTTAGTATACTGTTGGCTCTTGCTATGGTGTTTACTATAGGCATACAAGGCAGTGCCTATGCGCAGACAAATGATGGTTCATTAGAACAAGCGACAGATGAAATCTGCAGCAAGTATAAAACCGGAGTTAATTGGGATAAGCTTGTTCCGGGTGAGGATTATGTTCATGGAGAGATGGTCGTCACTTTTGCAGATGACTTGGAAAGCGAGGAACTAATATATGAAATCGCTTCAGAACATGGATTTGAAGTGTTGGAGGTTTTAGGCTTTTTTGATTGGGAAGGAGGGAAACTTGCAAATTTCTCTGTACCGGACGGAATGAGCGTACCAGAAGCAATCCAGGAAATCGAACAGGATGAGAGAGTTCAGAATGGTACTCCAAATGGTATTTTCAAATTTTGTTCTTCGACGAATGATCCCTATTACGTGAATCAATGGTATATAGATCGTATTGGCCTAGACGAGGCATGGGACATATCAAAGTGTAATAATGAAGTTACTGTTGCGGTCATTGATACGGGTATAGACCACTATCATCCAGATTTAGCAGATAATATACTGACAGAATACGCATGGGACTTTACTACGGGTACAGATGATGCTTGTTTTGATTCACATGGTACACATGTGGCGGGTATAATAGCAGCTATAGCAAACAATAATGAGGGAATTACTGGTGCATCATATAATGCTAATATTATACCCATTAGAGTTACGGATGATGAGGAGCCTGAAAGCTCTGCTTTCCTAACAAATGTGTGGAAAGGCTTTAAGTATGCTGTAAGGGATGTGGATTGCGATACCCTAAAAGTGATAAATTTTAGCGGCCGCGTACGTACTGAATACTTCAGCATTGAGTCTATAATAAATGAGGCAGCCGCAAATGGAATAGTAACTGTATGTGCCGCCGGAAATGAACATAGTGATGCTCCGACATATCCAGCTTGTTATGACGCCTGCATCGCTGTAATGGGAACAGATTCAAATGATGCCAAATACGAGTATTCTAATTATGGCTATTGGTGTGATATTTGTGCACCTGCGGTAAATATATATTCAACCATTTCTTTGGCATACGGAGATTATATGAACATGACAGGTACGTCCATGGCCGCTCCAATAATCTCCAGTGTTATTGCTCTTATGTATGCAGCCAATCCGGATCTTACCATAGATCAAGTGAAATATATACTTTATGATACTGCGGTCGATCTTGGTGCTGATGGAAGAGATAATAATTTCGGATGGGGAAGAGTTGATGCATACGCCGCTGTGTTGAGGGCCTGTGAGGGATATTGGGAAAGAATAGCGGGAACAGACCGTTATTTTACAATGAAGAATATCTCTCAAAAAGGTTGGGAGGATAATAGCTGTGACACTGTCGTTGTTGCGACAGGTGCGTCCTTCCCGGATGCGCTGACCGGAACAGCACTTGCAGGAGTGTATGATTCTCCTCTGATCCTTACGGGCGGCAGTACTTTGTCTGCCCAGGCAGCCATTGAGATAGAACGTCTCGGAGCAACTAATGCTATAATAATCGGCGGCCCCGGGGTCATAAGTGACACAGTTAAAGCGTCCATTGAGAATATCGTGGGAACAGGACACGTGACCCGCGTGTATGGAGCTAACCGTTTTGGCACTGCGTACAGTGTATATAACAATAACGTAAATGACTGGTCAGATACACTGATAGTTGCAACGGGAATGAATGCTGCGGATGTTTTATCTATAGCGCCCTATGCATATGCCACCAAGTCTCCCATATTCCTGGCGAACCAGTACGGAAACCTGAACGCGGACATGCAGGCGGCCGTACAGGCAGGCAATTTCAATAAGGCGGTAATAATAGGGTCAAGTGATATAGTATCTGCGCAGACAGAGAACTTGCTTGTGTCAGAGCTTGATTCCGGCAATGTTATCAGGCTTTACGGAAGCGACAGATACAAGACTTCATCAATCATAGCTGACTGGGAGTCTGGGGAACTTACAACCTACACTGTACAGCCATCTGTTGTGTTGGACTACGCTAATGTAGGTATGGTAAACGGAGCAGCCAACTGTTTCGCTGATGCATTGGCAGGAGGCCCATTCTGTGGTAAAATGAATTCAGTAATGTTGCTGACACAGGATCTGATAACTGATAACGATCACACCAATTACACTGTTCAGAACAACGTGATACCTCACGTTGACGATATAGAAATAGGATATGTTATAGGCGGACCTGGTGCTCTTTCGGAACTGTTTGAACATTATCTGGAAAGTCTGTGTCAGTAAATGCTATGGTTGCTTGAGATTAAAATGAGAGGTGACGAAAATGAAGAGAAGAATAGGAATATTTTTGCTCGCACTGCTCATGGTGTTGACGCTAATGCCGGTGAATATCTTCGCAGATGGCGAGCCCATGCAGAGTGCAGAAATAGGAATTAACGGATCTGAAAATCCTGCTGATTTTGACTGGAGCACCCTTGAGCCGGGAGTGGACTATGTTGAGGGGGAAATGGTCGTAACTTTTGTTGATAATCTAGAGAGCCAAGACATGATCTACGACATTGCTTGCGATAATGGCTTCACCGTTATAGAAATACTTGGCTTTTATGACTTTGTAATGGGAGGAGGAAAGCTTGCTGTCTTTTCTGTTCCTGATGGGATGACAGTCCCTGATGCAATTGACAAAGTAGAGGAGGATCCAATAGTACAGTATGCCACTCCTAATGGGCGTTTTGGCCTCGCATCCTCATATACCTCCGACAATTATTCGATAATACGCATTTATGGAAATGACCGCTATGAAACAGCCTTTGCAGCGGCAAACAGAGTGTTCAGTAAATACAATAGACCGCTTGAGGAAATCGTTATAGCAAACGGACAGGACTTTCCTGATGCGCTTTCGAGCACAAAAATCACCGGTAATAACAAACCGTTGATTCTTACAAGTAATGCGACTGAAGGCCGTACCTTAAACTTTATCCAGAAAAGAGTTAAAAGCGGAGGGACGATATACCTGGTCGGAGGGACAGGAGTAATAAGTCAGGGATTTGAAAATACCCTTAAGCAAAGAGGATATACGATCAAAAGATTGGGCGGAAAGGACCGCTATGAGACTAATCTGTTGATTCTTAAGGAAGTTAAGGACCATAATGCTGACTATGTCACTTTCCCTGAAACTCTCGTGGTCGTTTCGGGAAAAGATTTTGCCGATGCGTTAAGTGCCAGTCCATGTGGCGGAACTATGATGTTAGTCGGTGATAAGTTGACTGAAGGGCAAAAGCAGTATTTAGACAAGAGCTTTCTTGGCAAAATCCTGATAATAGGAGGAACAGGTGCAGTGAGCTCTTCTGTCGAACAAGAGCTCAAGGCTTTTGCCCCGATACAAAGGATAGGCGGGGCAGACCGATATGAGACTTCTGAACTGGTAGCAACGAATTGGACTGTTAATTCGAATCCGGATATGTGCTTTGTGAGCGGGAGCAACTTTGCAGACGGAATCGTTGCAGGAGCCTTTGCACGTTCATATGGGCTGACCGGTTGTGCCCCTGTCATACTTGTATCGAACGAAAGAGGGCAGTCCCCGTTGATGAGCGCATACATTGATGGCATTTATCCCGAAACTCCTACAGCATGGGTGTTCGGCGGTCCTACATTGATAAAGGATAAGACCATGGTGGAAATACTCGAACATTAAGTATAGTAATAATTATAGTAAAACTGCCGGCATTAAGCCGGCAGTTCAGACCGTAGACAAAGTCTTTCAGAGCTAACGCTCTGAAGGGCTTTTTCTTTATGTTTTCTAAATATATGCCGGCATTTTTCTTAAATTCGTGAAAAATCGATCGTTATCAGGGCCTTCCCTGAACCTTTTATCCATGATTTTTACCAGTTTTTTCATATTCATGCACGCAAAGGTCAGCCCAACTTTCATGGACATTTTTGCTTTCCCCAGCATTTGCGTGTATCTCATGCCATGATGTTATTTGGCTGTTCCGAAGATCCTCTCTATTGTCTGCTTTCGTTTGTCATAGATATCTTTCATTTCAATAGTCTGACGGATATCTTCACACCGCTCCAGGTAATCTTCCCATACGTGCCGGACCACTGTCTTCTGATGAAGTTTGCTCTTGGTGCATTGACTCAGATACGGACAGTTCCCGCATATTATGGGATCGCTCTTGTATTCCCTGTAGCCTTCTCTGTTTGTTGTCCTGTAGCTCAGTATCTGATCATTGGGGCAGATGTAACAGTCATAGAGTTCGTCGTATACATATTCGCTCTTCCTGAATAATCCTTTCTTCGTCATCGGCCTTTTGTACGGCATTATCGGGGTGATGCCATCATCTATCAGCATCTTGGCTATCGCAGGAGTCTTGTAGCCGGCATCAACCACTATCTTTTCAGGAGCATATGCCTTTAACTTCTCATATATCGCAGGGAAGGTCTGTGAGTCATGTTCATTTCCCGGATGTATCGTATATCCCATTATCCAGCCGTGTTTGTCACTTGCTGCTTCTACTGAATATGCGAATACCTCTTTGTGTTCTCCTTTATGGAACCATCCGCTTTCAGGATCTGTTGTGCTGACTTTCTTCTCTTTCTGCTCTCCTCCGCCTGCAGGTGAGTTTCCTCCGCCGCTGCCATCGTCGTCTTTATCCTTAAGAGGCTTCTTGTCATGCTCCTCACGATCCTTATCTATCTCTTCCCTGAGCTGTTCGTCATAGAATTTTGCTGTCTTCTTCGCTACAAGTATCTTCTTTGATTTCTTGCTGTTGGCCGCTGCCTTTACATGGGTCGCATCAACATAGAAGGTGCTTGTATCTACCAGTCCCCGCTTCATACATTGCAGGAGGATCTGGGTGAATATCTGTTCAAACAGATCGGTACCTTCAAATCTTCTTTTGTAGTTCTTTCCGAAAGTACTGAAATGGGGCACATCATCGAAGAAGTCAAGCCCCAGGAACCACCTGTATGCCACATTGACTTCGATCTCCTTCATAGTCTGCCGCATACTCTTTATGCCGAACATGCATTGAATGAGAGGGAGTTTTATCAGTGTGACAGGGTCCAGGCTTGGTCTTCCGAAGTCAGGACTGTATTTATCTTCAACAAGATCATAGATGAAGGAAAAATCAACATATTTGTCTATCTTCCTTAAAAGGTGATCTTCAGGGACCAGCTGATCCAAAGATATCATCTGGATCTGACCTTTTTTATCTGAGTTCTTAGTGATCATGTAGCACCGCCTTTCTGCTACATATATTATACCACAGAAAGTGGCCTGAGCCCAGTATTTTCAAGGGGTTTGACGATTTTTATCATGTTGCATTTTTGATGAAAAAGAAAAAGCCCCACACTTTGTGTGAGACTTTGTCTACAGTCTGAACTGCCGGCATTAAGCCGGCAGTTTTCGTATCCATATCTTTATTTCATCAGCACTTTACCGGTCATCTCAGATGGTATTTCTATACCCATGAGCCAGAGCAGGGTCGGTGCCAGATCCGCCAGCTTGCCTTCCCCGGACAGACCGTATTCGTTGAATTCGTGCACATCGTCTGACACGTAGCAGAGAGGCACCGGATTGGTGGTATGAGCAGTGAAGGGCTTGCCTTCCTCATCCAGCATCTTGTCGCTGTTTCCGTGGTCTGCCGTGATGAGAAGCTGACCGCCTGCTTTGAGGATGGCTTCCACTATGTCATTTACCAGTTTATCCAGAGTCTCAACTGCCTTGATTGCAGCCTCCAGGACTCCCGTGTGTCCAACCATGTCTGAGTTGGCGAAGTTCAGTATGATGAGATCATATTTTGCGCTTCCGTCATCACGCTTGGAGAGGATCTCTTCGATGACCTTCTCAGCGACTTCCGGGGCGCTCATCTCAGGCTGGAGATCGTAGGTGGCCACCTTTGGAGAAGGCACCAGGATCCTGTCTTCTCCCGGATTGGGCTCCTCCACGCCGCCATTGAAGAAGAAGGTGACATGTGCGTACTTTTCCGTCTCGGCTATCCTCAGCTGCCTGAGACCCAAACTTGAAATATATTCGCCAAGGGTATTTTTGATGGCTTCAGGAGGGAAGGCCACTTCTACATTGGGCATCTCAGCATCATACTGGGTCATGCATACGTAGACCAGATCTTTGATTATCTTCTTTCTTTTGAAACCTCCCATGCCGCCATCTTCAACCGGCTTCTCAAAGTCAGGATCCACGAAGGCGCGAGTCAGTTCTCTGGCCCTGTCAGGTCTGAAATTGCAGAATATTATTGAATCGCCGTCCTTGACCCAACCGTGCTTCACGGTCATGGCCGGCAGTATGAACTCATCTGTGACTTCCACATCGTAGGAGGCCTGCATCAGGTTCTCCGCAACTGAACCTGCGGTCCAGGCTACTATGTCGGGAACGGTCAGACAATCGTAGGCCAGCTGCACTCTGTCCCAGCGCTTATCACGGTCCATTGCATAGTATCTGCCGGACACCATGCCCACCTTGCCTAGGCCGACTTCCGCCATGTATTCCTCGATCTCATGAATGTAGCCTTTGCCGGAGGTGGGAGGCACGTCACGGCCATCCATGAAGCAGTGAACGTAGAGATTCTTGATGCCCTTATCCTTTGCAAGGCTGATGGCCGCCTTGATGTGATCGATGTGACTGTGCACTCCTCCGTCTGACATGAGTCCGAACAGGTGAAGAGCCTGTTCAGGATCAGTCTCCTGATTATGAAGCACATGGTCGATGGCGTGGTTCAGGGCAGGATTCGACTGGAATCTGCCGTCCTTGGTAGCCTTGGATATATTCGTAAGCTCCTGATAGACTATGCGTCCTGCGCCGATATTCAAGTGGCCCACCTCTGAATTTCCCATCTGTCCGTCGGGAAGTCCCACGTACTCACCTGAAGCGTTGATTTGGGTGAAGGGGCGGTTTCCGAATATCCTGTCAAGATTGGGAGTGTGGGCCATCTTTATGGCATTTCCGTATTGGTCCGGATTCAGACCGAATCCGTCCAGGATCATAAGCATTGTAGGTGTTTTCATGTTTTCCTCCATTTGAAGAGCAAAATATTTGCGAGTCCGTTTTTTGACACTCGCCAAGTAGTATTATCATACCACAAAATTGAAGGTTTCAAAAGGCAGTAAATATTGTATAATGAGCTGGGTGATAAAATGACAGAGAAATGGACCGATAAACAAAAAGACGCAATATATACTTCGGGTAAGAGCCTGATGGTCTCTGCGGCTGCCGGCTCAGGCAAGACTGCAGTCATGGTCGAGAGAGTCAAGCAGCTGGTGCTGAACGGCACTCCGGTGGACCGGATGCTGGTGGTGACCTTTACGGACGCATCAGCCAGTGAGATGAAACTCAGGATAGAGAAGGCTCTAACAGATGCCATCAAGGACCCGGCCAATGCCGGAAGAGGGGAGTATCTCATCAGGCAGCTGGACCTTCTTCCCGTGGCCAACATAAGTACTTTTCACTCCTTCGCTCTGGAGGTGCTGAGAAAGTTCTTCTTTGTCATAGGCTGCGAGCCCAATATGAAGATCTTGGATGAACCCACCAAGGCCATGCTCAGGGAGAAGGCCATGGAGGAACTGTTCGAAGAAAAATACGAATCGGATGATGAGGCATTCTACAGACTTCTGGACAAGTTTGCCACCGACCGTTCGGACAGGGACTTAAGAGAAATGGTGGAGGCCTTAGACAAAAAGACTGACAGCCTGCCTGAACCGGAGAAGTGGCTCCTGGATAGGATGGATGAGGCGTCAGGATCCTTCGATGATTTCGTTGGAGGCGACCTGTTAAGGGGACTGTGGGATAATGCAGAAAAGGCCGCATTGGAGACCCTGAAACTTGCCCGTGAAGAGAAGGAGTATGCTGAGAAGAGGGGGCTTACTGCCGCATCGGAGCTGGCAGACTCGGATGTTTTGAGCGCAGAAGCCATAATGGATGCTCTGAAGGGAAGAGACTGGTACTCGGCAAGGGAGAAGCTCTCATCCATCAAGTTCGCCAATCAACCCTCCTCCACATTCTCTGTAAAGGCGAATCCGGGGTATGGGGCGGACCGGCTGGAAACCATGAAGAACCGTTTCCACAGCTTAAGGGAGGCCATGAAGAGTGCTTCAAAGAGTATCTCATCCACTCTTTCAGGAGACCCGGAGTTGCTCTACAAGGATCAGTACAGTGTGGCCAGGGACGTGAAAGATCTGGTGGAGCTTACACTGGACTTCCGGGCAAGATTTGCAAAGCTCAAGGAAACAAGGGGGGCCATGGATTTCGAGGATATGCAGAGGTACTGCTATCAGATCCTTGGACACGCGGAAGCCGCAGACTACTACAGGCGTAAATTCAAGTACATCTTCGTGGACGAGTATCAGGATTCCAATACGCTCCAGGAAGAACTGATAAACAGGATCGTGAGCCCTGAGAAGGACAATCTGTTCACCGTGGGAGACGTGAAACAGAGCATCTACGGATTCAGGCTGGCGGAACCCGCCATATTCAGAAAAAGATACGATGACTACAAGGAGGCTTACAACCTTAGGGGTGAGGAGTCCCTCCAAAAGAAGATAGATCTTAATGCTAACTTCAGAAGCAAGAAGAGCGTCATAGACTTCGTGAACATGATATTCAAGGATATCATGCCCGGCTATGACGAAGATGCGGCACTGTATCCGGGGGATAAGGAGAACTGTGATAAGCTGAACTACACCCCCAGACTCTACATTGCCAAGGAGACCTGGGATGAGGATGCGGACGATGCTCTCAAGGAATACGAGAGGATCGAGAAGGAGGCTTTACTTGCCTCAGAACTCATAAAGAGGTATCTTGGCAAGCCAATTTATGACGCCAAACAAAAGCGTGAGAGGCCCCTTGAAAAGAGGGATATAGTCATACTCCTCAGGTCTGTAAAGAATACCGGAGACCAGTTCTACGATGTTCTGACCAGAAAGGGCATCGCAAGCTACGTGGATGACAGCAAGGGATATTTTGATACCATAGAGATCACGGTATTCCTGTCTCTTTTAAAGATAATCGATAATTTCAAGCAGGATGTGGAGCTTCTTAGCGTAATGAGATCCGAGATCTTCGGATTCTCCGTGGATGAGATGGCGGAGATCAGGATCGCATCAGGAGAAGGCCCCTACAGTCAGGCTTTCCTTAACTATGCGGAGTCCGGCAGATCCCTGATACTAAGGGAAAAATGCGCCAAGGCCCTGAGAGACTTAGAGGGCTGGCGGGAGGATGCAAGGATGCTTCCTCTGGAGGAATTTCTCTGGAAACTCATGCTGGACACAGGCTTCTATATGGCTATGGGCAGTATGCCCTCGGGCTACAGGAGGCAGGCAAACTTAAGGCTCCTTCTGGACAGGGCTTTAAAGTACAGGACCGGCGTGGGGCAGGGGCTCTACGGTTTTTTGCGGTACATGGAGCACATGGAGAAGGATGACCTGGAGGCCGGCGAATCAAAGGTTGTAAGCGAGAATGAGGACGCGGTAAGGATCATGACCATCCACCATTCCAAGGGCCTGGAGTTTCCCATGGTGATCCTGGCCTGCTTCGGAAGGCAGCTCAATTACAGAAGCAATACCGGCAACAAGCTGGCGGTGGACAAGGACCTGGGCATAGGCATGTCCTTCGTGGACCGCAAAAGCAGTATCTTCAGGAAGACCGCCCTCCAGCAGCTCATCGAAAAGAAGGCCAAAGAAGAGTCGGTGGAAGAGGAGAAGAGGATGCTCTATGTGGCCATGACCAGAGCAAAAGACGTGCTCCTCATGACGGCAACTGCCAAGGATCCGGAAAAGGTCGTCCAGGAGACCGACAGGGGATCCAGGTCGGACAGCTCCTTCTTTAAGATGGCGGGGGACATTATTCTTGAGGATCCAAAGTATTATGAGATAGTCAAGGATGATGTGCTGATATTGAGCCACGAGAAGAATCAGAGGCAGAAGTCCAGAGCGCTCAAGGTGCTGGACAGCCCTGCTGTGGTGCCGGATCCTGAGACTGAGAGGATAATGAGCTATACCTATCCCTACGAAGAGATGCAGAGGATAAGGTCCAGATACTCCGTAAGTGAGCTTAATGAAAGGGGCAGGGAGGAACCCTTCAGGTTCGACCCGTCGGTGCCAAGGGTACCGGAGAAGAACGGTATGAGCGCGGCTCACATCGGAACCGTCACCCACAGTGTCCTTGAAAAGCTTGACTTCCACAAGGTAGGGAGCATGAGTCCGGAAGATGGAGCAGAGGAGATCAGGAAGCTGATCGGCGAGATGATCGAACTGGAGTCTCTGACTCAGGAGGAAGGTGAGGCGGTAAACTGTGATAAACTCTATGAGTTTGCTGCATCGCCCCTTGGAAGAAGGATAGGCTGCGCCCAGGAGAGGGGGACTCTTAGGAGAGAGAGATCTTTTGTGCTCAAAACAGACGTGGACGGCCAGGAGGCTATGGTCCAGGGAATGATCGACTGCTTCTTCGAGGAGGATGGGAAAGTGGTCCTTGTGGACTACAAGACTACGTCTCCCAGAAACGTTCCCGGAGTGAAGGAGAGGTACAGCGTGCAGATGGATATTTATCGAAAAGCCATCATAAGCGCCACAGGTCTCGAGGTGAAGGAGGCATATCTTTACCTTACGAACCTGGGCCTTACAGTGGACATGTAAGCATCTCAGATTGTACTGAAAAATAAACATAAGTGACACCGCAAACACCTTGTTGACAATGGTGCTCTGCGGTGTTACAACTTTTATGGAAAGATGTTCCAAATAATTTTTTTGCCCTTTTTTAAGGGCTATATGAATCAAATATATTGTGAAAAGGAGAATCGCAATGGCTACTTATGTAGAAAGAGTTATTGAAGAATGCAAGAAGAATAACCCCGGCGAAGTCGAGTTCCATCAGACAGTTGAGGAAGTTCTTACTTCACTTGCACCGGTTATGGAAGCTCATCCCGAATATGAGGAAGCAGCTCTTCTTGAGAGACTCGTTGAGCCCGAAAGAGGAATCACTTTCAGAGTAGTTTGGGAAGATGACAACCACAAGGTACACGTTAACAAGGGTTACAGATATCAGTTCAACTCCGCTATCGGACCCTACAAGGGCGGATTAAGATTCGCTCCCAACGTATACCCCGGAATCATTAAATTCCTCGGCTTCGAGCAGATCTTCAAGAACTCCCTTACTGGTCTTCCCATCGGAGGAGGCAAGGGTGGATCCGACTTCGATCCCAACGGCAAGTCCGATGCAGAGATCATGAGATTCTGCCAGGCTTTCATGACAGAACTTTACAGACACATCGGTCCTGACACAGACGTTCCCGCAGGAGACCTTGGTGTAGGCGGAAGAGAGATCGGATATCTGTTCGGTCAGTACAAGAGGATCAGAGACAGATTTGACGGCGGCGTTCTTACAGGAAAGGGAATTCCTTACGGTGGATGCCTCGGCAGAACAGAAGCTACAGGTTTCGGCATCGTTTGGTATGCTGAAGAGATGTTAAAGGCCAACGGCGAAGACATAAAGGGCAAGACAGTTGCTATCTCCGGATTCGGTAACGTTTCCTGGGGAACAGCTTGGAAGCTCCAGCAGCTCGGCGCTAAGCTGGTTACCATCTCCGGACCGGATGGATACATCTATGATCCCGATGGAATCAACACAGATGAGAAGGTTGCTTACCTCCTCGAACTCAGAGGATCCGGCAAGAACATCTGCGCACCTTACGCAGAGAAGTTCCCCAACGCAACATTCTATCCCGGAAAGAAGCCTTGGGGCGTATTCCAGGATACAGGATGCAAGATCGACATCTTCATCCCCTGCGCTATGCAGAACGACGTTCACATGGAGCATGCTAAGCAGATGGTCGAGGGCGGCTGCAAGTTCTACTGCGAAGGAGCTAACATGCCCACAACCAACGATGCACTTGCATACCTTCAGGAGAACATGATCGCTGTAGGTCCCGCAAAGGCTGCTAACGCCGGCGGAGTTGCCTGCTCCTGCATCGAGATGGGACAGAACTCAGGTCACACTGTATTCCAGCACCAGGATGTTTATGATCAGCTTCACCAGATCATGATCAACATCTACAACGCTTGCGCTAACGCAGGTGAGAAGTACTATGGTTCCAAGAACTGCCTGGTACAGGGTGCTAACATCGCAGGTTTCGAGAAGGTCGCAGAAGCCATGATGGCTCAGGGACTTGTATAAACTTACGACCCATAATAGCTAGAGGACGGCGCGGATTGATTCCGCGCCGTTTTTACTGTACACTTTAGTGGAGGTTCCGAGGACGGTAGTCCGAGGAACAAGAAACCACCGGCTATGCCGGTGCGCTTAAGCGTCTTTAGATCAAAGCAAAAAAATTACCTCAACGTGGTATGATGGACTTGG
>Ga0256405_10001869_pt1 | contig 53475 bp, 81 predicted proteins | sample RumenRJG_02DNA_FD_189096 | JGI IMG/M metagenome (GOLD analysis project Ga0256405, IMG submission 189096) | Bovine rumen microbial communities from Lethbridge, Alberta, Canada - RJG_02 | ecosystem: Host-associated > Mammals > Digestive system > Stomach > Rumen | place: Canada: Alberta... | reverse complement strand
ATCTGCTATCGGTGGACAATTAATTAGGTAAATTCCATTTGATTAGGGAAAAATAAGGCTCCGAATGACATTTAATTTGGAAAATTGCTTTATACCCCGATTATTGACTTGCCGGTAAATAAAATCCATATAATAAAAATAGCAGTATTGATCAGACGCTTTCAGGCTTTGAATTGATGCTGACTTTTTTGCTCCCCGAACGGGTAGAGCGGAGGTTTTTTATGAAGGTTAATTGGTTGGTTGTTACAAAAAAAGAAGCGGATCTCGATATTGCTGATGTTACGCTGCTGTCCGCTGAAGAGTATGAGGCGGCAAAAGACGTTATTCCGATGCGGGATGAATTTTGGTGGCTGCGGTCGCCCTGCTCCGAAGGTAGTAACCGCGCCGGCTTCGTCGATGATCGTGGGCGTCTGGACTTCGACGGCGTGGACAACGAATACGTCGGTGTGCGTCCCGCTTTAAGAATCCGGAAGCTCAGGTCTTCAAATCTGAGCCGCGGCGACAAGTTCGAGCTTGCCAGACACGTCTGGACAATCGTGTCTGATAGTCTCGCGTTATGCGACGACATTGTCGGATATACGCGCTTCCGGAAAGACTGGAAAGATGAAGAAGCCAACGACTACGAGTCCTCTGACATCAGGGCCTGGCTTGAATGCTGGGCTGTCGGAGAGGGCATTTTTATTCGTCCTGAACTGTCGGTTGTGTAACAATCGGAAAGCTTCCCTTAGCAGCGCCGCGAAAGCGTCGCTGTTTTTTCGTGCCTCGAACAATAAATAACTACGAGGGATAGTAATGTACGCGTGCCGTCAGCCGGTTTGCTCCGGATGCCCCTGAAGGTATCTATCGTTGGACATTTAATTAGGAAAATTCCATTTAATTACCATTGTTTCAGGCATTTACGGGCAACTTCAGGACATTATTCATCAGAAAATCAAGCGATTTGCCTTTCCCGATCTTGACATGCTTGTTAATATGCCAGTGACCACAGTACCAGTTCTTATAATCCAGACGCTTCTGGATGTCGCCCAGCCACGCTTCCGTGCTTTTATCGACAGTTGCCTGGTCTATTGTCGGCATAAACGCCTCCACGGGTTCATACGGATAAGGGCAGGTATGCGTAAACACTGCGTCTACCTTCCATCCGGCTTTGTCGAGGTTTTCTTCCACTCTCTTTTTAATTTCAACAGAAGGCTGTTCGTCCGGGAACCAGCGCCATCCGCGAGCAAGGCGGTATTCCTTGTCTACAGAATAAGCCCCGCCGATTACAATCACCTTGTGGCCTTCCAGATCGTAGATCTCGCCGTCTTTTGCGAAGAGCAGGTTCGGAAATTCATCTTCGACATACACTGCCCCGCCGTGCCAGTCTTTCTCATGATATGACGGTATTGTATTCGGACGGGCTTCATGGTTCCCGTGTACGCAAAGCATCTGGATGCCGGTATCATTCAGGAGCTGTTTCGGGCGATCTTCGCTTTTGTTAAGATAATAATTCACGCCGACATCGCCCAGTAAAACAATAATGTCGTTTTGCTTTATTTTCTTGTATTTGATCATAAACAGAACTTTGTCTATTTCTCCATGGATATCCCCTGTGATATAAATCATGCTTTTCCCTTCCTTTAGTCTTCTTCCTGCTTCGTGTCCAGCCTTTCTCCTATCAGCCAAGCGGTTTCACCTATGTTATTCATGCTTGACCTGCGGTTCTGCCACTCCTTTTTAAAGCCCGCCTTCTTTTCAGGGTCATCTATAGCCGACATGGCTTTCTCATAGATATTCCTCTCTTCCGGGCGTCCGTAGACAAAGCTCCGCAAAGCGGAGGCAAGGTCTTTCCGCCGGGCGTTCAGACCTGCTTCAATGTCCCGGCCGAAGGTATCCAGATACCATTCATTAAAACCTCCAAGGATCATGACCGGCACACCGTCGGAGTCATTTTCCGTGACTTCAGCTCCGTATGCTGGGCCAAGGATGCCTACAACCAGGGCTGCGGTTTCCCTGTCCGGCGCAATAAAGGTATACGGATCGCTTGGGTTGATTAACTCGTATATCATGAATACTCTCCTTTAACTCATCATTCGCCCCCAATAAGGGGCGATACTACTGCAAACAAAAACCAGCATCACAATCTTTGGAAGAACCGCTTTTAATATTGCCGATCTCTTGCATTAGTATCACCTCCCACCTACCCTTTCGTTAAAGCTGATATTTAACGCATTCCAACACATTTTTATTGATTAATCTGCGTTGGCAATGCTGATTGCATTGGATTATTGATTCTTGGATTCCTTCTTTACGCCTCTGTTTTGCGACCGCACTGCGGGCAAGGCGTCGGCTCTTTTATCTTTGAATACCATGTATAAAGGCATCTGAGGCAAGTTTTTGCATACCAGGTGCCGGATCCGTTATACTTCGGGTTCATGCAGGCCGTCATCATACAATAACCAGAGGAGGACTTCATTTTGCATTCGTACGGGCAGGAACCATTGATTGCAGGTCCGTTTTGAGGCATCTCCATTCTGTTGGCATTCACTTCATTTACTCCTTTACATAACACCAGCTCTGCGGCGCACGGTTCAGTCCAAAGTCTTCCAGCTTCTTTGGTTTATCGTATATAACCACGTTTTCTATTGCCATATATGAAAGGCTTTTTGTGTTTCCAGCGTACCTTTTCAGTTCTTCCGCTGTCAGGCAAGTTCCCAGCAGGTTATTTGTCCACGGAGGCGTATATTCTGTTGTGCTGACACAGGTAAACTCACCGCAAACGGCTCCGTTCATTTTATATGGTTTTCTGTGCATGTCCTTTACCCAGGACCAGGCTTCCACTCCGCCTTTTGTGCAATATATATAAACCTTATAAGGGTGCTTCGTTAACGGTGCGCGCTTTCGTACTTCACGAGTCTTTTCACCGGACACGATTTTTTGCACCCATTCCGGGCGCAGGGAAAGTATTACGGATCTCATAGAGCGGTTCTCCTTATATTTTACGGTATGACTTCTGATACAAGAGGCGATGTCTCTTTTTCTTTTTGGAGGATCTTTATACGGCTGTCCTCTTCAGCTTCCGTGTCTTTATATGAATATATTGTTTGCATCAAGCCCGCTTCATCCGCTTCTTCATAACTGTATTTCTGCACATTGGAACCGTATGCGTCCACATCCCGGATGACAGTCACGCCGTAACTGTCTTCCGCAGGGGAGGTTTTGACGGTTTTTACACCGTAGACTTTTTCCTTTTGCAGGTTCATGGTGACATACTCCCCGTCATTATCCACAGGAAAGCCCGTTACGAGTCTTGCGTACTCCCGCTGGCCTTCGTCTTCATTCTCTGTTTCTTTTTCCTGGCGATGGTGCAGGCTCGGCTGGTAATAGCCTGACGGGGTTCCTGTCTGTTTTTTCACATGAAAAGGATTCCCTTTCATACAGATGTCGATTCCAAGAGCCAGCATTACCGACACTACAGAGATTAAAATGATTTTTACGACGTCATTAAGTCCGCGTTTCTTGTTTTTCATATAATTATTCTCCCTCATATATTATGATCTGCGGGCCTGTAAGCGATTTTACGTTCCCGCTCCTTATAAAACCTGTTTACAGGGTCATCCCCATCGAACATGGATATCTGGTTTCCTATTCCCCGGATTTCCATTTCTTCCTGTGTTTCCGTTTTGCTCGTAGCTACGATATGGATTACCTTAAAACCAAGCTCCTTCAGGGACTTTCCGATCATGATTCCCCTGTGGCAGTCTATCGGATCCTGCTCGGCGCACATCAGTACAAATGTATATCCGAGTTCGATTCCGTTGATCAGCTTACCTACTCCATCCAGGAAAGCCTCCGACTGGGTGAACCTGTCAAAATCCAGGTATCCGTCCTCGTTTGTGTACTTCGGGTCGTTCTGCCTGGCGCCGAACTCCTTCGCATAATTCCGGTACAGGATATTGTTCTGTTTCAGCTTTGCTGCCAACGGTTCCTTATTAAAGTCGGCATAATAAGCGGAATACGGACTGCTTCTTACGTCAACTACGCAGGTTATACCGTAGGTTTGCAGAAGATCTATCATTTCTTCCGGCGTATGGAACAGCGAATAGCCTATCGTATATACTGTTCGCACTTTACTCACCTCCGCCTGGGCAGGCTGATCCGCGACATCAGTGCGTCATACAGATATACGGCTTTCTTGAATGCTTCCGGATCCATTCCATTATCCGGCGTTTCATTCCATACATCCGATTCCTGTCTGTAATCCACGCCCTGTTTCCAGAAACTGCGTACGGCCTGCCTGAGTTCAAACGGCAGCGCATGGAAGTCTTCCCATTCGTAAGAGTATTTCATCCATTCTTCCGGCGGGTCTTTCATGAAGCGGATCCGCTTTCCCATTCTTTGGGCAAACCGGATCTCTTCCCGTGTTTCTTCATCGTTGATATATCCGTACTCATTGATCACTAAAACCTCATCGGCTTTGGCAATCACAGCCCGACGGAGTCCTTTCCTGGCAACAGTTCCGGTTCCCCCGTTGATAATCGGGATTTTGCCTTTCATTACCAGCCGGTCATGTTCGCGGAGGAAGACATATGTCGGCACATTCCCGCATAATGCGATTGTCTTGTATTTACTCATTCATGCCTCCACTTCTGCCTTCTGTCCTGGAACATGGATACTGCAAACGCGCATCCATTTTAATCCCTCACAAAGTCGATCACTTTCTGCGGAGTCCCTTCTGGGAAACGCCCTTCTTTCGTTATATAATCCCGCAGATACATGTAGTATTTATAGCTTACGCCATACTCCGGGCAGATTTCGCCTTTTTTCAGGTTTTTCCTGTGTTCCAAACACCGCTTGTCTTTGTCTTTTTCAAATCCGAACTCGCAGGTCTCGCAGGATCCGTTGAACTTCTCTACGGGCTTTGGGTTAAGGCTGTTCAGCCAGTCTTTCTTGATCTGCATCTCTCGCGCCTCCTATTTAATACAGGCTATCAATTCGTTGAACCACAGCTCAAAAGGCATTTGTGTTTTATCTTTAATCTCATCGGCATCAAAGATGGTCCAGTTATTGTCTTTATCATATGTTACTTTTGGCTTCTGAGCCATGCCCGCATAGTAGTGCTTTGGCGTCAGCATGACCTTCTCGTGTACTTCATAGAACATTGCTCCGTTATCCATGAAAACACCACGCGGAGGGCGGTCATCCGTATATTCGAAACAGTATTCCATTTTTACGCATTCATGGACGAGTTCACTGAAATCACGGAGAACGCTTTTCAAATAAACATCATCGTTCCGCATCATATGGCGTTCATCGTAATAGCATACAGCTTTGTAAGCTTCCGGGTAATTCAACGTAGTTACCTGTGACAGATATAAAAGGCTTCCGCTGCACAGGAATACATCAAGCCGGCAGTTTTCTCTTTCTACGGTATAGATAATCGTTTTGTTTGAACGCTCTTCCGGATGCGGATCTGATTCATCTGGTATATACTTACGCACCTTTCGCCTGTATTTTCTCCCGCAGTAGGCCTTGAATATCTCATCCATGACAACATCCGTGGCAAACTGCAGCTCCGTGCTTGTCCATTCTTTATTCTGGTAATCTATCTTTGCGGCTTTCCGCATGATTTTGGCTATTTCTGCCTCCTCCGACGATTTAACGCCCGCCCTGACAAGGCTTCGTATAGCGTCCATATTGATTGTCGGGAACTGTGTAGGGATAATAAACTTATTCATTATTTATTCCTTTCTGCAGGCAGCTTTTGAAAACCCGCCGGATGAATTCAATCTGTAAGGTCTCGACGGTTTTCCGGGCGATACCTTCTACTGCATTAAAGCTATTCAGATCAACCCTACCGATAGCTTCCTGGACTTTCTTTTCATATTGCACACACCCATCAGTCCATTTTGGATTATCCGGATCTCGTTTTGCTTTCAGCGCAAGCTCGCGTTCTTTCTCTGGAAGCATGAGGAGATCCGTATCCAGGTCAAAATAACTGTGCACCATGCACTCCATGCGGATCAAATGGCTTAACCGTTTGCCCATTGGCATATTGCGCTTGAGCAGCTGATGAGCCAGGCTTCCGATGGCAGCCATCATATGTTTTGTGTCGCAGCGGAGCGTGATCGGGCTGATTTCATCTAAAAGGTCCTTATATTCCGGCTCGACCAGCCTGTTTTTGCTTGCGAACCATTCCACACTGTTCGGGCTTGTTTTCTTCAGGAGGTTTAGTCCCATACGGATGTCCTTGATCACGATATGTCCGAGGTCATCTTCGATCTTCGTACTGACTGGCTCTGCCAGCGACCCGATTTCCTGCATGGTCGGCACGACAAAAGTGCAGGTGTCGTAGTCGCTTTTCTCCGTTTCAAGACCGTAGTTCTGAGATCCGATCAATACGGTCATGACAGGGTGGTATTCTTTCGCTACCTCTTTGTGATGCCTTTCCAGGGCTTCACGGACCTTGCGACCCAATTTGAGATTTCTAATAGGCAGGCACAGCGGGATATTGTTTCCGGTCATTGTCATCTCCATCTTTCTCAATACGGTTCAGGTTCCTGCGGGCTATGACTGGTCAGCAGATCGCTCATAAACTTGAGATTCATTACAATCCTGTTGATGTCCGCGACCATTTTCACGTCTTCCACCGTTAGATCTGAGCCTTTTTCTTCTCTGACTTTCAAAACCAATTCAGGCATATTTCACATCCCCTATGGTTATTCGTTGACTTTGATAAGCGAGGCATGGTGGTACAGCATATCATTGTCCAGTCTTACAAAAATATCCTTATGAGCCTTATCATGCTCATATATTTCAATGACGGTATGGGTATTCCCGTCACCGCCTCTCTGGATCACTTTGTCATTTACTTTCAGTTTTACAGCTTCCGCGTATATCATAGTTTGTTTTCTCCTAACTCGGCTTCTGCTTTGGTTTTGCTCATACTGGCTGTGTCTTCACTGACTTCTCCGGGATTAACATCATCCTGTGCCATGCATCTTAATTCTTCTTCCGGAAGCGAGTCTGTTCCATTGAAGATGCTTTTAAGGATCTCGTACACGATCTTCCCCGTCTCCTTTTTCTGCCTTCAAAGCTTCGTAAGCCGCGAGCAGTTTATCGTACTTCTCTTTCAGATCATCATACCTGGCCAGCAGGCACTCCAGCTTGCAGTTATGGCAGTCTTCTTTCAGCAAGGCAAGCGCGTCCTTCATCATGTGGAGCTTGCATTTATTTGGTTGCTCCCTGCTCTTTTCGTATACATACGGGCAGTCTATACACGTATACCGCTGGTCACAGGTGCAAAGGTCTATGGCTCGGATTGTATCTTTTCGGTTCATAAATACCTCATTACAGTTTCTTTAACGCATTTTTTGCATTGCACAACGCAGATTTGCGTTGGAAATGCGTTAGAGACTATATAAATCCTCTCTTTTTAAACATATGACCAATCATCCTGATGCACAGGGGTTTCTTCCCATGGAGTCGCTTTACACTGTTCAATCGTGGGTTTTCCGTTCCAGAATCTTTTTTTATAGATCAAACCGTTTATGTCGCGGCTTACGTCGTAGAAATCTTTATTAACGAAAGTAGTTTCTCCCGCACAGATATCCACCAGGTTTCCATCCCCTTTTGATACGTGTGGGACTAAGCTTATAACTTGTCCTCCGATTTGTTTTTCTGCCTCGTCATAGATTTCTTCCCACACAAGCGTACAAATGGGCGACGCCATAACTTCCTGTATTGTCATGAGTCGAGGTTCTTTTTCTTCTGTATGAAGAATATTTTCTACGTCACTCACTTTTAATACGACGGTGTCGTCTTTTGATTTTCCCCGGATCGCGTTTTCTACTACAGCGGCCGACTTCATCTTCTTTTCCATCTGATTTCCCTTCCCTTTTATTTTTTGTATGGTTTACTGCTGTTCTTCCTCTGCAGGTTCTTCCGTCGATTCTGACGCAGGAGGCGGAGGGGCTTTCTTTGCCTTCATGACCGCCTTTGCCCTTTTCATGTTCTCTTCTTCCACGCCGGCCGGATAGAATTCATCTTCCGCCTTATTGTCCATCTTGCAGATATAGACCTCCTGCGGGTAAACGACCTCTTCTCCGTCAATATTGGCGGTTGCTTCCCTTTTAACGATATGGACATAATGCCTGGTTCCGCAGACCGGGCAATCCATGTAAAGCTGTTTGTTCTCTACAATTTTCATCATACTTCCCTCTTTCTATGTGTTCTTGTCCGATTGTTCCAGTACGCCAGAGCTGTTTTTTTGTTATGCCCTGCCGGGCCTTTCGCACCGCAGCCTCCCTGTTCCATCTCGCAGACGATACGAACGCCCCATACGCCTGGCCCTTTGAAATTCATGGTGTATTCGTATGTGGCAACTGTTTTCCCGCAAAACGGGCATTCCCTTATCTCAGCCATTTCTTTATCTTCCTTACTCGGCGTCCGGCTTTGTCTCGCAGCGGCTCCCTTTGGATTTACAGGTGTCATGTGGCATATTGAGTTAGCACCAGCCATGCCAATGAAAGCCCTTTGAGCGCTTTTTCAGGCATTCAATAACCGCATATTCGTCCACAAACCACTTCGTATCGGAGAAATCGTCATAGGAACCGCCTTTGGTGGACATAATCTCAAAATACATTTTATAGCAGAGCGGTTTTCCGTTAGGGCTTGGTTTTTCCAGGTTGGGATTTTCCAGCGGGTCATAGTACCGAATCACAATATGCTTGTCCGCCTTCTGCATTTGCATGTCAACAGTCAGAGAAGAATCTTCTTCACGCATTGTGATATTGGACGTCTTGTTTGTCTGTATGTATGCTTTGATTTTTTCAAAGCGTTTAGGCTCCTGCGTATCCATAATAATTCTCCTCTCGTGTTTTGTTAGTAATTGGAGGGCTTTTCAGGCATATATGAGTATCACGTCTGCGTGTACGGGTATTCCTTCTGCGTGACACTGTTCGGGAGGCCGTCGCTTTCAGCGCAGCTGAAGCTCTCAGAGCAGCAGACGGTTTCTTCCAGAATGTCCTTCGGCGTGAACCACCCGTTCCTGCTGTAGCCTTCCCTGGTCGTATGGATGTAATGCCTTGTCCCGCAGACCGGGCAGTCGATCAGCAGCTGCTTTACCTGCTTGTTTTCCATCTTGTTCACTTCCTTTCTTACCAGAAATTCCGTATATTCCTGTTCCATTTGATTTTCTTACCGCACTTCCTGCAGAACCGGTCATCACGGTCTAACGGTTTGTTGCAGCCTCCGCAGTGGAACTCATTGTGTTCCACCTCGACAGGCTCAACGGCTTTGAATGATTCCATATAGTGTTTTGCGCTGCTTGCTGTTTTTCCGGCAAACAATACAAATGCGCTGTTATACAGTGGATCTCCATATGCATCCGCAACAATTCCCAGGTCACGGATAATTGTCTCTATTTCCGGTAAACCGTTATTCATGTCGTTTCCCCTGTTTTTTTTCTAAATTGCTTTTTAATTCGCAATTTCAGTTATTGTCTGAAAAATCATGGATTGCCTGGGTGATATATATCATGATGTCCATTGCTTCGAGGATCTGGCCGTCTTCATACAGGTCCGCGGCATGGCGAATGTCATTTACTACCTTTTTATCATTCATTTCATTGGTCTTTGGGTTGTAATACGGATTTCTTGCTGGATCTTTCATATTTCTATCTCCTGTCAGCAGAATCTCAACGCGAGACAGTGTATAAAATGTTTGACGTGATTCATTTCATCACTCTTATTGGCAACTGCGGCGTATACTTTGATATACCCAACCAGTAACCTGATGCGAGTCCGGATTCTCATTCAGTCTTCCTCCTTTCTCTCTTAAATGGCTGACTCAGTGCGATGTCGAGTATGTTATATGCACCAAACCGGTTCGGGATAAAGGTATAAAGCAGGGTGTATCCGTTATCGATCATCTTATCAACGTCCCACAGCTGCTCCTGAAAGTGAACATATTCCCTTGGCTGGCCTCGTTCTGCCCGCGGCTCATTATTCCAGTCAAGCTCCTCCTCGTACACCCGCCGTCTGGCGAGCTTTTTGCCGTCCTTATAAATACTGGCAAAGTAGTTTGTTTTTCTCATACTGTCTCCTTAATATACGGATTGTTCTCCGCATAGGCGCAGATGCCTTTGGCAAAACAGAACTGCTTCAGCTTATCCAGGTAATCATGGCTTCCCGCGGATCCGGCATCAATCGCAGCCATTTCGTACACCCACGGGTCACGAAGCAAAAGGTCTTCGGAGCCTTCTTCATAATGCAGGCGCATATAAAAGCCGTCTTCCGACCGCTTAAAACCGGTAATTTCTTTTGTCAGGACAAAAATGTCTTTTACGATCTGGGAAACCTCTTCTTGGGTTAAATCTGTGAACTTACGATTGAATTCCATTTTCGATCACTCCTATACTTATTCATCCACGATTCTGTCCGGGTTGAACGGGCATGTATCGCACATACTTTCCAGTTCTCCGTCATCGTTTATGCAATAATCGTCTCCCAGGCCGCTGCACTCATAGCAATGGTCGTAGTCATCCCATTCATCCATATCATTCTCATCGTTCCTGCTCATATCAAGCCCTTCCTTTCCTCCTCTATGTACTTGATCGTTTCGATGTAGAACTGGATCGTGTTTGCCGCCTGGGTCATGAGGTCTTTTGTTTTTTCATCGGTTGTTTTACCAGGCTCCCAGTCGCGGAGGCTTTCTACCAGATCATCCACTTTTAACAGCTGTGTTTCTTTGGCCGCGTTATTATTGCGTATTCTTTCCATAGCTTTCCTGCTGCATTCAGTGCAAAGCGTCTGTTTTGTGGCAAGTCCGAACCACTCGTCTTCTGTGTCCTGTTCTTCAACCCACTCGGAGCCGCACTCCGGGCATTTGAATTTCACTTCTTTTGTCATTCCGGGGCTGGCTCCTTTCAGTTTAGTCCTTTGTAATAATAATATTTGCTTTCTATCCTGCGCCTTAGTATTCAGTCAGGAAGTTCCGGTCGGAAATCAGGATGTCGTCAATGAACAGCGTCTTCAGCTTGCGGAAACCGTGCGCTTCGCAGAAAGAGTTTGGAAGGTACAGATCCACGTCCATAAGACCGAATGTTCCCGTACCGCTTTCTTTGATCAGCTTTTTCCCTTCATCCGACTCCGCAAAGTCAGACACGGCGCACTCCAGGGCGGTTTCAAGGTCGAACTGCTCATTTGGAACCTCGAATTCGATGGAAAGGACGCTCTCATCCATCCCGATTCCCTTTTCGATGGTTGTCAGTCTTTTTGTTATCATTTATATTGCCTTCTTTCGTCAGTTATTTTAGCAGGTTTATTATACTACCCCCCGTAGCATAATTCAATATTATATATTGCAAAATTTTGCACTTTATACAAAACAAACGGAGGGCTGCTGTTTTCGAACGATTTTTGTGGATATTTTTCAAATTGCATATATATTTCTGTTTTTATATGCACCCACGCTTCGGTATGCACCTTTTCATGCCTGATTCTGTGCATTTGACGGGCTTTCTCAAAAGCGCCGAATCGTTGTTTCTGCTATAATAATCAAGGGGAAATAATCAAAAAAGAGGGATGAAAAACGACTGAAATTAACGAGATCCACGAGTACGCAAGAAAGATTCTATCCGACCACGGGTGCAACGAATATTCCTACGGTGACAGCACACTGGAAACTGTTTTATCCGACCTGAAGATCGCATACCCGAATGGGATGGAGCATCCATACGAAGCTGTAGCGCAAGCCATTCTCGATGTCAGCAGGCCACGTTATGTCAAGCCCGAAATAGCGGAAGATCATTTCGACTTTGACGACTGGGGCAAGTGGGGTGTTGGCGACTTTTATACCGAAGCGGAAGATATGCTTAAAGAGGCCATTGCGAGCGGTAAGACCTTCGATACGGGATGGCACGGGTATAAAAAAGAAATCGAAAGCATGAGGATACAGAGAGATGCCGAACACATTACTATATCCTGTTCCACATCAATGGACGAAGTGTTCGAGCAGTACGACCTGTTCTCTGATTTCTTAACAAATGAAGAAATGAAAAAGCTGTCTGACGATCTGGTAGAGTCCATCCGCGACGCGCTGATGTGGGGAGACTTTTCCGAAGACGCTGAGGGTGACGTACAGATACCGGCAGACTCCGATTATGATACTGTCATCCGGCAGGCGGAGGAACTAATGCAGGCGTGCAGTGACCGGCTGGACGACTACTTCCGTGAATGTATTTCTACTACCCTTTACCTTATGTACGGAGATTCCGAAGAAACAGCAAAGCTCACGGAAGAAAGGATCGCAAAAGTTGCGCCTTACAGGGATAAGGAAGGATGATGATTACCTGTTGGCAGCAAAAAAACACCGTTCCGATTTGGAACGGTGTTGTCGTTTATCACTGTCTTGCGAGTTCCTCAAACTGACTCTCCGTCAGGATCGGAACGTTCAGGGCCTCCGCTTTTGCGAGCTTGCTTCCTGCGTTAACGCCGACCACAAGGAAGTCCGTTTTCGCGGACACACTGCTTCCGGCTTTCGCGCCGAGGCTTTCGATGAACTCATTGATCCCGTTGCGGGTAAAGTGTTCAAGGGTCCCGGTCACGACAATCGTCTTTCCGGCAAATACGCCTTTCTGTCCCTCCGCGGGCTCTTCATGGGCGTACTCAGGGGCCAGGCCGTCGCAGATATCCACCAGTTCCAGCCACTTCGCCATGTTTTCAGGGGCATCGAAGTAAGCATAGATGTTCTTCTGGCTTACTTCTCCGAAGTCCGGCAGATGAGTGAAGTCGTAGCGGTCAAAGATCGCCTTGACAAACTGGAGATTATCTCCTTTGAATTTTCTGGAGATGTCCCTGGATGCGTGATGCCCGACATTTTCGATGCCGATTGCGATCAGCAGACGGGAGAGCGTCGCGTTCTTCCTCGCGGTCTCGATGGTATCCACCAGATTATTGAAGGAGGTCTCTCCCCATCCGTCCCAATCCTTGATTTCGGGATGGTCCTTGATGAAGAAGAAGTCCTTGTACTCTTTCAGGACACCGTGGGACGTCAGTTCTTCGATAATCTTCTCCGACAATCCGGCGATGTTCATACTTTCCTTCTCCGCGAATCGTACGAGCTTGCGTACCTGCTTTGCAGGACAAGCCACGTTTGTGCAGATCAGGTTCGCGTTCTGGATCTCGATCTTCCCTCCGCATACGGGGCAGGTGTCCGGGAGCTGGTATGTTCCCGTCCTGTCGAGATTCTGGTCGATGGCAGGGATGATCTGGTTTGCTTTGTAGACCATGATCCGGTCGCCGGTTCCCAGCTTCAGGTTGTTGAAGAAATCCACATTATGCAGGGTAGCCCGCGATACTGTAGATCCGTCAATCTCAACCGGGTCGAATACCGCCGTCATGCTGACGCGGCCAGTACGGGTCGGCTGGAAGTCTACGGAGCGGAAGACGGTTTCCACTGTTTCATCTGTCCATTTAAGTGCGATTTTGTTGCGCTCGTGGTGTCCCGTCGCTCCCAGGGATTTCCCGAATAAACTGTCATTGTATTGGATGATCAGCCCGTCTACCGGATAGTCGATGCTATCCGGCTGGAATTCGGAGATTACCTGCTGGACTTCACTTGCATCACACATCTTATGTCCGGCGCAGTCGAACCCCAGTTCTTTCATGAAATCCCATTCTTGTTCTTTTGTGGGCAGTTCAGGGATCACCAGCTCGAAAGCCTTCATTTCGAGGCATCTCTTCCTGGCCTCATTCGGATCCAGCAAACGTGTGGATGATCCGGCAAACGCACGGCAGAGCTTGTACGGCTCTTCCAGCGTTTCGTTGATGCGGTTGAAGGCGGAGTAAGAAATCGTTCCTTCCCCACGGACAACAACCTTTCCTTCATACATAATGCTCTTCGGAACATTATCAAAGCCGGCTCTCACATTTGCGGTGACGTCCTCGCCTACCAGTCCGTTTCCACGGGTTGCTGCCTGTACCAGCACACCATTTTCGTATGTCAGTACGATAGTCAGGCCGTCTTCTTTCCATGACACGGAAATCTTACGGTCATTTGCGGGTGCTTTGTCGCAGAACGCCTGTATTTCGGTCAGGCTTTTGGTCTTGTCAGCAGACAGCATGGGTTTGTCGTGCGTGACCTTCGGCAGAGCCTTCAGCCCAGCAACAGAAGAAGATACCTTCTGTGTCGGGGAGTCCGGCAGAATTATGCCCGTCGCTTTTTCAAGCGCGGCCAGTTCGTCAAACAGCCTGTCCCATTCCTTGTCGTCCATGATCGGGCTGTCGTTATAGTATGCGTCAGACGCCTGGTTCAGTTGTGTTACCAGGTCTGTCATCCGCGCTTCCTGAAACAGATCCATTATCTTTTCCTCCTATTTCTTTTATCAACCAGTCAAAATATAGCTGGTCATTGACCTCCGCGTAGTAAAACGAGGGGTCGAGTTTTCCCATGAACCAGTCTTTCATGGTTTCCGGAACATCACAGGAGTAAAACTCCGTTGCCCCTTTGTCAAAAGCCTCCTGCAGTTTTACCTGCCGTTTTTCAAGCTCTGATAATACTTTTTCCCGGTCTGGTTCCGGGATGCTCCTGTATAACGGAAGGAACTTACTGCACATTGCCACCGCGAGATTTGGGTAGCGAAGGCGTATAGCCTGTTCTTCATCCGTATACATTGGTTTTGTTTGTCCCTCGTAGTGGAAAGAGATGTTATGCAGCCACAAGTTATCTCCCGATTGCTTATTGCTGTAGTATCTTTCCGCGGGGGCAAAGTCTCTGCTCATAGCGTTTCCTCCATCTCATAAAGAGTCAATCTTATTAGATGACTGTATTCGTCTGAATAAGATTGCTGTAATAATTGTACCTTTATTATTTCCCGCTGGCGTTTATTCCGGCTTGTAAACGATCCAAACGCCAACCATGTCGCAGTCGTCAATATGAATGGAGGTGATGGTTATGCCCATGGCTTCCGACAGGGCCTCGATGACTTTTTCCAGGTCATATCCGTTTTCTTTTTCTGTGTACTCCTCGACCCACAGACCATCCATGTCATAGTGGAACTGCAGGTCATCTACGCCGGTTGCTTCTTCACACAGATCTTCGAATTCTTCATAGCCCAGGCACAGGCAGCTCTTCTTCCATTCTGGTTTGATTGCGATTTTTTCAGTTATTTTCATGTTCGTTTCCTCCTTTATTTTCAATGGGTTTCTGCATTACAAGTATACCATAGGTATACACCTATTGCAAGTAAAATATAGTCTTACAAAAACCCCCATTCCGTGAAGGAATGAGGGTATTCATGTTTTTGTGCGAGGGAATCAGAAAGACCGCATTATCGTGGTCAGAGCCTCCTGGTATTTTTTAACCCGAAGCCTATCTTTTTCTGTCGGGCCTTCAGGAAGCCGGCTGAGGTCCATGTTCTGGATCAGATCGCAGACCTTCACGCGCTTTGCCATATCGTTCTTGATAACCCTGCCGATATATTCATAATAAGTTTCGCCTTTTCTGTGAGTCAGGGCGACCACAGCCTCCGCCACTTCCGGCGGAAAATCGTTTTCAAGATCCCGATAACTTGTGTCTTCCAGTATGTCATGTAGCAATGCTACAACCGGAAGCAGTCCGTTGCCCGGAAACATCGCGGAAACCGTTTTTGTGACAGGCAGGATGTGCGCGGTGTAGTAATCCGCGCCAGCCTTGTCAATCTGACCGGCATGATATTCCTTCGCAATATCACGGGCTTTTCCGTACCACATGGACAGATTGTTATAAGCCACCTTGGCTTCAGCAACCGCTGCTTCTTCGGTAATTTCTTCCAGCAAGCCTCCGTCCTTGAGATCCGCGAGGCGCGGATCCCCGTTCCAGTATTTGCCGGAAATGTTTCCTGATGGGATACTGAATTCGTATGTTAACCGGGAATCTTTGGGCTCCAGCAGAATGCCGGAGCCAGTCTTGTAGTATTTCATATTGCTACTTTATCCTCTTCTTTCTCCCAGGAGATGTTTTCGCATCCGTTGGGGCGTTTTTGAGTCCTACCGATTCCGAGCAGTATATCCTGCAGACGCAGCGCTTCAGGCGAGTCTGCGGGGAGGCTCCTCATCTGTTCGTAGACAGGATGATTTTCCTCTTTCTTCACTCGGAGAGAGTCCGCGGTATGGAACTGCAGTTCACAGCGGATTCCTTTGCAGATCATACGGACATTGACTCCATTATAACCCTTGTCAGGGTTATTCCAGAAGTTCTTCACCATATAAATATGGATGCCGTACTTGTCGCAGGAATGCATGATGCTGTTCGCCATCTCGCTGTAGGTTTCTTCAGGAAGCACCATAGTGTAGCGTACCATGTTTTCCAGTTTGAAGAAATCGTTGACTTTCGTGCGGACTGTTGCCTTTTCGACAGCCGAATGCCAGGACTTGAGCCTGTATTCCAGATCTGCCAGGGCAACGTCGAACTCTTTCGCCAATGAGCACATAATCTCTGTGATATATGGCTCTTTGGACTTGATTGTGAGATACTGTTTTGTGAGATGAGACATAACGATCCTCCTTCTGCGTTTTTAACGCATAAAAATAGTTGATCTCTGTGGATAAGAGATCTGGTAAAAAGAAAAATATAATAACAGTCGTGAGACTGCAGATTCCTTTTTGAAAGAATATCTTCCGGAATAACGCAAAGCCTGCCAGAAGACATGAATGCGTTAAAAACGATGTTAATCAGTTATGCCTAACATCATCTTTAAGAAACTTCATTATTATTTTATTTTTTTTATTTTTGACAGATCATAAAAAGCCGCTCGCACGGTTGTGCAAGCGGCGTATACTGGGTTATCCTCTGTCTCTCTCAAAACGCAGTTTGACGTTCTGGAAGTCATTGATCCCCTGATTGACCATATACTCCGTCAGGCTGGCTTTGAGTTTAGCAAGCCCGTCCGGCGTTTTATCTGTCACATCCAGTTCAAGCAGGTATTTTACGGCTTCTTCCGGCTTCAAATCCGTTTCCATGGGAAGGAAAGTGATCTGTTCGTCTTCGCCTTCAAAGTCGCCGTAAATCAGCAGCCCGTCTGTGCCGTGTATGCAGTTAACTTCAATGTTATCACCGTCAACGGAGCCACCATAGCGGTAGCACGAGCCGCGGCGGGCCGTGCATTCCTCGTACGCGGAACAGTTGCGGCAGCTACAGGCATGAATCTTGAAACCATCCTTGACGTTGTAATACTCATAGCCGAGGATGTCGTCATCAAGATCCGCCCAGTTTTCATCAAAGGTCTTGAGCAGTTCCCAGGTTGTCCCCTGGTCATCTTTTTCCTGGATCCCTCCGCAGCACCCGCAGATAACGTCACCGTTGTCGAGCAGGATACCGCCGTGGACCGCATCGTTCTCAAGATCCCTGAACATGATCTGTCTGCATTTCTTTTTCATACTGCTTCCTCCTTTTTTCCGTCAGGAATCACCAGACAGCCGCCCTTGACGAGGTACTCGGTTTCCTTACGTGTTGCGTTTTCGCGCAGGATAACTTTTTCTACGTCTTCTTTACTTGCGAGCTTGTCTGCACACTCCAAAGCGCGTCCTATAGTCGTGACTTCATATACCGGAGTTTTTTCGCCGTTCTTCACTACACTGACGTCATACCCCGTCCAGGTGAAATCATCCATGGCGCTGTTGACGAAATCAAAGCACTCATATACGAAATCAGCGCACAGCGCGCCCATGACTTTGTAGGCTTCACGGCTCCGCTCCAGCGTTTTGTATGTCCCGACAGGGATCTTATCTTTCTCGTTGCCCGTATTGCCGTAGCAGTACAGGTCCAGATAGATTCCCTCTGAACCGCCGAAATTGACGATACCGATCAGATCCCATTCATAGGATTTAATCTGGATATCACTATGCTCCGGCAGGCCGTAGTCGAGAATACCCGGCAGCATTCCTTTTTCCTTGAGCTTTTTATCAATAATATTGAAAAGCTCCTTTGTCGTATAAGGATTTTTACGCATAACAATTCCTCCATCTCTTTTTAATTTGAATCTTTACTTTCTTCTTAAACTGCACCATGAGGGAGATTTCCGACGGACGAGCGTGTCCCTGACCGAGCTTACAGCCTCATTTCTGTCAAGACTGTATGCCCATGTAATCATGCGGCCCGGCTCGCTTTTTTGAGCGCACCTGGCTTCATATCCGCTTACGTTACTGCACACCCGCAGATTGGGGCAGCCAAGACAGCCATCCGGCCGTCGTTCGCAGTCGTTCCAGAACGGCTTGGACAGATCTTCGATTTTTTCAGCATGGCTTTTTTCATGCCGGCGCAGATCCTTATTGGTCCATCCGAAGTATTTCTTCAGGATTTTGTCCTGTTCACGGTCTCTTGCCATAAGAACAATCCTCCCTGTCAGACTTCGTTCGGATTGGAATCATCAATCGGACACTGCGCGTCCAGTCGATCCCAGTATTCCCGTTCCGTCTCCTCGTCCATTGTGCTGAAGTCCACCTTTTCAGGCGGAGGCACATGATATTCCTCGATTCTCATTTTAAAAGTCCTCCTTAAAATATAATTTCATCTGTATGTAATCACGCAGCCGATGCGGGCAGCGTGTTGATCAGGAAGGGCAAACAGGGCGTTTGCCAATAAGATGTATATAGAAACAGGCTTCAACGTCAAGATCACGCAGAAGCGCTGAAAATAAGAATTTCATCATGTTAAAGACTTAATCGTCCATTCATACATCTGTATATACATAATATTTGTTTTATTTTACACATCAAAGCAGCGACATCCGCCGGATGCCGCTGCTGTTTCTGATCTTCTATTTTCCCCTGAAGCCTTATACGGCCTCTGCAAGACGCCTGTTGTACCGCTCGAACTTTGCCTGGTTGCGAATTCGATCCTTCCCTTTATATCGAACGGCGTTCCTGAACCAGTCCGGCACTTTATACATGGTGACTACCACATTATCTGGGGTAACGATCAGGCACATATCATTGTAAACCAGCGCCTTGCACCCGCAGGCATCTTCCTTCGCGGTCAGCCACCTGCGTCTTTCACTGGTATACATTGTCTTGTCCTTTCCGCGCTCCAGGGCATTTCTCATAAAATGCTCTGCGGTCTTTTGGTTCATTCCTATACGGTCTTTTGCCCGTTCCAAGCTATGCATGGTGGCGACCATTTGCTTTTTCTCCTTTCTTTCCTCATTTTGGTGGTTTCTGGGTCAAACGTTCTTTTCTACAATATAAACCGTGTTGTATTTGGAACGGTTCTCGTTCTCGTGAGTGGAGATTTCGAACAGCTTCCGGGTTCCGACCGGATGCCGGAAATCATTGAGCGTCAGGAGATCGAACGCAGCGTCCGAGAAGATGATCCCGCCCTTTTCTGTTCTGCAGTAGAACATCACAAACCCGAATTTGCAGGTATACTCGTCTGTAGCAAACTCGACTGTGATGTTCGCGGCTCTTTCCGCTCCGGCATGTCCGCGGCCCTTGTAATCTGTTTCATCAGCCACAATATAGCGATAGCTTCCACGGCCATACAAGATTTCTACCGTCTCCAGGACATCATAGAGGTTGTCATAGCGTGTAGCTTTTCCGCTGAAGTCCATGACACCCTTCTTATACTCGCGTACCCTTTCTGCCGCGTCATAATCGCCTTCCGCCAGTTCTGGTTCGCTTCCTGCCGGTTCGCTTGGTTCCATGCCGCATGCTTTCTCCAGCCTGCTTAAAGAGACGCGGCCGTTCGACGCCTCCGCAATTTTTTTCAGTGTCGCCGCGGACGGCGGATACTTTTCCGGATGCCGGAGCATCCTGCTCAGGTGCTCCGGTGAAATCCCGGCCTGTTTTGCGAACTCATTCTGGCTGGAGTTCTTTCCGATAGCCAGATTAAGGAGTTCCTTGAAGTTGTTTTCGATCATGCGTATGCCTCTTCTTTCTCTTTTTCGTCAAGGTAAGCCTCCCAGGCGAACCAGTTTGGAAGCGTTTCTTCTCCGAGAAGCCGGATCAGATCAACAACTGCGTCCTCCCTGTACGGGTAAATCTTATTTGTTGGGTTATTCCCCTTCGGGCATACGATGGCCCACATTTCTTCTGGGTCGTACTCCTTGATCTCGTCGCCTTCTTCTGCGACCCGCTTCGCTTCTTCCTCTGTGGGATAGTCTCCTTTTTCCTCTACCCACATAGTTCCCACGGGACATTCCTCGTTTTCCTGTCCTTTATCAACCTGGCCGTTCCACCTGTATACATGGTATGCGGTTTTTCCACTCTTGATATAGTTCAGCTTGTAGCCGAACGCTTCTTCGGAGTGATTAAGCACCTGGTCGATTTCTTCCGCAGCTTTTTCGAACAGCTCCAGATTTTCTTTCGCGGCCGCCGGCAGCATCAGCTCATATACTTTTTCAGGGAGTTTTACGCCATGCCGTTTATGGGCAAAACACCGATCCAGTACGCGGATCCGGTTCTCTGTTACAAGGACCCGATAGTAATCGATGAAGCCAATAATGATGTCCCTCATTTTGTGCGCTGCGATCAGTTGTTTTGCGGCTTCGAGGTCCTTTTCCGTCTTCTGTATGAAGTCCTTTGTTTCGTAATGGACAATGGAATGGGCATATAATACGATTTCCCCTACGCGGAGGTTGTCGAGTGCGTTGCCGCAAATCGCTCCTGCCTTACACAGCGCATATTCGAGCCGCTGCTTTTCCTCATCATCCAGCACCGTTTCTACGCCGGACTCGCAACAAGCTTTTTCATACACGTCGTTCGCGTTCTGAAGACCCCTGCAGAGTTCCCATACATGCCTCCGGTTCCATCCAGGTACTTCAATCGTTTCGCCGTCTTCTCCGACAGGAAGCTCTTCTTCTGTCTGCCGGACATGCCTCATCAGTTCATTTGCGGCGGTCTGGATCATCATTTCCCCGGGAATATCATCCGGATTGATATTATTTGCCGCCAGAATCTTTTCCGCGTCAGCCAGGGCGTCTTCCCGCTCCTTTCTCTTCCTCTCATAGTAACGGGTCATGTCTTCTTCGCTGATTCCCAGCGCTTTGGCCAGTCTTTCGCCTGCGGTCATTTTCTTCGTTTCTTTCGTCTCACTCATGATGTCTTTCTCCTTTGTTATTGATTTCCTGTACATATATTATCAATATCGTTTTTATTTGTCAATACTCTTGATAAAATATTTTTTAAGCATAAAAAAAGAGACATCCGAAGATGTCTCTGTAAAGATTATGACTCAATCACTGCCCTGGTTTGGATCTCTCTTGGATGGATTCCAGTGTTCATATATTGCGTCGCCGCAGTATGTGACTTTAACCGGGAAATCCAGCCGAGCGTTATCTTTATCAAAGCAGCACATGATGTTTCCGACCTCTTTTTTGTCCGTTCCATGGCAGAAAACTCCTTCCGTAAGCCCTTCTTCCAATGGCTTATCTTCATAGAAATTCTGCAGGACTTTCTTGTCGTTCGCCGTTGCGGAAAACTCCCATTCGCCGGCATCGACCAAGTGAAGTATTTCAGGAATCATGTGCTTATTCCAGTCGGCAATCAGTTCATTGATTTTGATACTGCTGTAATTGCCGTTCCCATCATAACGCTCTGCTATATAATGCCCTCCGCCGTATTCCTTCGGGAAGAGAACATATATTTTTCGTTGAGAACCAATCCGGATCTGTTCTCCTGTTACACAATCGAGTCTGGAGAAGCAAGCCATAGTGCAACCCCCTTTTACCGGACCGGGACACCGGCGCTTTTGATCGCTTCGGTGATACGGTTCTTCAGGTCAGCGGCCAGCGCTTTCTGCTTTTCAGGACCACCAAACACTTCGCAGACCCTCTGCTCGATCATTTCTTCCGTCAGAGGCTCCTTTGTCTTTTCGTACTGGACGAGAAGATCAGACAAGGTTTCTTCTTCCGGACAGGATCCGTAGTGTGTGCATTGTGTTGCCATACTGCTTGCTATGATATACGGGCACTCTCTGGAGTCATTACCCCAGCAGCCGATTTTGTTTTTTTCTTCGATACTCATACAGCATATCTCCTTTACTCGTCATCATCAGCCCAAATTCCGTCAAGGCCGATCAGGGCAGCTGTTTCCTTATCGCATCCTGACTGTTCGAGCATGTCACGAACATAAGCCGGGTCAGCAGCATCCAGATCCGCGCTGACATAGGAGCGCAGGATGTCGATAATCTGTTCCTTCCCGATGATAAGCTTCTTCTTTTCGGAGAAGAAAGGAGAGCAAAGCCCATTCTTGTCAATCGCTTCCAGCAGCGCATCCGCGGAGGCGCCGGTCAGTTCGGACGCGAAATCGAGAACGTCCTTCATCTCATACTTGCCATCATCAAGGAACTTGGCCAGGGAATCCAGCAACACTTTCGTGGAGATTGTGTCGGTATCAGAATAAAGATTCATCATAATTATTTCCTCCTGTTTTCAATCTGCTCGTTTATAATCGACCATTGTTTCACACTCCTGGTCGATAACATCATATTCGTCAGCGCCTTCCAGAAACTTTTCCACATCGTCCAACGAATCGGTTTCCAATTCGTCATACGTTTTCGTGTCAAGGTTAAACCGGGTCGCCTTGTACTTTTTCCCGACAACACGATTACGCTGGTCTGCGATGTAATCGTATGCGTCTTTGATACACGCCCACGAACGATCCCCGTCATCATAATCATCCATGTACTTCCGATAACGGCAAGCAACACGTTTTGCAAAATCCTCATCGGACGTCAGTCGGTGGATCATTTCGTCGTAGGAGCCATCGTCATTTGCTCCCTGAAGAGCATTAAGGATTTCTTCCTGATCTATCTGATTCCGTTCTTCATAATAGATCTGCCGAAGCTCTTGATGCGTGAGTTCGATTTTTACCCCATCTCTTTCAATGGTTATCATTTTTCTTCCTCCAGACTTTTTATTCCACTTTATACAGGATGTTTTCAATCCCACGGGTCGGAATTTCTTTATCCTTCATGTATTCCGGGATCAATTCATACCCGGGCTGCATCTGGTCGTGGTATTCCCAAATGTACGCATAGAACACAGGATAAAAAATGTTCTTATCATCCGGGTTCAGACCTTCATCATTAAGTACTTCCCAGACCTTTTCCGTGATCTGATCAACGATCAGATTCAAGGCTTCTTCATCAGAGATTTCCTTGATCGTCTCGGAACCATATCCCGGTTCGTCTTTGGCGCACAATGCGTCATCCCGTGTGTAGTATGGGCCTTTGTCGCTATGTTCGCCGGTCTCTGCACAGGCAAATTCCAGTTTATACATACTCAGCCCTCCATAAGATAAGCATGAAGCGCGCCGAGCCAGCGCGGGAAAGAGTTCATCAGGTCCTTCTGCTTGTTTTCCCGTCTTGAGAGATCAAGCATGAACGTCTGCAGTTTCAGGTATACATCCTGCGGGCATCCGACTTCCTCGGCTGTCTGGAGAATGTCTTTCATGGTTTCATAATCTGTTTCAAACAGCTTGTCCGCATCCTCATACGCGTGGATGTTTTTGTCACCATGAACACTGTCAACAATAGCTCTGTCAAAGTCGTCTACCTGCATAGTCACAATGGCATTATCCCCGAAAGGATTATTGCCATACAGCGCAAGAATTTTGCGCTGTGTGGCAGGGTTCAGATCTTTGAAATAAAGATTAACCTTGCTCATTTTGATTCCTCCTCTTATAAGAACTGAATGTTCAGGGCAATGTACTCACCCTTCTTATTTTTGACCCCAAACACAGGGTATACCCCGTCACCGTATCCAGTCTTGCATACGATTCCTTCGTCGAGGATCATGGCCATTCCGGGTTGATCATAAATCTTCTCGGAGACATCCCACATCTTTTCCTGCGGCAGTTCAGCGGGGCTGTTGAATACGCCCGCCATCGCAGTATCGACGCCGATTTCACAGATCTTCTTGTACGCCTTCGGATCCAGTGCCAGGCTTACGTCGGGTTCGATCCACAGGGAAGCGACCCGTTCGCCCCATCCTTCGGTCTCTTCATCATCAGCTACGTAAACAGAGCAGAGATACGTTCCTTCACGGAAAGGAAGGTCGTTTTTCCTGCACCATACGTTCCTGTCGTAACCAGGGTCGGTGATGTCAACACAGCCACCGAAGTTCATTTTTCCTACCAGAATCTTTTTCATTTTGCATTTCCTCCTTTAATAACATCAATAGCCGCCTTATAAAGTGCCTGCCAGCAGCCCTTGTCTTTGTGAAAATCAAACCGGCAGTTCCAACAGCGCTGGGACAACCCGTCACTGAAACACAAAGCCAGGTCATTGTCCATTGCCTTCGCCTCTTCATTTTCATCAAAATCCGGCAGAAGCCTGATTTGATCCTGTAATTCGAGGCCGATTTTATCAGCACATCCAATTCCTTTCATAGGGCATTGGGCGCACTTGTCGGGACCACTACTGCCTGCACACACTTTAACAGCGGTTTCAAGCGTTTCGAGAGAAGTCCTGTGCTCCATTGGGACAGGGATCTCTCTGTTTCTGCGTTTCCATGGAAACAGCATAAGACATTCCTCCTTTGGCTCATAAGAGCGTTCATTTAGTTTTTAGACTGAAACACGTCTTGTAATAGTCTATGTATTAAATATATTTTTTTTACTTACCTCCATACAGTCAACCTTCTAAATGGCGTCAAAAAAACCGGAATCTGTGAATGGACTCCGGTCTTAAATTATCATTTTGCGGTGCATGCGTGGATGTGGTCTTCGTGAATTGCCATGCCGAGGACTTCGGTATGAGATCCGTTTTTGACGTATCCGAAGATATTTTCCGTGTCCGCGAGATCTTCGATCATCTTCCTTGTGCCGACAGACCAGATGCTCGTCCGGTCTGACGCGGCAATGTTTACGATTGTCCCTGTGGCAGCAATCGCCTGCAAATCCTCCGGCTTGATGGTGTAAGCGCCCATGCTTCCGCAGGAATCTCCGAGGTTAAGGCTGTCAACAGGAATATTGCGTTCGATCAGGATTTCCGCGAGGTATACCCCTCCGCGTCCACCATAACTTACGGTGTCGATCCGGATGTCGAAAGCGTTTTCCTTATAACGTTCTTCCAAGTAGTCTGCAACATTTCCGGCAATTTCCTTCCAGTCTTTCGGATTGCCGAGGGATGTGTGGTTCTTGGTCGAAACCGTGATCACATTCCCGTCCGTGTCGTCGTAGATCTTATAGTTCTTTACGAATTGGTTTACATGATTGATGTCCGTCATTTCCCCTGTACCCGGGAAAAACACATAGACCGGGCTGCCGTCAGTCAGGTCGTTTGTTTCCGGCTGGGCAATTACGCAGTGGCGCAGGGTTGTCCTGGTAAACACAGTATCTTTCGTCACATACTTATCTGCGCCTCCGGCGATTGCTACAGTAGCAAAGATCATGGACATCAGCAGTGCCACAAGCCATACAGCTTTCTTTTTCATAATAATTCCTCCTTTAATACTCTTGAAAGTGTATTTTAACGACTAATTTCGTCTGTTATTGCTTACACTATAAGAGTATTTCTTTTACATTCCCCGTCACAGGCAAAATCCGTCACACAGCCCATCGCGAGATTTCAGGTATTTCTGCCAAAGCTCGCAGAACAGTTTTCTGTCCGGATGGGCGGCTGATTCATCAAACATCCTGAGTCCTGTATGGTGTCCGCAAATCCCGCAACACTGATATGTCTTTTCCGTATGCTGTTCCTTGTATTGCTTCAGGTCTTCATCCAGCTGCGGATCCTCACAGGCCCGGTTCGTACAGGAGGCGCAGATTTTGTACTCAGACCGGTATGCGTCCCATGAGCATTTCAGCGGTTCCATGATTCTGTGCCTCCTTTTGAGTTTCTATAATTCGTTCTTGATTTCGTCCAGGATCTGTTTCAATGTTCCCCGGACAGAGTAGCTTTCATCCCAGTCTGCCTCATAGTCGTCATGGCCCCAGCGCTGGATGACTATCTGGCTTCCCGACTTACCAGTAAACTCGGTTTCAGTTGCTGGCAAATCATACACGATTTCACCTTCCTGGCGGAGGAAGTTGCCGTTTTCATACTGGTAACGACAATAACCGCACATCAGCCCATGGTTTTCTTCCATAAGTGTTATGCAGCCGGAGACCGCATAAGGAGCAACCTCCGCGAGCCATTCTGTCAGCTGCTTGTCCGTCCCGTCTTGAAAAAGAAGAATCTCGGTCTCTGTGCAGGCGTAATCCTTGAAGATTTTCTTCCCCTTTTTATGGATCTTCTCCGGAATCTCCGCCACATTTTTTACCTGGATCGATCCTGTTCCGATTGCGTTCATTTTATCTTATCCTCCTTATCAATCATCGTCTTAGTCTGCGTCCAGCCAAAGCAAGTCCGGGAGCATATTGAGCAGGTGAAGCACGTCCCCTTTTTTATTCTGCGCCATATCCGAGTCGCTTACTTCTGTTTTGATGCGTTCTATGATGTATTCCGCTTTTTCACTGTCAGAATAAGCATCACATCCGTCCTCAATGCACACCATGAGATCAATCGGGCTACCATCCCTGCCCAGGTTTTTGCATGATGGTGAACAGGGCATAGACTGATCAAGCGCACACTCGTCACGCATTGCGATTTTGCAATCTCCGCAGGCACACTTGCCACACCATTCCGAATGAGCCATTTCATCATTCCTCCTTTGCCAATATATTGTACCATAGGTAGACACCTATGTCCACTGTTTAATTCGCTTTTTGCCAACGTTTTTGTCTTTTTTTACGTATCGGTGAACAATAAATTTTTTCATTTTCATTTAATTAGGGAAAAATACAGAACCAAATGACATTTAATTAGGCAAAAACCACGATTCTGACATTTAATTTGGTAAAATAAAAAGGCCGGGGATCATTCCCCGGTCTTATTCATGCCTTCACGGATCAGACATTCCAGTTTTCAGTGGTTTCCTTCCACCAGGATTCAAAATCATCAGCGTTTAAGAGTGGTTTTCCGGAACCGTCATCCTCCCAGAAGATTTCGCCGGTTTCCGGCTGCCACCAGAGGCGGTCATCGAGGGATTCCAGGGCGCTGGTCATGTATTGACGGTAGCTGCTGGACATACGGTCGAATTCGGCCTGATCGGCGGTTTCCTGCATGTTTGCGATCATATTCTCCAGGACCGTGCGGCTCACCATGGAGCCAGAGTAGAAGGTGCGACTTGCCATTTTAGTTTCCTCCCTTATGTCGTTTCGGATTAGGCGTTTTATGTAGCCTGTTTCACTTTTTTTATAATTGTTTTCAAATCTCACTTTGCGTGAACATCAAATACCGTTTCATCTTTTAGCATCTGACCCACATAGCAGGAAGCACACCATGGTCCCCGCACTCTGCTCCGGTAAAGTATACCTCCTGTTTTGCCGACTGTATTAACCAGCACTTCCCATTTTTTATATTTCCTGAGCGCAGCCACCATACCGGTGAGTTATTCCTTCCGTTATCTTCTGTATCCATATCCAGGCCGTTTTCTACGGCTAAGGCTGTAGCCTCACAGCCTATTTCATTGCAAGTTCTGACAGCTGTTCTTGCCTCGTTTTCATTGAGAAGGAACACTGCGTCTACTGTCTTCGCGTCTTCCATATACATTGGAATGATCAGCGACTTTTCCCGAACGCTGAAAGCATTTTCCATAAACAACCCGTTTAGCCAACCACGCAGTCCGCACTTTGCCCATTCCGGATATCCCGGGTCATGAGAAACGGAACTGTATACTGCCTCATAATTCGCTGGAAATTCTTCCGGCAGATAATAGCCGTCCTCATCGAAAGGCATAGCGTCCAGTATTTTTTTGCTAACAAGGAGGGCTTTATTCTGTTCTTTCCGCAGAACGACCCATTCGATAGATGTCGCTTCTTCTCCGTTAACCTGCGGATAACGTCCGAACTTCACTGTATCTCCTATGCAGGAATCTTTGAACTCATACGTTGGAAGAATTTCGTCATCGTAAATATACCCCTCCGCGCGGAGGAGTTCTACTTCCTCCTCTGTCAGGCATTCTTGTATTACATTTTCGAATTCATCGGCTGCGGCCAGTTTCTCATACAGTTCCCGGATCACATTTACGAGAGCGCCTACGGAATCTGTACTGTAGCTGTGGAAACTCATTTTTGCTTTCTTCCTTTCTTTGTCAACATTGTCCGTCATATTTTCTATAGACATTCACACCTTCAGCGTCATGGATTCTTTTGACGGAAGGTTTTTACCATGCCTCCGCAGTCCCCTGTCAAGTTCTCTCCATATATAGTTCTGATATTTTTTTACGATTCCTTCCGGGACTTCGATGTTGTATTCCCTGCATAGGTCGATAGCCCACTGAGTCGCGTAGAATTCTGACTCGCAGCGGCGCATTATCCCACGGAAGGTCTCGACATGCCCTATCTCATGGAACAGAGCAAACGTGGCACTCATGCTGTTTTTTCTGTTCCATTTACAGATCATTCGCTCCCGTACATGAGCATGCATCCTATGCTTACACTTTGAATTTTCATTTATTTCGATCCGGAAGCGCCGGATGACTTCATCCTGTATATCTGTATATTTACTCATATTGTCTCCCTGATGACAAATGTTGTGTGGGCCAGCTTATCTATCAGGTAAGCTGTGCCGACATGGTTTCCGGTTCGCTTTCCGTACATATATTCCGTGAACGAACCTTCTCCGGAGGTATAGATGCCGTCTTCACAGATCATTGAAGCCGGATAATATGTGTACATATCGTTCGGCTCGATTGCGCTGTTATGCGGCAGATCCCGCAGCAGTTCAGCAACCTCGTCCTCAAACAGATTGCTGTAAATTGTCCTCTTCAAAGAACTTCCTCCTTAGATCAGTGTATCGTCTTCCACCAGCCGGACATACTCTCCAATAATGGCGAGCGCCTCTTCGTAAGACTGGCTGCTCGTCACCCTGGACACCATCGCCTCCGCGTCGCTTTTTCTGCCAACCGTGCGGAGGATCTTGGACGCGCCGCCCATGATTGAGAAGATATTGCCAGACGGCCTTGTCCTGTTGTATCTTATTTCGCCTACTCGTACCATGCGTTTTAACCTCCTTCTTTAATCCGCTTTTATTGTACCATAGGTAGCCACCTATTGCAAGCGCTGATCCCGTTATTTTCATTGATTTATAAAAAAATACCCGGCCAGGAATTATCCTTGAGCCGGGTATGTGTTTAATGACTGATCGTCATTCTATCATGTATATTCAGGCGCGTATTTTTTTTCCGCGGCAAGAAGCCCGTTCCTGGACAGGACATCCTTGAAGGCATTCGCCAACCTGTCATAATCGCTGCCGTAGATAATCGCCTCGGTGCCTTCCTCAAGCTCATTTTTTTCCGGGTTGTCAATGTCAACACCTTTGTCTTCCAGCCAGTCTTCCACGACGTCTACCATAGCGCCGATCATTTCCTGAATATCATTGTTATTCATATTCTTTCCTCCTTATTACGACGCGGCCCAACCGTAAAAGATATACTTGTGTACTTCTTTCAGGACTGCGCCTTTCTTCACGCTTTTCGGGCGAGACTTCAGTCTCTTCTTTTCAAGCCGGTAATCGCTCACCAGGTCTGTCCCCTTGTTTACGATTATAGGCTGTTTCCTGACACAATACCTTACATCCGGATTTTCCAGTGCTTTTTTCGTCGCGTAGGTGTCCGCATCTGGTTTCTTATCGAACGCTTCTTCGTATTTTTCGTCATCGAATCCGCTTCTTTTATACACGACGTACTTTTGCTGATAGCGGGCAGGACTTCCGTTCTTCGGAGAATCCTTCTTTACAGCAAGCAGGTCATAGCCTACGATACCGAGATCTAATACGGAAGCTACCCATTTACTTCCATAATCGAGGCTCTGGATATACTTGTAAGCCTTTTTTTCTACCGCAGGAGTGCAGACGTCGCTGTATTTAGCAACCCGTCCTAAACTGCATGTAGAAATGGTTCCATTGTAAGAATCATGTCCATCGTCATATTCTGCCTGGGCTACCAATTTTTCATAGGCTGCCCGCGCCGAATAATCCTCAACTGTTTTCACAAAAGCATTTGCTCCCATCTTAATTATCCTCCATTTATTTAACTATATAGCAGCCTCCCCGAAACGAGGAGGCTGCAAATGTAGATGCAGGGAATCAGGATTTGAAGATGTCAGAATCCAGATTCACCCACAAAGCGGGGCGGACAACGCCACGGTTGTAGCGGACATTGAAGTAGGTGAGCGAGCCGTCTGGATACACGCCCGCCTCATCGTCCTGATAGCTGCCGGGCGACCGCAGCCACCACGACCGATAAGCACGACCAAATTTGACACACCGTGCCTTATTACCATTGAAAAGCGTTTCGGCTTCCTCGCAACTCAGCAGGAACACTTTATCTGTGGTTCCCATGTCCGGCTGTTTTGTTTCAAGAATCGTAGCCTTTTCATCATCAGTGAAAGCAGAATTCAGAAGCTCGTTATTCAGCCAGCAACGAATTTCACTGTCGGCCCAGACATTCGAATCTTCATCAAAACGCCGTTGTGTCAAACTGTTCTTGCTGATCAGAAGGGCTTTATTGCCGTCCTGCTTCAGCACTTCCCATTCGATGGGGTTTACAGTGCCGTCTGCCTGCGGCCAGCTTCCAAACAAGACAGAAATAATAATCTTTGCCATAAAAAATTCCTCCTTACCTTCATGGCACATAAAAATAGTGTTTGCTCGACCCATATAGACGAATAGCATTGGGGAGCGAAAGCAGAGTCCATCATTTGTAATGCCTGTAATCGTCTCAAATGATAGCTGTAATAATTATATTTTTTTATTTTTCTCATATCGCGTTTTCTTTGTTTTGTAATGGGCAATGAATCATTTCGTTTTTACGTATTATATATATAATACAATCCTGTTTAACCAGGATCAAAAGGAGGGCTTTGTATGAAAAATCGTTGGATTATCCTGCTTATCTGCTTACTGCTGGCCGCGTTAGCTGTCTCCTCAGCGCTGGCAGATGGCGAAATGGCGTGGGATAGTGAAACTCACTCCTATTATTTCACTACTCCGCACTATGGTATCGTAATTTGCACCAAGCTGACTGTAAGGTGCGAAGCAAACACCCGCGCTAAAAGCTATGGGGCTCTTAAAAACGGGCAACCTGTAAAAATTCTTGGGATTACTGAGAAGTCTGACTTTTATATCCTTGATCTTCCGTCATGCGGTTTCAACAATACTGCGGAAGCGACGATAGGCTATGTCAAGACCGGCATGATTAAAATTGATCCGGAATATATATACTCCAGTAAGCTTTTGAACTTATACGCAACGCCCTGGAGTTCTTATTCTTCCTATCAATATATAAACACACCCAAACTGAAGAACGGTGAGCAAAATGGGCGTTATTTTATTGTTATTGAACAAAGCGACAATTGGTATGCTGTGCAAGCAACAGACGAAAAAGCAGGCTCTGCTTTTATCCGTATCAGAGATGTTCCAATCAATAACGTTTCTTCTCCGGACATCAACGGCTTTTATTACACGCCTGCCCGCTATGTTGTGACATGGGACGCTCCGATCTTTCAGGAATCAACATGGGCGCAAATGGATGCCGTTAAGAAATATACAGCCGGCGAACTTCTGGCCGAAAACGGAGACTACCTGCTGCTTGTTTTTGAAAAAGGCACAGCCAATGAAACCCGCGGTTATGTCAATAAGCTCTATCTTGCCCCGATTATTAACTAACATTGGCTGATATTGGATTGGTTATTGTGCCTTATCTGACAATAACAGGAGCAAATAGCAACAGAAAAAACGACCCTTTCCAAATTATTGGATAAGGTCGTTTTATTACCTGAACAATAACTTCCCGGATCGAGGAGGTTGCAAATGTAGATGCTGGTGATCAGGATTTGAAAACATCAGAATCCAGATCAACCCACAAAGCGGGACTCACACCGACGTATCCGCTGCTCACGTCGGTGCTGATCAGATCCCCAAAATCGTCGACGATGCCGGCGAAGTAAACATAGCTGGAGTGGGGCGACCGCAGCCACCACAGACTGTTGATACCAGTCTTACGACGTGCTTCATTGCTTTTGTAAAGAGTTAAAGCTTCTTTACTGCTCAACAAAAACACCTTATCGGTTGTTCCTACGTCCGGCAGTTTGGTTTTCAAAATTGCCGCTTTTTCTTCATCAGTGAAAGCAGTGTTCATGAAATTGTTTTTCAGCCAACGACGGATTTCGCTGTTTTCCCACACGTTTGATTTGCCGTCAAAACGCCGTTGTGTCAAACCATTCTTGCTGATCAGAAGGGCTTTATTGCCTTCCTGCTTCAATACTTCCCATTCGATAGGCTGCACAGTACCGTCAGCACCCTGCGGATAGCTACCGAAAATGACTGAAGTGATAGTACGAATAATCTTTGCCATAATAAATTCCTCCTTGGCGCTGATATTGTCAGCGCATAAATTTATTTCACCATCTGTACGACGCATTCCTCAAGGAACGATATTCTTCTTCCGCTTCAATGGCGCTTTCTACTTTAATACGAATTTCTGCGTTAATAAGTTCCCTGTTTTCTTCCGAAACGCCGTCGCATTCAAATGGATCTTTATCAAGGTCAAGGTGTTCACCGTGATCCTCATCCCTTACAGGATCATAATCGCTTTCCCATCTAAAGTAGACCGTGTCTGAATCTACTCTCTGGTACAACGCTTCATAGCCAAAACCTTTAGACCTTACAACGGCAAGGATACCATCGACAAAAGACTGCTCATCATGATCTGCTTCGAATTTTTCCTCAAGATCTAAAAGCTGGTTACTGATCTTTCTTCCTTCTAAAAAGTTGATACGCTTTCGAGCTGATTTTATTTTCATTGCCTGGCGCAACAATTTTTCCGCGGCTTCATAGTCTAACCTTTTTAAGCGCGCAACTTCTCTTATCGTCGCCTCATCAAGGTCTGCTTCGGAAGTTTTTTCAACTGTTTCTACCCGTTCGTTTGTTTCACTAATTGCCATATTTATCTCTCCTTCTTGTTAAAACACATTCTTACTGTTTTAACTGCTGTTTTATTCGTTTACAGTGTAGCATAGGTATTTACCTATTGTCAACAAAAATATTAGTCATGTCTAAAATAATATTAAAAAAATAGCCCCGATGTTTCCATCTGGAGTTGCTGTTGGTGTTATCTTATTATATTTGGTTCTTGCAATAGTTATTGATATAGTTTTATAGTTTTGGACTGCTTTTCCTATAGAGGTGGCACAACTGTACGGGCATTTAACTACAGGGGAACCATCTGCCGACGAAATGGTAACCATTCTGGTCATTGCTGCTTTATCAAATTCAGTTCTTATCCGAAGATCCATATGAACGCAATCAATTGTTTTGTCTAATTCTTTATCCATGCGGAGGGCTTCACAAGCATATATTATCGCTTCTCCATTTTGCGTCGCAGCCGCGCGAACAACTTCCTTATCTGCTTTCATCCGCTTGGATGCGTATAAGAAAACAGCCCCGATGTTTCCATCGGGAGCTGCAATCGGTGTTGTTTTTTCGAGCCTTGAGGCTCTATCCAGCTTGCGGTCACACCAGTACCCTATGGGCTCCACCCGGTAACTTCCACTGGAGAAGTTGTCGTCCGGATCTCAACACCCAAAGCAGGACGGGGGTTTTCCTTTCGGCCGCCCGGGTTTTGTCGCTTCTCGGATGTTCGGCAGGGCTGCCTCACCAGATCTGCGCTGTTCCTTCGTTTCGGCCTCTGCCCTTGCGGGAGGTGCTTCGACTTCAGAACCCCTTGCGGAGGAAGATCCCACAGTAGCCATCAGAAACCGCTTTACGGAGGCCATGCGACCTCTGGATTTGATGGTACCGGCTGGGGGCTCCAGCTGTTGCTCCATCGCCTCGTCAGTTTCCGCCTATATCCCGGACTCGCATTGCTTTGGCTGTTTTCGTGGCGGAGGAGCCTCGCGCCAGTGGAATTCAGTTTGCCTTGCGGTCTTGATGATAGCTGGCATTCACGGGAACACCGGGCTCTTCATCGGGGATTGCAACCAGGCTTCGAATCAGCATCAGAGGTTGCGGCTCTGCTCTGATTCTTTTGGTCACTGCTGTCTTGCATAACGGATTATATATGACGCTTAAATGGTTGTCAATAGCCCAAAAAACACAATTTTACTGATTTTCCGATCATTTTTAGCCGGATTATCTAAACATGGTATCGGACAATTTTTCCGTTATCCATATCTTGTGCTTTTGGGCTAATTGTTAAATATTTGTTAATTTTTATTTTTTGTTTTCCGGCGTTTTTTTCTGGCCGATTCCGTTCCTCCGCACGTCCTTCAGGATCAGCTCCTTGATGTATCCCTGCATGGACGGAACCGTTGACAGCTTCTGGATGATCACCTTGTCGGTTTTCTTGTTCAGCTTCAGCCGGTATGCACGGGTGTTCTCACTGTCATACCGACTCTGGCTGACCGTCCGGGGGTTCGTTGACTTCCCTGTGCTCTTCTGGTTTTCTGTTTTTTCCCCTTTGAGGGTACGAGCTTCCTTTGGAAGAGCAGAGGCAACGACCGTTGTTACTTTCTTTTTTTCTGCCATTTTTTTCACTCCTGTGTCTGTTTTATCTCCTATCCATGGTTTTTATGGGTATGCACCTACCGCCACCCAGACACAGTATAACGGATTAAAATTTTAAAGTAAATATTTTGTAAGATAAAATTTTCTTCGTTCTGATGTATAATAGTATCGAACTATAAGTTCAGGCGCTCGCCTTTTCGATGTGTTGTCCATTTTAGGATGTGCAATGCCTCCATCTCGGCTGCGCCAGGGGCCTCCCCACAAACAGATTCTCTGTTGTTTTGCGGACACACTTATGCTGCTGTGGGGCTAAGGCTCCTTATTTTTATCAAAATGGCAGCTCATCTGAATCTATATCTACTGGCTTATTTTTTTCATCAGAACGGGGTATGTCGTTCGGGACTTCGTTCGGTTTATTTTCGTTTTCTTCAAAAACTGGCCTTATTTCATATTCTTCCTTGTTCTCTCCCTTTGTCTGAATAACTACATCACAGTCAAGTTCATCAGAGATTGTGAAAACATCCTCAGCGCTTATTGAGAATAAAGTTGATATACAAGGATTAGCGAATGCGTATTGTTTTGTAAAGAATAATTTTATACTCATTACTTTCTGGTTGTTTACTGAAACCTCATCATTGGCATATGTGTCGTAATACATCCGAACGAGCATTATTTTGCGGGAGCCTCTGGTTCGGAAAGCGACATTTCCGTTCAGCATATCAGCGATCCTGATGAGACCGGAGGCTTCCCACCATTTTTTGTTTGGCCTATTAAAGGTACATACCACACCGTCTGATGCGATCACGTCAATCTTTTTCATGGTTTCGTTTGACATAACAATTTCCTTTCCGTTGCTGCGTTCGCTAATTACATCTTCTTTGTCACCAGCAGCTTCTTCTACTGACAAATTACACTCGATATCCGCCTCTTTCTCGATGTCATTATTTTTATCCATAAAATCTCTTCCTGTATCAAATTCATTTTCTTCTGTACAGGAGAGCGGGTTGTTGTTTGCAGCAGTTGCCGCAAGCTGATAATCGTCAGGATCAAACGCCAGGTAGTCTGCCACAGAAGACAAAGGATCCGGGAGTATCGCTTTGTATTGTCCGTATTTCTCCTGATATTTCCCCTGATATAATTCCTTGCGCTGCCATATTTTGCTTACATCTGTAGAAGTGAACGCGGATCCGTTTCTTTTTTTATATCCGTACTCATCTGTCAAACATCTTGCTACAATACCGCAATTTGCGCCTTCTCCATCCCGGTAAATTTTAAACAGTCGTCTTACTGCAATAGCTTCTTCTTTATCAACGACCAGAGCGTTATTTTCCACCCGATAACCGTACACGTTGACCATATTGCCAAGACTTGGCCGTTTTTCTTCAGGACGCTGATTCTGCGGCTCTTGTTCGGTATCTTTGGGAATATACAAACTGTCCTGTTGCGGCATAAGTCTTGCCGGCAGCCTGTACGGATAATCAATTTTGCCGGCTTTTGCCTCTTCAAGATATCTTTTTGCTTCCTCAGACTCAAACAATTTACTGAATCGTTTTTGTATGATCCGAACGTTACGCCCCTGCCTGTTTGCGATCTCTGTGTCTGTACAGCCACTTATAATCAGAAGAAACACATGACTGTACTGGATTTCCTTGAGTAGTATTTTTTTGCGTTTCGGACCATCTTCCTGATATTCCTTCAAGATGTCTCCAAGTTTTTCTACGACGCTTGCTGAAAATATCAGCTTTTTTCTGTGGTTTGTCGTTATAAAATAATGCACTGCTTCAGAAAGAAACAACGGGATTTTGAATGATCTTCCAAACCGGGCTCTTGTGCTATCTTTTCCTGATCCCTTTATTGTGACCGTGTTTTCCTGAATATCGTCTGCTTTCAGCGCAACAAGCTCGCCTTTCGCTAAACCTCCATAATAAACCATGTCGTAAGCAAGATTAATTTCCGAGTCATTGTATTTTTCTGTAACATACTTGCGAAATTCGAGATATTCCTCCGGTGTCCAGAAATCATAAGGTTTGATAAAGTCTTCCACGCCCATGCTTTGTACCCTGGAGCACGGATTTGGTATTTTATACTTCTTTTCAGCGAAGTTATAGATGGCTGTCAGCGTGTTTCTGAATCCATGAAGCGTTGTTTCTGCGTATGGCTTTTCCGACTTTTTGTTTTCCTGAAGTATTTTTGATTGCCAGGTGAGCACATCCCGCCCGGTTATATCAAGAAGAAACTTATCTCCAAGATACGGCTTTATTTTCCTTTCAAATTTGCTTATTGCTTGCTGCTTCGACTCTTTACTTTTAAGCGTCTTGACGTAATAATCATAGAAAAAGCGTGTCAGTGTGATATCTTTGATCGCTTTAGGATATTTTTCAGAGGCATAATCTATACTCTTTAGAAATTCTTTCTCCCATTCTTTTGCGTCTTCATAAGAGTCAAAGCCTCTTTTGCAGGTCCATTTTTCATTTCCAGCCCTGTCTTTGTATTTACGCTTCACTATCCATTTACCAGGACGGTCGTGATCCTCGTTTACGCTCATTCCTGTCACTTCCTTTTATTTTCAATTTACTTCTTTTTAATATTTCTGTTCATCGCTTTAAATTCGACTCCACAAAGTCCAGCGCTCCTTGCCTCGGCCAATTTCTCGTTATATTCCGTTGCGTTTACCTTGCAGATCCATTTTTTGCCTTTGCTTGTAAATGTAAATCCCATTTCTTTAAGCTTTTCCCTGGCATTATACGTTTCGCCATTTGCTTCTATATACAGAACCGGTTTCATAAGCAAGCTGCTTTCATCTATCATATATAAGAGCTGTTTACCTCCGCCAGTTCCATTTGTTTTCTTTACAGCTCCTTTGTTTTGAAGAAACAATTCCTCCTCGCCTATGCTGTCCGTTTCCTTTTCCCACAGCAACTCTATAATATTCCATGAGTACCCGCGAGCTTTTAAGTCTTCTTTTATAGAGTATGCGTTATACACTTTGATGACAGGAGGGAAATTCATCGTGTATTCGACCGGGCTCGGTTCGTATTTGCTGACTATTTTGCGGACCTTATTTTGATCGCTTCCCCAGGAGTCATTATTAAATGTATCTTCGCTCAATATTCCCATATCCATGGCCGCGTAAATCAGCCGTGTGTATTCAGCATAAAATTCCTTACCGTGTCCGGTTCCCGCACTACCATTTATTTCGTAACTCATTCTATGAGAAAGCTCATGGATGAGACATTTTGCCATAAAATCTGATCCAAGGCGCGGATTATATACCTCCAGCCTATTCTCCCTGTAATAATACATACCTCCTGATCTTTTCTTTTCCCTTGGCAGGACATACAGCTTATACCACTTTAGGCGTTCTCTTTTTTCTGGAGGCAGATCCGCGTAGGCTACGTCAACAATATCATCCAGTATTTTTTTCAGCCTTTCGTGAAGCATATCTACCTCCGTTATCACAGCTTTTGCTTCGCTATGTTTATACATAAATTTCACATTAATACTATATTTTTTTAATTACTATGTCAACTGTTTTTATTCTATCTTTCCTTATTTTTCAACGCTTTTCGGCCTTTTTTATGCTCGTTTTTTCTTGTATATTTATTAGCTGTTTTGTATATTTATGCCGCAATTTTAAGGCATATTGCGTTAATTTTTAAGCTGTGTTCATGCAAACATGTACAATTCTCCGGTAAAATGTAGAATTCAATCTGATTTTATAGGTTTATTTTCCGGAAATTCTACATTTTGGGCAAAGTTCTAAAAGAGCCGGCTTTGTCAAAACTGGCTGAAACCATTGCAGCGTAACGCTTTGAGCCATATTTTTATATTTTATTTTATTTTGCTACGGGCATATTTCTGCATAATATCTTCCATTCTTTGCATAATAAATCCGCCTTCCCCTCGTATTTTCCTTATTATTTTTTTATTGCCTTTCACTCTTCACAGCAAAATTACATATTTTTCACATTAATTATACATTTAGTAGGCTGCGATCGTTGATAGAGACTATTGAAACTATAACAAGAGATGGTTTTTACTGGACGGATAAATAGAGGGGAGTATATGCGCCGTAGCGTCATGTACTCCCCTCTAAACAACTGATTTTTCTGCTGTCCGCCAGCGGTTGGCACATTCGTCCAACAAGAACACAGGTTTTTCTGTTGCCTGCCAACGTCCGGCACATACATCCGGAATAACTGTCGGATTAAGGTGTCAGTCCACCAGGAAACTTTCATTTCCCATGCATTATTATACTTTCCAGTATTAATGATCGTCAACTTATGCGAACATCCCGTTCAAGCAGAACAGGATGTTTGTTTTATTCTGCTTTTTCAATGGTTATTATCTTCCGATTATCAGGAATGACGATACACTGCCTTCGTACGCATATGTGTTCAGGGAAGTAAATTTCATTCCCGGGAAGTAAGACTCAACGATGCCCTTGATGTCGTATTTAACAGATACGACGTCGTCCATATTGTTTCTCAGCCAGGTGTCAAATCCTGTCATCCCGTATCCCTTAAAGCATACGTTTGTACCGTCCATCCACCAGCCGGTTTCCGTTTCCCCGGGTTCCCGGTCGGAAATCGTATATCCCAGCTGTGATGTCAGCACAGTATCCGTGCCTCCCCAGTCTTTATCAAACCGCGCTGTGATAACGCCTGTCCCGTTCTTTATGCCGCCGTAGATATTGATATAATTGTTCGACGCGTACGGCATTTTCTCATTGATTTCCCTGGTGATGTCCAGAAAGTCAATCAGCATGCCCCTTATGTCTTTATTAACGGGAAGACTCTTCCCGGACGGCTTTGCTGTTGTTGCGGTGGTTCCCGCTCCTCCCGAAGAGGTCTCTGGCGGTGTGGTATTTTCTTTATACACCATGTAAATTGCCCAGGCAATAGCTGCGATAATGATAACCCAAATCATCTGATAAGCCTCCTTGATTTACGGTTGTTTTTGTTTTCATATTCTATATTACTTATTATTGGCCTCATTTTTCTTGTTTGTCACAAAAAAGCAGGTAAGCATTTGAACTTACCCGCTCATCTTTTTATTGCTGTTGGTTTATTTGTCTGGCAGTTTATAGTTCTTCGGATACATATCCAAAAGGGCGTAACTGAATACCGTGTCATCCCTGTCTTCGATCTGGAACACGATGGACTGATATCCATTTGGCGTTTCTACGAAATACAGTACGGTATCGCCCTGTTTAAGAGCCGGTTCTCCGTAGAGTTTACGCATTTTCTTTACGGAATCGCCTATTTCGACGCCTCGGGAAGTCTTTATGCCAGGCGTCTCAACAAACACCGCGTTGATCACCTCCGCGTTGCCGGCGGTGTTCAGGACCGTCATGACTGCAATATCATCGTTCTCATAAGATTTGCTGTCCGTTGTCAAAATCGTGACCCGGTCTTCTTTAATTGTGCATGGAGAATATTCGTCTTTCGCCATCTCCTCGATGATACCATCCGGTGTGTCTCCAAGGCTGATCGTAACAGATCCGTACGTCAAAACGAAGTCTTCTTCTGTCAGCAAGGTTTTCTTTTTCTTTTTTCCTTTCGGCAAATCCGTGGCTGTTGCTACGTTTTCCGATTCCTCGCCTTCCGCCTCTTCTATTATTTCCGGTTCTTCGGTATCTTCCGGTTCGGTCGTAGGCGTCTCCGTTGGTTCAGGGGTGGCCGTCGGTGACGGTGTCGGAGGCTCCTCTGTTTCTTCCGGTGATGCAGTTGGTGTTTCTTCTGTCTCTTCCGGCGTTTCGGAAGGAGTTTCTGACGGTGTTACCGTAGGCGTAGGTGTCAATATTGATGTTGTATTCGGCGCTTCCGGCATTTCACACAGCAAGTCAGCCGGCCCTTCTTTTGTTTCCGGCGGTTCTTCCAGAGGCTCTGGCACTTCACTGAAGAACTCGACCACAGTCGGCTGGCCTATTGTCTCTTTTACAGCCTCCGTGTTTATCGCAAGCGTTTCTTCCATGATTACTGCCGGCTGGTCAAATGTTTCTGCCAATACAGCAGCGGGCAGCACAAAGAGTATCATGGCAAAGATGATGGTATACAGTTTCTTCATACAAGCACCTCCCCTCTTCAGGTTCATATAGCTTTTGGTTTTCCCCACACAATTATTATACGTGTTTTTTGTCAGATTTCATCCTTACATTTTTATTAAAGTTTATTTGTCCGTTTTTACGTATAACTATACTATAACGAAATCGTCTGATTTCATATAAATATATTTATATGTAATAAATATACTTTTGTGTATCTTACTGTTTTTTATCTGCCAGGATCAGCTGTTCGGCACACTTTTCAGCACTGACATAAGTGAAATAACGGAGTTGCTTATTGGCCATCTTGCAGTTCTTAACGATAGACCAGTATTGCGGATGGGATATATGGTTCGTCTGCACCCATATAATGTCCGCGTTTCGGATGATATCAGGGCTGTACGTCATGTTTTTCGAGTCTACGAACTTAACGTCCGGAAGCATAGGCTTGATGGCTTTCAGGAAGCGGTCATGCCCGCCAAAGATAACCGTTCTCTTCTTTGTAGTATACGGAAGTTCTATGTCCGGGCTGATCTCCGTGCTTTCCTGTACGTCATTTTGCTCCTTAAAGACCAATTCGCGGAGGTCCGCAAGCTCGCGGTGCTCCATACGCAATGCGGACAGCTTGTCTTCGTAGCTTTGTTTCTCCCGTTTGTTTTGTTTGTTGGCAGACGCAAGCAGGTTTTCCAGCTCCTTGATCCTGTCATTGGCTTTACGAAGGTCTGCTTCTTTCTGTTTATTATCTTCCCTGGCTTCCCGCAGCTGTTCTTCCACGGGCTTTTCCGCCACACGCTTTAACGCGGAGGCCTCCTGTGTCGGCAGGTCTATTTCGCCGTTATGGATAATATACTGCCTGGCGACTTCGCCCCAGTAGCCTATCATACCAGCGTATACCGGTTCCTCTTCGATTGGCTGGTCGGTTTCCTGCTGCCCGTTTTCGATGTCCTGACGGAATGCACTCATAAAGCACAGTTCTGATGCCTGGGCAACCAGTTGGGCTGATTGTTCGTCCACCCCCTGTTTAACCAGTTCCCGCTTCTCCTCTCCGAACGGGTGGAGAAGCATTGGCACAACGCCGTGGCTCCACTGGTAGACCAACTGCGCGGCGTTCCTTTTCCCGATCATTGTATGATAATAATCAAACATATCGGCAGGGTTTTCTTTCGTACGCCAGTTGTTATAGTCGTAGTCCAGCGTTTCCGGCGCGTCTTCGTATTTTATTTTTGCCCATGGAAGCATACAACAGGCGGCTCCGACCAGCGTTGATCCGGATCCAATCAGCCACATGGACTCATCCCCGGAAGCCAGCAGGTACACCGTGGCAAAGCAGAACTCAAAAGGATCTTTTATGGTCATCCCGTATATTGCGTCAGCGACTCCTGGCAAAGAGGTTCTTTTCATTATTTCTTCTTTATCCATGATCAGTATTTCGCTTAACCGGTCATATACGCATGACTCCTCATGCATCAGACTCTCCGATGTCCTTTTGTTTCTGTCCCGTAATTTTGTTTGCGCGTTATATCCGAGCTTTCCGGCGCTCTCCCTGTATTCTGTAATCAGCCGGAGCTGTTCTTTATCATACTGCAGACATGTCTTGAAATACCGGCTTAAAAGTTCCCACTGCCGGCGCTTAAACCTCTCCCCTGCTTCTTTTACCCGTTCTGGCGGAAGCAGTTTGACCAGTTCTATAAAAGATTGAGACGGTTTGTCGCATAGCAGCATTTCCGGCATACTTGCCACAACCCGCCGGATCAGCCCCCTGGAATACAGAGGATGGTTGATCTCCGGAATCACCAGATGCTCCGGCAACTTATCCAGCAGCAGTTCCTTTGCTTTCTCAAGGCTTCCGTTTTTATTCAGTTCATCCAGCATCCACAGGGCTGCCGAAGTCCGTATATTCGCGTTTTCATCCAGGACTTCGTATGGTTTGTCACAGGTCATTTCCAGTTGGATAAACATACCAAGCAGTCCGTTCAGGCCATATTTTTTGAACGACTTTTCTACCTGTGGGATGGTTTTGAGTATCACATTTTTTCTTTTTTTCAGCACGTCCGGCCGTCGGCTGATCAGCTGTTTTCCGGATTGGTTCTCATCCTGCATAGTAAGGACGAGGTAATCCAGGTATTTTAGCGGGGATCTGTTTTTATCCGGTTTATTTAGGGGCTTTTTCTTTCGGCTCATACATGTTTCCTCCTATTCTATAATCAATATCATTTATCTGATTCACTGTATTTGGTAAGCTCCATCAGACGCATTTCAATAAATCCAGGGGTTCCCCATGGCCTGTTCTCACTTTTAAACAGGAAGCCTATTTCTTTAAGCCTGCTGATCTGTTCTTCGGTCATACGCTCCGGACGTACTCTTTTTTTATTAACTGCCGCGCCCAGTCTATAACCGTCAATCGAAATATACACCTGTGGAACGTCACAATCACCAAAGGCCTTTTTGTAAGCGACGAGATGTTCATAAAACTTCTCGAATCCATCATCTACTGCTTTCCGCTGCGCTTTTTTATGATCCACAGTCCATACAAAATTCAGTTTATTCAGAACTGCGATCCGTTCTGCAGATAACTTACCCGTGTGATAGTTTTCCCGCTGCCTGCTGACCCATTTCCCCAGTGTAGATCCATCTTTATCTACAAAAGTGTATGGGACCAGCGTATCACCATATTCAGCCACGTAAATTTTTAGCTTTTCTGTGCCTTCCTCAAAAGTCAATTACAATCACTCCTTACATCATTCTTCCGTGGCATTGCTTATATTTCTTCCCGCTCCCGCAGGGGCAAGGATCATTTCTCCCGATTTTTTCACTTCTCTGGACAGGCTGCTGTTTTTCTTCTTTTTCAGGATTCCTGACAAAGTAGTTTTCCAGCAGATAGTCCTTTACCGGCTTTCTCTGCCGGTGATCATATATAGTATCTGTCTGAACCATAATTGTATCTTCGTCATACACATCCAGCTCGCGCAGTTTCTTTGGCGACCAGCCGTTCATCTGCCGCCGGTTAATTCCGTTTACAAACCTGTCCACGATCTCAATATGCGTATCCAGGTCGTCGTATGAGAAGCTGACATAGTTTTTCATCAGCAGGCCATGTACAGAGGCAAGCACTGTGTCTGGTTCCACTTTACTGGATGCGACGGTTTTCCATATTTTCTCCAGTTCAGGATTTCCGCTGACGACAGTGTGCAGATTGTCATACATATCTGTTCTTATATAACCTGTTTTTGCAAGCTGGCTGATTTCGTCTTCTGTCGGGATATACCATTCATCTATATCCCATCTATTATCCCGCAGGTCTTCTATTTCTTTGGGACGCAGATGCATAGACGCATACGGATTCCCAAGACGGTCAGACTCTTCCAGCACTTTTTTCTGGGGCCCGTCCTTGACATTAACAGGGGTTATCATTTCTCCGTTCCATTGCATCAGTAGCCTTTCGTCAATACTGGAGATCATGTCCTCGTCTGACTCCGGCGGGCATTTAATTTCATACATCTTTTTCAAGACATGCAGCGGGAACTCGCCGTATAGTATTTCTCCCGCATTGATACATTTCCCGAGCCATTTTTTGTCCATCTATTTCACCCTCCCACTATATATAATACTTGTTCAGAGGGCTGTTTTGACCGGGTATGGTTATTTTGCGTTTTAAAACGCAATTTAATAAAGCACTCTTCATCAGAGTGCTTATTCAATAGGTTTTATTCCGTTCTATTTGTCAACGATTCGGATATTTACCGGAAGGTCATCCTGCCAGCGCACATTGACCGGTATTGGTGGAAGCCACTTCACTGTGATCTTTCTCTTGGGGTAGACTTCATCCCTCGGGCCAGTCCAGAATTTATGCCAGTGGGCGCTTCTTATGTGAGGGCGTACGGTATATCCTGTCTCTCTTTCGCCGCGCTTGTTTTCTTCCCGCTCTTCTTCCCTGTACTTGCGGATCACATGGGAAATTCGTACGCCTACATCCCATATCCTTGGTTCTTTAGGCATGCTTCCTTTTTCTTTTTTGTTATGGTATTCGGCGGGTTGTTCTGGCTGTTCCACGTCTGGTTCTTCGGAGCATAGATACATCAACAGATTCAGCATAGGCACATATGTGCGAAGCCGCGCTTCCATCGTTGCTTTTATGTTTACTACCGTTGCTTCCGGAAAGTCTTTCTTTGTTTCTTCAATCGCCTGCAGGTCTACTTCGTCCATCCTTTTCAAAGCATCCTGAACAGTACCGTTACCAAACGGCAGGGCCATCATAACCGGCTGGTTTATGTTTTTCAGGAATATTGCCAGCTGCAGGTCTGTATGTCTGTCTTCCGGATGTAATTGCGATAAAGCGCAGTCAATGTGTGCTATAAATCCTTCCATATCAATGCCGGCAAATTTCATTCCTGGTGTTTCAATATATACAGCCCATGCTGGCATCTGACGGAAAGAATCCATATGAAGGTCGTTATCTATTTCCTGCTTTGTCAGTTCATTATACAATTCCGGGCTAAAACGATAGACGCCCTTTGTTTTGCGCCACAGGTACATGGAAGAAATGGACATCAATTCCTCTATGAACATACCATGCATACTTTCAAAAGTAGGATGGTAATGAGGATGCCTATGATCGCAGTCAAATTCCGACTCTGCTGCGTTAATAAGCGCCTGGCTTTTTGTAGCTTCAAGCGCGAATACCGGCAGCGCTGTTGGCATTTCTGCCCACTCAGGCAAATCTTTGAGGCAAGCCCAGTCCTCGTGCTTGCGCGCTTCATACGGAAGGTTTTCACGGAACTTTTTTACTTCTGCCCAAATGTTCGGATATTTCTTATTCAGATATGCCAGCCATTTATCCGCAGGCGTATATGTTTTATTATTTTCACTCATTTACTTATGCTTCCTCCTTTGATCTTCCTCCTTTTTAAGTATACCGTAGGTGTTTACCTATGTCAATATGTAATTGCGACTAACAGTTTTATTGTTAGCCAATAACAAGATCCTCTTTTGCTACATACAGGTATCTTTTCAGAAAATCGATATTTTCACACGGCGCCAGTTCCATATGAACCTGCTCCCTGGCCTCGTCTTCCATAAGGTTTGCAATTACATCCCATGGCATCCGTTCAACAGCCTCCTCGGGGTCTACCCAGTGTGCGCCGTTATCAACACTTATTCGCTTCGGCTCGATCAGGTCCAGCTGCTCGATCAGCTCCGGGACCGTCTTTTCCCATCCGTCGGCGTAGCCCTTCAGGTCTGTCCCTCTGATCACCGTGTCCGCGTCTGCGTCCGCTCCCCACAGGTCGATGTATTCCGGCTTTATGTGATATTCAGCCACTACCAGGCGCTGCCAGCACAGCGGGACCTCGTGATCCCTGTCCATCACATAGACAACAGTATAAGGAACGCCGTTATCGTCCATGTACAGATCACCGTCGAAATCATACAGCTGATCCAGTTTGTCGTCCACGAACCGCTCGCCGCGCTCTGCCTTCAGCCTCCTGGCCAGCTGCTCGTCCATTTCCCGGTCCGCGAATCTGTCGATCCGATACCCTGCGTTTTTCGCTCCGTACAGCTCATTGGTAACCTTTTTGAACTCCTTCATCGTTCTCTCTCCTTCCATTTCGTTCCGGATGATCGCCTTGATGTATCCCTGAACGTTCTTAACGCTCTCCAGCTTCTCGATCAGGTCCGCGTCGGTCTTGTTGTTCAGCTTCAGGTTGATCCTCGTGGTGTTGTTCTTGTCGTATTCCTGCGTAGCCATATTGTACTTCCTTTCTTTTGGGGTACTCACCCTTTTTTATCAGTATAACTTAGGGTACTTACCCTGTCAATAATTTTTGACATATATTTTTTATTTTCTTTTTGTGTAAACGGAAAGATTTTATTTTTATACCGGTCGATTTCGCCTTATTTTAATGTATTATTGTAATGAAGAGGTTTCTCTATCTTATTTTGAAAGGATTTACCGATCATGAAAAAAGTCCTGTCTGTAATTATGGCTCTGATCCTGGCCTGTCTGTTTATCGCTGTGGCAGGCGCGGAAGAATCTGCCTTCCTTGGCACATGGTATCTGCATGGCATGATTGATGACGAAGAATCCATTGACGTTGCTGCCGCAGGTATTTACGGGAGCCTGGTATTAAACAGCGACAACACTGCCGTATTCGAAGTTGCAGGTGACGCAAGTGAAGGCACATGGAAATACGACGGAAGCGAGCTCTGGATCACGATTGAGGATGATCCGGCGGAGGCAAACTTCTCTGACGACGAAATGCAGGTGTTTGGCGGCGACCAGATTCTTATTTTCAACCGGGAAGCGACCTCCGCGATCCGGCTGTCTACCGTGAATACCGATGCTAAAGAAGAAGACTTCAACGGTAACTGGGAATGCGCGCTTGTCTCTATTTCCGGTGTTGTTCTGGACGCCTCCCAGTTTGACGCTACCGGGGACATGTCTCTCCCCTCCTTCTCCTTCCAGGACGGTAAGATTAAACAGACAAACGACATTGACACCAGTATGTTTGACATGACCGAAACTGAAACTATTCCCTGGGAATTCAAGGATGGGACTTATTCCTGTGTTGCCGAAAGCGAACAGGTTACGATCAGCTTCCGGATCAACCTGCTGCAGGATGGCATGCTGGCTTATGTTGTTGATACTGGTGACAACGATTACGGACTGTATTTTAACCGTGTGGAAGACGGTACGCCGGTTGATATTCCCGAAGAATGACATGAAGCTCGCGGAGGGGTGATAAAATGAGGAGCTTTATTGCTTTTCTGCTACTGATCGTTTTATGTGTTCCCTGCCTCTCGTATGCAGAGAATATTGTTACGCTTCCTGAGTTCAGCAGCATCGGGGATGTTCTGGACGCAAAGGAGCCGGACGCTGTTTACTGTTCGGATGATTATTATGCCTTAGCCATTGATTTCAGCGGGATATATATAAGATACGCTGCAGACCTGCCTGCCGGTTCTGATATAAATCCGGACAACTGCAATACGTATTACGATTTAATTCGCAATTTGCCGATCTCATACGCGGAAGTCTTCTCTGTTTTGCCTATTTCCCAGGAGGATCTGGATTTGTTATGGGGCATGTCCTATAAAGACCTCCTTAAAATAGGATTTGATTATGTTTCGTCCGGCGAAAGGATCGAGGCTAACCGCATTGTGTTCCGAATGGCTTATGGCGTTTTTGATTACGACTTTATCATGGACGCGGATACTGCGACCTACAATAAATGCACGGAAAAAGGGTCTTATGACGATCTGACCGTCAAATGCGCCACATATAATGGATTGTCTTACCACGCAGCCGATCTGAGTTATCTTGTAAGCTATTCATATTCCGAGTGAATCATTTTTGTGGGTCATTTATCTATTTACTATGGTTTTGCCCGGATACATACCGGGCATTTCTGACTGTTCAGGAGGAAGTATGCTGTACATTATTGGTATTATCGCAGCCATCTTTATCGGATCCTACCTGTATGACAAATTTAATGAAGGATCAAGCAGCACAGGGAATAGTTATTCCGGGTCTTCTTCACAAAGTTCGCCCGCGCCGTCATATAATAATATTCCAGTTGCGCTTCGGAATATCCATACAGCAAGCGACAGTTTCTGGGACACCGTTGACTTTTACGTACGGCTTGGGAACGCCTGTTATTCCATTACGCATAACGCCTATGCTGTTTCCATATGCGTTTACGATGACGGCAAGTTTACGGTTGACTTCTTCGACATGGAGTCCGCAAGAACCCTTATCCCCGAACTGGATCCCCGGGACATGAACCCGCATTTTGAGGGGCAGGATAAAAACGGAGATGCGCTCTTTCCGTCGTTATACGGCATCCGAACAACCCTGGAAAACGATGCGCCGGAAGCAGCAGTACAGGTCTTTGACTCCTATAACATGAAGGCCGTAAGCGTAAAATGGAAGGGTTTTTACGAGTCGTAACCCATGATTATAATCAGTCAGGAAAAGAAAGGAAGAATGCCATGATCATTATGGAGGACGTTTGTAAGTCGCTGAACAGTGAGCAGGAACAAAATGCCTGTGAATACTTTTTAAGCAAGGATCCGGCCTGTATGACCGGCTCGGATGTCGGTATTTTGCTTATGTTCTCATGCGGGGCGAAAATTACGGGGGCTGTTTTGTCCAGGTGGAAGCATCTGGATCTGGACAAAGACAAAAACGGAAATTACGAGAATGCGGCAATAACGTTGTATAATAACTTCTGCAAACAGAGCAGGGAATCAGACCTTCCGGAATCGGAGAAAGATCAGGGGGATTACGCTATTCCTCTCCCGGATAAAGGCGCGGAGATCCTCGAAGCAAGGGCTCAGTATATTCAATCATATATTCGGGATCATCTGGATGAGGCCGCCGCGCTCCACAAAAACCTGCTTAAGTCCGGTGATACGATTGAGGACATGGTTGACTGCATTTTTCAGAATATGCCCATTGTATGTGACAACAGCGATCCATTGAAGCAGGCAAATCCTGACTTGCTCGCGGAGGACGCAAAAGATTTTTTACGGGAAATCGGGATAACGGAAGCGCAGATCTCGAGCACCGGAGAATACGTCAAGTTAATAGATGCCGAAAAAGACACGATGGTAGGATATAGCGTTGCAGCATATATTTTCAGGGCAAATCTTGGAACCATTCTGAGTTGTTCAGATAAATTCTTCCAGCAAAGGAATCCGGGGATGATGTCCGCTGTTGCCAGTTATATTCTTGGCGTAAGTCCGGAAGAAATGGATTATATCTGTTCCGATTACGGCATTAATCGTGCTGACATCTGGGAAAGCGCTCAAAAACTGATGCGGGTAAGGCCGCTTCTCAGCGAAATCAGGTGCGAGCATTGCGGGGGTATCGTGAATGAGTCTTTGATGGGCATGATTTTGCACCAGTCTACCGTAGAGCCGTGGAAGCTCTTCCCCGGCATGACCTGTCCGCATTGCAATGAAATCCTTGATTGGTTCGAAAAACTGTAAACCAGGGCATAAAACAAGAACTATATAAAAAGCCGGCCTCATCCGTTTTTCCGGACAAGGTCGGCCTTTTTTATCATGGTCGCCGGTCTGGTTTGGCTACTTTATACCAAGCTGGTCCGAAGTTGACCGGCATCAGTCTTCCCTGCTATCCCCGTCGTCATGGTCTATATTGTCGTTTTCATCTTCTTCCGGTTCATCCCTGTCAATTTCATCTGCACGGTCTTCTGTGTCCATCGCATCCCAGTCCTTTTCCGTGATTTCCTGGATCGAGGTTTCGGATGAAACCCTGTCTGGCTGACCGTCTTCATCATAATCTATATCTTTTTTTATCACCTCGTACATATCCTCGTCTTCAGTGAAAAAATAATCGACACGCTCCGTTTTTTCTACTTTTTCGCCGGAACTGTCATAGGTTGTATTTACTTCAATGCACGGCCGACCGTTGTCGCCATAATAAATGTCTTTTCTGCTTACAATCGTGCCGTCGTCCCGGTACTGCTCTATAGTTTCTTTATTGATATCAATGTTTTCTGTATATTCAGGAGTGGTGACAGCAGCATAACCCTCAAATATTTCTCTTCTGCCTGTTTCCGGATTATTTTCTGTCTGTTTAAAAAGTCCACGCACCTCGTCCGGGCTTCTTTCAAATATTTCAATTCTAATTTCTTTACCATCTGCGTCTACGAATTCATTTACTGACAGGACATTGCTTCTGACTTCATATCCTTCCGTTTCAGATCCAACCCACCTTGTATCGTAGATTTCCGTATATGAATGCCCATCTCTTTCAGTATGCTCTTCTATATGATCGACTGTATCTGTTGTGTCTACCGGCAAAGCATTTCTTTCCGGTGAGAAAGACTCCTGTACAGCCGTCGGATACCCGTCGTTGTTAATCTCGGAGGCTTTCTGATAGGTTACCTCCCCTTTATCGTCATAATAGGTGTTTAATTCATGCTTGCTTCCGTCTTCTGATGTCGCTACGTCCAGCCGATGATCCACGCTGCCGTCCTGATTATAGTTGTCAAAGGTGAAATACCCTACAGATCCATCCGTTTTGAACAGGGTTTCACCATGTCCTTCCATTTTCCCGTCAGCGTCTACACCATTGGTTTCCCTTCTCTCCAGCTTTCCGTCCTCATTATAATGGTCTATAATTTCAGTGCGTCCGCCGCTTTCAAGTCGTTCTGTTTCTGCACGGAGCTCTACGATCCCGTCCTCCCTGAAATCAATGTCTATGGTTTTTATAAACTGGTCGGTTTCATTATCCAGGACAGTGATTGTGCGATGATCCTCCAGATGCATACCGCCCTCAACATCAAACCGGCTGACCTCCTTGATGTCCTGAATATGATATTCATAGTGCTGTTCCCGCTGTCCTTCAGGGGCGGTGCTGTCATTATAAATGTCTGTCACGTAGACCGTATAGCCAGTATTTTCCGGTCCTCCACCGCCGCCTCTGCCCGCGGCCTCCGCCTCAGCTTCAGGCGCCGTTGCTTCGTCTCTTTCTTTGAAGCTCTTTTCGTCATTTTCATACAGTTCTTCATAGCGCGGTTCCATATAATTTGGTTCATTGTCATAAAGAGTATCGTCTCTATACATGGCAGGCCCTCCTTTGCTTTTCTTTACCTATATATTATTTTTTTTGTTTTTTACTGCTGGTAATTTCTGATTGTCCGGCGGGTTGTAAATCAGCAAACAAAAACCGCTGACCCCGGTTTATACCCGGATGCCAGCGGATAAATTTCTCCGTTTATTTCAGCAATGTCCGTTATTACGCATCAGGCTACTCGTCTTTCCATTCCTTCCAGGCGTCGAACAGCCGTCCCAGTGCGCCGGCAAACCCGTTCGTGATCCGCAGGCACATTTCTCCCTGGGCGTCCGTATAAACCAACGCCATGGTGTTCTTGAAAGGATATTCCCGCTTGATTTCACAGATCTCCTGCATATCCTTCTTCAGGAGGCGGTAGTTGCTTTCGGTCAGCAGGTAATACGCCTTTTTCAAGTCAGGGAAGCAGTAACCGATTATCAGCTTTTCATCCTTTTCGATCCAGCTTTCCGCTACTTCCGCGGGCATTTCTTCCGCTCCATACAGGTTCTTCATGATCGTGGTCAGGAACTTAATATCCTTCATATCAATTCCTCCTTACTGCGGGCGTTGGCCGTAGTCGTTCGTGCCAAAAAAGATGTGTCTTGGGGAATCCTTATGATCCGCGTTACGTCCAAGATGGTAATGGTAGAAATACGCTGGTTGTTCCTTGTCCCTCTCCGGGCCGAAATACCTTCCCCTGCCGTTAAGTGCCGCGCAAGCCTCCGCCGCCGCCATTGTTTCTGTCCACACATTTGCGACGTTCATGCGGGCGCAGATAAATGCCTGGAATATATTCATACACTTATCATCCATTTTTTTCAAGCCCGTGGGAAGCAATTCTACCTTATAATACGAATCAATACCACATTTATTTGTTCCTTCTGTAAACTTCGTGATATCCATCGTATCGACCATTTCGATGACTTCTGTCATCTGCGGCTCAGTTCCTATTTCAAAAGCCGCCATGATCAGGATAAATACCGCAGCAACGTCTGCCGGGCCAATCGCCGGACTGTCCGCCATAGCCGTTCCGATAGCCGTCGGGACAGCCAGTGAAATAGAATCCATACGGCTTAACGGAACTGTCCTGACCTGCTCAATGGAGATGGTGTGGCAGTCTTCACAGACACAGAACGTATTTCCATTGTAGTTATACCTTATGTAATTGTGCCTGTGTTCCTGCACGTTTCCGCTGTATATCCAGCCTTCCCGGCACATATGACGATCCGGATCGTCAAAGCGGACTTTCAGCCAGAGATTAAAGTGGCTGTTTGTTTTTGTGCCTACTACCTGCAAAACCGTGCCGTATGGAACCCATTTCATTACGTCGCCGGTCTCGTAGTAGTCGTTCCGGATTGGCGCGCTGTCCTTGGTAACAACCACATAGTCGTTATCTGCCAGCGCGACTGTCATGGGTAAGACATTCACAAGCAATACCAGGCACATCAGGACGGAAATGATCTTCTTCATAGCACACACCACCTTTCATTTTTTCGGTCAGGAAATACAGCTTATTGTACAGAGCGTATACTTCCCTTTGTATATATAATACCTGTTTGCATACGGTATTTTCTTTTCAGATTGCAAGATTTGTCCGCTGCGGAGGTATCTTTTTATTATACTTTTTTATGTCTGTCATGAAATCTCGATTCATGTCCACTGTAAATCAATTTTTTTGTTATCAAAAATCGCCGTAAAACCCCTGAATTTATCCACGGGGATATAAGGCGTCACTTGCGTTAGTTTTGCTTTTGCGGTATAATGTTAATGTATGAAGTATAAAACAAACCAGAACGTTGTTTACTCGTGCAAGTACCATGTGGTTTGGTGCCCCAAATATCGGCGCAAAGTGTTAACGGATGGAATTGATCTGCGGCTCAAGGAGTTGATTTTGGAAACTGCTGCCGGTATCAATGCCGATATAATCGAAATGGAAGTCATGCCGGATCACGTACACTTGCTGCTGGAAGTCGATCCTCAGTACGGGATTAACCGTGCCGTTCGGCATATCAAGGGAACTACGTCACATATCCTGAGAACCGAGTTCCCAAGGCTAAAGTCCCGTCTCCCTACGCTGTGGACGAACTCCTATTTTGTATCCAGCGTTGGAGGCGCGCCGTTGTCTGCTATTAAACAGTACATTGATAATCAGAAGTACGTCTAAGGAGTCGCATGGAATATTCCTACAAGTTCAGGCTGTACCCGAACAGCCATCAGGCCGCTCAAATCCAGCGCACATTTGGCTGCTGCAGGTTTGTGTACAATCGGTATCTTGCTCTTCGCAAAAAAGAATGGGAGCAAAACCGGAAATCCATGAACTACTATGATTGCTCAGCTGACCTTACGC
>Ga0256405_10001868_pt1 | contig 53487 bp, 37 predicted proteins | sample RumenRJG_02DNA_FD_189096 | JGI IMG/M metagenome (GOLD analysis project Ga0256405, IMG submission 189096) | Bovine rumen microbial communities from Lethbridge, Alberta, Canada - RJG_02 | ecosystem: Host-associated > Mammals > Digestive system > Stomach > Rumen | place: Canada: Alberta... | reverse complement strand
GCTTCTCTCAAACTCTCTCCCGAAAACTTCTGGTTTTATTTTTCCCCTTATAGAGCGCGACCTGTATATTACAGGTCTTTTTTATTACCTGTACGCGCTCTATAAGGGGAAAAATCAGATAAAAGTCCTTGGAAAGGGGCTCGGGGGAAAACCTTTCCTCAGAAAGGGTTTCCCCGATAATTAACTATAAACTTCTATATAAGCATCACTGTTACGAGGGTGGTCTTTTTTTGGTAAAATAGCGTGCAATTTTTATCAATTCATACAAATTTTGCACTATATTTACGAAAACTATTGAAATCCGTTCACAAATGTGTTATATTATACATAACACGAAACTGCTGTGTATCATTTATTATAGATAAAGCACAATACGATACCCAACAGTCAACCGAAAAGACAAATATAAAGGGGAATTTTTTTAAGGAGGAATACTTATGAAACGTTTTGTTTCAACGGCTGTTGCCATAATGACAGCAGCTATGTCCATGGGAACTATCATCCCTCGTAATACCAAAGCTGCTTCTGTTCAGTTTACGGGAAATGAATGGACAGGCAAAAACGGCGCGGAGGACGTTTTTGGCATAAACCGCGATGCGGCTTCATGCAACCCTGTTCCATTCCAGAATACCGAGGCTGCTGTAAACGCTGTCCGGGATTACAATGCACGTTCGGATTCTGACTATCTCCAGATGCTCACAGGCGAGGGCGAAGACTGGGATCTCGTTGTTGCTCAGAACTCCAAAGATGCACAGACTCACATCAATGCCGGCTGCTTAAAATCCGATTTTAAGCCCGATGCAGAACACGGCTGGAAGTCCGTTCAGCTGCCGAAAAGCTGGACACGCCAGGGATTCGACTTCTCTATCTATACCAATATAGGCGAACCGTGGCAGGCTAAATACGACAGCAACGTGCCTGCTCCGCAAGCTCCTACAAATTATAACCCTGTCGGACTTTACCGCAAGAAATTTACGGTTGACAGCGCTATGCGTCAGTCAGGCAGACGTGTTTATATCGAATTCGACGGAGTTGAATCTGCTTACTACGTTTATGTGAACGGTACTGCTGTAGGCTACAGTGAAGACTCTTTCAGCCCTCATCGTTTCGATATCACCGACCTTCTCAACGACGGCGAGAATACTCTCGCTGTTGAAGTACACAAGTTCTGCGACGGTACATGGTTTGAGGATCAGGATATGATCTACGACGGCGGTATCTTCCGCGATGTATTCCTCGTAAGTGCTCCCGATATGCAGATCAGAGACTATATCGTCAAAACCGATCTTGATAACAGCTTCACTAACGCTACCCTCGAAGTCGCTATGGATATCCGCAACCTCTCAGGAAATTCCAAGAACGGCTGGAGCGTTACTGCTGAGGCTTACGACGAGGACGGCAACAATATCCTCAATAACGCTTCCGTAAAGCTCAGCGAACTCGCAGCAGGCAAGAACGGCCTCTTTACTATAAAGACCGATGTCAAATCACCTAAGCTCTGGTCAGCCGAGACTCCGAATATCTACGCTCTCGTCCTGAAACTTACGGACGGCAGCGGAAACGTGCAGGAGATCCTCTCAACTCAGCTCGGTTTCCGTGAAATAAACTTCACAAGCGCTCAGGTGGACAGCTCATATAACGTGACCACAAAGAACTGGCAGCCTATAACCATAAACGGCAAGCGCCTCCTCCTCAAAGGCGTTAACCGTCACGACACCGATCCTTTCTACGGTAAGGCTGTTCCTCAGGCAACTATCCGCGAAGATGTTTCTCTGATGAAGAAAAATAACATCAACGCTATAAGAACTTCTCATTACAGCAACGATTCATACCTTTACTGGCTTTGCAACAAATACGGTATGTACGTCATGGGTGAGACTAATCTGGAGTGCCACGCTCTCCAGGACGGCAAAAATAATAATACAAAGGCGCTTTTCTATGAGCTTGCTATGGACAGAACAGAAACTTCCTATAAGCGCCTGAAAAACAATCCTTCTGTCATTGCATGGTCTATAGGCAATGAAATGGGCTATACAGGAAATCCTAACGATGCAGGCGGTATGTTCCGCGATATGATCTGGTACTTCAAGAAAAATGACCCGACAAGACCTGTTCACAGCGAAGGTCAGGGATTTGGTATGGGCGTTGATATGGGAAGTAATATGTATCCCGGTTCAAGCAATATCTGGGGCAACGCAGGCAAGGGCAAAATGCCTTATGTAATGTGCGAATACGACCATGCTATGGGTAACTCAGTCGGCGCTCTCAAAGAATACTGGGACGCTATCAGAAGCGGCGAAAATATGCTCGGCGGCTTCATCTGGGACTGGGTAGATCAGTCAAGAGCCGTTAATATTCCTAACGGCGGCTGGGACTATTACTCGGAATCATACGCAAAGGCTAACCTCTATAAAGAGGACGCAAAGGGAAAATTCTACGGCTACGGCGGAGACTGGGGCGACTGGCCTAACGATAACAGCTTCTGCGAAAACGGTCTTATCAGCCCTGACAGAACCCCTCAGCCTGAGCTCGCAGAGGTAAAGTATCAGTATCAGAACTTCTGGTTCTCCGCTGATTCTGCTCAGCTCGCCAATAATGAGGTAGGCGTTTACAATGAGAACAACTTCGTCGATCTCAGCAGCTTCAACGTTTCATGGAAGCTCCTCAAAAACGGTATCGAAATAGACGGCGGCTCTATCAGCGATGCATCATGCGCTCCGCTGACTAAGAGTACTATAAAAGTTCCGTTCAAACTCCCGAAAAATGCTCTCGCAGGCGATGATTTCTGTCTTGATATGTCGGTCACAACTAAAGAGGGCAACGAGCTTCTCCCAGCAGGTTCTGAAGTTTCCTATGCGCAGATCAAGCTCATTTCATCAGGCAAGTCCGTAAAATACGACACAGGCAGCAGCCCTGTAACTGTTGTCGATACTCCCGATTTCTACGTTCCTACAGGTGACGGCTTCAACTTCTCTATCAGCAAATCAACAGGTCTTATGAGCACTTACGCTTACAACGGCGAGCTCCTCATCAAGGACGGCCCTGCTCCTAACTTCTGGCGCGGCAATGTTGAAAACGACACGGGCTGGGGTTCAAGAGGTACTTTCGACGGCAACTGGCGCGGTGCAATGAATGGTGCACGCTGCGACAAGATAGATGTCAAGGACGGAGATAACGGTGACAAGATAATCGTTTCCCATCTCACTCTTCCAAAGGCAGGCAATACTAAGGTCGATATCACTTATACTATCCACTGCGACGGCAGCGTAAAGGTAGACTTCAACGTAAATGCTGTCGGAGCAGGTCTTGGCAACTTTATCCGCGTCGGCTCTATCATGAAGCTCCCTGAGGGCGCTGAACAGCTCAGCTGGTACGGAAACGGTCCTGTCGAAACATTCAATGACCGTAAGACAAACGGCAGAATGGGTGTATGGGAGTCTACTGTATCGGATATGTTCTATCCGTACTTAAAGGCTGACGACTGCGGAAATCTCACCGATGTCAAGTGGATATCCGTTAGCGATGCGGCAAAGAAGTCTGCCCTTCTCATAGCTGCTGAGGGAACGGTCGAAGCAAGCGCTCTCCACTTTACTCCCGAGGATCTTCAGAACGCCGACCACCCATACAAGTTAAAGCCAAGAAGCGAAACTATGCTCAGCGTTGACTACGGCTCAATGGGTACAGGTAGTGCTACCTGCGGACAGGCTACTCTTGAAAAGTACAGACTGCCTTCAGATCGTCCGTACAGCTGGTCATACACTATCATTCCTGTTGCATCATCAAACAGCGGCAAGGACAATACTACCCTCGCTGCTAAGCTCCGTTCAAACGGAACCGTTATTCAGGATAAGAGCAGCAATGCGCTCACAGTCCCTGTAAACAAATCAGCTAAGCTCGGTACATCTGATTCAGGCAACTATATCACAGGCTCTGTTAATATCCCTTCGTGCAGCAAGCTCGATTCAGCTCTCGAAGGCAAAAATTCATTCACTGTTGAAGTCAATGCAGTTCCTACAGGCAGCCAGCAGTTCAATATGCTTGCAAGTAAGGGCGACTACTCATTCGGTCTGAGAGCAGAACCTTCAATCTTATACTTCTTCATCTATGCAGGCGGCTCATGGCGCAGCGTAAGTGCATCGCTTCCTTCCGACTGGATAGGCAAAAAGCATCAGGTAGCTGCTGTATATGACGCACAAGCTGATATGATAAGATTGTATCTTGACGGCAAGTTCGTTGCTGAAAAATCCTCAGGTACAACAAGCGGCGTAGCTCATTCGGATTATCCGCTCACTCTGGGTGCTTGTCCTGAAACCGGCAGAAATTCAGCAGCTCAGTTCTACGAGATGAGAGTTTACAGCAAGGCTCTTACAGCTTCTGAGCTCTCGTCACAAAATACCGCTTCACCGAAATATGCTCCTGACAGCGAGTACGTTCAGCTCTGGCTCGATTTCGACAATATCGCTGAGGCTGGTCCTGATGAACCTGACGAGCCCGAAGAGCCGACTTTATACGGCGACGCTAACTGCGACGGCGGTGTTGATATGGCTGATATCGTTCTCCTTATGCAGAGTCTGGCAAATCCTAATAAGTACGGCATAAACGGTTCGGACGAGCATCATATCACAAGTACAGGTCTTCTAAACGGCGACGTTGACAAGAGCATCAAGGGCATTACAGCAGGTGACGCTCTGCGTATACAGGAATTCCTGCTCGGAAAAGTTTCATCACTCGATTCGTAAAACACCTAAGCTCCCGACACGTTCGGGAGCTTTTTTTGAAGCCGCGTTGCCGCTTGTACATCAATTACAGTGCCATTTGTAATGTAAAATGGTCCATGCGGCGTATATACGGCTAACGGCTGATAAGTATAGGCACATATATCTCCCTATTCGTTAAACATATACATCCTGCCCGTTTTTTTATTGAAATACCGTCACTATTATGATATAATGTCAATAATGTGCATTTAACGACTTTTTCAGGAGGTAAAATATGAAACTCATTTTTGACGTTCAAGACAGACCAAAGGGCGTTCAGCTCATCGTTTTCGCATTGCAGCAGATGCTTGCGATACTCGCGGCTACCATTGCCGTCCCCGTTATAATCGGACACGGTATGTCGTCCGCGGCAGCTATGTTCGGAGCAGGTGTAGGCACACTCGTCTATATCATGTTCACCCGCAAAAAAAGTCCTGTTTTCCTCGGTTCGTCCTTCGCCTTTATCGGCTCGATGAGCGCTGCTTTCGCAGGCGGTGTTTCCATGGAGCTGGGTATGCTCGGACTGATAATCGGTGCCGTCGCAGCCGGTCTTATCTATGTTATTATCGCCGCCCTCGTAAAAGCTGTTGGAGTAGGCTGGCTCAACAAGCTCATGCCGCCGGTAGTCATCGGTCCTACAGTTGCTATCATCGGTCTTTCCCTCGCCGGCAACGCAGTCGGTGACTTGCAGACAGGCGACGTAAAATTACTGAACTCAGCAGGCGAATCTGTTATGGCAGCTTCTCCTTATGCGGCTATTATCTGCGGTCTTATCACACTTGCAGTTGTAATGCTCTGCTCGACTTACGGCAAGAAAATGCTGAAGCTTCTCCCCTTTGTTATCGGCATCATTGCAGGCTATGGCTGTGCTGCTGTTTTGACGATGATCGGCAGCGCTGGTGATATTGACAGCCTGAAAATAATCGATTTCTCGGTATTTGAGAGCTATATGTTCAAGGACGGAGTTAGCCTGAGCACCTTCGTGAGCGCTCCTGATTTCGTCTTTCTGAAAGCTTTAAAGGGAACAAGCGAACTGAGTGCATCATATCTTCTCATGATAATCGTTGCTTATGTTCCTGTGGCTCTGGTATGCTTTGCAGAACACGTTGCCGACCACAAAAACCTCAGCTCAGTCATTGAAAAAGACCTCCTCATTGACCCAGGTCTTTCTTCTACCCTCATGGGTGACGGCGTTGGTTCTATCGCAGGTGCGATCTTCGGAGGCTGCCCTAATACAACTTACGGAGAATCCGTCGGCTGCGTAGCTATCACAAAAAACGCTTCTGTCGTAACCATTATCGCCGCAGCTCTTGGCTGTATCCTCGCTTCCTTCGTAACACCTTTCGTTGCTTTTATCGATTCGATACCTGCCTGTGTTATGGGCGGTGTATGTATCGCACTTTACGGCTTCATTGCTGTCTCGGGACTTAAAATGCTGAAGGAAGTCGATCTCGACGACAACCGCAACCTCTTCACAGCTTCCGTTATACTTATCGCAGGTATCGGCGGTCTGAGTATCAGCTTCGGCTCTGTCACCATAACAGAAGTCGCAGCAGCCCTTATCCTCGGTATCCTCACAAATGTTATGCTCGCTAATAGCTCCCCTTCCTCAAAATGACACTTTTGTCATTTTCAAGTCACGTTCATGTCACATAATCATGATATTATGTTATAAAGAGATGTTCTATCAGAAAGGAGCGGACTATGAAAAAACACAGTATCATCTTATCTGTCTCAGGAACGATCGCAGCTTCTGCATTGACTCTTTCTGCACTATACTTCCGACATATGGAGAACGGTCTGCCGGCAGGAACAGTCGATAAAACCGTCGTAAAGCCTGCTGTATCGGATATGTTCAGCGTTCAGGACTATAACGGCGCTGCCGAATGTGTAATAGAATATTTCCCGACGTTTGAGTGCTGCGACCTTCGTGAACTCCGCTATGCAGGCGACAAGGAATCACAGACAGAGTCAATATCGCGCATTGACAGCGGTTACGCCAGTGACCTTGAATTCATGGTGCTAACTTCTGACTTCTTCGTTCAGCCGCTGCCTTTATTCTACTCTCAGAACGACGCATGGGAACACAATAGTATGTACAAAAACTTCAAATGGATACTATGCCGAACCAAAGGCGATACAGACTGGATCGTCTGTGATCACGGATATTGCTGATGTATCACAAAAACGCCGCTTTTTAATGGCAATACTGATATAGAAGCTTTTATGCTGATTGTTGAGAGAACCCCTTTTGAAAAAGGGGCTTCTCTCAAACTCTCTCCCGAAAACTTCTGGTTTTATTTTTTCCCTTATAGAGCGCGACCTGTATATTACAGGTCTTTTTTATTAACTATATGCGCCCTATAAGGGAAAAAATCAGATAAAAGTCTTTGGAAAGGGGCTCGGGGGTGACTCCCCGCAGTGCGGGGAGATGTCCGAAGGACAAAGGGGCGCGCCTCCGTCAGAGGAAACCTTTCCTCAGAAAGGGTTCCCCCGATAATTAACTATAAACTTCTATATAAGCATCACTGTTACAGAGTGGCGTTTGTTATATCATAAATTTACTATAAATCTCCTAATATTGATATCAAGTGTCGGCACAAAAGGTTATAATAATACCATAAGAATACATACCCTCATATATTCAGGAGGAATGAACTATGAACAAAAAACAGATTTTGTCATTTGCTGCTGCTCTCTCAATGATAAGCTGTGCGGTCAGCTGCTCAGACGCAAACAAGGACAATTCAGATACCAAGCCTGCTGCAACAGAGGCAGCTACAGAAGCTGCTACCGAAGCTCCTGTTGAAACACCTTCCCTCGAAGGATACGATCTCCTCTGGAGCGACGAATTCAGCGGCAGTTCCCTCGACGAGTCAAAATGGAACTATGAACCTCATGAACCAGGCTGGACTAATGAGGAGTTACAGGAATACACTACTTCTACAGATAACGTCTTCCTCCGCGACGGAAAGCTTGTCATCAAGGCTATAAAGTCCGAGAAAGACGGTAAGGATTACTACACATCAGGTAAGGTTACAGGTCAGAACAAGACCGATTTCACTTACGGAAAAATTGTCGCAAGTGCTAAAGCTCCCGAAGGACAGGGATTGTGGCCTGCTATCTGGATGATGCCGCAGGTCCAGGAACACTACGGTGAATGGCCTCAGTGCGGCGAGATCGATATTATGGAAGTCCTCGGAAACGATGTGCAGACTGCATACGGTACTATCCATTACGGAGTTCCTCACGGCGAAAAACAGGGCACTTACGCTCTCACGGATTCCTCATATGCTGACAGCTTCCATGAGTACTCGGTAGAATGGGAACCGGGTGAGATCCGCTGGTATATCGATAATAACCTCTATTATACCGCAAATGACTGGTTTACAGCTTCTGAGGGCGGTGACGAACTGCCTTACCCTGCTCCATTCGATCAGCCGTTCTTCGTTCAGATGAATCTCGCTGTAGGCGGCACATGGCCAGGCAACCCCGACACTTCTACAGATTTCGATAATGCCGAATTCGAGATAGACTACGTAAGAGTTTATCAGAAGCCTGAGTACGACACAAATGTCAAAAAGCCCGAAAAACAGTTCCGTGAGGCTCTTGATGACGGAAACTTCATATTCAACGGCGACTTCTCAGAAGCAGAAGACCTCACAGATGACGTTAACTGGAAATTCCTGCTGTTCAACGGCGGTGAAGGCGCTGCCGAGATAAAGGACAACATGATAGTTATAACTTCCGAAAAGGAAGGCACAGAGGACTACTCTGTACAGCTCGTACAGCCTGAACTCCCGATGATAAAGGGCAAAAAATACCGCATTACTTTCGACGCTTATTCAGATGAGGAACGCGAGATCATCGTTTGTGTATCTGCTCCGTCAGCAGGCTGGATACGTTACTTCAAGGACACTAAGCTCACCCTCACCAAAGAAAAACAGACATTTACATATGACTTCGATATGACAGAAAAGGACGACAACAACGGAAGACTCGAATTCAATATGGGTCACAGAGGCTCTACCGCAACCGTTTATATCTCAAACGTAAGAGTTGAAGAGATCAAGTAAAATCTGACAATATTATTCCTCTCAGATATCAGCCGACTTCTTTTGTCGGCTGATATTTTTGCCTATATATAAAATATCTTCGCTTGAAAAATCCCCTTTTGTGTGATATAATAATCGTACAAGTGACTATTATCACTGAGGATACGGTTTTACAGAAATATAAAAATGCGGACTTATCTCTCATCCGATACTTGACAAAATGTATCTTTTTTCAGATAAATCCGCTGTTTTTTATAAAAGCGGAGCAAACATATTAAAAACTGCTCCTGCTATCTTTTTACCTACAGAACGCTCATTGCATTCCTCCACCGTTACAAGCTGTGACTTCTGCACTGTGCTTTCAAAATCATCTACGATCTCCCTTATGACCGAGCAGTCATACAGCACAGAACCACATTCAAAATGCAGGTAAAAGCTTCGGTAATCAAAATTGATCGTACCTACAACCGCTGTCCTGCCGTCTGCTACACAGGTCTTGGCATGGATAAATCCGGGAGTGTACTCGTATATCTTTACTCCCATAGCCGTTAAAACAGCATAGTTGTTCCACGCTATCATGTGTACATACCACTTATCAGGGATATGAGGAGTTATTATCCTCACATCAACACCCTTTTTCGCTGCAAACTCAAGGGCATTTATCATCTCTTCATCAAGTATCAGATACGGCGTTGTAATGCAGACGTACTTTCGCGCATTGTTTATAAGCTCAAGGTAAACTCGTTTACCGACGGGTTCTTCATCAAGGGGCGAGTCCGAAAAGGGCTGTACAAATCCGTCACTTATCGGCTTTGGCTCTTGATTTTGAAGTATCGGCTGAAATCTGCGTATCTTATCGATATCGACATTCTCCCACAGCTGAAGAAACATCACCGTGTAGTTCCATACTGCTTGTCCTCTTATCATTATGGCAGTATCCTTCCAGTGACCGAAGCGCTCTTTGCGGTTGATGTACTCGTCCGCAAGATTAGTTCCGCCGTTGAATGCTGTATGACCGTCGATTATAACTATTTTTCGATGATCGCGGTTGTTCTGGACAGATGATATCATGGGACGGAAAGGATTGAACACCTTGCATTTTACTCCGTTTTTTTCAAGTCTGCGGAATGGCTTTACCGAATTCAGCATACCTGTTCCCACTCCGTCATACATAAGGCGTACATCAACACCTTCCTTCACCTTCCTGATGAGCAGCTCCGACATCATATCAAACATATAGCCCTCTGTGATTATGAAAAATTCAAGGAACACGAAATGCTCAGCTTTTTCTATCTCTGAAAGGAGCTTTTCAAACTGTATCTCACCAAGCGGAAAATACTCCGCTTCGGAATTGCAATAAACGGGATATAATCCGTATTCTGACACGTATCGTGCAAGATTAAGCGAATCGGGACACCTCGTTCCAAGTTCGTCCATGACCTCACTATCCTGTGCAAGAAGTTCCTTTGTACGTAACTGATTCCGCAGATCAAGAGATTTCGGGAACTGCTGGGTCATTTTCAGAAACAAGTATGAAACGCCTCCAAGTATCGGAAAAATACTTATAATTATTATCCACGCGACTCTATATGATATTGGTTCATTCTTGTTTGTGATGTACACTATGAGCACGATATCAAGTACTATAAGCGCGATGTATACAAATACAAAACGCTCTCCAAGGCGAAATACAGCCATTGTCAAAAACAGTATCTGCAATAACAACAGTATAACAAAAGCTGCATTTGAACTCAGTACATTACTTAACATTTTTTTCAGCTTCATATCTTACCTCCAATGCCTTTTGCTTGCTATGCAAGTTTATTATATCACATTTTTTTGCGGAAAGGAAGATTTTTTTGAGAAAGATCGCACCATACGAAAGAAAGGTCTACTATTACGAGACCGACAAAATGGGTGTAATGCACCATTCCAATTATATCCGTATCTTTGAAGAAACAAGAGTCGATTATTTAGCTCAGGCGGGTTTGCCTTTTGATGTTATCGAGGAAATGGGACTTTATATGCCCGTTCTCGATGTAAGCTGCCAGTACAAGCATCCTCTCACATTCAATGAAACCTTTTTTGCTGAACTCAGAATCGAAAAATTCAACGGTACTACTCTTTATCTCGCGTATACTATCACAAATAAAAACGGCGATATATGCGCTGTCGGAACTTCAAAGCACTGCTTTACCGACAAAAGCATGAAACCTGTTCGTATCAAAAAGTCTCACCCTGAAATTTTTGCGGTACTATCTTCCGACTTAGGAAACGACGAGAAAGATCAGTAATGGAAAAGCTCCCGAATCATCGGGAGCTGAGACTGTCAAAAAACTATCGCGGAACGCCGAGGGCGGCGTTCCCTACAAATTATTATTACGTAGAATAGCCAAATTGTAGGGGCTGATGCCCACATCAGCCCGCAAATGTATATTAAAAAAAGACTTTTTCGACAGACTGAAGCTCCCGAATCATCGGGAGCTTTCGTTTTTACTTGGAAATTATCAGTTTGCGGAAACGAATAAGGTCGTATACGTCGATATTTCCGTCATCGTTTATATCTGCTGCTTCTGCCTGCTGCTTGCTGAATGTCTCAGATCCCAGCAAATACTTCTGCATAAGCACAAGATCAGCTACAGTAAACTGTCCGTCAAGATTAACGTCACCCAAAACTGCTTCATTCGGTATTGCTACTGCTATCCTGTCGATAGAAGGTCCGTAGCCGCTGTTGTTATAAAGCTTTATGGTATTGTTTCCTGCTTTGAGATTTACCTTTGTGTCAACTGCTGCAATTCCCGACCAGTCGTTTCTGTTAGCGTAAAGTCCTTCAAGGTTTGCTGCTCTTGAACCGTTTACGTCAACGCTGAGACTTCTGCGCTCTCCTGAAACATAGTAGATACGAATTGTGTACTCTCCTGCCTTTTCAACATTGACATTCTCAAATGTTACATAGTTGTTGGAGTTGCCGCCTACATAGCCTACATAAGCGTTGCCTGAGCTGTACTTGCCGTCCTTGCCTGATGTTACTCTCGCCTGTCCTGACAGCTTAGCCTTCTCTGCTTCGTAGAACTTGAAATTGCTGTAAGGAGTCGTGAGCTTCATGCCGCTTCGTGTTATCTTCATCGCAAAACCACCGTTTGCAAGCAGGTCACGCTTGATAACACTGTCTTTTGTGAGATCTTCAAGAACTGTTACTTCTATTTCGCTGCCGTCCTTGTTATCGCCAAAGATATATGCTGTATATGTTCCGTCATCGTCAATAAGGTCTGAAAGCTTTACACTTACGCTTCTTGAACTGAGTGTTGATGCTCCGACATACCAGTTATTTCCGCTTCTTCTTGCTGTAACGTTGAACTGCATAGGATAACCGTCAAGCACCTTCATGTCGTCCCATGCTACAGGTACATCATTGAGGAACGGAAGTGCCTTATTGCCCTGATAGGTGTATACAGAGTGTGCAAAGTGCTGTATTCCCGACTCGATAGTTACTACGTCCGCAAGCGCAAATCCTGCTGTAGCCTTTATGCCGTATATCGGAATACCTGTAGGTGTGAAATCTGCCGAACCTACAACGCTTCTTGTAAATGTGTACGAAACTCGGTTTGCAAGCGAGGGAGCTTCAAACCATTTATAATACTCACTTCCGTTGATAGCTTCAAATGATACGATATTAGGATATGTTCTGCTCTCTCCGCGCGGAATAGTACAGCCGTGGAAAAGTACCATGAGGTGATTATCGGCTGCTATCTTTGCGCAAAGGTTCATCTGCTTCATAGTCTCCTGTGTATCGCTCTCGTAGTAATCGACCTTTACACCGCTTACTCCAAGTCCTCTTATACGCTTGAATTCACGGGATATCGTTGCCTCGTCAAGAAGTGAATAATACGGATATGCAGGATTTCCCTGACTGTCCTTGTAGCCTGAGTGTCCCTTGTTGTTAACACCGTACCAGAGATAGATACCTATGCCCTTTGCAGAAGCATAGTCGCACAGCTCCTTTACCTTTGCAGCGCTGTCGTCCCAGAGTGCCCAGCCAAAATCAAGGCATACAAAGTCCCAGCCATTATCTGCTGCAAAGTCGATATAGTCTTTCTGTGTGTGATATTCAACAGGAGAATCTCCGCCGCTGCTCCACCATGACCACGCTGTCTTGCCCGGCTTTATCCAGCTCGTATCCTCTATTACAGACGGAGGATTGAGATTGAGAATAAGGTCGCTCGACGCCATCTGATCGAGTGAATCTCCTATAACCACTGCTCTCCACGGAGTCTTGAAAGCGTTTCTCATAGAGATAGAACTTACCTTGACTCCGCCCTTGAATCTGAGGCTGTGATAGTTGCCCATGAACTGCAATGCACCTGCGCAGTAAGGATCATCGTCGTTGAAGACTCCTGCCTCGGTAACTGTTACCCAGAATTTATCATTGATAACTCCTGTGTAAGGGCAGGAATACGTTGAATTAGTCTCGTTTGCACGATCTTTAGGAAGCTCCACCATATCCCACTCGTAGGTCGCATTAGGCCAGTTGCCACAGAATTTACTGTTGCCGGGGAACATTACCTGACTTGTCTCTTCCTTTATCGTTGCACCGTGATCCAGAGCATATCTGAATCCCATTCCGTCATCATAAACACGGAAAAATACTGTAAGAGTGGAGTTACCCTTTTTAAGCGGGAATGATATCTCCTTGCAGTTGTCGTGGAGTGTGCTGTGCTTGCCGTACGGCATGGTATATGTGTCATTTTTCTCAATGACCGTAGCCGCAGGAGCTGTCTGCGAGAAGCCTGATGACAAGTCCTCGGTAGTGGTAACAAGTCCCAGCTTTGATGGCTGTATCACCATGCTGAGAGTGCCGCGGCTGAGCTTATGAACGGAATAATAATAGCTTCCGCGAGCGTCCTTCCAAAACTTCGTGATAAGCGTTCCGTCAGGTGAAGCTGTCTCATACTCGGGAATACTTGTGAGAGCTGTTCCGTCGTGAGCTACGTTAGTCTCTTCCTCGGGAACTGCCTCGCCCTCGGTTATGGTATCGGGTTCAAAGGTATATCTGTAAAGCGGATCATCAGGAAGCTTAGCTGCTTCTGAAGATGTGAGGGCACGATCGTAGAACATTATGTCATCAACACAGGCTCTTACGTCGTGATCCGAATATACCGAATGTCCTATGGAATTATATATGTACGACGGCAAAACCTTCTCACTGAACAGACTGTTCATAGTAGCTTTGAGTGTATCCGCAGCGCTTGTTGTCAGAAGCCTGCCATCAATGTAGAACTGCGCATCCGACGGAGAATATACAGCTGTGAATTCGTGCCATTCTCCGCTGTCAGGCGCTGAATCCAGATCGAATATCGCTCTGTGCTTGTCATCATTTTCGGTAGTAGTCCCCTTGCCTGCGAAAATGCTCGTTCTGAACGCCTTTTTATCCTTTAAGTCTAAGGATATATCAGGCGAGGAATAGCTCGGAGCTGCACCTTCTCCGAATGGTACCGGAGAAAACTGGAATAGTCGTGTGTAATTTTCTGCGTTACTGTCAAGCTTGTACTTCAATGTAAAACTGAATCCCTTGTCGCAGCCTTTGCTGAACATATCGGCAGGCAGTTGCAGCCAACCGCTGCCAAAGCTGTCACCGTGCAGGTCGAGTACGTTTGATTTTAACGCACTGTCATAGACAACGCCTGCATTCGCGCCCTTGATTATGGCGTTCCCCTCAGCTATGCCCTTACTTGCGACCCTGGCATTTGAGTAGTTTATCGCTGCGTCCGCGGTAATTCGGTTCGGAGCGATCTGTGATGTCGGCTGTAATACGACACATAATGCCGCTGCCGTTCCCACTGCTCGTTTGATTACGTGATCCCTCATAAATATTCCTCCTTCGGCTTCGCAGATAGCACTTGTGTGCAAATTATCTATATTATCTGCTCGCTTGTTTGATTTTTTATCCCTCTCTGCTTATATTATAGCTTAATTGCACCATTATTTCAACCCTTTTTTCCATTATATTGGTGGATTTTTTACTATAATTCTACAATTAATGTCAATAAACGTCTTCAGGTGGTCGTGCTGTCCGTCCAAAAAGTAGGTAGTTGATAGTGAGTAGGGGCTTGACGGCGGATAATATCCGCTCTACAGATTTTCAAATCCGCCCGCGTGAGCGTACACCGCGACTCACAACTCACAATATCTTTACACCGTTTCATTTGTATGGTATAATGAATGCAAAAGCATTCATTATACATTATTTCAATGCCCTTGCAGATACGCAGATCAGAGATCTGCTCCCTGCAATCGGGCGATTATACCATATTCGCTCCGCTTATATGGTATAATGAATGCAAAAGCATTCATTATACATTATTTCAATGCCCTTGCAGATACGCAGATCAAAGATCTGCTCCCTGCAATCGGGCGATTATACCATATTCGCTTATATGGTATAATAGTTCTGAGGTGATAATATGAATATCAACTATATCCACGAGCCTACCGACTTGCAGTGCGGACAGGCTGTGCTCGCTATGGTGCTTGAAAAAACTCCCGAATATATATGTCAGTTCCTCGGCAATGACCGCGAGACTGACCTCAAAGAAATGAAAACAGCTTTCCGACATCACGGCGTATCCATATCCGATACAAGAGTTCAGGTCACTCGCAGGGAGGAGCTCCCTCCCCTTTGTCTCCTTAGCCTCGAAACTCCGCGCTGCTGGCACTGGTCGCTCTTCTGCAACGGTATTTTTTACGATCCCGAACACGGTGTACTCGAGGATTTTCCCGAATCGAACAGAAAATATTACTGGAAACTCGAAAAATAACTCCGCTGCGTTCTAATTCCGACTTTTTCAACTAAAATCCAACATTTAGTGAAGAAAATTTTTGAGGCAATACCTGCATTTCCATTTAAAGTTGTAATAATATATTAATTGACAGACTTCGTCAAAAGTGGTACAATTATTGTAAACGTTTTCAGGAGGCATCAACTGTGATATTAAAGAAATCAATATCAATTATCATATTGGCAGCTATCTGTTCATCTTTTGCAGGCTGTCAGAAAGCAAAAAAAACAGAACCCGTCGAGATAAGTCTGCTCGATACAAAAATTAATCCATACGATGTAAAAATGGACTGGCAGGACGCTTTCGAGACTAAGCTCAAAGAGTTCAAAAGCTCTGAGAACTTCAAGGATTCGTCTATGTTCGAGATAAATGATCTTACAGGCGACGGTATCCCTGAGCTCATTATTTCTCCGTCAGACGACGTTTCTGCTCAGTGCGAGATATACAGGCTCTTCAATGCAGGCGTAGATCAGATCGGTATAACAGGTGCATACGGTACTTTTGAGTTTATTCCGTCAATGAACGCTATCGGCTACTCTTATGACGGCGACGACTTCACCGTCGGCGAATACCTCGAATACGAAGAAGGCACTTTCAATCCCACTGTGAGCTTTTACAATAATGCAAACAGCGCTTCGGCAGGTGTTACCATAAGATACGAAGTAAACAACGAGGACGTTACTCTCGTTAAATTTGAGGAAATGCTCCACCCTTACAGAGATAGTGATTCACTAAAGGTCGGCAGAAAGTATTCGTTCGGCGACAGCTCTATCGATTACGCTATACATTGCAGCGAATCATGGAATAAAGTGCTTACAGACGAACATAAGAAGCTTTTCAAAGAGCGTATTGACGCTGTTATCGAAACAAACGACCTCAAAGAGGCTGCTTTCGAGATAGTCGATCTCGACCTTAACGGTCTGCCTGAAGTCGTTGTCTCTACAGGTCTGCTCAACGATTCAAAGACACGTATCTTCTATATGGACGAAGAAGGAGTAAAAGAAATCGAAACAGGCAGTGATGCTGACGGCGGTATCCTGCTCGATTTCAACTCAAAGATATTCTATGCTGCCGATTACTACGGCTCGATACAATGCTGGTCACTTATCGGCGCTGATATAAGTTCATTCAAGCCTTCTGACAGTACAATGCGCTGCGGAAGAAAGTATTTACTCAGCGAAGACAATGTTAACAAGGTCTTTGCCATTGAGGTTTAAAATGGCTAAATCAAAATATATTTACACCTGCAATCAATGCGGCTACGAAAGCTCTAAGTGGAACGGAAAATGCCCTTCATGCGGTGCATGGAACAGCTTCGAGGAGGATATCGCTGATATCTCTCCTGCGGGAGGACGTTCCTCAGCCGCTAACGGTGCTGTCCCCGATCTTTCCGATAATATACTCGAACTTGAGGATATCGGCGCTGATAGTGATGTACGCTATGATACAGGCATCGGAGAGCTGAACAGAGTCCTCGGCGGAGGTCTTGTGAAAGGCTCTCTTGTTCTTCTCGGCGGTGAACCGGGTATCGGTAAGAGTACCATTCTCCTCCAGATATGCCAGTTTCTCGGTGAGGATCACTCTGTACTCTATGTCTCCGGTGAGGAATCAGCAAGGCAGATAAAGCTGCGCGCCCAGCGTCTTGGAGTCGATACCGAAAATCTGTATCTGCTCACTGCTACCGACGCTGAGGCTGTCTCTCAGACTATCGCTTCAAGTGCTCCTGACATCGCTATAATCGACTCTATCCAGACTATGAGCATTAACCGTATCACTTCAAGTCCGGGAAGCCTTACGCAGGTAAGAGAATGCACGAACCTTTTTATGCATACCGCGAAAAATCAGGAGATACCGATAATTATTGTGGGTCATGTCAACAAGGACGGCGCAATTGCAGGTCCTAAGGTAATGGAGCATATCGTGGACGCTGTCCTCTACTTTGAGGGCGAACGCCACCAGAGCTACCGCATACTCCGCGCCGTCAAGAACCGTTTCGGCTCTACCAACGAGATCGGCGTTTTTGAGATGCTGGACAAGGGTCTGCGTGAAGTCGCAAATCCTTCACAGATGCTCCTTGCAGGCCGTCCTCATGATGTTTCGGGAACGTGCGTAGCCTGCGTTATGGAGGGCAGCAGACCTATTCTCGCGGAAGTTCAGGCTCTTGCTGCCAAGACCAGCTATGCTGCTCCAAGACGTATGGCTACAGGATTCGACTTCAACAGGCTCAATATCATCATTGCCGTTCTCGAAAAGAGACTCGGAATATTCATGGGAAGCCTTGACGTTTATCTGAATATCGTCGGCGGTTTCAGGCTCGATGAGCCCGCTGGCGACCTCCCCGTGGCTATGGCTCTTTATTCGGGAGTTATGGACAAACATATCGACGAGCAGCTCATCGCTTTCGGTGAGATAGGTCTCGGCGGCGAGATACGCTCGGTATCGCATATTGTCCAGCGCATACGCGAGGCTGAACGAATGGGCTTCACAAAATGCGTTGTGCCTAAGCAGTCGATGTCCTCTATCGACCCGAAGGACTACGATATAGATATCATTCCCGTAAGCAACCTTAAACAGGCTTTTGCAACTATATGAATCATACTCACTATCAAGGAGGAAGCAACTTTGGTCGAACAAATATTTGATAAAAACACAAAAAAGGCTGTAGCAAGAAAAGTCCTTGAAGCACTTAACGATTGGTTTGAGGTCGAAGAAAGCAGAGAAAAATACATTGCTGAAAGTGCGGATCAGATATTCCTCGCTGCTAAAGAAAATGACGATCACGTAGGCTTCCTATGTCTCAAAAAAACGGGAAATGCCACTGTTGAGCTTGCTGTCATGGGCGTTCTCAAAGAATTCCATAGAAAAGGACTCGGAAGAGAGCTATTTGAAGAAGCCCGAAAAATAGCCGTAAAGGAAGGCTATTCCTTCATGCAGGTCAAAACAGTGCAAATGGGAGTGTACGATGACTACGACAGAACTAACCTTTTCTACCTTTCCTGCGGCTTCAAAGAACTGGAGGTTATCGAGGAAATATGGGGAAAAGACAATCCCTGCCAGATATACATTATGTACCTGAAATAACAAACAAGCCCGAAAGTGATTTTTCTCACTTTCGGGCTGTTTTTATGTATCGATCTTATTTTACTGTTGGGTCAAGCGACTTTATCTTGCCGAGGAGGAACTCCTGTATGCGGAGTGCATCACCTGATGTTACGCCCTTTACGCTTACGTCAACGTCTGCGTTGAGCTGTCCCTGCTCAGTGATGTGCTTCTCGTCACTTCCCTTTATGCCGTACTTGTTTGGATTTGCAAGTGCCTGCATAATGATTACTACATCGGACATATCAACGCCCTTATCGCAGTTTGCGTCGCCGTACATTGTCACCTTTGATGAGCTTGAAGGATCGGTAGAAGGCTCGCTGCTGCCTTTATAAAGGTCCTTCGGAAGCTCTGAGAGGGTGATACAGAAATCACTGTTGTAAAGTGTCTTTAATGCATCAGGATCCTGATACTCCTCACCGCAGAGGAAGTGTGCCTGCTCTGAATCGTACCATGGGCAGAAATACAGCCAGTAAGCGTGTTCTACCTGCATATTCTGAAGTCCAGGGATAGAGTCGTTCTCAGGCATGGAAACCATTTTGTTGCCGTTTACAAATTTGTTGAGAGTATAGAATATACCAGCCTCAGCATCCTCGTTCGGTACACCCTGCTGCTTGCCGTCGTGACGGTTGTACTGGCAGTTGTACTTGTCAAAGCCTACGATATCAACTCTGTCATCGCCTGAGTACCACTTTGCAGAGTTTTCAGACCATGCGTAGAGATTCTGCTCCCAGATAAGATTGTGGAGTCCGTACTCGTTTGTGAGTGTGTCCTGTAAGAAATTCCAGAGCTTGTTATATACTACTGCGCCTTCCTTTGACCACCAGAACCATGCTCCCGATCCGTCGATAGGGTCTTCGGTGCGGCTCGGATTTCCCTCTGCCTCGTGGAACGGACGGAATATTACAGGTACTCCTGCATCCTGGAGCTTTTTCAGCTCAGCTGCAAGATTCTTCATGCAGAGCTGGAAGTAATCATACTCCATTGTGCCCTTTACCATGCAGTTTGCAGTTACGAAATCAGTGTGCTCGGTATACGTAGTCATAGCAAAGTCAAGAGGCTCGCCAAGTGTATATGAAGCCTTTGTTGTAGGTACATTTACGTGCCATGAAGCTGTACATATACCGTTTTTCTTTGTTGCCCAGTCGATCATGCGCTTTGCAACTCCGTCGTCCCATGCATAGCAAGGACAGTAGCTTCCGAAGTCAAAACCGCGGATAGCAGGCTCTTCGCCTGTAAGCTCCTTGAGATATCTGACTTCGTAGTTGTAGTCATTGAGAGTATAGTTGCGGTTCTGAGTCTGGTAGTTGTACTGCTGACCTTCCTCGTCAAAGCATTTCCACACAAACTTTGAACCGTCATCGGCTGTGCTTACATCGGCAGGATCAAATGTGTACTCCTTGCCGTCCTGATCGATGCACTTATTCTTTACAGCGTCGTACTTGATAGTAGTATTTACGCTGTGACCGCCGCCGTATATCTCCTGCTGACCTGAGAGTATATTCTTTCCGTAAACGCTCTTGAGATATGCCATAAGAGCCTTTGTTTCGGGAGTAGCGTCCTTATCAACTGTTGTGCCGCTTGCCTTTGAAAGATCGGGGAATACTGCATTGCTGACAGTTACCTTGTCTATTGCCATGTAGCCGTATTCGCTGATGAACTCGATGGTATTCACGCCCTTGTTCATGCGTACCATTCCGAAATCATAGTCTGTCCACTTATCGGAATATGCTGCCTGAGTTGTATACTTCACGCCATTGATCTTGACAGCCTGCTGTCTTCCCTCTTTATTGAGTATCTGTGCGCCGTGAACGACTATGGAATACATTCCGTCCTCAGGAACATTTACCTCAAAAGATGCAGGCTGAGCTGTCAGGTAAAAGAATCCCTCTCCTGAATATCCCGGTATCTCCGTCTGATAGATCGTTGTCCAAAGGTCTGCCCCTTTCATGCTCTCACCTTCGATAACGTAAGGGAACTTTGTTGCCGCAGTTGCCTCTCCTGCTGCGACTGAAGTAAAAAGCCCTGTCGAACCGCACTGTACTGCTGCTATAAGTCCTGCCGCAGCGAGTGCAAATCTCTTTTTGATCTTGCCATTCATGTTTAATATCCTCCTTTTCGTTGGCAGCGCCAACAATTCATTAATTTCATTATACTATCCTTTAAGTTCTGTGTCAAGGGATTTACTTTGTATTATATGTAAATAAAGTGTGATAATTTAAGTGGTTTGCTTAAATAATAGAAAAAGGAACCAATGCGGGGAGAGGTTCCTTTTTCTAACGTGGTATTTAGAGAGATCCGAGATTTATGACTCGGGGAGGAGAACCCCATAAAAGTACACCCAAATATTATTTACTCTACATTCTGCGGAAGCAGAATGTTTCTTTTCTCCGTAAGCCCTTTGTCAAGGAACTTGTAAAAGATGTGAATCTGCCTGTCCTCGTCCTTGCTTTCGGGACGATCACCAATCACGATGTACTCGATAAGCTCCAAACAAGTCTCACGGGTAAGCTCCTGAATATCGACATACTTCTTGATATTTTCAATGTATCTGTCAATATCCTTTTCAGCCTGTTCAGCGGTTTCGCACTTTTCTTTCAGTACAGCGACTTTCTCTCTCAGCATCTTCTGCTCATCAAGATACTGATTCAGCATTTTCACGCAGAGTTCTTCGGGTACAGTACCGAGGAGCTTTTCTTCATAGGTCTTACTGATAAGCGTTTCGAGCTGTGCAAGCCTTTTCTCACCCTCATGGAGTTCCTTGCTGTTATGCTGGCTCTCCGCATCGGCAGTAGCCTGTCTGCGTTTTCTAACGGCTTCACGGAGTGCGTCCTCGTCCTCAACGGCAAGTCGTGCCTTTGCTCTAATATCGTCAACAACAATCTTTGAAATAACTCTCTCCAAAATGGAATGAGGAGTGCAGCCGTCCATTCCGCTTCTTACATAAGTACCACAGCGATAGCTGACAGTCTCATATGTTCCACGCTTCTTAGAGGTGTGCATGGTTCTGTTCATTTTCATCTTATAACCGCAGTCTGGGCAGTACATAAAGCCTGACAGCGGAAGAATCACGCCTTCTTTTGTTGTCTTGCCGATACTCACCGATGCTTCGACCTCTCTTACCTTATCCCACAGCTCCCTTGAAATGATCGGCTCATGGGTATTTTCTACAATGACCCACTCTGACCTGTCCTTGCGTATCTGCTTGTGGTTTTTGTAGGATACTGTTGTTACTCTCTGCTGTGCGAGATTTCCGATATAAATCTCATTGTTAAGAATGCCACGCACCATACAGTCATTCCACAGATGTGAAGTCACAAGGGGATTTTCTTTGCCTTTAAGCTGATAGCGATGATCTGAGGGGGTTGCGATGCCATCCTTGTTAAGCTGTATAGAGATCTGCTTCGGACTTAACCCTCTTGCCCTCTGCTCAAATATTCGTCTTACGATAACAGCGGCTTCTTCATCAATGATCGGCGTATGCTTTTCATCATCTGCCTTGATGTAACCATAAGAAGGTGAAGCCGCCAGATACTTGCCCTGACGTGAATTTGCTGCCATGACACTGCGAACTTTTTTGGAAGTATTAGCGGCGTGCCATTCGTTAAACAAATTCATCACAGGCATAAGATCCATTGCCGAACTGTTTCTGTCAAGCGTATCCACGTTGTCGCTCAGGGCGATGAAGCGGATATTGAACGAAGGGAAAATATAGTCGATATACTGACCCACTTCGATGTAATTACGACCAAAACGTGAGAGGTCTTTACAGAGGATAAGATTTATCTTTCCTGACTTTGCATCGTCAAGAATCTGCTTGACACCCGGTCTATCGAAACTTGTTCCCGAATAGCCATCGTCCTCGCATATCTCGATAAGATTCCACCCCTCCTGCTTGCTGACATATTCCGTCAGCATTTTCTTCTGATTTTCAATTGAAAGGGATTCACCTGCACGTTCGTCCTCCTGAGACAGACGCACATAGATCCCGACATTGTAAGTAGTTTGCTTTGCCATAATAACTCCTTTCCAATCAAAGCAAACCATATTCGATGATACAACTATTATAGCGCAGAAAACCGAATATGGCAAGTCTTTTTTCAAAACTTTTACTTGTTTTCAGTTTCCTGAAACGCTCTTTTAAAAGCAAGGTCATAAAGCACCTTGTCAAGGTCTTTTTCTCCAACAAAGTGGCTTGTCACAGCATAACGCTGACCGTCCACTTCGTACACGGCTTTGCTGGTCGGCTTATCTTTATATCGCTCATTCAGCTCAGCCAAAGTAAATCCTGTATCCTTTCTTGGCAAGTGTCTCCTTTCCGCCTGCGATTATCTATCTCTACACGCAATGGCTTTTTGTTGCAGGGCGTTACTCCTGCACAGGAGCTGTGTGGAACGGCAAACGCCGTCCCTCTCACAGCTATCGTTCTATGTTATGGTTCAGGTTGAGTAATCAGCATCATTGCATCTCTCAGCTTGTGCTGAATCGTGTATGTATCGCAGCACCAAATATCCGCATACCGCTTGCAGACGGCGAGCTGAATATCAAGAGGTCTGCGGCGGAGCGTACCCTCTGTCATTCGCATAATTTCAGCCACCGCAGGAATAAAAAACAGGTAGTCTTTTTCCCTGCGATGTTTCTCGATCTCATCACGCTGGTCAGCATACTTGTCCGAGGTGATCTTCTCCATGATCTCCTGCACGGTATCCTTATAATCGCTGTCATAAGAAAAGAAGATACTTTCCTTATCAAAGCTACCTTTGAACGGCACACCGCTTACGCCGAGGGCAACCGTTATCTGCTGTCCTTTATCGGTTTTTAGAGCAACATATTCCTTATCATCGCTCTCAAAATCGTCACCGACCTTGTAAATGTATTCGCTCACTCAAAGCCCTCTTTCCGTCATTCCTTGTCAAACAGAGTACGGGGAAATTCCTCATACACAGCCGCATCGTCCTTATCCGCAGGAGTGCTGTCCGTCAGACTATCAATATCTGAATCGGACATACCGCCCTCACGGAGCTTTTCAAGCTGTTCATGCTCACGCTCGATAGCGGAGAACAGGTCTTTGCCTTTCAGCTTGAACTTGTCAGCAAGAGCCATAAGGTACAGCTTGTTATACTCCTCCATATCCTTGTTGAGCTGCGTCTGCTCCTCAGCGATAGTTGCCTGTCGCTTTGCGATCTTCTTTTCGAGTTTCGCCAGCTTGTCAGCGATAGAAGTTGTAGCCATATCATCACCACCATTCTGAAATTTTAGTCGAGCCGATCACTCAGCCCCATACTAAAATTATAGCGCACTTTCGGGGTAAAAGTCTATTCGCAGTGCGCATGAATCTGAGTGCGCCATAAAACTTTTCTTATCGTGAAATTGTTATGGGGAAAATAAAAAAGCTGTGGAGCGGTAAGCACTTCACAGCTTATAGAATATCGTCTGATTAGTCATTATAATTTTTGACTGTGGGATACACGAGTATTAAATCGCCTTCGGCAAATCCTAATGCAACGCCTTTAAGGGCTTTCAGCATTTCAGAATATTTTCCAGTTTCCAAATAGTTTATAACAAGCTCTTGTGCTGTTTTCTCAGCATCTTCCCATTCACTATCTTCGTCCCACTTAAAGCATCCCTCCGATTCAAAAATAGTATAACAAGCCCAATCTTCATTCTCCATATCAAAACGGTCAGAACAGGTGAATTCAAGCCAGAAATAATGACTATCTGTTTCATTTTTTGCATAATGCTCATAAATATTAAAGTTTACTGCAATTGTATTTTCTGGAATCCCTTTTTCAATTTCTCTGTTAAGGAAGTTCTCAAATACTTTTACAGCTTCATCACGATTTTTCATTTTTCTACTCCTTATGATATTTAAAATAAATCATCTGCTTGAATTGTTTATTGAATAGAACTAACATCTACCCTACTATATCATTATACCATACCGCCCCCAAAAACGCAATCCTATTTCCAAGAAATTCTCCCTCTAAAATCACCGTCATCATCAACAGAAATCCAATGTTGAAACTATGCAAGAGGGAGAATCGCCATGAACAAACTGTAAACTTTTCGGAAAATCATGCCCGAAACCACAAATTTCACGGTAGATAAGTAGAGGGTGTTTTTCATAGGCGGTCAAACGGGGCAGAAATTTGAATGTAACGACCTGCCTGTCGGCAGACAGGTAAGTATATCGACATTCAAAATCGGCTCAGGGAGTGCCGAAAAATAGTTTCACCAGACTGCCGCCCAGCCAGCATCATAACTGCGCCGAAGTCCAGTAAAATACTCTCAGAGCCGTGCGGAACAGAGAGAAAGTCGCATAGCTCCAAACACGCAGGAGCGTGAAAAATCGCCGTGAAGCGGCGAAAAACAAGTGAGGGCGTGAAACGCCCGATCAATTTTCACAAGCACGGTATAAAGTATTACGATTATGGAAAATCGTAAACTTTATACGGCTTGTCAGGGGAAATTTCCCCTAAGACCCCTGAGAGCGATTGCAGGAGCAATCGAAGAACGGCGGCAGAACCGCCGAGAAAGCGAGGACAACACAATGTCAATATTCAAAAAATCGGGCGAGGGCTTCCTTGCAAAGTTGTTCAAGCACAAGCAAGTCGAGGAGCTTGCAGAAGAACTTGCCCACACCTATGCGGAAGAAATGCAGGCGGATATGCTGTCCGATAATCCCGAAACAGATACCGCCGAGGACACCGCTGCCGAACCTGTTCCAATGTTGGAAGTCACGAAATCGGGCGAGGTAGATTTCACAGAACCGCCCGAAACCACCGAGGACGAATCACCACCGCAGGACACAGCCGACAGTACCGAGCCGAGCGAAGTCCGCAAGCACCTGATTACTTTCAGAGTGAACGACATGGAGCTTGAAGCGATCAACCGCCGATATGCTGAAACATCGTTCAGAAGCAGGGGCGATTTTTGCAGATATTCTGCACTCACCGTGATGAATGTTGAGGAAGATACCGAGGACATCAAGCAGATAGCACGGTACATCTCGTCTATCTCCAATTCGTTCAATCAGGTAGCCCACCGTGTCAACAAAGGCGGCAAACTTTACGATGAAGATATTGCCGATATGAAAGCGAGGTTAGAGGAAGTTTGGCGATTACTCGTATCCATACGATCCACACGGGAACATACGGCGCAATTGCTTATATCTGCAACCCAGACAAAACCGCAGACGGCAAATATGTTGTTAGCAACTTGTGCGTATCTACTCCATGTGGAGCATCAGAACAATTCAAAAATATCCGAGAGTGTGTCGGCACAGGACGAAGCCGAAGCGAATGTCAGCACATAATTCAATCGTTCGCCCCCGGTGAGGTCACTCCCGAACGGGCTTTGCTTATCGGGCAGGAACTTTGCAAGGCTCTTTTCAATGACGAATATCAGTATGTGCTTGCCGTCCATGTAGACCACTCCCATGTGCATAATCACATCATCGTGAACAATGTGAACTTCTACACGGGCAAGACCTTTGAAACCGAGCATAATCAGGGCAAAATTCCCGACAGAGCGTGGAGTAAACTCCGCACCATTTCGGACGAACTATGCAAGAAACACGGACTATCTATCATCGAGAATCCGCATCTTTCAAAGGGCAAGAGCCATTGGGAGTGGGAGCTTGACAAGCAGAATTTGTCGTGGAAAGAACAGCTTAAAAGAGCCATTGACGAGGTTATCAAGGTCAGTGAGGACTTTGAGGATTTCCTTGCGAAATGTGCGGATTTCGGGATATTGGTGGACTACAATCCTGACCACAAGATCGACCTGAAATTTATGCTTGCGGAACAGAAAGAACGCAATCCGAGGGCGAAATTTACAAGAGCGAAAACGCTGGGCTACTTCTATGAGAGCAAGCAGATTGCACGGCGTATCGAGAGCTATAAATACCAAATGTCGCACAGCCCGAAAGTCAAGATTATCCGCACAACAGCGGAGAGATTTCAGCAGTCGCAGGGCTTGCAGAATTGGGCAGACCGTGAGAATATGAAAGCGGCAAGCAAGGCTCTCAACGAGATGACCGCAAGCAATTCCACACTTGAAGAATTGGAAACGGCAGCTCATACCGCCTTTGCAAAGCGTATGAAAGCATTGAGCGATATGGAAGAAGCCAAAAAGAAGTTTGACGAGATTGAGGAGCAGGTACCTGTTCTTTCGGAGTTTTTCAAATACAGGGAATTTAATCAGCAGTACCGTTCGCTTACGGGCAGAGAACAAAAGAAATATGCCAAGAATTGTGCCTATGAACTGGAGCAGTACAAGGAATATTCTGCTAAGGTAAAAGAGATGTTTCCCGACAAGAAAATCCCGACTGTTGAGTATTTGAAGGAAATGCAGACCAAGCTCCGTGAGCAATACACCAAGAGTTCAGCCGAGTACAATTTCTACAAAAAAGAAGCGGACAGGCTTGCACGGCAGATACAGCAGAAGCGTGACAGTCAGAGAACCGTTCAACGGTATTTACAGAATGAAGAAGCTGCCAAAAGAAAGAAAAATCAGCTTGAATAAAGAAAGGATTTATGTATGAGCAAAATAGGTTATATCCGTGTTTCTACGGAGCATCAGGAGACAGCGAGACAGCAGGAGATCATGTGCGACTATCAGGTTGACCGTATCTTCTCCGAGAAGATGTTGGGAGCAAACGCAGACCGTCCACAGCTTCACGCTATGCTTGACTATGTGCGTGACGGAGACACCCTCTACATCGAGAGCATCAGCCGTCTGGGGCGCTCCACAAAGGACTTGTTGAACATCATCGACACTCTCACCGAAAAGGGCGTTACCCTCGTCAGCCACAAGGAGAATATCGACACCGATACTCCGTCAGGAAAATTCATGTTGACCGTGTTCGCTGCGCTCTCACAGTTGGAGCGTGAACAGCTCAAACAGCGACAGCGTGAAGGCATTGAGATCGCCAAGACACAGGGCAAGTACACGGGACGGAAACCCATTGAAATTGACTGGACGAGGTTCGGGCAACTTTATAGGGAATGGAAGTCCAAGAGTATCACAGGGCGTGACTTTATGCGGAGAATGCGCTTGTCGGCAAACACTTTCTATCGCCGTGTGCGTGAGTATGAAATCCGTAACGGCATCGCCGAGCCAACCTCTGCTTGACCGTCTGGCGAACGGAAATGCCCCTCAGAGCCGTCCGAGCCTGTGGAGCATTAAGAAAATACTGCCCAAAAAAGCAAGCCCTCTAAATCCGCTTAGAGAGCTTGCAGTAAGGCTCATTTGAACATTTAGGGGGCTTATACAGATTATTGTTGCTTAGATTTTGGACTCAGTACCGTACCACTTGTAGAAATTATCTATAAATTCCTTCTCAACACTATCCCTTTCCTGTTCATCTTCTATTTCATAATACTGTTTGCTTAAGAATTCATATTTAGAAATAATCTTTCCATTTACAATGTGATATACACTTGGAACCCATTGTATATCGAATTCTTCTTTTAATTCTTCATAAAACTTAACATCTTCGTCTTTGGCATCATCGGCAATACTTTTATCACGGAAACTTTTAACACTAAAATAATATGCGCCAGCATTGTTTTCCTTATCTAAATACTCCTCGATGATAGGGTGGAACTTTTTGCAATCACGACAATCCTCTCTGCCAATGTATAATATCATGTCATAGTTTAAATCCATTTTTTGCATTAAATCATCATAAGATATTTCATTCAGCCCCATTGGTCTGTCAACTATAGAATGTTCGGACTCAAGCAAAATATCATCAATATTCTCAGCATTTATGTCATCGTATACTCTTACGTCACCATTATCTAAAATTATAATTGACGGAGCATATTTTATATTGTTCTTTTCAAGTTCGCTGCTATCCTTAATGCTGTCTGCATCAAGATACATAACATCAATATTTAGTTCTTTTGATTTTTCTTTTACTAACGGTAGAATAGATTTACACGCCCCACAGTCCTCCTGTCCATAATAAACAATCGAGTATTTATTATTTGACATTAAATCCGCAAACTTGTCGTAAGATATTTCTTTTAATCCGCTTTTCCCTGACATAATATAAATAATTATTGCGGAAAGGCTAATTATAGCTAATGCTGTAATAATAATTATAATGTGATTAGTTTTAATCTTTTTCATTGTATAACCTGCTTTCATTTTATTAGTTGTGAAAATTCGTAATTGATTTCTGCATATGAGGCTGCTTGCTGATCGTGAGTAACCATTATTACGGTCAAACCGCTTTTATTGAGCTTCTTAAAGAGTTCCATTACTAATTTTGTATTTTCGCCATCCAAGTTTCCAGTTGGTTCATCTGCCAGAAGTATAACGGGGTTATTAGCCAATGCTCTTGCTATTGCTATCCTTTGCTGTTGACCTCCCGAAAGCTGATTTGGATAGACACGCATTTTGTCAAGTAACTCTATTTCATTAAGAAGATACTCGACTCTGCTTTTTCTTTCTTTGTAACTTATACCAGCATATCCAAGCGGAACTTCAATGTTTTCAAAAACAGTGTATTCAGGGATAAGATTAAAGTTCTGGAATACAAAGCCGATTTTTTGGTTTCTTATCTGAGCCAATTGAGAAGCGGAATAATTTGATATATTTACTCCGTCGATAAAGTAGCTACCATCATCAAAGTTTTCAAGACACCCCATTATTCTCAATAATGTACTTTTACCGCAGCCCGATTTTCCTGTTATGGATACGAAGTTTCCTTTATTTATTGCTAAGTTCAGATTATCAAAAACATTAACAGTATCATTATGACATTGATATACTTTTTTGAGGTTTTCAATATTGATAAACATAGAACATCTCCCTAATCATCTGTTTTTGTACAATATTTCTTGCGGTTTCAGCTTTCTGATCTTATAAAAAACAAAGGAAAGGCATGAAAAATTAAGAATAATGATGCTTAGTAGAATTAGCATCTCCGCAATTGCGCTATATTGCGAAATATAAACATTAACAAATCTAAAGCCTCTTTCAATAAGGATATTTGCAACAGTTAATCCTATCAAAGAAGGAGTAATCGAGATCAAAAGGAATTCAATAGACAATTCCAAGAACACCTGTTTGATTTTTGCTCCCAAAGCAAGACATACCGCTATTTCAAACTTTCTTTTCTCAATAAGCATGATAAATAGGCTAACCATTCCTATATATACTATAATTATAAGCAGAATAGAGATTAGCGAAAAGAGCTTTGCTTGATTTGAATCGAAAGATGACTTGTAAAGATAATCAAAGAACTCATTTGATACAGCGTAATTATAGGAGTTGCTGCATTCATCTAATTGAGTCTCAATGTCGTGGAGCATACGGTTGATAGCGTCGGTTGACTGTCCTGTTAAATCGACCTCTACATAGCACTCAGAGAATTTATTGGTTTTATTGTATAGATAGTAATATTTTATCGGAATTTTAATGGAATGACAGTATTCATCATTGTTAAAATCCGTTATTTTATAGTCAACTTTTTCATTTTCAAATATTATTCGCTCATCGGCGTATGAAAAACAAATATCATCGTAGTTTACAGTGTTTTCCGGAGTGATTGTTTTTAGTGTTTCAAGAAACTCGCTTTCTATCAAAATGTCGTCATTTTCAGATGAATATTCAACTACATAACGGTCAACTATACTCTCTCCATTGGCTTCAATGTGCGATTTACCGCCAAAGGTTATTATGTCATACTGAACGCTAATACTATATTTGTTTCCTACTTTCGACTTTAATAATTCTTCTTGTTCATAGCTTATCGGTTGAGAATACTGATCTTCTGCATTTATTTTATTTGCATAAAGTTTAAACTTGTTGTTCTCGTTCTTGGCTAAGTAATCCTTATATTCATTCCTTATAAAGAAATTTACGTTTAAAAAGACAGTTAACATTATTATTCCAATTAACATTTGAATAAAAATAAGAATGTTAGTTGCCAAGTTGTTTTTTATTCTCCTCAAAGCAACAGATGTAATATATTTCATTCAATCAACCTCTTTGTTAATTCTGTTGTTCATTCTTATGTTTATGTATGCCAAAATAGCAGATAGTAAAAATGCAAATATAATTATTACACCGAATGAATAAATAGGAAGATATAAGTAAAATGAGGTTAGCTTCATAAGTGAATTTAATAAACACTTTGCACTTATAAAAGCGAATACAGAAGAAATAAATGATATTATTAGATTTTCAATCAACGATTGGAACGTAATAGTTGCTCTTGATGCACCAGTAGCGTATTGAACGAAGTTTGTTATGATAAGCTTTTCATTATAGAACTTATAAATATTGGTAATTGACATTAGCGAATAAAATAAAACGATTAGGCAAGAGATAACAATTGTGATCAAGGAAGAATTATTGAGGAATTTAGTAAAATAATCGTATATTCTTGTATGAGAATATATATTGTTCTTATCTGCATCCTCAATATTAACGCTATCTTTATAAAAATAAAACTTCGGATAACTGACCTCAACTACATCAATGTCGGAAAGCAAAATCTTTTGTGAAAATCTGGGCAATTTTGTAATAGCTGACACTGTGAAATTCTTATCACCGATGGTAATCGTATCATTTAAATCAATTTTATATTTATCTGCAATATTTTTGCCGATAATACATTCTTTATCGTTTATGGTTTCTTTACCTTCTGCCAAAAAATCTCTATAGATCATCGCATAATTATTACTAATAACTGAAAGACTTATTCCACCAAGATATAAATCATCGTAGATGATTCTCTTTTGACTTGCATAGTATTCAAAGTCTAAATCAGTCGGAATAATAGCAATATCCTTATCAGGTGATTCTGCTACATATAAGTTCAAGCTATCAATATTTTTGAACGAATTACTTCCATTTATATATTGATTCGACCCGAAATACAACGATAAGATAAAACTTACTATCAAAAGGCAAACATATATACTTGCAATTCTTATAAAGCTAATAAATTTGAATCTTTTTATACTTTTTACGGCTGCTGTACAAATGTATAGTAATTTGTTCAATCTATATGCCTCCTTATTCAAGCGGCTTTAAAACATAAATCTTACTATTAGCTCTGTCTGATAGGTACAAGCACTCGTTTGTATCAGAACAAAAGCCTGTGTAAACAAAATCATTTACAACATCTTCGCTAAACACACAAGTGCTGCAATTGCCTGACTCATCAAATTTGTATATTGATTGTGTAGCATCATCATACACCATATAATTGTTATTTGTTTCAGTAATATCAATAGACGAGAACAACGAGGAAAATGCATTCTTGGTACTATAGCTAAAATCTGTAATTACGCCAAATTCTGAATAGCCTGTTTGCCACTCGGTTTCGTCTTGCAGCTCAAATCTCGATACATAGAATACATCGTTTGTAGGAGATTCTGAATTGTTGTAAAGATTTCCAACAAATAATTGTTTGATAGATTTGACCTCATTCTCAGAGGTGAGGACATATAAACCAGCTTCTTTTAAATGATCGCCATAAGAAACAACTGAGAAATAAATGTTATCATCATTATCCATTTCTATATCAATAATGTTGGCGAGTGATGAGAACTTTTCTTTCAATTCGTACTTTGATTCAAATTCTCCATTTTTTGCAAAAACCTGAATTCTTTGATTTTCTCTATCGTACACACAAAACTTATTCTTGTTTACAGCAATACACTCAGGAGATGAAAATTCACCGTCCATACTGCCCAATTCTCCAATAATCAAAGAGTCTGTGCCATCGAAATTGCACCTTACAATGCGGTCATTACCAGTATCACATATATACAAATGCTCCAGATCAGATGCTATTTTTCCGGGCTCCTTAAGAGTAACCTCGGCTATTTCCAAATCATTTTTCGAGTAAGTTATGTCATCTGTTGGGTTCATTTCATTGATAGTTTGCTTTTCTTGTGATAATGTTTTCCCGCAAGATGTTAAGGAAAGCATAGAAATCGTAGCAATAATACAAGCCCATTTTATCTTAGTTTTCATAATTCCTCCTGTCTTAAAGACCTATATGCATACAAACCTTTAGTTGTTACTTATTTATTGTGCTATTATGCGCAGCAACCGTTTCTTTCATAGAAACTTGATGTTTCTTTAACCTGTCTGCCGTTTTTGTCACAGTAATGAACCTTAGTTCCAACCTCGTAACAAGTCCCAGGGAATGCCCAAGCTATTCCACATCTGTCAGACCAATCGCATGATACATACCAACCGGGTTCTCTGGTCCAGCCTGAGCATGAAGCGCTTGCATTCATGGAGTTTCCAGCTGCAATAGTAAAGATTGTTGATAACGATAAAGCAAGTGATACTATTTTCTTTTTCATACGTATTTCCTCCTTATTATAAGGTTTGTATGCAATACAGGGTATTTACTCAAGCACCTCATATTCAAGAGTTGTTGTATCACACTTGACACATGAAGGATACTTGGTTATACCGAATAAATATGATATCGAATAGTGCGGATCGTAAATCGTGTTGATCATGTTTTCGTTGCTAACTGTAATTATTTCTGCATCGTCAGGGAGATTAGATATTTTCTCATCAGCGTCATCAGAAACGAAAAGAAAATATACTGTATCTTTTTTTACGTTGTTCTTTTTTATGCAGTAATCAATAAAACTCTTTTGTATTTCATTTTGGTTTGTAGATGAAACGATTTTTCTTACAATTTTTTCAAGATCTTGGGTTTCAAAAACAACCTGATTATTCTCTACGTAAAAGAAGCATGGTGTATAGCTTGCCATTTCGCTATTTTTTAACCTATAATTGTATGTTCTTTCATCCGCTAACTTCTCAGGTATAGACCTTCTCCATATCGTAATTACTGGACATTTGGAATCACTTAGTATTTCACATAATAACTGCAATGACGGAAGTTCATCTATGCAGGGATGGCAACCGCTTGAAATGTATAGTATTACGTATTTATCTGGCATACAAGACTTGATTTTTGTCGTTTCACCATTTTTGTTCTCAATTTCTAATTCTCCTATAAAATCGCCCACTTTAATTGATAATTCTTTGCGTTTAGGTATAATAATGATACTACAAATTATGATGATTATGGCTATTGGGATTAAAACTATTAATTTTTTTGATTTCATTTTTGCCTCCAATATAAAAAAAGATGATGTTACAAATGTAATGTAACATCATCTGCTTAATTTTTATGAGTTACAGCGAATAAGTATTGGAATTTTTACTACGACAGAAAATAGAATAGTTGATAAATATGAAACTTAAATTAACATTAATATTATACTTCAAAAACAATCTTATGTCAATACTTTCCGGAGAGAAAATAATGGAACGATTTATATATATCCCTCATATCTTCATCGTGAAGGACTCAGGCGATAGTCGTTAAGTGCATTAAACATCATAATACATTATTTCGTTCTTCTCAAGCATTATTGCTACTCTACCGATTTCAAAACTTTTTTTTGATGTTGTCCTTATTTGTCACGTACAAAAATCGACTGTTCTAATCGACGAGATCACAGCAGTAATGCAATTGTTGTAATCACAGTATAAATAAGGCAAAAATGAAAGAGATAATATTCAAAAGACCTCAGTAACCAATGGCAAGAATTCCACTCGTTACTGAGGCCTTTTTAGATCGAATATGGTTTATTGCTTGATTTGACAGTGGGTGTACTTATAAGTGCTTCACGGAGTGATGGCACGATACCTAAAAGATATCTCTGGATTGAGAGTGCATCAGCTGTTGTGATACCGTTTCCGCGTCTTTCCACATCTGCATTAACTCTTGCTTCGGCAGTAAGCTGGTATTTATTAGGATTTGCAAGTGACTGCATGATGAATACTACGTCTGACATATCAACTCCGCCGTCATTATTTGCATCACCTGCAACGCCGTTTGCTACGGGCTTGGTTGTGACAGAGGTCGTGGTAGTCGTTGTAGTTGTTGTAGTAGTAGTTGTTGTTGTCGGAGTCTCAACAGGAGTTGTTCCTGCTGCGTAAGGATCAGGTGTTGCAGCCTGTGAAACACCGCCGTTCATGTGGTATCCTATGCTCTTGTATGCGCTTGATGAAGCTGTCTCAGCGAAACCTGACGGCTTTGGTGAACCGTCTGCATTTCTCCATGCTGTGTGGAAATCTGTACCCATCGCAGCAACATTGAGAGTAATGAAATCGCTGTCAGCAGGAGTGATGATATCACCAAGCTTAGCGCCGTTTGTCATGGTAACATTTGACTTAGCATAGTAGTACTTGCTGTTATAGTAAATGGAATTATTCATGCTGCCGACAAATTTGTCGTTGGAAACCTTTATACCTGCCGCATTTGTCTTTGACACCTTGCTTGTATTGATGTAAGACATCATACCATTGAAGGTCGCAGATGTGTCGCAGCGGTATACCATATAGTTAGACTTGCCCTTGCCGCCGATACCGTTGTTGTATGCTGTGCAGTTCTTCATATCGCCGAACTTAGGATTATTATTATCAGTAAATCCGCAGTTGAGATTCTCAAATGCGAGACAGTTCTCTACCTTGTGGCGTGTACCTACTCCGCCGCCGCCAAGCTTGAAGCCGTTTCCGTCACAGTCGCCGTAGCCTCTTCCGTCACTTGTGAAACCGTTGCGGAATGCGATACAGTTCTTTATCGTAACGCTGCCGATAGGTCCTGTAGCTTCCTTTGCATAGAGATCCCAGCCGTCGTCGGAATTGCAGTAAGCCATACAACCGTCGAATACATTTCCTTCACCGCAGGTGAGCTTTGCTGCAAAGCCGTCTGCGTTCTCCATTGTTGCGTCATCGCAGTTGTCATGAGCTGTACAGTTCTTTATAAGGTTGTTTGAAGGCCACTGAGATACGCTGTTGTAGGAGCTGTTGTATCTTGAGACCTGCAAGCCTGTGTCCTGATTGTGGTTAAATACCATCATCTCAATGATATTGTTATCGCCTGAGAGAAGCATACCGTTGTCGCCTGCATTTGCTATCTCAAAGCCGTAGAAGTGCCAGTACGAACCATCAAGTACAATTCCGCGGTTTGCACCGTCAACAGCCTGTCCCGAGAAGTCAAACTTTACATTCGCATTCGGATATGGTGTTATAGTTTTGTATGCACCTGCGCTGCCCGAATTGCTCTCCTCTATGAAGATAGTTGAATTGTATTTATATGTACCGCCGAGGAGGTAGATAGTTCCGCCTGCTGGTAAAGACTTTATAGCTGTAAGCACATCTGTCGGCGAATTCATAGTTTTTCCGTCGCCGCCGCCATTTGGTGAAGCAAATATTATTTTACCGCCTGCAACAGGAGTAACAACAGGCTTATCAGTTGTTTTGGGAGCTGTTGTAGTTGTGATATCCGTAACAACAGGCTTCTGTGAAGTTGTTGTTGTCACTACAGGAGCTGTAGATGTTGTAGCTGCGGGCACAGGTGTATTATCCTCTTTGAAGCCGCTTCCGATGGCGTTAACGCTTCCCTTGTATGAAACAAGTGCGTTTTTAAGCGCCTGATTTACGCTGTAGCTCTCATCGTCAACGGAATTATTGAACTGCCACTTGAAATCGCCGCCGTCAACTCGTCCTGCTTTTGCAGTAACTATTGCAGGAACATCAGTTGCCTTATCGGGAGTATAGCTGTACATTACAGCTGATGTATCGAAGTTATTGTAAGCTGTTCCACCGCTCTTTGACTTAACATTTGAACCTATCTTCTCAGTTCTTGAAGATGCTTCATATGCATCAAAGTCAGTGTTGTTCTGCTGATATGTAGTGTAAGCCTTCTGACCTGTCATATAGTTGCCGTAAGACTTTATCACGCCGCCTGCTTCTCCTGAAAATGTTCCGCCAGTGATGCTGTCCGAGCCCTGCATAGATATGAGCATAGGATACTTGCAGTTGCGGAAGTAGTTGTTCTCAACGAAACATGAAGCGCCCATTGTTACTCCTACGCCATACTTTGCATTGCCGTCAAAGTAGTTGTTGTAGCAGTGTACAGAGCAGGTCCTGATACGCGGATGACGTGAATCAGAATGATCGTACCAGTTGTGGTGGTATGTTATGTAATTCTCTGTGGACTCTGACTTCATTCCCTGCAAATTGCACTTGCCGTTGTCCCAGAAATGATTATATGAATGTGTAATATATGTAGATGTCTTGGTGTCAAGAGCTCCGTCACCCTTTACCTGATCTGCGTCAGAACCTGCGTCACCGTAGAAGAAGTCGCAGTTATGCACCCATACATGGTTATTGTTCTGCTGAAGTCCGCAGTTATCGCCCTCACTGCTGTTGCAGTTCATGAATCCGAGATTTCTCACCTCAACATTGATACTGTTCTTCATGACAAGTCCGAAGCCGTTGAGTGTTGCATCGTTTCCGATACCCTCTATCGTGCAGCCTGCCTTGACTGTATCAAGCATAAGATCGCCCTTAGTAAGCACAGACGGATCTGTGATATTGCCGATGAACCTGATATTCAGCGGACGTGATTCCTTGCCCTTCTTGTAGCCGAGAATGATGTTCTGCACACCTGTGAGAGTCTCTGCGCCTTTACCTGTAGCGTCAATGCTTGCAGTCACGCTGTCCTTGTTGGAATTTGTCACATATACAACAATGGCATTGCTCTTGAGCGTTCCGTCAGCGTTATATGCACCGTTGGAATCACCGTTTACAAATGCGAAACCGCTTCTGTCATGAGCATAAGCTGCGGCTGATGTCTGAGCAGATTTGGAAGCATCTTCTTTTCCGTTTATGACAGGTACTATTTTAATAGTATGATTTCCTGCCTTCAGACCTACCGCATCAGCTCTCATGTAACCGCTGTACTGTCTTATGAGCATAGAATCTATCTTTGCTCCGTCAACATATACATTATAGCCCGATGCGCCTGAAACTGACGACCATGTAGCGTATACGCCCTCGCCGTAGCCGACTGAGCTAAGCACCTTTACGCTGCTCTCAGCTGCAACTGCGGTAAGAGCAGCTCCGCCGAGAAATACATTCATCGCAGTTCCGACCGCACCTACAGCAGAAACGGTCATTATTGCAGCAGTCGCAAGAGATGCTGCACGTTTTTTGAGCATTGAATTTTTCATAGTCAATCCCTCCAGATTTTAATATCCTCCGATGAGTACATCGAATATGTACCCTTTCTATATTTTCTGTTTATATTATATATACGATGAACATTATTTTCAATGACATATAATACTCATTATGTGATTTTTTGTGCTATTATCATTATTTTACCAACACAATCTGTCAATTATGTTTCATTATGGTACTTATTTTGTTATCTATATTATATATAGCGTATTAAAATTGTTATATGAAAAAAATTATTTTTTCTCAAAAAATTTTTTGAAATTTAGTGAGAGTTTTTGACAGCTGCCCCGTCTAAGTAATAGAAAGCATGAAAAAGTAACAAAAGGAGGTATCATTATGCTTTTCAAAAAACTATTATCACTATCTATGGCAGCCGCTGTTTCATCTTCAATGCTTACAGCGATCCCTACAAACGCAAACTCATTCTTAGTACCGATGAATCATGCTGTAGCAGCAGAAGCCGGCAATGACGATATCGTTGCTCACTGCGCATGGTGCAAAAAGGGTCTTACAAAAGATGAGGTCCGCATTGCAAGCAACGGAGGTGTATTCTGCGACGAGCATCTCGATGAGGGACAGGCTGACTGCGCAGAACTTTTCGAGATAAACGATACTGTCTCTGCTATCGATGACACCTACATTTATTTCGCAAATGATACAAAACCGATAAAGTATGCAGATCTGATCTACAGCTATCTGAATGCTGACAACTACAGCGATGAAGATATCCATTTAAACATCGGTGATGTTGTATCTTTAAAGGTCATTGCTACTTGCGGAAAGTATTATTACGTTAAGTCTGTAGTCGATGCGGAAATTGTTACACCTGCTGTATCTACAGGCAAGACAAGAAGCGTTTCAGGTGCTTTTGATTGTATCGAAGACGGAAAGCTCTATTTTGTAAACGGCGAAGGATATGCGTTCAATTTGAGCGATATGACTGAAGATGATTACGCAACTATACTGAATTTCAAAAAGTACAGCATCATAAGCGTTGATCTGACAACTGTTGAAACACCTGACGGCAAGATCGAAAAGATAACAGGTGTTGAAAAAAAGGCTGACTGCACTTCAACAGTAACTCAGCCGATCCAGACTACTACCACTTCATCTATAACAACTCATTCTGAGGATTATCCTGTTGTTATAAAGGGTACATTCGATCACATTGACGGTAAGAAACTGTATCTTAATAACAGTGGGAATTCCAAGTACACCCTCGAAAGAGACGATGACGTAAATAAATTCAGCAACCTCAAAAAGGGCGATGAGATAACCATCAAGGGTGTTTTCACTTACATAACAGGAAATTACTTCAGAAAAGTCAATGAAGTTATCGTTGAGCCGACTACAACTGTTACTTCTCCTGTAATAACGACCACAACTTACCCTGACACAAACCACTGCATACCAACAACAACTACTACAACAGAAGAACCTGAGATATGGATGCCGGCAGGTACAGGTGTGGATCAGGTACAGTATGTTGAATGCTTTCCTACAAGAATTGACTATACACAAGGTGAAGAGCTTGACTTTGACGGTTTTATTGTTCATGTAACTCATTCTTACAATGTTCGTTCAAACAAGGGAAGATTTGACAGAAGAACTTCTGAATATGATGTTGAAATCGCAAAGATCGATCCTGAGTATTATACGATTACAGATGAAAACAACAAAGTATATCCAAGCGACTCATTCAAAACTCTTCCTGCCGGTACATATTACATCAATATCAACGAGAATATATACTGCTATCACAAAAATGATAATCCTGACTCACCACAAGCTTTATACGGATTTAACGATAATTCATTTGATGTAATAATACACGCAAAGCCTTCCGTTACTACAAGCAGCACAACACCCCCGACAATAACTACCGAAACAAAGCCAAACGTCTATAATCCAACATATACCGTTACTATGTCTCCGACCTATAAACTTGAAGCAGTAAATTCTTACCCAACCAAAACAGTTTATAACGAAGGTGAAGAGCTTGATCTTAAAGGATTATCCTATAGTTATTCTGTATCTACACCTTGGTTCGGAGAGCCTGACGGCGGCGGAGTCTTTAAGAATACATACACAGTTGACGAGTATGGTCTTTTACCAAGTAATGTTGAGCTTAGAGATGAAAATAATAAAACCTACAGCGGCACAGAATTCACTTCACTTTTAGCAGGTAAATATATCGTAACTATCATTCCTAACATATTATCAATGGCTTATCCTCGCGAAGATAACGAGATCGTCTATGACATTGTTATCAACAAAACTGCAACAGACAAAAAAATATCGGGAGATGCCAACTTCGACGGCAATTTAGATATGGCTGACATTGTTCTTATTATGCAGGCTCTTGCAAGCCCTAATAAGTATGGTGTCAATGGTACAGATTCACACCATATTACAGTAATCGGTATGGATCTCGCTGATATGGACGGCAACGGACTTACTACCAACGATGCTCTTAAAATTCAGCGTATACTCCTCGGTCTTGATCCTATGCCTGTCGATACAAACGAAAATGAGCAGCCTGACACAACAACAACCACAACTACCACAACTACTACCACCACAACCACAACTTTTGCAACTACCGCTACTGTGACCACAACAGAAGGCCCTCTCATACACCCAATGTACAACTTCAAGGAAGTTGTATCTTATCCGACAAAGACTGTTTATAAGCAGGGCGATAAGTTTGAACTGGAAGGTCTTTCGTTCATCGGCACTAACCAAAAAAATTCAAGCGAGCACACATATGACAAAAGCGCAATACCTGCATATTATGAGATGACTCCAACACAGATAACATTCACTGACAAAAACGGAAATGTTTATTCATTAGGTGAAAAGCAAATAAAATCTTTTGATGCTTTCAAGAGCATACCTGCAGGAGAATACACCGTACATATCACGGGTGATGCAGGCAGCTATTACTCCTATAATCTTTGCAGGAACCTCGATATCTCTTATAATATAACAGTAACAGAATAACATGATATTGTTAAAGGCTCTCCTGATGGAGAGCCTTCAGCTTGTCAATAAACCCCATTTTTTAAGGGAACGCCTTCACTTGCAAGGCGTTCCCTCTTAAAAAACAGTCCACTGGACTGTTTTTTAATTCACCCTTTGCGAAGCGCTTTGAGGCTATTTGTGGGGCTTTGCCCCACACCCCACCAGAGGCGCTGCCTCTGGACTCTGCCAAAGGAACACAGTCCCTTTGGAATCCCATTCATTGGTATAAGGACTTTTTCGACAGACTGAAGGCTCTCCGAATGGAGAGCCTTTTCATTTGCATATATATACAAAAAAGCTCCGCATAAAGCGGAGCTTTCAAAATTCTCAGAACAGATCGAAATTGCCGAATGTATTATCATCGATCACATAGTAAACCTTATTGATCTCAGGTCTTACGTAAACGACAACGCTCTTAGCAGACTTTACTCCAGCAACTTCCTTAGCTTTATCAACAAGAGCTGTACCAGCTACCTCAGCACCATTGTACTGGATAACTACCTTTCTCTCCTCAGTTGTTGCCTTCTTTTCAGCAGGCTTCTTTGCTGCTGTTGTCTTAGCAGCTGTTGCCTTCTTCTCAGCAGGCTTCTTTGCTGCTGTTGTCTTAGCAGCCGTTGCCTTCTTCTCAGCAGGCTTCTTTGTTACAGTCTTCTTCTCCTCTACAGGAGCAGCTGTCTCAACAGCCTTTGTTTCAGCAGTCTTCTTATTCGGCATGACTATATCCCCCTTAGAATTACTTGTTTACAGCGTTCTTGAGTGCCTGACCAGCCTTGAAAGCAGGAGCCTTTGAAGCTGGAGCTGTCATCATCTTCTTTGTCTGAGGATTGATTACCTGCTTCTCCTTACGATCACGAACTTCAAAAGTACCAAAGCCTACGATAGATACCTTCTCACCACTTGCAAGAGCGTCAGTGATTGTTGAAATAATTGCATTAACAGCAGTTTCTGCATTCTTCTTAGTGAAGTCTGCCTTGTCGGCAACTGCACTGATTAACTCGGTCTTTGTCATTGTTATATCCTCCATAAATAAGATTTTACAATTGAATTATATACCCTTTATAACGTTTTGTCAAGGAATTCACAAAAAAATGACAAATCGACGTATATTTAGCCATTTGTAGCCTGTTTTTTATTCAAAACAGCCATAGAATTTGCCTATTTACCGTTGAGGCGGTCAGACCAAAATTGTAAAGATTTTACCATATGTATATTATCATATTTTTATTCCGAAATATGCTGAAAAACGGACTTTTTTGACAGCCTGAAGTTCTTCTTTGACATTTACTCTCTGTTCTTTAGTATCTCCGCAGGCGATATCTTTTTTATCTTTCTGATAAGGATACTGTTTATGACTGCATAAATAAAGATCACCGCAAAGTATATCAGCACATACAGATACCACGGAAACGCAAGCTTCATCGAACAAGCTACATTCGGGATAAAGCTCGGGAATATCATATCCATAGCTTTTTTAGCAAGCGGCACTGCTACTGCTGCTCCGACTGCAACTGAAAAAAGATTGCCATTGAGATACAGTGCCCTTATCTCCTTCGGACGATAGCCAAATATCTTGATAAGAGATATTCCCATTGCCGACCTGTCTATCATTACGCCAAGCATAAGATACATCACTACGCAAAATACTACTGTTCCTGCGGCAATAAGAGTTGAGACAAGTGAGAACATCAGCTTCACAAATACGCTCGCACTTCGTTCTACATCTTCTTTTGTTGTTACCGAATACAGTCTGCCCTCATCGATATCAAGCTCCTTATCCGAGTAAACGGTATTGAAATAGTCCTCGTCCTTCCCGAAAAGCTCACGCATACTGCCGATGTCCATAAATATAGTAAATCCAACGGAGTAATCGCTGATATCTGTCACGGTGAAGCTGTAATCTGCATCTGCTGCCGAGTTGCTGAAAACTACCCTGTCACCGACCTCGTAACCGTAACGCTCAACAAGTGATGAATTGATAACAGCCTTTGTCTTGCCTTTTTTGGGTTCAGCATCAAAATATTTGCTTTTTCCGTCAATGCCGATAACAGTCACATCGAGTGTATACCCCATGCATTCTGTACTGAGAGTTTCGATATATGCTGCTTCTCCGCCATCCGGCACTGTCTTTTCAGGATATTTATACAAATACTGGTATTCATACTTCGTATCCCTTATCGTATAGTCCCTGACACTGCTGCACATCACAAAACAATCAAGTCCCAGCATTATTACCATAACAGATACAAACATACCGCACACCATAGTCAGCGCTGAACGCGATTCCCTGACTAACTGACGTATAGCAAACAATCTCGGAAAGCTTTTGGTTTTAAGTGTGAACTGCTTGTAGCTGCCTGATGACTGCTCGTTCTTCATAAGAGAAAGTGCCGTTCTTGAAAGCTTTTTGTTGATGACCATTGCATTTACCATTGCACATATAACAGGCGGCAGAATTATTGCATAGGCAATAAGATATATCGGATAAACCGTATCAAATTCAGGAATAGAAAAATAACTGTAAGAATCCTGAGCCTGAGTTCCTACTCCGAACGGCGAAAATCCGAGTACAGCTCCTATCGTACCTGCGATAAAAGCTATTAGTGTAGGCATTGTTATATAATGCCGCTTTAAATTTTTCTTCTTCACGCCAAGTGCATACAAAGCTCCGATGACGCTTTGTTCCTGCTCTATCTGATGAACTACGAATACAGATATAACATATGCGAACAGCGCGAGGATTATAACTCCTGCGATAAGACCTGCATTCTTATCCATTACCATGTCCCCTGCCGCACCTTCAATACGTATATTATCCTCAGCAGTAACAAATGAAGTAAGATTTTCAATATTTATCTCGAATATTTCGTCAAGAAGCTCGTCTGTTTTATTTTTGAGCTCTTTAACACCGTCTGTAAGCTCTTCCGAACCAACAGCCGCAGAATCCGCTCCCTCTGTATATTCGGATATCCCATTCCTGAATTCAGACAGTTCATCAAGACTCTTCATCAGAGCTGAAAGCTGTTCCGAATGTGTGGCAGCCGTAAGCTTTTCAAGAGTGTCGTGATAGTTCTCCTCAGTCAGAACGATATCCTGTCCCGTTGCTGCAAGCGATGTATTCGCCTGTGCGAGATACCCCTCAAACAGTTTATCGGCAGCTTCACGCAGATCGGAACTGTGACCGCTTAACTCAGCAAGTCCGTCTGAAAGCTCATCTGAGCCGTCATTAAGCTCGTTTATGCCGTCCTCTATCTCATTGCGTTCGTCAAGTATTTCATCGATAGTTTCACGGAAGAATTTGTCCTCGACCTGTTCGGGTGATATCTTTATGTTTCTGATCTTTTCTTTAAGCTCATCATTTGTTGTTCTGCCAAGACGGTAAGCGTAGGTGTATTCCTCCGCATTAAGTCCACCGTCTGATCTCACTTCATCATACTGCTCAGCCGTAGTGAAAATCAGTCCGAATGAACTTCGTTCAACAGCGGTATCACTGAAATTAGCAACACACATATCATAATCCGGAACAGAACCGATACCTGTGACTGTAAAGTCTTTTCCGCCTGCTCTTATCGTATCACCTACATGAAGTTCATGTGCAGAGGCGTATCCCTTTTCGATGACTGCTTCACCGCTTTTGTCAGCAAGCCTGCCCTCATCAAGCTGTATGAGGTCGATATATTCCCTGTTTCTGAACATACGAAGAGTTGCACTATCATCTGTTTTAAGGTCAAGCGAGAACATCGGCTCTATCTGCGTACCGTCTGCTGTGAGTTCTGTCAGGTCCTTATCGGAAAGGGGCATAAATAACGTGAACTGACCGTCTTCCACCATATTCACAGACTTGCGTTTTTCAGTTCCCTGCATTATCATTTCCGCATAACCTACTATCGAAACCACAAGATAGATACCCATTACTATCAGAAGAAGCAAAGCAAGATATCTTCCGAAATTTGCCCTAAGGTCCCGCAGAAGACGTTTTCTGAGAATCTTATCCATTATAAGTCCTCCAGTTCTGCGGCAGGAACGCGCTTTTCGTTCTCATATTCTTTTTTTATAAGTCCGTCCTTTATAATTATGACCTTATGTACCATGTTTTTTATTGAATTGTTATGGGTAACTATCAGCATAGTTGTACCGTATTTTTCATTTATCTTTTCAAGCAGAACAAGGATATCACGGCTCGTTTTTGAATCGAGCGCTCCCGTAGGTTCATCGCAGAGCAGAAGCTTGGGATTTTTAACAAGTGCCCTTGCAATAGCACATCTCTGCTGCTGTCCTCCCGAAAGCTGTGCAGGGAATTTATTCTGATGCTCGGTAAGTCCGAGAGTTTCAAGAAGTTCATCGATATCAAGCGGATCATCGGCTATATATTCACATATCTGTATATTCTCCCTGACAGTCAGATTTGGTACAAGATTATAAAACTGAAAAATGAATCCGAGATTATCACGGCGATAATCCGAAAGCTGTGCAGGCTTCATGCCGAATATCTCAGTTCCGTCAACTTTTATAGAACCCGAATCCATAGTATCAAGTCCGCCGATACAGTTGAGAAGCGTGGATTTGCCCGAACCGCTCGTACCTTGGATAACGCACATCTGTCCCCTTTCAAGCCCTGTGGATACCCCCTTCAGAACCTGAATATAACTTGTATCCGCGCCATAACTTTTCTTTACGTCTTTCACCTGAAGATACATTATCTTCCCCTCCTGTGTAAGTGTATACTAACTATTAGTCAAAAGCAAAGGGAGCTTGTCTCCCTGCTTATTGCTATTCAATAACATATTTCAGCCATGTCTCAACGAGCATATCCATAACAGGTTTGATTTCCTTCGCCGCACGTTCCTTGTCATCAACGTGCGTCAGCAGATGAACAAATGCGTTTATCTGCACATGAGAAAACCAGTGCAGCATCAAGTCCCGAGATATTGTCTCCGTCGAACACGAATTGCTTTACACCATTGATAAAGAAGCAGTCAAACTGCATAGACTCTGCATCGCTGTAAGCTTCGACAGCTTCATCACCGTAGATCGTTGCCGTACACGAACTTTTCAGCATTTCAGCACAGCTTTCCGCCATGTCCTCACCTACAAAAGCTTCACACTTATCGATCCAGATCTGATCGTATTTCGGGTCGCATATAACTGTAAACAGTTCGTCATACGTTCCTTTTACATCTTCAAGCAGCTGGTCGGCAGGTGTCAGCTCCTCGGCAGCAGTCGTTGTCTCAGTTTTAACAGAGGTTGAATCTTTGCTTTCAGAACCGCAGGCGCATAATGATACCGCCATTGTGAGAGCAATGGATAAAGTCAGCAATTTTTTCATTCATCATTCTCCTTTAAAATTGTTATACAATACTAACATAAATGCAAAATAATGAGCAAGGAACCTTTTCTTTTCCCTGCTTTATTCGTACCATTGATATATTATCATATTGTTATTTTATTGTCAATATATCAGATCAAAATTTGTTTGCTTGTACAAACTATTTAGAAAATAACGCATTATTTTATCGTAGTTCATGTCAATTACTAAAAAACCGGATCAAATTGCAATGAGCCCTGCTATAAACAGAGCCCATTGCTTTTGCATATTATCAGCGGTATCAGTTTTCTGATCCCTGCTCACCTTTGCGGCGGCGAACAATGCCCGAAGCATCTACTACAAATATACCGATTCCAATAGACATAAATGCACCAAGAAGTATAAGCCAGTTGGTCATTGAATTATTTCCTGTCTGTGGAAGTTCAACTGCTTCATCAGCAGAATTTTTGCCCGTTCCTGTTTTTGGATCGATAGTGTATTTGTCAAGAACCTTTCCTGTTTTGTCAGTAATAGTTATCTCATAATCACCCTTGTCATCACTGCTCATAGTTGCGTTTGTATATTTCACATTATTCTTCTTCTGATAGTCGTTTCTTGCCCATTCACAAAGTTCTTCGTCAGATGCTATATTTGCTTTTTCTTCCGGTTCAATAACGCTTTCTTCACCAAATACAGGTGCTTTTGAGTTTTCTCTCCAGCTATTGAGATCCGAACCGTCATTAGTGTAGAAAAGCTGATGCGAAAGGCCTTCCTTGTTATTTTCGGTCATATCTTCGAGGTAAGCGCTCACTTCTCTGAGCACATTAGTCATGTCTGATCTGTTTGCGTTAAGGGTCGCAGCGAATTCCTTTGAAGCCATTTCTTCAGCTGTTTTTGAAGCAGACTTGATCTCTCCGCCTACAAGTGTTCCTGATGCTTTCTTATCAGCTATTTCCTTGCCGGCTGCTTTATAAACAGCACTGCTGTTGAAATAGCATCCGTAATCTGCTGCTATACCTGCGCTGCGGCCGTTAATACCGCCAACATCAACTGTTGTGATAAGAGATTCAACGTTTCCGTATGTGTAACAGTTGATATTTGTGCCGCCTGACATACCTGTAAGACCGCCTACCATAACCTTGTTGTTGCTCTCTGCATTTGCACGGATATTTCCGAGTGTATAGCAATTGACCTGCGCTGAGCGATTGGTCATACCTGCAATGCCTCCTGCGTAAACAGACGATGTTTCCGTTTCAGCATTTATCTCAATGTCGGTATAGCAGTCTGTGATAGTACCACGAAGCGTACTTCCGACAATTCCGCCGATCCTTGCAAAGGATTCTCTTGTTTTTGCGTTTATGCTGCCCTCAACTGAACAGTTATCAATAACAAAACCATTCTGTGCCCATGCAACAAGTCCGCCAACATTTGCCTCATAGCGTGACTCAACATTGAAAGAAACATTTCTGAGCTTAACATTTTTGATATTAACAAGTCTCTCGCCAGCCTCAGGTGTGAGGTTGTTGTCATGTTCACCTGCAACTAATCCAAACATTCCCGAAAGGTAAATATCAGTCGGAGTTTCCTTACTTCCGATAGTCAGTCCTGATATGATATGATTTCTTCCGTCAAAGTTTCCACGGAACGGATATACTGAAAAATTCTCCTTCTGTCCGTTTATCTCTGCCTGTACAGCATGACCGATAGGAAGCCACTCACCGCCTGTAAGGGCAATATCACTGTCAAGTGCGAACCATACATTCTTCCAGTCAACATCTTCGTTCATAGCCTCTGCAATATAGCGGAGCTGTGCTTCTGTACCGATGAGATAAGGCTCTTTTTCAGTACCATTTCCACCTGCAAATTTTGAAACATCAGCTGCGTCATAAGAAGTCCTGTCCTTATGAGTAGATTTTTCCTTAGCAGTCTGTAATGCAGCTTCATAAGCTTCTCCCTCAGTTGAACCGTCAGAAGAAACGATGCTTGTGACCTCTCCGTCCTTTACAGTTATTGTAACGATCACCTTCTTTTCGCTGTCACGTCCGTACCATGTACCGTCATTAAGAGTAAGTTCAGGCTTCTTTACTATCTCAGCTTCAGGCTGTACATATTCAGCTGCTGCGTATTCGTCAGTAAATGTTACCTCGGTATCGAATTTCCATGTTTTAAGCGAATCCTTCGTTAATCCGAATTTGCTTATCTCAACAGGGAATGCTTTGAAATTTTCGTTAAGCTTTTCATGAAGTTTGCTGTAATCCTTAGATGTATAAGCCTCGTTATTATAAACAACTCCGCCTGTATATACCATACCATCATCACTTACGCCTGACGAGACTCTTGTTCCGACATCAGCAACAGGATCAACGATAGTCTCACCGATCTTCATTGCTGCTTCGCCGTTATAATAGCAGTCATAGGTATGACCTACTCCTGTTATCCAGCCTGATACAGCACCTGTATATACCGAATAATCGTTAGTCTCGTGACCGCCGTTACCGTAGCAGTTTGCCAGATATCCTGCATTTACTGCAACGAGAGAGCTTGCAATACCCATGCCCTCATCATCACGATTGCCGCTTGCGTATACATTTCCGAGCGAATAGCAGTTTGCTACAAGACCTCTGTTAACAAGAGCTGCAATACCGCCTGCTTCTCCATACGCACCGCCTGTTTTTGAAGTGCAGTAAGCATTAACGTTTGTTTTGCAGTTTATAATAGCGCCCTTATAAACATACGCAGAAATACCGCCAACAAAATTGTTACCTTTATCTGCTGTTATTGTTATCGAACCTTCAACGGAACAACTATCCACAACAGCCCCCTTGTAACCGCTGTCATCGGAATCCATTGCAGCTGTGATTCCACCTGCATACGCACTTGCACTGTACGAAACATTGATAAGCACATCTTTCAGCTTCAGGTCCTTAACAGAAGCATTCGTTCCAAGAGCACTGAAAAAACCAATATAATTCTTGCCTTCAGAAAGCTGCTTAGCAGCATCTGCTCTTCCGACAGTCATTCCTGTAACAGTATGACCTTTTCCGTCAAAGCTGCCATTGAATGCAAAACTGCTGTCACCTATCGGTATCCATTCTTTATCGGATATATCGATATCATCATCAAGTTCTATATATGTTCCCGAGTAATCGATATGCGCCGAAAGTGAAACAGCAAATGCACGAAGCTGATCGGCTGTTTTCAGGATATACGGAGACTCCTTAGTACCGAGTCCTGATTCAAATATCGAAGCATCTATCACATCATTTATGAATACCTCATCTGAAAGCACAGCCGCTCCGTCGTCTGAAAGCTTCCAGAGTCTGAACTCTGTATCACTGTTTTCGTTTGCAAGTACTTTTGAGATATCGTAGAGATTATTATTGAGCGTTTCAACGAATTCCTTGCTGTTTAACTGCTCAGCCGTTATCTTTACAGGAGTAAAGCTGCCTTCTGAATTCATAGACCCTGCTCCGTGAGATACTGCTTCAACAACAGATGTTGAATTCGCTTCGTCGGTATAACGGAGTTCAGAATCTGATACATAATAATCATAATTTCCTGAAGAAGCAGGCATAAGTGCTCCGTCAATGATACCTGCACAGTTAACTGCATCCGACTGTGTTATCGTACCGACTGTTACATTTCCCGACGAAACACAGTTATACTGCTCCGATGTCATCATGCCGACGATACCGCCTGCATAAAGCGAGAATCCGCTTTTAGTAAGTACAGTTATATCACCCTTATTCATACAATTCAGTACAAATGTATCGTTGCCCGCCATAGAGACTATTCCTGCACCATATGCTATCTTTGAGCCTGATGCAGAATAAACAGTTGTATCAGAAATACAGTTTGATACAGTAGCATTTCCCGAAGCTCTGCCCACGATACCTCCTGTCATGACCATTGCAGCATCAGTTTCAGCTGATACCAAACCACTGACAAAACAGTTATCCACCTTAGCGCGGACTTCTGCTTTTGATACCGCGTTGCTTGTTATATCACCTGCGATTCCACCGACTCTTACGACCTTTTCCCCTGCAACTTTTATTCTGACATCTTCAAGCTTTACCCCCGATACATTAGCGTTACTCGAAAGTGTTGAGAAAAGTCCAACATTGCTTTCATCAGCAAATGGTGAATCATCGCTTGTAACAATGGTAAGCCCTTTGATAATATGCCCATGCCCGTTGAAATCTCCTGCAAATATCTTGTCAAGATTCTTGCTTGCCGTCCCCTCCGCTCCTATAGGGTTCCAGTTTCCTGTATCAGATAAATCGATATCGGCATCAAGAACGATATACTTGTTAAGATATGTTTCTCCCTCGTCAACACTTTTCGCAAATTCAGAAAGCTGAGAAGCAGTTTTTATAACAAACGGATCTGCTGCACTTCCTATTCCGCTTTCAAAGCAGTCAGGTGCCGTACTCTTAGCAAGGGCGTTATCTACAGCTTTTTTGATGCCTTCGCTGCTGTATGTCGCTCCGCTTACAGCATCGACCCCATCCGTACCGTTTGCTGAAATAATATCCGAAATGATTTGTTTAGCTTCATTCCAGTATTCCTGAGTTTCATTCTGATCTGTGATATCGATAGCTGAAATAAAACCATCTGAAACAGTTACCGATACCGTAATATCACTGTTAAATCCCCTTGCTGTGCCTGTATACGTTCCGTCCTTGTAAACAGACGACGCATTGGCAGCACCTGCGATCTGAATGGAATTTGACAGCAATGCTGCTGAAAGAACTGCACTCAGGATCTTGCTCTTTTGTACGCTGTTCTTTTTCATTTTCGACCTCTCCTTTTTGTAAATTTTTATTAACATATGTTAGAGCTAACTAACATATTTATTATATCACTTTGTTAACTTTGTGTCAATAGCTGCGCACAAAAAAGCTCGGATAATGATCCGAGCTGAATTTTGTCGAAAAAGTCATTTTTTAATATACATTTGCGGGCTGATGTAGGCATCAGCCCCTACAATTTGGCTATTCTACGTAATAATTATTTGTAGGGAACGCCTCCCAAAAGGAGGCGCCGTCCTCTGTCAGCCATTTATCTTATCTCGTCACTTATTTCCGACGAGTTATTGTTGTTATCATCATTTACGGCTATATCGTTAACATTTTGGTATTCCATTTCCTGATCCTTCTGCTCGATCCTCCAGTCATCAGCCTCTTCGTCGAATACTATTTTGAATATCATTTCACCGTGCATTTCATCGTACATATCATTTGCAACGTTATTAAACTTTCTTTTAAGAGTGAAAGATGTTTCGGTTACGTCAGTTATATCTATCTGATCGTCTGACCAATGATTATCCAATATATAGTCATGATTTATAGCGTTCTGATATAATTCGCCCTCATACATAATATACGTATATGCACGATCTAATTTTCCGTCAACAGGAAGAGTATCTTCTGTAATTGATGGTCCGAACAATTCATAGTTATTAGTATATTCAGCATTTTCAGAATAGAACGGATCATAATTTTTGCCGTAATATTTGTTGTAGAGCTTATACAAACCGTCCATAGTTTTCTCTGTAAGTCTTTCATCAATAGTTTTGTAATATATTAGCTCAACATCAGGTGTATATCCAGCATACTGCATAGTGTAATTGAACTTTAAACTTTCAGACTCAAAATCAGCCTTTGCGCGTGAACGAATATCAAAAAAGTATTCATAATCCCAATAATTATCAGTAAGCTTATGCGCTGCTTCTTCCGGAGTTAAACGCTTTACCTCAGTTACTGCTGTAGTTGTTTCAACAGCCTGAACAGTAGTAGTGGTAATGTCTGTTGTTACAGAAGATGTGGAAGTAACTTCCGGCTCTGTTGATGAGCCTGAACCAGGAGCTGTTTTATTCATGTTGTGGAAAAGATAGCTTCCTCCTGCTACACCGCCTGCAATTATAACAAATGCTGCCGCCATACCTGCAAACTTTATCCATCTTGGACGATTGTATTTTTCTACACCATGTACGCTGTTATTGTTTTCCTCATTATAATTATTTGTTATATTCATTTTATTCTTAGCCATATTAAACATCCTTTCTTTAGCTGAATCTGACAAGGACGGATACTCTTTCGCAATTCTGTTTGCAGTCTCAAGATCAATGTCGAAATCATTGAAGAGCTCATCTTTCATTTTCATATATATCCCTCCTTAATATTCTATGCCGACTTCACAAAGCATCTTTTTAAGCTTTTGTCTTGCCCGAACACTTCGTTTCTGTACTGCGGCGGCTGTCATTGAAATTGCTTTTCCTATTTCAGCTACTGTCATATTGTAGTAGTACTGTTTTATTATTATCGTTGTGTCAGGTTCGCCTAATTCTTTTATTTTATTAAATAAGATGGAATTACGCTCTGACATCTCAGAAGATTCAATTATATTTTCTGTTGACGATATTTCCCGAATTCCTTCATCGTCAGCAGATATCGTTCTATATGCTTTTACATTAAGCTTTCTGAACATATCTATTGCCTTGCGCCTTGCAATCACTCCGATAAATCCTTTCAGGTCACCTTCACGATCACCAAGATATTCCATCTTTTTGAATACCTCAGTAAAAACGTCACTCACACATTCCTCTATATCTTCCGTAGTACCACAGCTTTTAAGTTTAGTTGCTGCTATAATATATACATAATTGCAGTATTCATCAAAAATTGCTCTCATGCACCCTTCCGGAGATCTTTTCATGTGTTCCTTGAACTCCTGATCTGTCATATGCATTCCTCCTTATATTCAGTTCAGCGATCGCTTTCGATATATCAACTCGTACTTGCTATACCAAGTAGGACATTTTTCTAAAATTAATTTTATCATATTTTTTTAATGCGTTCAATTCTTTGATACAACAATATAACTACCATATATATTGTGGTTTTTGATAATGTAACACCAGTGTGAAAAATCCCGTAAAATTTTTCTTTGTTAGTACATAGCTAAATAGAAAGGCAATTGAACAAGACTGAAAAAGCTCCCCGAGTGATGGAAAATCAATAAATGAGTATAGTTTCACTTGAGGAGCTTTACTATATTAAATTGTATTTTGAAAATTATTACGGCTTGACAAGTTTAATTATGTTTAGCACAATATGGTCGCAACAAATATTTACACACCTTCTTCACTTGGAGTACGACTAAAAACATTCGGCGGAGATGATCTCCCATGTGTGGAATTGTCAAGAAATGTGCAGTCAGAGAATACCCAAAATCTTGGATAGGCAGGAGTCAGGCGGCGTGATAAGCCAATCCAGTTGAAGTTCTTAGTGCCACAGGTGGGAGACCGCCTGCATTGA
>Ga0256405_10001867_pt1 | contig 53492 bp, 44 predicted proteins | sample RumenRJG_02DNA_FD_189096 | JGI IMG/M metagenome (GOLD analysis project Ga0256405, IMG submission 189096) | Bovine rumen microbial communities from Lethbridge, Alberta, Canada - RJG_02 | ecosystem: Host-associated > Mammals > Digestive system > Stomach > Rumen | place: Canada: Alberta... | reverse complement strand
GCGCCTGCGCACCGTTGTGTCGAATCTGTTTGATGTTTAGAAAGTATCGGTATCGCCTGTTCCAGGTGCTTCCGATCCATCACCTTCTGTGATACTTCCAGTGAGCAGAGGCTGAATGTTCTTCAATTCTACAACCTCCATCTCTGGAACCTGATAATCAATCTTTTTCATCTTTTTTATTAATCTGTTTAATTGTTAAACTAAAATGTGTATAGGAAAGAGTCCGCCCATGCCCAAGGGAGTGAGCGAACTCTTTGTTATTCAGTGCGCGGTTTACTTAATCACGAACTTCTTACCGTCCTTGATGTAAACACCCTTCTCTGTAGGAGCACTCTGCAGTTTCATACCGTTCAGGTTGTACCAGCCCTCAGCAGCGGCATTGCCGTTCTTGATAGCATTGTCAACCTTCACGCTACCGATAGTAGTTGTAGAGCCATCCATTTCCTCCATGGTGAAGGTAACCTCACGACCCTCAGCAGCTGGAGTCAGGTTAACGAATGCTGCGAACTCTGTAGCATACCACTCATAGGCTGAGGTAGCGCCAATCTGAGCCCACTTAGCACGGTTACCTGTCAGGAAGCGCATGTAAGACTCATCCTTTGTGATAGTCTGACCAGCATAGTTAGCCTCGAAGGTGTAGCCGTTACCAGCGTCAACACTTGGAGCCTCAACATACTTGATAGTCTTGTCTTGGAAGCTAAGAACCTTGCCATCCACAATAGCGTCAGTAGTCTTCACGAGGAACGGAGTGTTTGCAGGAATTACGTCCATCCAGAGTTGGAACTGTACGTTGTTCTCAGTGGTCTTCTCAGGATTAACGACATTCACAATAGCATAGCCGAGTTGAGTAGAGAGCTCATTAAGAGTTACATCGAATGGCAGAACCATTGCGTTCCACTGCTTAGCATCCCATGTGCCTTCCCAGGCTGTCTCTGTGGCGTTTTCAATGTTTCCATCACGCTTGAGGGTGATTGCAACATCTGCCTTATGATGGTTTTTACCTTCCAATGCTGTTACAATAGCACCATCAGTACGTTCGGTCAAGTTTAAAGTAGCCTCAGCAGATACATACAGGTCACCGTTAGTAACCTCTGTTATCTCGTAGTTTGCGAATTCGAAAGCACCATTCAATGTGATTTCACCTTCGTAAGGATCATCCTGAGCAGCGTGTGTGCCAGTTGTTGCCAAAGTAAGGGCATTACCTGTAGTCATCTCTTCATACAGATCCTTTATCTTGTCACCGTTTACTGGAGCATCGAGTTCTACAGTATTCTCGCCAACAACGAGATCATCTTCATCCTCAGTAGTGTAGATAGCCTGCTCTTTCAAAGTAACATTGATAGGAGCCTTAGTAATCTCATAGTTAGGACGACCTGTCAGGTTGATGTCATAGTTAGCAGCAAGTGCCAGCCATGCCTCAGAAGTCTGAACTTCCTCGTCGTAAGCAACAGCATATACACCAGCGTTAGGATACTCTATAAGTTCAGTAACATCCAGAAGTTTTCCATTTTTAGGATCGTTTGCATCTAACGGATTATTATAAGGCTTAACAGTTACCTTATTATTGTTCAGCAGAGCGGCAAGAGCCTCATTGTCAGCAGCCGCACCACCAGTTACAGTAACCTTCACATAACCCTCACCAGTAACGGCACCATATACCTCATTAGTAGGAATTACATAGAGGACGCCCTGGTCGGCAATGATGATCAGCTCAGCAGTCTCTGACTCAGGAGCATAGTTACGAGTGATGTCAGTAGTACCATTCTTAACTTTAAGAGTATTAGGAGTTACAAAATCGATTATCCACTTACCAGCAGCGTTCTGGGTTGCCTTGAACTTAGGATATTTGTCAATAGCATCAGTTCCAAGAACCTTTTTGGTAGCATCAACAGTCATGTAAGTAAGAGCTTCAGCCGCATCGGCGGGCTGAATACCTGCCTTGATAGCAGCTGTCTCATCTTCGTGTTTGGTGAGCTCCTTGAAAATGAACTTGAGAGGAGCAGGAGCAATGGTTACAGCGGTTGTGCTGAACTGTACAGTATAGTCACCAGCCTGCTGCTTACTTGTTGCTGAGAATTTAGGAGAAAAAGAGTTTGCCTTTATAGGATAGTTTCCATTGAAAGCAACGTTAGTAATCGATGTACCAGCGACATCTGTCAGAGTAGTAGCTGTAGCATTAGCTTTATCTCTCAGGGTAATATTATAACCCTCGATTACGTCATTTTCACACAAACCAGTTACAGTATAGAACTCCTTCTCAGACAAATCGTATGCTCCAGCCTTATATGGCAGGGACTCACTCTTCATAGTAACAATCAGCAACTCTGGCTGTACCTTGTAAGTCAGCACCTGAGAAGGCTCAAAAGTTCCAGTATAGTTACCATCACCTTCAATCTTCACATAGTAGTTACCTTTGTGCATCAGACCTGTCTCACCAGCACCAGTCGTAGTAATTGGTGTGGTGCAAGCAGCATCAGAATAATAGGTCACATTAAAGTCGGTACCCTTCACCAATTTCTTAGTTGGATTGGCAGCATCGTACACCTCAAATGTTGGCTCAGCATTCGTAGAGGTGTAGAAGATATTAGCGATTGTCACATTGAGTGCGTTAGCATTACCAGAAATGTCCTTAGCAGCAATTTCAAGATCACCATGAACAGCAGTGAAATCATAGTTGGCTGATGTCAGACCTGTGATGACAGGAACAATCATGTCAGTATGTGGTCCGACAGCAGTAGTAAATGGAACGTATCCGTCTGTTGCGATTGTAACAGTACCAAAACTTGCAATCAAGTTGTTGATCTTGGTCTCAGCCTGTGGGTCAGATGTGATAGCAGTGGGCCAACCAGCGAAAGTGACAGTCACATTCTCACCAGAGAAAGCGTCACCGAAAGCGAGAGCGTTTGTACCAGTAAGATCACTGGCTGTAACTGTCAGCGGGCACTTCTTAATCTCAAAGACACCAGAGTGCTCACCCATGTGGTTTCCAAAGTTAACCTCGAACTCACACACGTACTTACCAGCATCCTTAAGGTTGTCAATGGGATCACCCGTCTTGGCACCATCACTTGTTGCCTTGTACCAACGAGTCCACGCAATGTAGGCTGTAATGTCATCGGTACCGATCTTACTTGGCTTTGGCAGAGCCTTTTCTGTTGCGTCGTAGGTCTTGAATTCGTCTGTGATAGCTGCGCCGCCAGCCTGCACAAACGTAACATCCTCCGTAACTGCCCATCCAGCCAATGGCAAGAGGGACAGCAACATCAAAATAAGAAAATGTTTTCTCATACTCTTAATAAATTAAAATTGTTAAACTATAAATTGTTAAAAACATATCCGAACTTGTCTAATATCCCACGCATGGGTAGACTTTTCGGGGGCAAAGATAGGGATTATTTATGAAACTTGCAAGGATTCTTTAAAAAATTTTATCATTTTGCTGATTTTTTTACCCTCTATACCCGATTTCGTCGATAATATATTCTTCTCATTACCCCATCCCTACCTTATTATATAATAGAAAAAACAGACCGCCGCTGACTCCATGGGGAGCAACGGCGGTCTGAGTGTATTGATTTCTGATTATTTCTTCTCGTCAAGAACTGCCTCCTCAGCGAAATCGAGGACGTTCTTCTTGTTTGCCTGCATGCGCTCATACTCCTCCTTCGAGCCGACAATGATCTTCTCGAACTCACGGAGACCAGTACCAGCGGGAATCAGGTGACCGGCAATCACGTTCTCCTTCATACCCTCAAGGGTATCGACCTTACCACGGATGGCTGCCTCGTTGAGCACCTTCGTCGTCTCCTGGAAGGATGCGGCAGACATGAATGACTTGGTCTGAAGGGCTGCACGGGTGATACCCTGCAGGATCTGCGTAGAAGTAGCAGGCACGGCATCACGCACCTGAACAATCTTCAGGTCGCGGCGCTTCAGCATGGAGTTCTCGTCACGCAACTTACGTGCCGTGACAATCTGACCCTTCTGCAGGTTCTCGGAGTCACCGGCGTCGATGACCACCTTCTTACCCCAGATACGGTCGTTCTCCTCAGCGAAGTCGAGCTTGTCGACAATCTCCTGCTCCAGGAAGGAGGTGTCACCCGGCTCGTTGATCTGTACCTTACGCATCATCTGACGGACGATAATCTCGAAGTGCTTATCATTGATCTTCACACCCTGCAAGCGGTAAACGTCCTGTACCTCGTTGACGATATACTCCTGTACTGCCGTGGGACCCTTGATGGCAAGGATGTCGGCAGGAGTGATGACACCGTCGGAGAGCGGTGTACCGGCACGTACGGCATCGTGCTCCTGTACCAGGATCTGCTTCGACAGGGATACGAGGTACTTACGCTGCTCACCCGTCTTGGAGGTGACGATGATCTCACGGTTACCACGCTTTACCTTACCCATGGTCACCTCACCGTCGATCTCAGAGACAACAGCGGGGTTGGATGGGTTACGAGCCTCGAAGAGCTCGGTAACACGTGGCAGACCACCGGTGATATCACCACCCTTAGCGGCAGCACGTGGAATCTTCACGAGGGTCTCACCGGTCTTCACGGTCTGACCATCCTCTACGACAACGTGTCCGCCTACCGGGAAGTTATAGGTACCAATGACCTCACCATCGGCTCCGATGACATCACAGGTAGGTACCTTTGACTTATCCTTCGACTCGGTGACAATCTTCTCAGTCAAGCCAGTCGTATCATCGGTCTCAGCACGGAAGGTGATACCCTCAATGACATCGTGGAACTTCAAGGTACCGGCATATTCTGTAACGATAACGGCATTGAAAGGATCCCACTGGGCAACCTTATCACCCTTCTTCACGGAATCACCTGACTTGAAGTACAGTGATGAACCATAAGGCACATTCACCGTTGAAAGCACGATATTCGTATTAGGATCCACAAAACGGGCCTCACCCAGACGGCTGACAACCATCTCGCACTCACGACCATCCTCATCGAAAGGAACGGTACGCACCTCCTCAAGCTCCAGTACCGAGTCGTTCTTTGCAACGATACTTGCATTGGCTGCTGCATTGGCAGCGACACCACCGGCGTGGAACGTACGGAGCGTCAGCTGAGTACCCGGCTCACCGATAGCCTGTGCGGCGATGACACCGACAGCCTCACCCTTCTGTACCATACGGCGGGTGGCAAGGTTACGACCGTAACACTTCATACATACACCATGCTTCGACTCACAGGTGAGCACGGAACGGATCTCGACGCTCTCAATAGGAGAGTCCTCGATAGCCTGTGCGATAGGCTCGGTAATCTCCTCACCAGCGGCAACGATGAGCTCACCGGTAGAGGGGTGGATAATATCATGTACAGAGACACGGCCGAGGATGCGCTCATAAAGCGTAGAAATGGTCTCATCGCCATTCTTCAGGGCAGTGCATACCAATCCACGGAGCGTTCCGCAGTCCTCCTCATTGATAATCACATCATGTGACACGTCTACCAGACGACGGGTCAGGTAACCAGCGTCTGCCGTCTTCATAGCGGTATCGGCAAGACCCTTACGGGCACCGTGGGTAGAGATGAAGTACTCCAGCACGGACATACCCTCCTTGAAGTTAGACAGGATTGGGTTCTCAATAATCTGCGCACCCTCGGCACCTGCTTTCTGAGGCTTCGCCATCAGACCACGCATACCGGAGAGCTGACGGATCTGGTCCTTACTACCACGGGCACCGGAGTCAAGCATCATGAATACGGCATTGAAGCCCTGGTCTGCCTCAGTCATCTCCTTCATCAGGACATTACCCAGGTCATTATTAATATGTGTCCAGGTATCGATGACCTGGTTGTAACGCTCATTATCGGTGATGAAGCCCATGTTGTAGTTCTCGGTAATCTGACGTACTTCCTCATTACCCTTCTCCACCAGTGCCTTCTTAGACTCTGGGATGATGATATCGTCGAGGTTGAACGACAGACCTGCCTCGTATGCCATACGGTAACCGAGGTTCTTGATACCGTCAAGGAACTCGCAAGCCTCAGCGAAACCGACGTTCTTGATCACATCAGCAATGATGTCACGCAGAGACTTCTTTGAGATGATACGGTTAACATAGCCTACCTCCTTCGGGATGATGCCATTCACGATGACACGACCTACAGAGGTCTCCACCATGTGCTTCACGGGTTTGCCGTCAACGATATCGTCCACCAGCACCTTCACTTGGGCATGCAGGTCGCACTTACCCTCGTTATGGGCAATGATAGCCTCCTCAGGACCGTAGAACGTGAGTCCCTCACCCTTGGCTCCCGGACGGATCTTAGAGATATAATAGAGTCCGAGCACCATATCCTGTGAAGGAACGGTGATAGGAGCGCCATTGGCAGGATTCAGGATGTTATGGCTCTGGAGCATCAGGATCTGAGCCTCCAGGATAGCCTCGTTGCTCAAAGGAAGGTGTACAGCCATCTGGTCACCGTCGAAGTCAGCGTTGAACGCCGTACATGCCAGTGGGTGCAGCTGGATAGCCTTACCCTCGATCAGTTTGGGCTGGAATGCCTGGATACCCAGACGGTGCAGTGTCGGCGCACGGTTCAGCAATACAGGATGTCCCTTCATCACATTCTCAAGGATATCCCAGATAACCGGCTCACGGCGGTCTACAATCTTCTTAGCCGACTTCACCGTCTTCACGATACCACGCTCGATGAGCTTGCGGATGATAAACGGCTTATAGAGCTCGGCAGCCATCAACTTAGGAAGACCGCACTCACCCATCTTCAACTCTGGACCTACTACGATAACGGAACGCGCTGAGTAGTCGACACGCTTACCCAGCAAGTTCTGACGGAAACGTCCCTGCTTACCTTTCAGTGAGTCAGAGAGAGACTTCAACGGACGGTTGCTCTCACTTTTGACAGCACTGGACTTACGGCTGTTATCGAAGAGAGAGTCGACAGCCTCCTGCAACATACGCTTCTCATTGCGGAGGATCACCTCAGGAGCCTTGATCTCCATCAGTCTCTTCAGACGATTGTTACGGATGATGACACGACGGTAAAGGTCGTTCAGGTCAGAGGTGGCGAAACGTCCACCATCCAGTGGTACCAACGGACGCAACTCTGGAGGAGTCACAGGGATAATCTTCATAATCATCCACTCTGGACGGTTGATGCCCTTCTCCACGCTGGAGCGGAAAGCCTCCACCACCTGCAGACGCTTCAATGCCTCGTTCTTACGCTGCATGGAAGAGTCGCTGTTGGCACGGTCGCGCAACTCATAAGACAAAGAGTCCAGGTCAAGATGGATCAAGAGGTCGTAAATAGCCTCTGCACCCATTTTGGCAATGAACTTATTAGGATCGCTGTCATCGAGGTAGTCGTTCTCAGGAGATATCTTATTGTCGACAATCTCATTATACTCCTCCTCAGACAGCAGGTCATACATTTTAGAGCCTAAAGCATCATTACCCTCAGCGTCTTTCTTTCCCTCCATGGCACCTGGCTGGATGACCACGTAACGCTCGTAGTAAATAATGGCATCGAGCTTCTTGGTAGGCAGTCCGAGCAGATAACCAATCTTATTGGGCAAGCTGCGGAAATACCAGATATGAGCCACTGGCACCACCAGCTCGATGTGACCGGTACGCTCGCGGCGTACCTTCTTCTCTGTCACCTCAACACCACAGCGGTCGCAGACGATACCCTTGTAACGGATACGCTTGTACTTTCCACAGGCACACTCATAGTCTTTGGTAGGACCGAAGATACGCTCACAGAACAAGCCGTCACGCTCAGGCTTGTAAGTACGGTAGTTGATGGTCTCAGGCTTGGTCACCTCACCGCAAGAGTTCTCGAGGATCTCCTCGGGAGAGGCAAGACCGATGGTAATCTTGGTAAAATTACTCTTTATCTTTGTATCTTTCTTGAAAGCCATATTATCAATTTTTCAATTTTTCAACTTTTCAATTATCTTTTAGTCCATCTTGATACTGAGACCAAGACCCTTCAACTCATGCAACAGTACGTTGAGTGACTCAGGAATGCCGGGTGTAGGCATTGGCTCACCCTTCACAATAGCCTCATAAGCCTTCGAACGACCTACCACATCATCAGACTTAATAGTCAGAATCTCCTGGAGTACATGGCTGGCACCGAATGCCTCGAGTGCCCATACCTCCATCTCTCCGAAACGCTGTCCACCGAACTGTGCCTTACCACCGAGTGGCTGCTGGGTAATCAAGCTGTACGGACCGATTGAACGGGCGTGCATCTTATCCTCAACCATGTGACCGAGCTTCAGGAAGTAGGTGATACCTACCGTTGCGGGCTGGTCGAACTGCTCACCGGTCTCACCATCATACAGGTGGGTAGAGCAGAGACGTGGCAGTCCTGCCTTGTCAGTCCACTCAGCGAGGTCATCGAGTTTCGCACCGTCAAAGATAGGAGTGGCAAATTTCACACCAAGGCGCTTACCTGCGGCACCGAGGATAGCCTCGAAGATCTGACCGAGGTTCATACGAGAGGGCACACCCAACGGGTTGAGTACCAAGTCCACGGGACGACCGTCCTCGAGGAATGGCATATCCTCCTGACGTACAACCTTAGAGACGATACCCTTGTTACCGTGGCGACCAGCGAGCTTATCACCCACACCGATCTTACGTTTCTTGGCAACATATACCTTCGCCATCTGCAGGATACCGGAAGGCAGCTCGTCACCGATGGTGATGGCGAACTTCTTACGCTTCATCTCGGCATCGAGCAGCTTGAATTTCTTCATATAATTGATAATCAACTGGGCAATGAGCTGGTTCTTATGCTCGTCGCTGGTCCAGTTACTGATCTGGATGTCACCATACTCGAGGTTCTTCAGTGCGGCAATGGTAAACTTGCTGCCCTTGGAGATGATCTCAGCACCTGTATAGTCCTTCACACCCTGTGAGGTCTTGCCCTTTGTCAAGGTGGCAAGTTTCTCGACCAGGATATCCTTCAGATCCTCAATCTTTGCCTCGTGCTCCTCGTCAATCTTGGCAAGCAGAATCTTATCCTGCTGCTTGGTGGCACGCGTCTTGGTGGCACGTGTAAAGAGCTTCTTATCGATGATGACACCGGAGAGTGAGGGATTAGCCTTCAACGAAGAGTCCTTCACATCACCAGCCTTGTCACCGAAGATGGCACGGAGCAGTTTCTCCTCTGGCGAGGGATCGCTCTCTCCCTTCGGGGAGATCTTACCGATCAGAATGTCACCTGGCTCCACACGGGCACCAACACGGATGATACCATTCTCATCAAGGTCCTTGGTAGCCTCCTCGCTGACATTAGGAATATCAGCCGTGAACTCCTCTGCGCCACGCTTAGTCTCACGGACATCCAGTGAGTACTCATCCACATGGACGGAGGTCAGGACATCCTCACGGACGATACGCTCATTGAGCACGATGGCATCCTCATAGTTGTAACCCTTCCACGGCATGTAGGCAACGAGCAGGTTACGACCCAAGGCGAGCTCACCATCCTCTGTGGCATAGCCCTCTGTCAGGATGTCACCCTTCTTCACACGCTGTCCCTTATCACAGATAGGACGGAGGTCAATGGTCATATTCTGGTTGGTACGACGGAACTTAGGAATACGATACTCCTTGAGGGCAGGCTCGAAGCTGACAAACTCCTCATCCTCCGTACGGTCGTACAGGATACGGATGGTCGTTGCGTCAACATAGTCGATCACACCATCACCCTCAGCAGTTATCATCGTACGAGAGTCCTCACAAACCTGCTTCTCAATACCTGTTCCCACAATAGGAGCCTCATTATGAAGCAGAGGTACTGCCTGACGCATCATGTTAGATCCCATCAGCGCACGGTGAGCGTCATCATGCTCCAGGAACGGAATGAGGGAGGCAGCGATAGAGGCGATCTGCTGAGGAGAGACATCGATCAGATCGACATCTGAGGGAGGAACGACAGGGAAATCGGCATCCTGACGACACTTAACGACAGGACGGATAAACGTGCCGTCGTCACGCAGCGGCGCATTACCCTGACCGATGACGTGGTCTTCCTCCTCCTCGGCAGTCAGGTAAACAATATCATCGTTGTTGAGGTTGGCAATACCATTCTCCACCTTACGGTAAGGAGTCTCGATGAAGCCAAGCTCATTAATCTTAGCATATACACAAAGGGACGAGATAAGACCGATATTAGGACCTTCAGGACTCTCAATCGGGCAAAGGCGTCCATAGTGCGTGTAGTGTACGTCACGCACCTCGAAACCGGCACGCTCACGAGACAGACCGCCAGGACCCAAGGCTGAGAGACGACGTTTGTGAGTCACCTCGGCAAGCGGATTGGTCTGGTCCATGAACTGTGACAACGGGTTGGTACCGAAGAACGAGTTAATCACACTGGAAATCGTTTTGGCATTGATCAGGTCCGTAGGAGTGAACACCTCGTTGTCACGTACATTCATACGCTCACGGATGGTACGGCTCATACGGGCGAGACCGATGGAGAACTGGTTGCTCAGCTGCTCACCGACCGTACGGACACGGCGGTTGGACAGGTGGTCGATATCGTCGACGGTAGCCTTGGAGTTCACCAACTGAATCAGATACTTGATAATCTCAATGATATCCTCTTTTGTCAGTACACGGACATCCATCTCCGTATTCAGTCCCAGTTTCTTATTAATACGGTAACGACCTACCTCACCCAAGTCATAACGCTTGTCCGAGAAGAACAGGTTCTGAATGACCTCACGGGCACTGGCGTCATCAGCGGGGTCAGCGTTACGCAACTGACGGTAAATATATAATACAGCTTCTTTCTCAGAGTTACTGGGATCCTTCTGTAAGGTATTGAAGATGATAGAGTAATCCTGAGCCACTGCCTCATCCTTATGAATAAGAATGGCTTGGGCACCGCTTTCCAGGATATCATCCATGTTCTCCTCGGTAATCTCTGTCTCACGCTCCATGATCACCTCATTACGCTCGATAGATACTACCTCACCAGTATCCTCATCCACGAAGTCCTCATTCCAGCTCTTCAGGACACGTGCTGCCAACTTACGACCCAAGACCTTCTTCAATGCAGTCTTGTTGACCTTCACCTCCTCGGCAAGCTCGAAGATCTCTAAGATATCCTTATCGTTCTCGTAACCGATAGCACGGAGCAAGGTGGTCACTGGCAACTTCTTCTTACGGTCGATGTAAGCATACATGACATTGTTGATGTCCGTGGCGAACTCAATCCAAGAACCTTTGAAAGGAATGATACGCGCGCTGTATAACAAGGTACCGTTAGCATGCACGTTCTGACCAAAGAACACGCCTGGTGAACGGTGCAACTGTGATACAACAACACGCTCTGCACCATTGATAACAAAGGTACCATTCGCAGTCATATATGGAATGGGACCCAGGAACACGTCCTGAATCACAGTACCGAAATCCTCATGGTCGGGATCTGTACAATAAAGTTTCAACTTTGCCTTCAAGGGTACACTATAGGTCAGGCCACGCTCCAGACACTCGTCAATGGTATAACGGGGCGGGTCGATATAGTAATCCAAGAACTCAAGAACGAAATTATTACGTGTATCGGTGATAGGGAAGTTCTCTGCGAACACCTTATACAAGCCGTCATTCTTGCGTTCCTCAGGGGGAGTATCCAACTGCAGGAAGTCTTTGAATGACTTTAATTGCACATCGAGGAAATCCGGAAACGGCATCGGATTCTTGACGCTGCCAAAGTTTACTCTGTTATCAATTACTTTTGAAGCCATATATTTTGGTTTATATTTACTATAGTCACTATAGCCCCTATAGAAACTATAGTTATTGAATAAAAACAAGAAAATGGTCGGGAACCCTCTACTGGAGAGCTCCCAACCATATTATTGTTGTTGTGCCTTAATTATTTCAGCTCAACTACGGCACCAGCCTCTTCGATAGCCTTCTTCAGGTTCTCAGCCTCTGCCTTTGCCATACCCTCCTTGATAGTAGCGGGAGCACCATCAACGAGATCCTTAGCTTCCTTCAGACCAAGACCGCAAGCCTCCTTAACAGCCTTTACTACCTGGAGCTTGTTAGCGCCAACCTCTTTCAGAACTACGTCGAAAGAAGACTTCTCCTCAGCAGCCTCAGCGGCACCTGCAGCAGCAGGACCAGCAGCAACTGCAACAGCTGCAGCGGCGGGCTCAATTCCATACTCGTCCTTCAGGACTGTAGCTAACTCTTGTACTTCTTTAACTGTCAAGTTTACCAACTCTTCAGCAATAGCTTTAATATCTGCCATTTTATTTGAAATTTTAATGTTTTTAATGTTAATTGTTATACTTCTCGCTTATTTGTTACGCTCAGCGACAGCGTCAAGCAGTCCATGGATCTTACCACCAGCATTCAGACCAGATACGACAGTCTTGATAGGAGACTGCAGCAAAGTCATAACGTCGGCGATAAGTTCGTTCTTGCTCTTGATAGCAACCAGTTCCTCAAGCTTGTCAGCACCCACGAAGAAACCCTCCTCTGCATAAGCAGCCTTCAGGGCAGGGATACCTTCCTTCTTGTATTCCTTGAGCAACTTAGCGGGAACATTAGCCTGATGAGCGAACATCATGGCAGTATTTCCCTTCAAGCAGCCATAAAGTGGTTCGAAGTCAATCTCAGAAGCCTCGAAAGCCTTGTGGAGAAGCTTGTTCTTCACAACGACCATCTTAATCTCATTCTTGAAGCACTTGCGACGAAGATTACTTGTCTGCTCAGCGTTCAGTCCGGTAACGTCTACCAGATAGAAATGAGGATACTCCTTCAGTTTCTCTCCGAGTTCTACAATAATAGTATCTTTTACTTCCTTTTTCATTTTACTAAACTTTTACCGAGTTATTCAACTGATTTAGGATCTACCTTAATACCTGCACTCATTGTGCTTGAGATAAAGATACTCTTAATGTATGTACCCTTGGCAGCAGCAGGCTTCAGCTTAATGATAGTCTGAATAAACTCCTTTGCATTCTCATAAATCTGATCTGCAGTGAAAGTCACCTTACCGATTGACGTGTGCACAATACCTGCCTTGTCAACCTTAAAGTCAATCTTACCCTGCTTTACCTCTTTAACTGCCTTAGCAACGTCCATAGTAACAGTACCGCTCTTGGGGTTTGGCATCAGTCCACGAGGACCGAGTACACGGCCCAAAGGACCGAGCTTACCCATGCAAGAGGGCATTGTAATGATAACATCAACATCAGTCCAACCGCCCTTGATCTTGTTGATATACTCGTCAAGACCAACATAGTCGGCACCTGCTTCCTTAGCAGCAGCTTCCTGGTCGGGAGTACAGAGAGCGAGCACGCGAGTCACTTTACCAGTACCGTTCGGCAGCGAAACGACGCCACGAACCATCTGGTTAGCTTTACGCGGGTCAACGCCCAAGCGTACATCGATATCAAGGGATGCCTCGAACTTTGTAGTGGTGATTTCCTTCACCAGCTCTGCGGCTTCCTTCAAAGAGTATGCTTTCCCTGCTTCAACCTTATCAGCTACCAACTTTTGATTTTTTGTCAGTTTACTCATTTTTCTAATTGAAGTTATTTGTTATTTACCAGGGAAGTCCCCTTTTACAGTGATACCCATACTTCTTGCTGTACCGGCAACCAACTTCATAGCCGACTCCACAGTGAAGCAGTTCAAGTCGCTCATCTTATCCTCAGCGATTGCACGCACCTGATCCCAGGTAACAGAAGCAACCTTCTTACGGTTTGGCTGAGCAGAGCCGCCCTTAATCTTTGCAGCCTCCATCAGCTGGATAGCAGCGGGAGGAGTCTTGATAACAAAGCTAAAAGACTTGTCTGCATAATAAGTGATAACGACTGGCAATACTTTACCTGCCTTGTCCTGGGTTCTGGCGTTGAACTCTTTGCAGAATCCCATAATATTGATACCCTTAGAACCAAGAGCAGGTCCTACTGGGGGAGAAGGATTCGCAGCGCCACCTTTAATCTGTAATTTGATTAATCCAGCAACTTCTTTAGCCATTTCTGTAAATAATTAATTTGATTCTTTATATAAGCCTTGGGAGTGGAAGCCTCCTGCGACCGTATATATAGAACAGGCATACCGTAACTTACACCTTATTCTTTCTCTACCTGTGTGAACGCCAACTCTAAAGGAGTCTTGCGCCCGAAGATTTTTACCATTACCTTCAACTTGCGTTTCTCGGAGTTCACCTCCTCTATCACGCCACTGAAACCGCTGAACGGACCGTCTATCACCTTCACAGTCTCGTCAACACTATATGGGATATTAATCTCTGTATTCTCTATAGCAGTATCTTCTGCTGTTCCTAAGATACGATTGATTTCAGACTGGCGCACTACCTGAGGGTTATCCATTCCACCTAAGAAACCAAGTACATTAGGGATAAAGCGGAGCATATGAGCCACCTCACCTTGGAGGTTAGCCTGTACAAGGACATAACCTGGCAGGAAAAGTTTCTCTTTTATCACGCGCTTACCGTTACGGAGCATCGCATACTTCTCAGTGGGGAGCAAAACCTCGCCCACGTTGACATCAAGTACATCATTATGCTTCTTCGCAGCATCGATGAACTCTTTTACTTTGCCTTCTTTTCCACTAACGGCACGCAGCACGTACCACTTCATTCCTGTTGTCTCAGACATCTTCTTTTATCAAACGATTAGTTGGGATAAATTGAACTCATGACTGCCTTGAACACAACATCCATCAGCCACACTACTACTGCAATGATAAGAGAAGCCGAAAGCACCAGAACAGCACTCTGTGTCAGTTCCTTGCGTGTCGGCCATGTTGTCTTATGTGCAAGTTCCTCATAACATGCCTTGCAATAATTGAAAAATGTCTTAACGATATTCATATCTTTACCTTTTTAGCACGGGAAGGAGGACTCGAACCCACGACCCTCGGTTTTGGAGACCGATGCTCTACCAACTGAGCTATTCCCGTAAGTAAGCCCCCTACCCGTAAGCGGGGGCTTTTTTTATTCTCTGTTTAGGAACGATAGTGACTATAGGTGACTACAGGAACTATAGATACTATAGGAACTATTCCCTAACAAGAGGATTAGTCTTCGTAAACCTCTGTGATCTGACCAGAACCTACGGTACGTCCACCCTCACGGATAGCGAAGCGGAGACCTGGGTTCAGAGCTACAGCGTAGATCAGCTCAACAGTGATCTCTACGTTATCACCAGGCATAACCATCTCAACGCCAGCAGGCAGAGTGATCTCACCGGTGCAGTCCATTGTACGGAGGTAGAACTGAGGACGATACTTGTTTCCGAATGGAGTATGACGACCACCCTCTTCCTTCTTCAGTACATAGATAGAAGCCTTGAACTTCTTGAATGGCTTGATCTGACCTGGATGGCAGAGCACCATACCACGCTTGATCTCGTTCTTATCGATACCACGGAGCAGCAGACCAACGTTATCACCAGCCTGACCCTCGTCAAGGATCTTACGGAACATCTCAACACCAGTAACAACAGACTTCTTATCCTCACCGAGACCGAGCAGCTCAACCTCGTCACCTACGTGGATAACACCAGTCTCGATACGACCAGTAGCAACAGTACCACGACCAGTGATAGAGAATACGTCCTCAACAGGCATCAAGAAAGGTTTGTCAGTTGCGCGAGGAGGCTCCTGAATCCACTCATCACAAGTGTTCATCAGCTCCATCACCTTCTGCTCCCACTTCTCAACACCATTCAGAGCACCGAGGGCAGAACCGCGGATGATAGGAGTATCATCCTCGAACTCATACTGAGCAAGGATCTCCTGAACCTCCATCTCAACGAGCTCCAGCATCTCCTCATCCTCAACCATATCACACTTGTTCAGGAATACAACCAGACGGGGAACGTTCACCTGACGAGCGAGCAGGACGTGCTCACGAGTCTGAGGCATAGGACCGTCAGTAGCAGCAACAACAAGGATAGCACCATCCATCTGAGCAGCACCAGTTACCATGTTCTTCACATAGTCGGCGTGTCCCGGACAGTCTACGTGAGCGTAGTGACGCTTAGCGGTCTCATACTCAACGTGAGCGGTGTTAATGGTAATACCACGCTCCTTCTCCTCAGGAGCATTATCAATCTGGTCGAAAGACTTAACCTCAGAAAGACCCTGCTTAGCCAAAACGGTAGTGATAGCAGCAGTCAGAGTTGTCTTACCATGGTCAACGTGACCGATAGTACCAATGTTCACGTGCGGTTTGGTGCGCACAAAATTCTCTTTAGCCATAGCTTTTCTTTGTTATAATTTATAAATGAATGATCGATTTAAATCCCCATTTCCATTAAGAGCTGTTACCGAGACTTGAACTCGGGACCTCTTCCTTACCAAGGAAGTGCTCTACCACTGAGCTATAACAGCGAGCTTAGAGCGGAAAACGGGGCTCAAACCCGCGACCCCCAGCTTGGAAGGCTAGTGCTCTATCAACTGAGCTATTTCCGCGAAATAACTTCCTTTTTGGAAGTGGGTGGTGATGGATTCGAACCACCGAAGTCGAAAGACAACAGATTTACAGTCTGCCCCATTTGGCCGCTCTGGAAACCACCCAAAATATTTTTCTCTTTAACTTGTCGATCCTCCCGGCTCTTTCGAGCCTTCAGAATGATTGACCTTGTCGATCCTCCCGGCTCTTTCGAGCCTCTTGTCGGATTCGAACCAACGACCCCGAGATTACAAATCACGTGCTCTGGCCAACTGAGCTAAAGAGGCTTCACTAAGCATCCGCTCCCCAGACGAGTTCGTCATGTCGGAAAGCGGATGCAAAGGTAGGCATTATTTTCGAAATACCAAAACTTTTCTCAGTTTTTTTTATCTGTTACGCAATTTTTCCTTGTATTTTTGCAATTGCACCTTCATTGAGTCCACACAAAGGTCGGTACTTTCCTCAAAAGTGTCACTGGTTTTCTCAACAAAAAGAGTGGTCCCAGGAACGGTAACAGTCATACTTATCTCTTTATTTTGTGCAGTAGCCGGCTTTACTACTTTGCACTGCACCTCTACCTTTTGAATATCCTCAAAAGTCTTTTCCAACTTGGCGACCTTCTTGTCGATGAACGCCTGTAACTTCTCAGTAGCGTCAAAATGAATTGACTGAATCTTAATTTCCATAGTTACCTCCTATTTTTATAAGGTTATACTAAGCCCTTGGATGGGCATTTTTATATACTTTTCTCAACTGCTCGAATGTGGTATGCGTATATATCTCCGTCGTCGCCACGCTCTCATGCCCCAGCAACTTACGCACACTCTCCAGTCCTGCACCATTATTCAGCATCGCCGTAGCGAAGGTATGGCGCAACACGTGAGGGGAGCGTTTCTTCAATGTCGTGACTTGTGAGAGATGCTCTCTCACCAGACGCTGGACCCTGCTGCGGGTTATCCGCCCGCCATCCTCCTGAGTGAACAGTGCCTCTGTGGGGCAGCCCACCACCTGGTCACGCAAAGCAATATAGCCTTGCAACACTTCCTCCACTTCCTCACCGAAGGGGATAACACGCTGTTTGTTTCGTTTTCCGGTTACTTTCAACTGATGTGATGCGAAATCCACATCAGAGCTATTCAGCCCGATCAGTTCCGCAAGTCGCATTCCCGTGCTATAGAATAATATAATAATAGTACGCGCGCGAACATCATTATATTCATTTCCCCAATATTCCGGTGTATCAATCAGTTTGTCTATCTCATTCTCTCTGACAAACTGAGGTAACGGCTTCTGTTTCTTAGGACCTTTCACGATGTGGGAGGGGTCGTGTTTCACCAGCCCTCGAGCCAAGGCAAAACGAAAAAAAGAACGCACGGCACTCAGGTTCTTATTCACCGATGATGCCATGTCGCCTTTATCCATCATACTCTCCATCCAATCACGGATGATATCCGAGTCTACCGACTCCCACGAGAGCTGACTATCTCGATTTTTGAAGTACGACTCAAAATCCCTCAGACACCGCTCATAGCATTCCACTGTGAGCTCAGAGCGATTCCGCTCGTACCGCAGGTAGTCTAAGAACTTCTCTATCATATCTTCGTTGCTGTGTTTATTATTCGGCAACGAATTTACGAAGAAATTCGCAAACTACCAAAAAAATCGGTTATTTTTTTATTCTTCGGTAGCACGAAGCTTCTGTACGTAAATAGCGTGCTCCATCTTGAGGCGCTTCAGTACAGAGGGCTTGTCAAACTGCTGACGACGACGGAGCTCTTTCACTACGCCTGTCTTCTCAAACTTTCTCTTGAACTTTTTAAGAGCCTTTTCGATGTTCTCGCCTTCTTTTACTGGTACAATAATCATGTCGTTTTTTGCTTTATTTTTTAAGTTAAACTTTTCGTTTTGCGATTAAGCGGGTGCAAAATTACAACTATTTTATGAATTAAGCAAGTTTTTTTGTCTTTTTTTGTATTTATATTGGCAAGGTAGCGTTGCGAAGCCATTCTTTCTCACACGCATCAAGAGCGGGAGCCAGTTGGCTGTACACCCTTTCATGATACCGGTTGAGCCACTCTTTCTCCTCAGCCGACAACATCTCCACGATGACAGGGCGCTTATCAATAGGACATAACGTCAGTGTCTCGAACTGCAGGAAACGTCCACACTCGGTCTCTTCGGCAGGAGCGATCAGCAGGGTGTTCTCTGTGCGGACACCGAAGCGTCCCTCCAGATAGACACCGGGCTCGTCGGTGACGGTCATCCCCGCATGTAGTTTAGCGGGTCGCCACTCCATGCGGATCTGGTGAGGTCCCTCATGCACGTTCAGATAACTCCCCACCCCATGACCGGTACCATGCAGGTAGTTATACCCTGCTTTCCACAAGTCTTTCCTTGCCACCGCATCGAGTTGCGTACCACTGGCACCCTCCGGGAAACGGAGCAGTTGCAGCTGGATATGTCCTTTCAGTACCAAGGTATATACCCTGCGCTGCTCCTCTGTCAGCGGACCGAGGGCGATGGTACGGGTGATATCCGTCGTTCCGTCCTGATACTGCGCCCCGCTGTCCAGCAGGAGGAGTCCCTTGGGCTGCAACACCGCATCTGTCTCGGGTGTCGCCTCATAATGCACGATGGCACCATGCGCCTCATAGCCGGCGATGGTGTCGAAGGAGAGACCGCGGTAGAGGGGCTGCTCAGCACGCAACGCCTCCAGCTTGTCGGCTACGGAGATCTCTGTCAGCGTCTGTTTCCCTATGTTTTCATCGAGCCATTTCAGGAATTTGACCATGGCGATGCCGTCACGCAGCATCGCAGACCTAAAACCCAGGCGTTCCCTTTCATTCTTGACGGCTTTCATCGCCGCGATGGGTGAGGTACCCCGCACGATGTTCCTCGTTATCTTCTGGTACAGCGTATAGCACACCTCATCGGGGTCTATCAGTATGTTATATTCAAAATAATCCTGCAGTCCTTTCCCCACTTCCGCATAGTCGGCAACCTCCACGCCCTGCCCTTTCAGGTAACGCAGCACCTCGCCGTCCACCTTCTCCTTATTAACATATAAGGTTGCCTTGTTGGAGGCGATGAGCAGGTACGACACGAAGACGGGGTTGCAATGCACGTCCGACCCACGGAGGTTCAGTGTCCAGGCGATATCGTCCAGTGCCGCCACCAGCATCCCGTCGGCATGCTGCTCGTGCAGTGCCTTGCGGATGCGTGACAGTTTCGACCTCACGTCCTCACCAGCCAGTTCCATCGGCTGTATCTCCACAGGGTTCCGGGGAACCTGCGGGCGGTCTCTCCATATCCTCGCCAACGGGTCGAAGTTGGTACGCACAGTGATACCGCCCTGTTGTCGCAAGGCTTCTTTCATCTCCTCCACGACAGCGACCGTGTTCACCATCCCGTCCATGCCTATTTCAGTGGAGAGTGGAGAGTGGAGCGTTGAGAGTTCTGAGGCGATCCATTCGGCGATGGTAGGGGTACCCGCCATCTTGAGCCGCATCAGCTGGAACTCCGTCCCCTTGAGCTGCTCTGCCGCTTGTATGAAATAGCGGGAGTCGGTCCATAGTGCCGCACTCTGCAGCGTCACCACAGCCGTTCCTGCCGACCCTGTGAAACCGCTGATCCACTCACGTCCCTTCCAATGGTCCGCCGTATACTCGCTGTTATGGGGGTCTGTCGTGGGGAAGACGAAGGCGCTCAGGTGTTCCCTGCGCAACTCCTCCCGCAATAGTTCCAGTCGTTCTGCTATCGTATTCATCGTATCAACAACAATTCGTCAGTGGGTTGTCACAGATCCACTCTGCCTCTATCCATCCCTCATGCTTGCCGTCAGAGGTCTTCACCTTCACCCAGTCGCCCTTCATGCCGACGGGATGCAACTGCATCTCCTCCTTAAACGAGAAGACGACCTTTGAGCCAGCATCGGGTGACTGTCGCAGGCTGAGTGTCTGTCCGTCATAGTTACGGGTATCGAAGCCCACGACAGACCAGTGCAGCCAATAGCCCGTCGCTGAGTAGGCGAGGGGTATCTCCTTCGCACCCTCCGCATCCTCCGGCAGTCCCTCCAGTTGCCACCAGCCGTTGGTATAGTTTTTCAGTGTCACCATCACTATCTGTTTAGTGCTGATTTTCCCGATCACCTCACCTTTCGGTTTATTCCTCACATTGGTAAACGGACCCTTTGTGTCGGTGACATACGCACCGATGGTCTGTGCAGACACCGTCATCACACAGAGTATTAAGGTCAGAAAAAAGAATAGTCTCTTCATAGTCTCATTATTTAGTTCACCATGCAAAGATACGCATAAGTGAGAAGAAAACCAAAAGTTTTTTGAATTTTCTCGAAAGGCTACGGGTAGGCGAACGAAGTTCGGGAATGCGTGAGTATCTTCGACGTTAGTCAAAGATAGTGCCAATCTTCGACCAAAGGTCAAAGATACTTTTTCCAACAAAAGCAAAGGAATAACGAAAAACATAGGAAGAATTGCAAAACGGAGTTAGCAAAGGACGGTGTTTTCAGAATTAATAACATATTAAATAAGGTGAAGATGTATCGATTTCGCATTTTTTTGCTAACTTTGCAACCACGGAAAAAAGAACAAACATTTATACAAGTAAAACTATGGCATTTTTAACAAACGACAAATTGACCATCGTCGGCGCAGCCGGTATGATTGGTTCTAACATGGCACAGACCGCCCTGATGATGGGTCTGACAAGTGAGATCTGTCTCTATGACGTATTCTCTCCAGAGGGTGTAGCCGAGGAGATGCGCCAGAGTGGTTTCGACGATGTGAACATCGTAGCCACCACCGATGCTGAGGAGGCTTTCAAGAACGCTAAGTACATCATCTCTTCCGGTGGTGCTCCCCGTAAGGCTGGTATGACCCGTGAGGACCTGCTCGCCGGCAACTGTAAGATTGCCGAGGAGCTGGGACAGAACATCAAGAAATACTGCCCTGACGTGAAGCACGTAGTCATCATCTTCAACCCCGCCGACCTGACTGGTCTGGTAACCCTGCTGTACTCTGGTCTGAAACCCGGACAGGTCACCACACTGGCTGGTCTGGACACTACCCGTCTGCAGTCTGCCCTCGCCAAGAAGTTTGGCGTGAAGCAGTGTGAGATCACTGGTTGCGCTACCTACGGTGGACACGGTGAGCAGATGGCAGTCTTCGGCAGCCATGTAGAGATCAAGGGCCGCAAACTGACCGACATCATCGGCACTGCTGAGTTCCCCGCTGAGGAGTGGGAGCAGATGAAGGTGGACGTAACGAAGGGCGGTGCCAAGATCATCGAGCTTCGCGGACGCAGCTCTTTCCAGAGCCCTGCCTACCTCTCTGTTGAGATGATCCGTGCCGCCATGGGTGGTGAGCCTTTCCGCTTCCCCGTTGGTACTTACGTGAAGACCGACAAGTACGACCATATCATGATGGCTATGAAGACCACCATGACCAGTGAGGGTGCTAAGTTTGAGGTTCCACAAGGTACTGCTGAGGAGAATGCCAAGCTTGACCAGAGCTACGAGCACCTCTGCAAGATGCGTGACGAGCTGGTAACGCTGAACATCGTTCCCCCCATCGCTGAGTGGAATAAGATTAACCCGAACCTGTAATCGGGTAATCACTTCCGATAACAACAAAGGCGTTCGCTTGATGCGAGCGCCTTTGTTTGCAGTTGTCAGGAGCATCCTTTTCATCTGTCGACTCCAGTCAACAGATCTGCCGACTCCAGTCGACAGGCTTGCTGACTCCATGTCAACCAGGTTGCTGACTCTAAGTCAACAGATAAAAAAGTATAAATGTAATATAGTCTTCCTCATAGTAAGCGACAATTATCGTATCTTTGCACGCAAAATCATAACATGAAAGCTATGTGGATGTTACTATTCTGGGTACTCCCCATCGTTGCCTTGAGTTATATTGGCTGGCACATCTGGTGCCTGCTACCCCTGTCTGCCGTATGGAAAACCGTGATTATCATCATGATGACAGGTTGTTTCCTGCTCACCTTCGCCAACTTCTCGCGTTCGACAGACGGTATGCCTATGCCTGCAGCCATTTTCTGCTACGAGGTGGCGAACTCGAGCCTCATCATCCTGCTCTATCTGTTCATCCTCTTCCTGGTGCTCGACTTGGGCAGACTCGTCCGTCTCCTCCCGCGTACCTTATTATACAATAACTGGGGAACCGCTATAGGCATCGCCGTGCTGATGACGGTTATCTTCACTTATGGTTACTTCCACTATAAGCATAAGTATCGTGAGGACATCCGACTGACGACAGAGAAACCGATGGCTAAACCCTTGAAACTCGTCATGATGAGCGACCTGCATTTAGGTTACCACAACCGCCGTGAGGAACTGCACCGTTGGGTGGACATGATCAACAAGGAGCATGCCGATGCTATCCTGATAGCTGGTGACATCATTGACATGAGCATTCGTCCCTTGAGAGAAGAGAAGATGTTTGAGGAGTTCCAACGGCTCAATGCCCCTGTCTATGCGTGCTTGGGAAATCACGAGTACTATAGTGGGGAGCCGGATGCCCAGAGATTCTACGAGCAGGCAGGAATCCATCTGCTCCGTGACTCCTGTACTGTCTTCCAAGACCTCTGCATCATCGGGCGTGACGACCGTACCAACCAGCACCGCAAGTCGTTGGGGAAAATCATGGCGGAAAACTCATTTCTCATTTCTCATTCCTCATTCCTCATTTTGTTAGACCACCAGCCCTATCACATGGAGCAGGCAGAGCGACAGAAAATAGACTTCCAGTTTAGTGGTCACACCCATCACGGGCAGGTATGGCCTATCTCATGGATTACAGAAAGTATCTACGAATGTGCCTTTGGTGCCCACCAAAGGGGTAACACACAGTATTATGTCAGCTCGGGAATCGGTATCTGGGGTGGTAAGTTCCGCATCGGAACCCGCTCAGAATATATCGTAGCGACTATTTCCCACCAGTAAAACGGCACTCGGGATTCTCATCCATATAGAATTTCGAGTAAGCCACATAGTGCTCCGCATTGTCGGTCTGCCCGGGACGGGTGGGCTTGATATACTTGGCTGGCACCCCACCCCATATCTCGTTAGGTCCGATCTTCGTATTCTGCAGCACCAAGGCGCCTGCTGCGACAATAGCGCCCTCGCCCACCTCACAACCATCCAGCAACGTGGCACCCATACCAATCAGGGCATGATCGTGAATCGTACAGGCATGGACGGTCACATTATGCCCGATAGTCACATAGTTACCGATATGCGTAGGACCTGTCTCATGCGTCACATGGATGCAAGAGCCATCCTGCACATTGGTACAGTCACCAATCGTGATTGGAGCCACATCACCACGTACCACTGCATTAAACCACACAGAACACTCGTCACCCATCGTCACATCACCAACGATGGTGGCGTTCTCACTGAAATAACAGTCCTTTCCCCATTGAGGAGTCAGGCCACGATATGATTTGATTAAAGCCATTCACTTATAATTTTACTTCTGCAAGTATCTTCCTGGTGGCACCGGTCATCTGCTCCACATAAGCACCTGCCTTCCTGCCAGCTTCAGCAATGGCAGCGTCACTGCTGAGGAACCGCTGCATGACAGCGTCGAAGTCGGCAGCATCCTTGATCTCAAAACCTCCGCCACAAGCCTTCAACCCCTGTGCCTCCTGGAACCGTTGGTTGTTGGGACCGAAGATCACCGGCATATTCCATACCGCCGCCTCCAGGGTGTTATGGATACCGACACCGAAACCGCCACCAATATAAGCGACATCCCCATAATGGTAGATGCTGGAGAGCAAACCGAAACAGTCGATGATGAGGACATCTGCCTCAGACAGGTCAGTATCCTCTTTGAGCCCGGTATAGCGAACCACCTTACGTCCCTCCAGTTTACTGATAATCTGCTGCAGGTGATCCTCTCCTATCACATGGGGTGCGAGGATCATCTTCCAGTCAGGATGGGCATTCATATAAGGGATGAAGATATCCTCATCAGGCTGCCAACTGCTGCCGGCAATAAAGACCTTATGCCCACTGACGAAGTTCTCCACGACAGGCAGTCTCTTCGCTACCTCCTTGATCTGCAGCACACGGTCGAAACGGGTGTCACCCACAATCGTGACATCATGGACACCTATCTTGGCAAGCAAGTCCTTACTGACCTCGTTCTGCACATAGAAATGGGTGAAGCACTTCAGCACATGCGCATACTGCCGCCCGTACCACTTGAAGAATATCTGACCGGGACGGAAGATGCTGCTGACACTATAGACAGGCACCTGACGGTGCTTGAGGATATGCAGGTAATTATACCAGAACTCATACTTGATGAAGAACGCCATCACAGGATGGACGGCACGCAGGAAACGGCGGGCATTGGTGATGGTGTCCAAGGGAAGGTAGCAGATGATATCCGCTCCCTCATAATTCTTACGGACCTCATAACCGGAGGGAGAGAAGAACGTCAGGAGAATCTTGTACTCCGGGTGCTCCTTGCGCAACTGCTCCATCAGGGGGCGGCCTTGCTCGAACTCACCCAAGGAGGCGGCATGAAACCACACATACTTCGCCTGAGGGTCCACCTTCTCCTTCAGGACACGGATAGCGTCACGCTCACCGCGCCACATCTTCCGCACCTTCTCGCTGAAGCAGCTGACGATGGCGACACCTATCAAGTAGAGATATATTCCGAGGTTGTACATGCTCAGCCCAGAATTTCAATGGCACGTCTCATTCGCTGAATGGTCTCTTCCTTACCGAGGAAGGCAGAGATATCGAACATACCCGGTCCCTTGCCCTCGCCGACCAGTGTCAAGCGCCAGGCATTCATGATGTTGCCGAGTTTGTATTCCTTCTGCTCTATCCACTGATGGACGATCTGCTCCTGGTTCTCCAGAGAGAAGTCTTCAATACCCTCCAGCACACCTATCAGCTCTGTCAGCTGCTGTGCGGAGTCTTCCTTCCAGCGTTTCTTCACCGTTTTCTCATCATACACCTCCGGTGCCTCGAAGAAGAAAGAGCAGAGAGGCCACAGCTCCTTGACGAAGGACACACGGTCTTTCATCATGGCGACAACCTGCAGGATGCGCTCGGAAGAGTCCTTCACCCCATGCTCACGACAGATGGGTTCAAACAAGGAGGCAATCTCCTCGGCTGACTTCTTCAGGATATACTCGTGGTTAAACCATATTCCTTTGTCGTAGGCGAATTTGGCTCCTGCCTTCGAGCACTTGGAGATATCGAACAAGGGTACCAGTTCCTCCAGGGTGAACAGCTCCTGCTCAGTGCCGGGGTTCCATCCCAACAGCGCCAGGAAGTTGATGACTGCCTCGGGGAAGTAGCCGTCCTCACGATAACCACGTGAGATCTCACCGGTCTTGGGGTCTTTCCACTGCAAGGGGAAGACAGGGAAGCCCAGGCGGTCACCGTCACGCTTCGACAACTTTCCCTTTCCATCGGGTTTCAACAACAAAGGAAGATGGGCAAACTGCGGCATGGTGTCCTCCCAGCCGAAGGCACGGTAGAGCATCACATGCAAGGGGGCTGAGGGCAGCCACTCCTCACCACGGATGACGTGGGAGATCTCCATCAGGTGGTCGTCCACGATATTGGCAAGATGATAGGTGGGCAACTCGTCGGCACTCTTATACAACACCTTGTCGTCTACGATGTCACTCTTCACACGTACCTCACCACGGATCAGGTCGTGAACGAGGATCTCCTCACCGGGCTCTACCTTGAAGCGCACCACATACTGCTGACCATCAGCAATCATCCTGTCAACCTCCTCCTTCGGAAGAGTCAGTGAGTTACGCATCTGCTGACGGGTATGACAGTCATACTGGAAGTTCTGCACTTCAGTGCGCTTAGCCTCCAGCTCCTGCGGGGTGTCGAAGGCGATATATGCCTTCCCGGCATCCAGCAACTGCTGCACATACTTCTTATAAATGTCACGGCGCTCACTCTGACGATAAGGACCTTTGTCGCCACCGAAGGAGACGCCCTCGTCAAACTGAATACCCAGCCACTTGAATGACTCGATGATATATTCCTCTGCACCTGGCACGAAACGGTTGGAGTCTGTATCCTCGATACGGAACACCAGATCACCACCATGCTGACGAGCGAACAAATAATTATACAATGCTGTACGCACTCCTCCAATATGCAAAGCACCTGTAGGACTTGGGGCAAAACGCACCCTTACTCTTCTATCTGCCATATACTTATTTATAAAATTGGTGCAAAATTACACATTTTTTTTTATAATTGAGACATTTTCCGTTTTTTTCCGTACCTTTGAGACAAGTCTCGAAGATACTCACGCATTCCCGAACTTCGTTCGCCTACCCGTAGCCTTTCAAAAAAAACTCAAGATTCTCTTGGTTTTTTGCTCACTTAATCGTACCTTTGCCCATAGAATGAATACGAACTTTAACTTCAAAGAGGAACAGACATGGCGTAACTACGTGATGCGCGCCGTGCTGATTATTTTGTCTATCGGAATGATTGTATGGGCAATGCCCCATGACAACCGCAGTTACTTCCACATCGAGAAAGGGAAGCCCTGGAAGTATGCCGACTTCACCGCGCCTTTCGATTTCCCCGTCTATAAGTCTGACGAGGCTATACAGGCTGAGAAAGACAGTCTGATGAAATCTTATGAGCCTTACTATTATTATGACCAGAACAAAGAGATCCAGATGGTCAACAAGTTCAAGAAGGACTATGCCGAGGGAATTCCCGGACTGGGCGAGGAGTATATCAAAATCATCACCAACCGCTTGCACAGCTTATACCAGCAGGGCATCATGTCACCCACCGAGTATACAGAGCTACGCGCCGACACGGCAAGGATGATCCGTGTGGTCAGCGGGAAACAGGCTAACAGCATCTCCATCATGGAGGTATACTCCGCCAAGGCGGCTTACGAGCAACTGTTCCGTGACGAGACATTAGCCCTTCAGCGTCCCATCCTGCAGAAATGCAACCTGAACGACTATATCACTCCTAACCTCTTATATGACAAGGACAGGAGTGAGACGAGCATCAACGACCTGATGTCGAGCATCGCCCTGGCAAGTGGCGTGGTACAGAAAGGACAGAAGATTGTCGGACGGGGCGAGATCGTCACGGACAAGACCTACCGCACCATGGAGTCGTTCATGAAGGAGAACGAGCGACTGCATCAGGACAACACGCAGAACCAGTTCGTCCTCCTCGGACAGATTCTCTATGTCTCCATCCTTATCTTCGGGTTCACATTCTATTTGAGTCTGTACCGTAAGGATTATCTGGTGAAGTCAAGGAAAATCATGATGACGTATGCGCTGATCACCTTGTTTGCCATCATGACGGCACTCTTCATGCGCAACACCTTCATCCATGTGTATATCCTACCCTTTGCCATGGTACCGATCTTTGTCCGGGTGTTCATGGACTCCCGTACCGCTTTCATGGCACATTTCACCATGATACTGATCTGTGCCGTCATGCTGGTACACCCCTTCGAGTTCGTCGTCGTCGAGACAGTAGGCGGCTTGGTTGCCATCACCTCCTTGAGAGAATTGTCACAACGGTCCCAGTTGTTCAAGACGGCGGTGTTCATCAGTGCCGCCATGATGGCTGTCAACCTCGCCTTCGACTGGATGCGGACCGACTCCTTGTCGAAGATAGACTACAGCACTTATAATTACCTGATAGTCAACGGTGTCGCCCTGTTGTTCGCCTACCCTCTCCTCTATCTCATAGAGAAAGCGTTCGGCTTCACCAGCGATATCACCCTGATTGAGCTCTCCAACACCAATAACCCGCTGTTACGACAGATGAGCGAGGTTGCTCCGGGCACCTTCAACCACTCTATCCAAGTTGCCAACCTGGCTGGTGAGATTGCCAATAAGATCGGGGCAGAGGCTCAGTTGGTACGTACGGGTGCCCTCTATCACGACATCGGCAAACTGACCAATCCGATCTATTTCACGGAGAACCAGTCGGGCATCAACCCACATGAGATGCTGACTGATATCGAGAGTGCCCAGATGATCATCAGTCACGTGACGGAAGGACAGAAGATGGCGGATAAATATAATCTCCCCAAGGAGATCCGCGACTTCATCTCTACCCACCATGGTCAGGGCAAGGCGAAGTTCTTCTATATCAAATACCATAACGAGCATCCCGATGAGCCCGTTGACGACTTGCTGTTCACCTACCCCGGACCGAATCCGTTCACTCGCGAGCAGGCTATCCTGATGATGGCTGATACGGTGGAGGCGGCATCCCGCTCCCTGCAAGAGTATACCGAACAGAACATCCGCGACCTCGTCAACCGGCTGATTGACACACAGGTCAGCGAGGGCTACTTCCGCGAATGTCCTATCACCTTCCGTGACATCCAGTATGCCAAGACGGTACTCATCGAGAAACTGAAGACCATCTACCATACCCGCATCAGTTATCCCTCTGAGAAATAACCAGAACGCATTGCGCATTTTGTGTCGTTTTGTGCATCGCATTTGTGCACAAAATGCACACTTTGTGCAATAAATGTGCAATATTTAGTTAATAAACCTTAATCTGTGTGCGTTTACAGCGCAAGAAATAAACATTTATTATACCTTTGCAGCCGATTTAAGAAAATTTAAACTAAACATAATAGAGAAGAAAATGAGAAAAGGTTTAATAGCATTAGCTGTTTTCATGATGACTACAGGAGAAGCCTGGGCAGGCGGTATCCTGACCAACACCAACCAAAGTGTATTATTCCTGAAGAATCCAGCACGTGATGCCGCCATCGGACTGGACGGTGTCTACAGCAACCCCGCCGGTGTCGCCTTTATGCCCGAGGGTTTCCATATCGCTTTCAACTGGCAGTATGCACATCAGACCCGTACTGTCACCTCTGAGAGTCCTTTATATCAATTAGGCAAGAAGAATAACGGCAATCCCAAGAAGATCTTCGAGGGTGTCGCCGATGCTCCCATGATTCCGTCCCTGCAGTTTGCATGGAACAAAGGGAACTGGAGTATTCAGGCAAACCTCTCCATCCCCGGCGGTGGCGGTTCCTGCGAGTTTTCTGACGGACTGGGTTCTTTCGAGCGTGTCGTTGGCGGTATCGCCACCATGCTGGCTCCTCTCGGTGCACAGGGTTACAATATGGACGGCTACATGAAGGGGCGCCAGTACTATTTCGGTGTACAGGTGGGTGCTGCCTATAAGATATACCCCAACCTCTCTGTATACGGTGGTCTGCGACTGCTCTACGGTGATGCCACCTACAAGGCGAAGATCAGCAACATCCAGGTGAAGACAGAGGGTGGCTATGTGGATTTCGCCGATTTCATGACTTATTCCTCCACAACAGTCAACAACGGACTCGACCAGGTGAACGCAGGTATCGCACAGTACCAGGCAATGGGTGTCGAGGTACCCGCTGATCTGCTGATGAAGCAGGCACAACTGGAGGGCACCAGGGAGAGCCTCGTGATGTTGCAGAAATACGCAGATGGTGTCAACCTGCTCTGCAACCAGGACGGTATGGGCATTGCCCCCGTCATCGGTGTCGACTGGAAATACAAGAACTTCAACTTCGCCGCCAAGTATGAGTTCAAGACACAGCTCCGCATGAAAAACGAGTCGACGGTCAACGAGGCAAGTGCCATCGATGCCGTCAACAAATACAGAGATGGTGAGAAAGTCAACGAGGACATGCCTGCCCTGCTGACCATCGGTGCACAATGGAAGCCCATCGATGTCGTCAGCCTCAACCTGGGTTGGCACCACTATTTCGACAAGGACGCCAACTGGTATAACAACTCACAGGACCTGCTGAAGCGTAACACCAACGAGTTCCTTGCCGGTGTGGAGTGGGATGTTACCGACAAGCTGAATGTCTCTTGCGGTGGACAGCTGACCCGCTACGGACTCACCGACGAGTACATGAACGACATCTCATTCGTTGTCAACAGTTACAGCATTGGTCTGGGTGCCAGCTACAAGGTAACAGACAAGGTCACCCTTTCAGCTGCCTACTTCCAGACCAACTACAGTAACTACGAGAAGACGGTCACAGAGAACCTTCCCTATAAGGACACCTATACCCGCACCAACCGTGTGCTGGGCTTAGGAGTACAGGTAGACTTCTAAGGGACGCTTACTTACCGGTGATGACGGTATGTGACTTTGTCGACTGTCCCATGGTGTCCAGCGTCATGTCGACAGTGACAGCCTTCACCCAGCCGTCATCCTGTATATCGTAAGTGGCTGTCTCCTTCATATCCATCTTCAGCATCCCGCTCTGCATCAGCGTGTCGATGTTCTGCTTGACCATCTCAGCCTGATCGGGTGCTGCTTTCTCCACTTGAGCAATGATGAGCGCTTTCAGTTCGTCATTGCTCATATTCATTGATGAGTTCGTCACGACATTCTTGCCATTGACGAAATACATACGCTTCATCTTCATCCCCTGCTCGTTGACATAATCCTCCTGGGCACCCGTCATCACGGTCTTGCCGTTCAGCGCCATCACACTGCTGGCACCCTGCATGCTCCTGAGCAACTGCTTCTCTGACATGTTCTCCATCAGCTGCTGTTTCAAGGCATCTTTCGGCAGCATCTGCGATATCTGGGGTATCAGCTGAGACAACTTCTCGATGATCTGGTCACCCATTCTGTCCATCTTCGGCTTCAGCTCTTCGTAGTTGACAATCTTCTCTGGCTTACCGTCCTTATTGGTGGCTACACGCACATTAATACCCTTCATCAGCTCAGCGGCACTGCTGACCAGCTGACCGGCGATATTGTCGGGAGTCACATCGGAACTGAAAGCAGTCGTCTCCACATCCACCACAAAACCGTCGGCAGTAGCCTCTGTCACCGTAAACTGCTGGTCGGTAGTGATCTTCACCTCCTTCTGACCAGGAATTGCCGTAGTGGAAACGGCGTTATACACTCTCTTCATCCCCTTCTCCATCTTGGGGGCGATTTTCATCTGTGCACTTGCAGCCATCGCCGCAGTCAGCATCACACTAAGGAAAAATAATTTCTTCATTGTCTTATATTAATTAATAATGTAAAAAGTCGAGGTTTTCAATTCTCGTGGCAAAGATACGACAAATTACAAAACCATGCAAGAAAAACGGTTCTCTTTTGTGCGCACCACCACTTTGAGAACTATTGAGAACACCCTGACAACAAAAGACTGTCGCAAACCCTCGCGGGCTTGCGACAGATACATTGCCTTCCCTACGGAGGCGTTTTCTTTCAAAAAACTCCCAACCCTCACGGGCAGGAAGTTTTGCTTTTAACATTTTAGTTTAACAATTAAACATCTTCTTGTTTCCAAGAAAAAGTCGCCGACAAAGCGAGGATTCGGACCTCATCACTGCTCACCGACTGAGCTACTTTGCGTTCACCAACAAAGACCTATGGATACAAAAAAAAGACGCAGAGTGTTACAAGCACTCTCCACGTCTGTTCGTCAGCAAAAAAAATCCCCTTTCCCCCAACGGTGAGGGAAAAGCAACTAAAGCCCTGCCCACGCCCTGACTCTCCACACCCGCTCCACGACATACCGATTCCTCGTGTCATATACGCAAAGAAGGTATCACCATCACTGGCATACACACTATCACATATAAAGAAACCGTATTCGCAGGTGATGCGAAAAATCTACCCACGCAGACGCCTCTGTTGCATCACCGCTGTACTTGGATTCAAAGTTGCTAAGTTTGACGATACAGACAGGTAACGTTTCGAAAACGTCCTTCCGAGACTGGCCATACAACTGACCAGCATCCCGCTCCACTGATATTTATTAAATCCGCCCACGCATAGGCGGCTTGATGTTGCAAAGTTAAGAATAAATTCTGAATCTTCCAAACATTTACCCCACTTTTTCTAAAAACATCCATTTTTTAGAGTAATTCTATGTTTACCAAAGTATTGCATGCGGGTTGCGAAGCCCTAAGCTCCATGGGGCGAAGCCCTGGGCTTCAAGGGTTGAAGGTGCCGCCTTCAGGGGTCGAAGCCCTAAGCTCCGAGGGGCGGGCACGGGAGTAGTTACTCCAACTAGTCCCGTACTACTCCCTTCACACGAAGGGAGAGTAGTACGGGAGATGTTCAGCCAACTCCTCCCGTCATGAAACGCCCTGTACATCGGCGTTTCAGAAGAAAAAGGGAGAAGGGGACCTGTTGAATATCGTATTCTTGTCCCAATTTACTCGTCCATAAACCTGGGATCATTCGGAACCGTTCCCGAGTTTCTTGAGTCCCCCCGCTTGCATTTTTTCAACCAATTCCAAAGCCTTAATATCATGCATCAGGGTGAAGGCAAACCATTTCTTGCCTAAGTCCTTGATTGACGCACCAACATGATATACCTCATCATCTATCAACAGGAAACGGTCATGTGCCTTATTAAACTGCCTCACCTCAATAGGTGTATATTGCTCATTATGTCTTTTGATGTCTAATTGCAGTTGCTCATTGACAGACTTAGTATAGACTATCGCCTTCACCCCCTCCCGTCGCTTGTCCAACAAGGAGAACACAGTATCATCAATATAATTGTCAATCAACACCACCGATGTTTTCGCCTTCCTTATCAAGTCCGACACGAAACGGTATGCGTCGAATATCTGTCCGTCATAGAAAATACCCTCTACAGGTGGTAAGGACGTGCGGACGAAGAAATCGATCTTGTTTTTCATTGCCATTATCTCTACGTCCTGTTTTGCGGCATGTTGTTCCAACGCAACTATTCGAGAATTAACTACATGCCCCTGCAGTAAATACTCTTTCAATATCTTATTTGCCCACTGACGGAACTTTGTACCACGTTTACTTTTGACCCGATAGCCAACAGAAATGATAACATCAAGATTGTAGTTGGTAACTTCATATCTCTGCATTCCTTCATGACCCATATATGCAAATTTTGCATAAGTGCCCTCTTCACTTAATTCACCTTCGTTATATATGTTTTTTATGTGACGAGCTATAACAGACTGGTCACGCTGGAACAACTCTGCCATCTGTGCCTGTGTCAGCCACACCGTCTCTCCCTCCATACGCACTTCCAACCTGATGGTATCATCTGGCTGGTACATCACAATCTCACCTGTTTGCTCTATATTCTGCTCCATATATTTGATAGTATGATTATAAGTTTTTATTTCTGGGTGCAAAATTACAGGTTGTATGGAGAAAAAACAAATAAATTTGTTACATAAACATACCCCAATTGTTTCCACACTAAAGAAATTCGAACATTTCTGAGGTAATTTACAAAATCCATAGAATACAGGGAGTGGATCAGGCAGTCATTGACAAAAGTCGTTAAGTGGATCATTCAGTCCCCGAGTTTCTGATTCTAAAGTGGTCAAATTCGACCACTTTAAAATTTGGGTTGTGAATCATCTCCCAAGTACCGAGAAACTCAATAGTATATCTTGTGCGGATCCAGTTCTTGATGATGTCAGCAGCACGGCTTTCACTTTGTTTTCCATTAGCCATATCAGTTAGAGATATGTTTATATTTCCTGCAAACCTGCACCTGGGTTGACTATCAACAAGTTACACGTCTAAAAGGCGATATTTCCTGCACCTGAAGTTGCACCTTACTCCCTATTACCGATTAAAAGAAGCAGTACCAAGATTTGTGCGAGTTCTTGGTACTGGTTGTCCGCATACCTCGGACACCTTGTCCCGGTATACCGTACACTCTGTACGTGGTGCTCGCACACCCTGTACCTCATACTTGTATATGGAGTACCACATATACGAACACGGTATCCCTCATATCGGCACGTGCCATTCAAAGGTATCGCATGAGGTGCAACTTCAGGTGCAGGTAATTAATTCACAAGTCATTGATTTCCAGTTATATTGCTGGAAATGCAGGAAAATCCACAGTTTTGGTTATGTGTTCATTACCGTCCCCGAGTTTCCTTGCAGATACAATTTCATTCAATTCTTTTGCTATTTCAAAATAAAACTGTATCTTTGCAAACAAGAATAGACTATCAACTATTCGACTATCATTATATGGAACAGGGAAAAAGACTAACTGGTGAGATTGTATTGTACCAGCTGGATGAGACTATCAGGCTGGAAGTACGGATGGGCGATGAGACCGTGTGGCTGAATACCAATCAAATGGCGACATTGTTCGGAAGAGAAGAGTCGAACATCAGACGACATGTCATCAATGTGTTTAAGGAAAAAGAACTTGAGAAAGAGAATAACGTGCATTATTTACACGTTAATGGCGTAAAGAAGCCTGTCCCATTCTACACTCTTGATGTGATTATATCTGTTGGCTATCGGGTAAAGAGCCAGCGAGGTACTGAATTTCGTAGGTGGGCTCTCCAAATCATAAAAGATCATCTACTTCAAGGATATACTGTCAACAAGAATCTGTATGAGGTACATCAACAATTGTGCTCTCCTTGTTGGACAAACGGAAAGAGGGAGTGTCGGCAACGATATACACCAAATCCATTACAGATCAGCTCCTACTGGACATCACACGGCATAATGAGCAATATACACCTATTGAGGTAAAGCAGTTTAATAAGGCTCATGACCGTTTCCTGTTGATAGATGATGAGGTATACCATATCGGTGCCTCCATCAAGGACCTGGGTAAGAAATGGTTTGCATTTGCCCTAATGAACGATCTTGTTGCAGACAATTTCCTTGAAATGCTGAATCTTGTAATCGACAAAAGTCGTTAAGTGGATCATTCAGTCCCCGAGTTTCGGAATGTTATATGTATGTTATATGTTTGAGCAACATATAACATGCTTTAAAGCCTCTGGTTATCGGGGGTTGCGCCCTGTCATGTTATATGGTTATATGTTTTTGCAAAATTCTTTTTTATCGTGCAGGCACTACCTCTTGCGAAGCCCTAGGCTCCGAGGGGCGGAGGACAGGCTTCGTGGGGCATGGCAATACTCCCCAAGGGTCTTGGGGATATCTCCTATACCCCCATAGGAATGCCTCGCACGACCCATAGGGGATATCGGAGTACCCCCATAGAAGGTATCGGAACGAGTTGCCCAGAATTGTTTCAAAGAACACTTAGCGATTTTTAGTGGACAGCAATGATAGGAACCAAGGACTCTGTGGATCATTGATCCTTTGACAAAGTTGTTTTACCAAGTGGATCATTCAGTCCCCGATTTTCCCTGTAGCAGGGATAGCTATAGGCAACAACCAAGCATTTATTTGGGCTCTATTTGGATATCTCATAGTTATTACTTACTACTTTTTCTTGATAAAACTTAGAGCAATTCCGCTCTTCCATGCGTCATCACATGGTAGTTTTGCTTATTAATTTCATGTCGCAGCATCTGCTCCCTTTTCGTTTTTCCGATTATTTATTAATTTCTGGTCTTCTTTCAGAATACTTCTTGTATTATCAATATAAATACGCGGACGACCGGATACTGTTTCTGCAATAGAATCAAGCCATTTCATACATTCTTCAGTATTGTCTTTTGCTGCAAGATTTGTCCCCATCATATTCCAGCAGAGATGATAATGCTCTGTCTTCCCTTTCTCTAAAGAAATTGGGGTATTGGTATAAGGGTTACTGTTGTCTGAAGCATATTTCTTAATCGTTTTTTCAGCAGAATGGTGCACTACTACACCATAGTATTTTATTTCATCATGTAAAAGATAAGCATCAACTAAAGGCTTTCCTATATAAAGTTCTTTTGACTTGTCATAGGTAAACTTTCCTTGAGCAATAACGCTCTTAATTGCAATGCCCTCATTCATTGCGACATGCATAATACGCGTAGCCGCTTTACTGATTAGATTAAACATAGTTTCGTTGACACCATTTGCCACTACAAGTATAGAATCAGAAAACTGAGCAAACCTCAATTTGTCACTCATCTTTAGTGGAGATGATTGCCTATCTAATTTATCATGGAAAGACTCCATTTCTTTCTTAAGTTGAGCATGAGACGTATTGATGACGCGATCTTTAAAACCCATTATATCTGCAAACAATATAAGTCTCTCTGCATCTTGATTCCAATCAATGACATTGGTTTTAATTTTACGCACAACACCTTTTGTCCCAAATTTCTTTACCTCATTAGGCTGAATTCTCTGATTATTACTACTCATAATTTGACGTTTTTATGCTATAAGATGTGTACTTTAACTTTGCGCATGTTCCTTCAATAATGAACTGTGCGTCATCAAAGTTATAATTTTCCTTTAGTTTGTCATTAAATAGTGGCTTCTCGGCAAACACAAGAGCATTCTCGACAATATCAAGATCTTTTTCATCTACAGATGCACAGGCATAGCATAATGTCATACCTTGTTTTAGTTTGCTAGCAAATTCTTTTGTAGAATGGTCTGCTATTCGTTTTCTTATATTTTTAGCTTGACCGATATATATTAGTTCTGCAAGTGAGACCGTTTTATCTTCTGGGATGAATTTGCAAGTATAAATAAGGTAGACTCCACTGAAGTCTGGAGCATACTGCTTGTTAATTTCACGCCAGTATCCATCAAAATTTAAATTATATGTCTTTAATTCATCTTTCATGTTGACTGCTATCTGTTTTGATAGGAATCCTTCTTCCTTTTATTGTGATAGTCGCAAAGCGATGTTTCGCTCATCCGTGCATCATCTTATGATGGCTTTGCGTCAGGACTAACTTGTCCTATAGTTTAATTTTTTGCTCAAGCAATTTTGTTACAGAATCAGTATCGCAATCATAGAACCGGTAGATTATATCTACGCCATTGGTATATTCCTTGATGACAGGAGTAATATCAAAGAATACCAATTCATCGGCAGTTGACTTACATATGACATATTGAAAGCAATATGGATGCGCCATTGTCAATTTCTGCATCTCACTATCCATATAGGCACGCATGTCAGCAATTGTGGCAGGAGAGGAGAACAGAGTTTTTGGCACACTGAAGAAGTCAGCATTTGGATTGACACTTCTTGCCTCAGCAAGCTTTGCGAATAATTCTTCTTTAAACTGTTCCTGATTCATATTTCTACTATTTTATAATTCTGGGGCGCAAGGCACGAAGCCTGCGCCCCAGATGATTAGATTATCTCACATTGGGTAAAACCCTCTGTGCGTTTGGTTTAATATGTGATGTACTTGGTTGCGAAGTTGTCACTAGTGTCACCATAGTAACCCTTCCAGAGGTTATCAGTAATAGCACCACCTTTATACTTTAATGTACCACCTACATACATATCAGCGCCGAGGTAAGCAGCTTTTGTAACATTAATAGTTGTATTAAGTTTGATGTTTACATCAGAGAGAACGATCAGACCCTCATATTCCGAATTATCAACACTCCATACGATTTCGTTTGGTTGTTTCTTCGAAGGATCGTTGATCTCAATATACTTAACCTGAGGACTTACATCAGCAATCTCATTGATACCACCATTAACGATGATGTAGTTGACACGTTTTCCTACCACACCTGCATTGAGTATACCATTTGTAGGAGCTTTGTCTGCTTTAACTGTTACAGAAACAAATCCCTCGGCAGCGGCTGCACTGATAGAGATATTGTCCTCATCCTTGTTATCGAATGGGAGGTTGATTCTACCCATTCTGTTGCTAGAAGTGTCGAATGCGTTATTGAAGTTACCACCTTGCTGGTTTCTCAAGATGTATGTCTTGGCATCCTTATCAGCGTGCTCTATCAAACCGTAGTTAACGATTCCGCCCTTATTCACTGAAGCGAAGACACCATAATTGTTAACTACACCAATCATCTCCTTAGCGTCACCTTTGAGGAAGCGCTGAGGCAGCGTTACAGCAGTATTAGTGAAGTAGGTTGCCTCTGCACCATCCTGACGATACTGAGCACCCTTAGAGATGTTTACCTCCTTAATGTTGGTAACGTCGAACTGAACGTTGAGTGTTCCACTCTTGATGTTCCATGTACCTTCGTTACGGAGTTTAACACTGTTCTGACTTCCATCAAATTCTACTGTCTTAAGTGTAGCAGTAGCTCTGTTCTCCATAGTACCCTTGTTGACAATCTGATTTACACCAGCCTTTGCAACCTTAACAGTACCAGTCCACATCCAAGGCTTGGCTGTACCCTCGTCAGCAAGTGCCACGGCAGCCTTCGTTCCGCCATTAGCTGCGATAAAGGCAATGTCCTGAACTTCCTGCTTGTAGTCAGAACCTGTGATGACAATTGTCTTGCAGGCTTTGTGATCTACTTCAGTACATGGCTGAACTTTGAACCACTTAGCAAAATCTTTATCCTTGTTGACCACTTCGTTGATGACCTCAATAGTCTTCTGAGAGATTGCGAACTCGTTATTGTCATCACCATCAAGGTAAATGGTAACAGGATCAAGACCCATCTTCTGCCAAACGCGAGCGGCGTCACGGAGCTCCTTGTCAGTCTTAACGTGGAGGTCAGACATGTCAAGGTATTTCAGAAGAACCTTCACGTAGCGTTCTGCTGCAGCACCGACCATCTCACCCTCCACCTGCGGTTGTGTTGAAGTAACTTTAGCGAATTGGTTGATGGTCATACCCAAACCTCTCGAGATATTGGTTGTAACCTTGGTTCTATTTTTAGCATCTTTGATTGCAGTAGCAGTCTCCCAATCTTTTTTAGTTGAAGGATTAGTAAGATAGCGATACCAAGCGTCTTCGATCTCCCCATCTTCATATTTACCTTTGTTGGTGGTAAATGTGGTTGGAGCTACGATCACCTTACCATAGTTGGTGTTAACCACAACAGCACCTTCAGAAACACCAGTAGTTTTATCGGCGGCAGTAATAGACATTTCTTTCTGCGGCAGCATGATGAACTTGCAACCCTGGTTACCGTCCAAGAGTTTTTTCGTTGTCAGTTTAGCATACTTTTCAATGATGCCTTCATCAGATATATCAAGTTCTGTCACCTGTTTCCAGCTGTTGTCAGGAACATTAGCCCATGCGGCATTTGGAGTAGCATTGAACTTAATCTTAATCCCTGTTGTGAACGGAGTAGTAGTTGCATCCTTGGTGAGAAGCTCAACACCTTTCACCTCGATTTCCTTAATAGCATCATCGCCAGTCAGACCAGCATCGCCACCATCATAAAGCTCTGCAATTGTTTTGTCTGTTCCGGCATAGTCAGCCTTTAGATTGAGCACGGAACCCATCGCACGCATATAGACGGGATACTTTCTATCCTTACCTGCTGTGTTATAATAAGTATTCTTCTCCTGTTTGTTGTATTTTACATACTCACCGATCTCAATGAGGTCAGACACATAGGGAATGTAGTTCTCTATGTCCTCTGGCTGTTGATTTGGAATCTTGACAGAGAGATTTTTCTCTGACGTAATACGGAATGTTGTGTCAGCAGGCCAAACCATAATGGCACCGCCTTTCAAAATCATTGATGGAGTGGTCAGAATGGCTGTTCCTTTATCATTTGTTGCCTTGTAGGTGGCATTTTGATAACCTGTAAGAGCACCTAAGGAAGTAGCACCATGATAGAGAGTGAAGAGGTCACCGTCCTCTGCACTAAAAACAACAGCGTCATTATCACCCAAGGTTGCCCTCATTGATGCGTCGTTGTTGATCACCTCAAACTGAACGGGACTTGTCCCCTCAGCAACTTGCTGCTGACTGTCGAAGTCATCGTTCGTACATGCCGCAAGCGCTGCGAGCGACATGACACCAAATAAAAGTTTCTTGTTCATAAAGTTAAATTAATGATAAATAAAAATAAGTTTACTCAATTACTTCCGGACCTCCCGTATTACCATCAAATGGATTGTCCGGGTTAGTAGTACTTCCAGCCAACAAAGTAGTAGAAGCTTTCAGCTCCACAACCTCCTGGCTGGGAGCCACATAAAATTTCAAATCTTTCTTGTCCATAATCTTTTGTTAAAAGTTTAATTTGTTAATAAAATATTGAATAAATTCTCGTTCTCGCCAGAGCACACGAAGGTGCTGGCCGACACTCCCCTTGCCGGTCATTCATTCGCCATTTTATAAACAGCCAAAATTATGGATACAAAAAAAGACGTGGGAGTATTGTCTCTCTCCGCGCCTATCCCTATCGTCAGGCCTTAGCATTGCCCCCAAGTAAGGATAAGCAACTTCAAGCCTGCCCACGTCGTATTATATCATATTCACACCACGACACAACAAACCCTATGCTTATATACACCAAGATAGTAAACCCATTGACGGAGTTTACACATTAATTAATATATACAAAGGGAAAGACAGCCGCGGGCGGATATAGATTTCTACCCACGCGGACGCTTCTGTTGCATCACCGCTGTACTTGGATTCAAAGTTGCTAAGTTTGACGATACAGACAGGTAACGTTTCGAAAACGTCCTTCCGAGACTGGTCGTACAAGTGACCAGAGGTCTCGATCCATCGATGTTATTTATTGTGCCTGCCCTCTCATGAGCAGACTTTTCGGGGACAAAGATAAATATTATTTTTGATACTTCAAAGGTTTTTTAAGAAAAAATGATGATATTTACTGAAAAAATTATCACAAGCCCCATGATAGCATGGTGTTGAAGGCTGATTCACGGACTTTATAGGGGGTCGACATCGTAATAGATCTGGAGGGAGCTGTAACGTTTGTCGGCAAGCATCTGCTGCTGTGCCATGAGCAGGTACTCACGGACTCTGCGCATGTCGATGCCATTCTCCAGTTTCAGTACGAGTTTACGGATATTCTGCGACTTCACCTTTGCCACGGCTGGCTTGTCGGGACCAAGGACACGCCCCGGGAACCACTGGCGGAGACGGGAGCCCAGCTCGATGCCCGCCGTATTCACCACGTCGTCATAGCGGTGCTTGAGATAGACATACACCAGATGGTAATAAGGAGGATAGTGGAATGCCTGCCGCTCAGCGATCAGGTCTTTGTAGAGAGCCACGTAGTCGTTATGCACCACCTGCTGGATGACGGGCACGTCCTTGCTTTTGGTCTGCAGGATGACGAGTCCCCGCTTCCCCTTCCGTCCGGCACGCCCGCTGACCTGTGCCATCATCATGAACGCATGCTCATAGGCACGGAAGTCAGGATAATTCAGCATCGAGTCGGCATTAAGGATACCCACCACACTGACCTTGTCGAAGTCGAGTCCCTTGGAGATCATCTGTGTACCGATGAGGATATTGGTACGACCAGCCCCGAAGTCGGTGATGATACGCTCATAGGCATTACGGGTACGGGTGGTGTCGAGGTCCATGCGTGCCACCCGTGCCTCCGGGAACACCTCACGCACCTGCTCCTCTATCTTCTCCGTGCCGAAGCCACGTGTCTTCAACTCCGTAGAGCCGCAACAGGGACACTCCGTGGGTATACGGTAGGTATATCCACAATAATGACACGTCAGCTGGTTCATCTGCCGGTGGTAGGTCAGTGACACGTCACAATGCTGACAATGCGGCACCCACCCGCACTGCTTGCACTCTATCATAGGAGCGAAGCCACGGCGGTTCTGGAAGAGGATAGCCTGCTCGCCACGCTCCAGTGCCTCGCGTACCTTATTTAATAATAAAGGAGAGAAAGGACCAGCCATCATCTTACGGTGCTGCAGGTCGGCGATATCCACCACCTGTATCTCCGGCAGCTCAATACCCTGGTAACGCTCTTTCAGCTCCACCAGTCCATACTTCCCCGTCTTCGCATTATGGTAGCTCTCCAACGAGGGTGTTGCCGTACCCAGCAAGGTACGTGCCTTGTACATCTGTGCCAGTATGATGGCTGCACTGCGGGCATGATAACGGGGAGCCGGGTCCTGTTGCTTGTAACTCGTCTCATGCTCCTCGTCGATGATGACGAGTCCTAAGCGCTGGAAAGGCAGGAAGACGGCGGAGCGGGCACCCAGAATGACATCGTATGGATTCCGGGAGAGCTGTTTCTGCCATATCTCCACCCGTTCCGCATCAGAATACTTGGAGTGGTAGATGCCCAGCCTGTTGCCGAACACCCGTTGCAGCCGCTGCATCATCTGTACCGTCAGGGCAATCTCCGGCAAGAGGTAGAGCACCTGCTCCTTACGCTCCAGTGCCTGCTGGATGAGATGGATGTATATCTCCGTCTTACCGCTGCTCGTCACACCATGCAAGAGGGTGACGGGTTTCTTCATCATCGACAGCAGGATATGGTTATACGCCTCCTGCTGGGCAGTATTCAACTGCTTGATGAGTTCGGGACAATACTCGCCCCCATGGTTGAGCCGTCCCACCTCCACCTCATAGGTCTCCAGCATCCCCCGCTTCTCCAACTGCTGCAGGGTGGTGGCGGAGGCATGACTGGCATTGAGTAGTTCCTCACGGGTTATCTCCGAAATACCGCCAACCTGCTGTCCATTCCTCATTTCCCCGACCTGGTCCCAACCGGAGAGTTCCAGGTAGGAGATGAAAGCCTCCAACTGTTTAGGGGCGCGTCCCAGGATGTTCAGTGCGACATGCAGTGCTGACTCATTCTGATAAGCGGGTGTGAGCCGGATATACGTCTCCGTCTTAGGACGGTAGCCGTCCTCCGCCTTCAGTCCTGCGGGCAACGCTGCCTTATAGACATCACCGATGGGCGACAGGTAATAGTCGGAAATCCACTGCCATAGCCTCAGCTGTCCTGGGGTAACGACAGGTTCCGCATCCATCAACTGTGTCACGCTCTTCACCTCATACCCCTGTGGCTGCTCGTCATGCAGTCGTGCCACGATACCTAAATAAGTCTTGTTACGACCAAAGGGTACCAAGACACGCATTCCTACCTGTACCATCCCCTGCATCGACACAGGAATGGTATAGGTGAAAGTTCCCTGCAAGGGCAAGGGTAATATGAGGTCGGCGTAATTCATCAAATGCAAAGGTACGAAATAGTATTGAATTAGACAAGAAAAAAGGTGCCCTTTGCCTCAGCAAGAGCACCTTTTATATCTTGATTAAGTAGTTCTGCTTCCGATTAGAAATAGTAACCGAGTCCCAGCTGCCAGGTGTTGAACTTCATCTTGCCGGTCGCCTCGTCACCATTCTCGTTGATGTACTTCACCTCACCGGACTTGCTCAACTGGAAGTTATAGTTAGCGGTAATCTGCAGCTTGCTGAATACGGTGGCACCGATACCCACGTTACCACTGATGTTGCTGCTCTTCAGCGACCACTCACCCATCTGGTCGAGCAACTTGCTCTTGTCACCGATATTGAAACCGAACTGCGGACCGGCGAAGGCAAACACATTCACGACACTGCTCAGACCGATGCCATAGCGCACGTTGATAGGTATCTGGATGGACTGCGACTTGATGGTATTGTCGGTTCCCTTGATCTTGGCGTTACGCTGATCATAGAGGGCTGCGCCGTCAATACTCAGTCCGACAACAGGAAGCGTGAACTTCACCGTAGGACCTACATAGAAGCCGGACTTATTGGAAATAGCATTACTTACATTATCTACGGATATCGATGTCAGGTTCAATCCACCCTTCAGACCGAACTTCACCTGAGCCTGTGTAGGCATTGCAAAGGCAATGCAGGCAATAGCAAGAATTGTCAATATCTTTTTCATAATACTCCTGTTTTATTATCCTGCTGCAAAGATAAACATTTACAGCGACATCTCCAAACGTTTTAACACTTTTCTTAGTGACGCTGGCGACGCACCGTGATACGGGGTGAAGAGGAGGAACCGCCATCATTTCCGCTCTTTCTCTTCCTGCTCTTCACAGTACGGGTACGGCTGCGACGACCACTCTTGCTCTTCTTGGCGACTTTCTCGTCCTCAGGCTGTATCTTGGCAATAGAGTCGAGGGAGTCACGCTGTGGGGTATGTCCGAACATGCTACGCTCGAAGAGCTGGAGCTCCTTCTCAATCTTCAGCTGCTCCTTCTTCGCTGTAGAGTCAGCCGACGCGGGATTGAAGTCACCGAACTGCGGTTTGGACACACTCTGTCCCATGCGGTTACCAGCCTTGTAGATCTTACCCTTGTAGCTGTTCATCGTGAAATAGTCCTCCAGTGTCATCGTGGCAGCATTATTGAGATTCGACGCCTGTACGCTCTGACGGCTCAGGAAGGGTTCCAAGTCAGTATATTTTACCCAGAACAAAGGATATTTCGCTGCCTCACCGCCAAAGTCGTCCTCACGCATCATGACAGGGCAGATTGCCATCACCTTACGACGGAACTGTGCGTTCGACTGGTCGTAATAGGCTGACTCCTTCAGATAGTACATCTTCACCTCGGCAGAGGGGATGTCACTGTTCTCCACCCGCAACTTATTATCCTTCGTCTCGTAGAAGATATGATAGTTGTCAAGCAGTGTCTTCATCGCCACCTTTGACGAGTCGCTGAACGACTCATTACCATCGAGGCGGTACTCATAGACGGGAATGTAGTTGTTGAGTGCCAGCTTAAAGATGTAGGTAAAGAGGTTCATCTGCTTGTCGATAGGCTCCACAGGATAGTACAACCCAGAGTTAGCCTCATCGTTGAGGTTGATCTCACGATACAGGTCACGACGCCACACCACATTCTCCGGCATGTCCAACGAGGTGGGGTACATCAGACGGGCACGCTGACTGAGTCCCTGATTCTGGGTGGTCACCTGCTGTTGCTTAGCCTGCTGCTGCTTCTGCTGCTGGCGACGAGCCTTTGGCTGAGCCATGACGGTACCAGCCATCAGCGTTATCATCAAAAAGAACAATACTCTCTTCATATCTTCTCTAAACTCTAAACTTTAAACTCTAAACTATTTCACAATGACCTCCATCGACGCGCTCAACTTACGTGCCGTACCGTCAGGACCTGTTGCCGTGACTCTGGAAATATAGAAGCGGCGGTTGCGCTGCAGCTTACGGAAGGTCTCTTTCTGACGCGCAGAGAAACGGGCACCATCACTGACCATCGGCACGGCATTACCCATATTGTCGAAGAAGACGGTCTCAAAACTCTGCACACGGAACGGCACATCCAGGATGCCGTCGTCAATGGCGGCGCCAATGCCGTCTGCCGCTGCCAGCTGTGCCTTTGACAAGCCACCTCCCTTGAAGCGGTCAGCACCACCATCAGCACTCACGGCAATATATGGGGTAGGATCGGGCAGACGGCGTACACGGAAGGTGTATGTTCCCATCTGCTGCGGACGACCTGTATTCGTAGAGGTCACCGTAATCGTCACATTCTGTCCCGGGGTAGAGGGGCGGGCGATATACTTGCCCGGTCCGACGGGCTGTAATGTCCCACCGCTCATCGATGCCTGTATCTTCGTGACGGGAACACCCGGAACACTGATACTCAACGGGTTATTATAGCCTGCATAGAGAACGTTCATCAGGTCGGCACTCACGGTGGCAGAGGGATCTACCACACTGTATTTCTGAGTAAAGTCACGCTTAATCAGCTCTCCATTACCATTCTCAACCTGTATATATCCCTGTAAGGTGAAGTCACCAGTGCGCCCGGCGATGGTCTCATAAACACCGTCAGGGAGGTTCATCTCCCTACCGCCGATGAAAATCTGCGGCACCTGGGTGGTATCCACTGCCGCCATCACGATACGGGCAGAGAACTTATCACCTCTTACTACTGTCTGCGCATTGGGAATGACATAAGCGTTAAGCGCATTGACACGGATATCCTTCACGTCGATATTGGACACCAGCGTATGAAGGACGGCTCCCTCGGCATAACGCACGTCGCTCTGTAACTTACTCAACATTGTCACTGCGGCAGCCACCGGCATGTCCTCAAACAAATACTCCTGCCAGTTCTTACCCATTGCCTTGGCAGTGCGTGAGGGCTCTGTGGAGAGACTCGTTGCTATCGATTTCCGCTGTGCCTCATCTGTCACCATTGTCAAGATGCGCTCCCGGAAGCTATTGATGGCACGATAGAGTTCCTTGCCCCTGCCGCGTCCCGGAGCCAGCATCACCTGTGTGGCTGCCTCCAGGTCTTCCTTGTTACGGATATTGGTGACATCACCATCACTGCCATCCGCCTCCTTTACGATGGCAAGCTTCAGGTCTGCCGCCAGCTGGAAGAGCGAGTCACTCATCTGCCGCACCTGCTGGGCACGGTCGAACCACTGCTTGACTTTCTGAGGATTCTTCTTCACCTGCTCGGCGAAATCCTCATATATAGCCAGATTCCCTTGCATCGCATTTACCGTCGTACGATTGAGGCTCTCCTCCACGACAGAGAAGCCATTAAGCACCTCTGTCGAGACATTCAATGCGAGCATCGCCATCAAGACCACATACATCAGGTTGATCATCTTCTGGCGAGGAGATACTGGACGTTTCTTGATTGCCATGCTTATTGTCTGTTAATATTCTGTACCGACATCGCCTCTATCATCCGGGCATAGATGGCGTTCAACTCAGCTATCTGTTTTGCCATGTGGCGTGTCTGTTCATTAATCTCGTCAATGGTACCCATCTGGGAGCTGGCACTCTTCAGCTGCATCTCATAGACACGGCTGATACCTGTCAGCGTGCGGTTCAGGTTCTCCATCTCCTCAGAGTCGGCAGTGAGACGCTTGCTCTGCTCGCTTACTTTCTTGAGTACCTCTGTCAACTCATTCAATTCATCGATGTAGCTGCCGGTAGCCTCGGCAATAACGGTGGCTCCAAGAGGATTAGCAGGAATGCTGGATTCGCTAGATGGACTAGAGGAACCAGATACTCTAGATTCACTAGATATACTAGAATTACTAGATATACTAGAATTACTAGAACCACTGACAACACGGCCTGCGGTGCCACCACCATTGATAATGACTGTGCCACCGCCACCGACGACGGGACCGCCAGCAACTGCTCCACGGATGACTGGTTCACCATTCACAATAGTATCACTCTCACCCTCCATTACTGGATGGATATCCAAGTCCATACCATCCGTCGTCTTGTCGAAAGGACGGTCGAAAGCGGAGAGGAAGAACACGATAACCTCCGTACCCATACCCAGGAACAGGAAGAAGTTAGCTCCGGGCAAGTGGGTCAGTTTAAACAAGGTACCTAAGATCACAATAGAGGCACCCCAGCTATAGGCATAGTTCAGGAATGTCTGGCCAGGGACGCTGTCCATCCATTTCTGCAACTTATAGACGACATTCAGTTTACTATACTTTGTCATTACTTGCTACGTTTTGATTTCTTACTCTTCACCTTATCACTGGTAGTATTCGCCATGCTGCGCACACAGCGGAATCCGATATAGCTGCGCGGCTGGTTCTGGTACTCATAGGAACGCCATGCGGAACGGATGAACGACTCTGGGTCTTTCCATGAACCACCTCGCACACTCTTCTTCTTCAAGCGATAGGGGTCCTCCAAGGCAGCATTATATTTCAACTGCGGGTTGATATCATTCATGGACTCCACTCCCGCCTCGGTATAGATGGTACTGGTCCATTCGGCGACATTACCCGCCATGTCATACAGACCATTGGTATTCGAGGAGTAGATACCTACCCTGCTGGTGATCAGGTTACCGTCCTTAGTATAGTTTCCCTTGTCAGGTTTGAAGTTGGCATAGAAGCATCCATTACCGGAGGCGACATCCTTGTTCTCCCACGGGAACTCGTTCTGGTCCTTACCACGGGCGGCATACTCCCACTCCGCCTCAGTCGGCAGGCGGTAGCGCTGTACATAACGTGCCGCGGCACCCAGACCTTTCAACAGATACTCTGTACGCCATGCACAGAAAGCATTCGCCTGCTCCCATGTCACGCCTACCACGGGGTAGTCGTTATAGGAGGCACTGGAGAAATAGTAGCGCATGTAGCCCTCGTTCTCGGCATTGGGGAAATCATTCACCCAACAGGTCGTGTCCGGATATACATTTACTATATAGGTATTCAGGAAGTCCCAAGGACCGGTATACTGGCGGTTGATGGTCTGTCGGACGATACGTCCCTCATCATCGATATAGGCGGTATCTTTGGATATCCATATCTGCTCATTGGCACGGGCACGGAGATCGGTGTTGAGGATACGCTCCTGAGGGTCCACACGATACTTACGCTTTGCAGCCTCCGTATAGTCATACACCTCATAGCGGTAGTTCAGCTGGCGCCAGTCAATCATCTTCTCGCCAGTCACGGGATTATAGGTGTACAAACTCTCGATGGCACGCTGCTCGTCCTCATTGGGTTTGCGTGGCAATGCCTTCTTCCAGTTCAGATGGGGAGTAACGGGCTCACCGTTCTTATCCTCCTCAATCTTATAGGTCTCGTCACCACCATAGTTGGGATCGGCAAGACGCTCACGGAGGATGGAGTCACGGACATAGTTCACGAACTGACGGTACATGGAGTTCGTCACCTCATGCTCGTCCATCCAGAAACTCTCCACAGAGATGTCACGGACAGGCACTGGTTTACCCCAAAGACTGTCCTGCTGCTCGATACCCATCTTCAGATGACCACGCTTGATCATCGTCATGCCATAAGGGGTCGGCTCTCTGAACGCACGACCACTGGCACCTGTCACCTCACCACCTTTCATAGAGGCGAGTTTCGAACCGAAACAGCCCGAAAGCATGATAGCAGCGCAGACGCAACCTAATATACTAATGAACTTCTTCATATATTTTTATTTTTCAATTCTTCACTTTTCACTTTACAGGATTCTCACACTCTGATGACGGTTACGACCCTTCTTGTACAGGTTCAACTCCGTCTGATATCCCACAAACAGCTCATGACAGCCATTACCGAGACCCGTTCCTGACGTGAACATCTCATAAGCATAACCGATACAGATACCGTGGAAGTTACCTCCAACCATCGCCGTGACAGAATTGGTCGGGCTGTAGCCCACCCCTAAATAAAGCATCTTACGGTCATTCGTATACTTCACTCTCACCGTCACATCAGCACGATAGGCAGAGCCGTCATAACGTCCCAGCACTGAGGGATGTATTGTAAAAAACGGATTTCTTAGTCGAATATTGTATCCACCCGTCAAATAAAACACACTACTCATCTCATAAATAGACTTTTCACCGATCTCTATCTCGGGGGCAGTGGCATGCAGGACGGAAAAACCGGCATACCAATTCTTACGCTGATAATAGAGCCCGGCACTGAGGTCAAAGGCGGTGCCGTTGACATCCGTCGTGGAAAAGACCGGGTCATCAGGACGCTCTAAGTCTATCTCCGAGCCTTTAAATTGCTCACTTATCATACCACCCTGCACTCCGATACTCAACGTACCACCGAACAGTCTCTGCTTAAAGGCATATTGCAGCAGTACCCGTTTATGGGAGAACAAGCCTATATCGTCATTCATCAGCTGGAGACCAACGCCATGCATGGCACCCAATAAGCGTATGGGCATGTCCGCAGCAAGATACATCGTACGGGGATTATGCTCATAACCAGCAAAACTCATATTGTAAGCACCCACGGCATTGATCTTCGGCTCCTTACCTGCAGCAGCAGGATTGAAAGATGTCTCCATTGCCCAATAATGGGCAAAAGAGGCTTCCTGCTGACCCATCGCCATGACGGTCTGCAAACATAAGAATCCTATCAGCAAACGCTTTTTCACGATATTATAACGTAAAATACCACACCTTTATTTTATCCAACTACTTTTTCTATCGTACTTAAAAAGCATTAAACGCTTATGAGTTTGCAAATCATGGAGGAAGTCAGAGAAGGGACAAAAGAATTGAGCAAATATTTTATAACCAAATAAAACACCAGCGAGACAAACAAATCATTCTTGTTTGTCTCGCTGGTATCAAGTAGTTTAAACTTAGATGCAGGCTTTAATACTCATCCTCGTTGAAAAGGAAGTCCTCTTTCGTCGGATAGTCGGGCCAGATGTCCTCGATACTCTCGTAGACATCACCCTCGTCCTCTATTTCCTGCAAGTTCTCCAACACCTCCAAAGGTGCACCCGAACGGATGGCATAATCTATAAGTTCGTCCTTGGTTGCTGGCCATGGAGCGTCTTCAAGCTTTGAAGCTAATTCTAGTGTCCAATACATAGTCGTAAAAATTATCAGTTATAGAATTCGAGCGCAAAAGTAATATTTTTTTTCTTATTTGCAAGCATTCTGCCATAATTTTTCACTATGTCCTGCAATAAAATTCAACTTCTTGGCTAAAACGAAAAGATAATCGCTTAAACGGTTCACATATTGAAGCACTTCCGGGGAGACGGTAGCTGTTGCCGCCAGCTCCACAATCCGTCGTTCCGCACGCCGACAAACCGTCCGGCAGACATGTGCCTGAGCTGCCTCTGGAATACCCCCTGGCAATATGAAACCTTGCTTCTCAGGAAGTAAATCCATGATAGCATCCACTTCCTGCTCTAACTGCTCTATTGCGCCCTGCGGCAGATAGGCGGAAGGATACAAGGGTGTCTTGTCCTGATCGGTTGCAAGATTGGTACAGACATTAAACAGGTTATTCTGTACGTTCTCTATCACCTCCTTGTCATGTCCTTCCGGCAGCATGGAAGCCAACAGGCCCAGATGGGAGCTGAGTTCGTCAACGGTGCCATACGACTCCAGTCGGACACTCGCCTTGCTGACTCGTTGTCCCCCGACTAATGAGGTCTGTCCCTCATCTCCCCGACGGGTATATACTTTGGTAATTTTTTTCATTATCGGTACTTGATTAGAAATTCACTTTATAATTCATCTTATGCCGCTTCTTATCGAAGAAAACGATGCCGCAATAATACAGGTCGAAGGTGACTCCTGTCCTGACATCCCGTTCCACCTCGTGCCAGAAGTCCCAGTCACGGCAGATACCCTCTATCACCAAAACGGACCGACTGTCCACCTTATTATATATATTAGGCATCAATTCACGATAATTGCCGGAGAGTGGCAGTCTCGCCAACTCAATATGCCCTGTCTCGTCCACCAACTTTGTCTTCCTGCATCCTGCCGACCAATATTCCTCATACTCGTCACGAAGCATAACAGAAGGTTGGCGCCAGTTGGCAAGTCTGAAATACAAGCGTCCAAGCTTCCGTCTCAGCCAGTTATCACCTTGCTTGTCCAGCTGCTGATAGGCATAATACTGCCAGTGCTCGTTAATCACGTAACGAACAAAGGCATAATCCGTAGGTGACTGAATGCCAAAACCCAACGAATGGTGCAGACGGCTGAGATAAACCCATATACGTGTCAGTTGGTTCATATCCTTCCGGTTTTATACCTGCAAAGATAACAAAAAGGAATGACAAACAAACTATTCTGTACAAAAAAGCCTGCTCAAAATTTGTCATTCTCATTTTTTTCCATATCTTTGCACATAATGCATCATAAAATTCTCCTTTTAATCTGTTTTCTGCTCTTATCCAGTCCGGTAGCCGCAGAAGATAGTTTGCCTATCATAGAGGTGAAGGCAGACAGGAAGATGATTTATCCTCAGCGAATGGAGCTGATGGGGGAAGAAACGCTGATGGACGTCCTGCAGATGTTGCCCAGTCTGATGATTGCTGGGTATGAGGATGTCATCACCAACTATAACCTCCGCATAGACAACTGTCCGATAAATGGCGATACAAGACTGATAATCAGTCAGATGAAGGCAAAAGACATTGCCAAGATACAGGTGTGTGACAATACGGGAGTGGCGAAGGGAACCATTGGTATGAATAAGGTACTGGACATTTACATGAAGATGCCTGATGCGTGGCAAGGTTTCGTGGAAGGACAAGGAGCCGCGGGGAAGAAATTTGAAGGTATTGCCTCCGCCAATGCGTTATACGGCAGTAAGCACACTGACCTCTATGCCAATATCTCCTATCGCCACCAAGATGTAAACGAGGAGTATCTGTCGCTTCACATGACGAACCGGTTTGATGACAGGACCAGACTGTTGACCTTTTTCACCCAACAATACCTTGACCGACCTTCTGGTACGTCACGCAAGGTCTTGGGAAGAGCGAGATTTTTCCATAACTTCAATGACCGGGGCACAGAGCTGCTCTTAGCGAGCGGCTATCAGTATGCCAGTGACCTGGTGTTTTCCAACAAACAGCCCATGTTTATCGTTGAGCTGAACACGCCTCTGCTGTCCGACCGGCTCTCCATGATGGTAGGTGTCGAGGGAGGTTACCTCATGACCAGCCTAAAGGATACGGACTGGAAATGGAATGTCTTTAACCATGATATTTATCTGCAATTCACCTATTCCTTACCGAAGTGGAAGTTTACTGCTGGTAATCGCGTGATGTTCTATAACTACAAACTGACAGATTCCGGCAATAAACAGAAGCATAATGACACCCGTGTCAATGCGAATGGCAACATCATTTATACCCATAACAACCGTCATCAGATACTCATGGGCTATTACCTCAAATACTATAATCCCGTCTATGAAGCCATCGCAATGGAATCCAACATGCTTTCTGATGAGCAATGGGCAATTACCAGGGGACAACTGGAGGAACGGACGATTCACCAGACTAAGCTGTCGCATGTCTATAGCAGACAGAAGCTGACAGTACAGACGGAGGCGAGTTATTACATCATTGAGGATGGTGAGAACTTCGTGGAGTTAGGGGCATCGGCTTACTGGAAAACCAACTGGATGAGTCTGACAGGTGGCTCAAACCTGTATACCGCAAGGAGCGAAACCTATGCCTCATTCCGATTAGCCCCCACCGTCTTCCTTCCCCACCAATGGCAGATAGGTGCTCAGGTGGTATATTATACCAAAAACTCACCAAGACGTGAGATGACTGGCGTACCCGTATATGGATGTCTGTCGGTGAACAAGCAATTTGGCAGGAAATGGAATTTGAGTGTTGACTGGCATGATATGTTTGATGCAACCTGCAACGACGCATTAGTCAACCGGCATGCTGTCAATATGAAACTGCAGTATAGATTCTAACGTGACAGGAAACGAAAGAAGCCCTGACTCAGTAATCTGAATCAGGGCTTCATCATTGAAAAGTGGCGGCCTCCTACTCTCCCGCATTGCATTGCAGTACCATCGGCGCAGGCGGGCTTAACTTCTCTGTTCGGA
>Ga0256405_10001866_pt1 | contig 53496 bp, 8 predicted proteins | sample RumenRJG_02DNA_FD_189096 | JGI IMG/M metagenome (GOLD analysis project Ga0256405, IMG submission 189096) | Bovine rumen microbial communities from Lethbridge, Alberta, Canada - RJG_02 | ecosystem: Host-associated > Mammals > Digestive system > Stomach > Rumen | place: Canada: Alberta | collected... | reverse complement strand
GTTCTTCAGATCGGCGCTGACGATGCTCTTGCCGCTGTTGACCGAAAGGGTGCCGCCGATGCCGGTCGTATCGGTATCCACTCCCGCGTCGGGACGGGAGAAAGCCAGGGCCGCGCCGCCTGAGAACGCGGCTTGCCACTTATTGGCCAGCGCGCTGATCGTCACGTCGCGGTTCGACTTTGAAGTGAAGCTCTTGATCGTGACCGGCTGGCCGTTCTTGCCCTCGATGCCAGCATGCGCTTCATAGTCGGCAAAGTTCCACGCCACGGATGCCGCCAGGCCGAGATTGTTGTTCTGCTGATTCTGCCGTGCAGGGACAGGATTGTTGGCGTTGTCCAGGGCGTTATTGTTGTCGTCGTAGCCTTCCTGGAAGTGGAACGGATCGTCGCTGCTGTCGCTGCTGCTGTTGCTGCTGAATGTGTCGTTGAGCTGACCGGCCCCTTCGTTGAGGGAATCGTTGATGCTGACTTCAAGCGGGTCGGCTGCGGGATCGGCAGCAGGATTGGGTGCGGGCTGGGCCGCCGGCTGGATCTTGTTGCCGATCTTGGTACCGAGCTTTTTGGCGATGTTGAGGGGGTAATCGAGAAGATTCTGCAGCCCCTCGCCGATCTGCAGTTCGCCCTGCCGTTCCTGACGCGAGACGACGCCCGACGCAGCGACCGTGTTGACGCGATGGTGCCCCTCCGCATCGACGGTCAGCGCGTCGGCAGCGATCGAGGCCCCTGTCAGGGGCGACGTGTCGTCGCTGAATGCACTGTCAAAATCAGCCACGCGGGCGACGTTCTGATAGGTGAGCGAATCGATGGCGATGGAGACGCCGACGGCTGAGTCGGCCGCGCGCTGAATGGCGGCGGCAACGTTGGTGGCGTAGTTTTCGGCACTGGAAATGATGTCGATGGACGTGCCCGACAGGGTGGCTTCGTCATCGACCCGGGCGCTACCGGCGACCGTACCGTCGAGTACGTTAAGCTGCCCTTGCCAGCCGTAACCGCCGGATTTGGCCGAGGCGATGTTGGCGACGAGGAACATCGAGTTGTCGACAGTGGCGACGTTCACGTCTTTGCCGCTTTGCAGCAGCGCTCCTTTGTGGATCCTGACCTCATCCTGAGTCTCGAACGTGCCGACGAGGATGGTGCCGCCGACAGCGCTGCCCTTGGTTTCAGTGGTCAAAAGGCTTTGGAGCGAGTCGCTCCAGCCGCCGATGAACGACATGTCGCTCTGCGTGCTCCCGGTGACCTTGACCTGCTCGGCAGATGTCAGTTTGGCGCCGGAAGCGATATCGACCAGGTTGTTCAGGTGCCAGCTAGGATAAGCAAACGTGCCGCCGCCGCTTTTTTGCTTTTGCTCCTCATTGAGCGTTTTCGCCGATGCGCCGGCATAAACGTTGGCATATGACGAGAAATCGAGGAACGAGAGCGGGTCGGTGGCGACAGTGAGCAGATCCTTAAAGGCCCCCCACTCCTCGTTAAAAAACACATAGGCGCCTTTGATAAAGCCGCCCATGGCCTTGGCGTAGTTCTTGAAGCCCTCGCTGTTCGACAGGTCGGTGTCGTGATACTCGTCGCTGGAAAGTTTGTCGTATGCAGCCTTCCACAGTTCGCGCGCTTTTTCGGCCGATACGTCCAGAAGGAACTTCCCCCAGTCCGATTTGAGGTCGGAGATTGTGTTTTCCATGCGGTGCCATTCCACGTTCGCCAAACTGGAAATGTCGATCTTGCCGCCGGCGTTCAGCTGGGCGTTCTTGCCGACAGAGGCGGTCGAATCCATCTCGGCGTTGTCGTAGTTGAGCGCAAAGGCGTACGTGTCGACGGTGTCGCCCGCGGTCTTTTCGTGCCCGCCGACGGACGATGTGGTGATCCATTGGTGATCGATCACTTGTGCGGCAGAGGTGATATCGATGAAGCCGTGAGACGTGATCTTCACGTCGGGGGCGATGGTCGCGGCAGCCGTCTGCGTGGCAGGCGAGCCGTGGAAGATGTCCTTGCCAGTGTAGAGCGCGGCAAAACCCCATTCGGTAGAGTAATCGGCTTCCTTCGTGCCATTGCCGTAGCGCATGTTTTCGGGAATGCCGATCTTGTCGGCCAGCTTTTTGTAAAACGCCTTGTACGTCGGCGTCATCAGCTGCTTGACCAGGGCGGGGGCATTGAGCTCGGGCGAGATGCTGGCCTTGGTGACGGCCTTCGCCGTCCATGAATCTGTATAGTCGAAACCGCTGATGGTAACAGAACCGCCTGCGGTGAGGTCAGAGCTGACGGCAGCGCTTGCTCCCGTGGTCACGAACGTCGCGTTGAGTGCCGTGCCGCCCGGCGAACGGGCTGGAGCGCTGGCCGTGGCATTCGTGGAGATGGTATTCTGCGTGGACGGGGTTATTTTAATGTCGCGGCCGGCAGAGATCTTTGCATTTTTGCCGACACCGGCGGCAGCGTGATTGTCCAGATCGGCGATGAGGACCGCGCTCATGAACGGCGCTTCAGCGTCGAAATTGTTCTTGGCAGCTTTAGCGGTGAGACCGGCCCTGATGACTGCGTTGGTGTCAAGCGTCAGGTCGCGGCCGGCTTTCAGTTCGCCGTCCACGTTGACGGCAGCCGATCCCTTCTGGTCGCTGATGACGATAGCAACAGCCGGGATCGATTCGCCTTTTTTCCAATTGATCAGGTCCATCCAGCCCAGATCAGTGCCCACTTTTGCACCGACATTACTGAACGAGGTCAGATTAAGATCCTGCGCAGCTTCCAGTCTGGCTCCGGATTCGACCGTGACATCGGCCGTGGATTTCAGCGACGTGAACGAGCCGTCAAAATTGAGCGGGCCAATGTCATTGAACAGCTCCGTCACCCAGTTTGTGTAATATTCGGTGGCGTTGGTGGAGTCGCGGTAATTCATCGCATTCACTTCTACGGCGATATCATGACTGGCACTGATGCGGCCTGACGACTTGACGGTCACTTTGGCCGTCGCCGTAGCGTTGAAATCGACATCGCCCTCCATATATTTCGGTGTTGCGCCGGGTTTGAGGTAATAGTTCAAGCCGGCAGAACGGACTGAGATCTTGGCATCGCCCTGCGCTTCGATCGTGCCGGCGTGCGTAACAGAGGCCTCTTTGCCGCCGTAGGTATCGGCTACAAGGACCACATCGCCCGACTCCGTGCGACTCAGCTTGAGATCGCTGTCGGGCGTGAAGGCGCTGTTGCTGAGGTCGCCGGTGTTGACGAGGGAGCTGAAATCAAGGGTCTTCGTGTCGAGCTTCGAGCCTGCGGCGGTTGAGATCTTCGCGGCTTTCAGCACGATGCCGTCAGGCGCGGTGACACGGCCTTTGACGACGATGCTGCCTTCGTGATTGAGCGCGACATAGCCCTTCTCCATATCCTTGAACTTGACATGCGACCAGGGCTTGTCCTGGTCAGTGATCGCTTTGTACGTGTCATCGTCGGCGATGATGGCCGAGAACTTGCCGGCATTGATGGCGCCGCTCTTGCCGATGATCATGCCCGTGGGCGAGATGAAGATCAGGTGTCCGCCAAGGCGCGTTGTCTCAGCCTTGAGCGCGTTGACGAGGCCGTGCACTTCGATCTTGCTGTCGACAAAGTTGTACAGCTTGTTCGTGCCGTTTGGCAGGATCATGTTGGCGACGTGCCCGGGGTCAAGCGAGAACTTTTCAAAGCGGTTGAAGGCGCTTTTGCCGTTCGTCTTGCCGGTGGTGACCGTGTATTTGCCGTTGTTTTCGGCAACGTTCGCCACGTCTCGGTATTTTTTGTGGACTATCAACTCCGACGCGGCCGCCGAAAGCGGCGACAAAAGGGTGCTTGCCGTCAGCGCTGATGCGATGATGCGATCGGCAAGGTCCAGCCGGCGAGCCTTGATCCGGCCTTTCTTTTTCTGTGCCATCGAGCCACCTCATGAAATATACCGGCAAACTGCCGGGAAGAGTGCGCGAAACACTGAGGGCAACGCGCTATTCACATCGTACAGTATACAAATTATACCAGATGCTTTTTTGATAATCCATTATCAAAAATCAAATTTGACTGCCTTCGGGGTCATTCAGTTTTATTTAGCAAAGGTTTTGTCGTAACTGTAAATATACTCTAACATGACTGATTCGCACCATATGGCTTGATTTGAGCAATGTAAACGTTTCACAAACGAAAATGAAGCAGTCGGAGCCGCAGACATTATGTTATTTCGTTTTTACAAAGATGTTCGGAAACGTTCGTCGTGTCTGTATTGATTAGACTCGGTGAGCGTCTGTATTCTATGTTTTTGATCATCTATTTCTTGTGCGATGATAATCGATACGCCGATTAGGGGTGGAAAGCAATGATGAACTCCTGCGCTGTGATTCAAAAAGTCACGATTCTCTCTTAAGATTCTCTCTGCTATAATAATCAACATCAATTTGATTATTTTCAGCTCCCTTTCTGGCGAAACAAACCCTTTGACAATACCTCATGTTTCTTGTCGTTGCAGCGTTCGGAAAAGTTTTCCCTGCGTCTTTGCAGCGCTGATGCATTATCCTAAGGAGACAGCACATGGCACAGAAAAAGAAAGCCCGGATCAAAGCGCGTCGTCTGGGCTTTGCCGATCGCATCATCGCTTCGGCACTGACAGCCACAACGATCCTGTCGCCGTTGCCCGCGGGCGCCGCTCTGACAGCGCATGATGGCTACGGCACGACTGTTGTGCAAAGCGGCACGAAATGGAAGGTCTCGACCTCAAAAAAGAATGGCGACAAAGCGTTCAACCGCTTCAGCAAATTTGAGCTGGCGCAGGGACACGTCGCTAACATGATCCTGCCTAAGGGCACGAACAAGCTCTATAACTTTGTCAACTCAAAGATCGACGTGCAGGGTACGGTCAATGCCATCAAAGAGCTTGAGAACCAGGCCGCCAAGATCGGAGGTCATCTGATCTTCATCTCGCCCGAGGGCATGATCATCGGCAAAAAGGGCGCCATCAATGCCGGCAAGTTCTCGGCCATTATTGCCGACACAAAAACTTATAACAACATCGCCGGCAGCAATGCGCCCTGGGACCACAGCGAGTTCAAGCGGATGGAAGCCGGTTATGTCGCGCTGAATCCCGAGGGTAGCATCGTCGTCCAGGGCAATATCACCGCGCCCGGCGGCATCACGCTGAAAGCCAGACAGATCAGGACGGAAGCCGGCTCGCGGCTCGACACGAAGAAGACGCAGCTCAGCCTCGAAGATGTGGTCAACATCGAGGATCTGGGACTTGCCGTAGATCAGTCGCTCACGCTCGAACGCGACGGCGATGGCACCGTACGCCTGGAGGCGCTGGGAGCAAAGGGAGTTTCGGCCGATATCGAACACGCCGGAGCGATCGACGCGGCCGGCTCCGTCGTCATGCGCGCCCGCGCGGCGGGCAGTTCTTACAGCGCCGAAAACGAATCCAAAGGTACCTTCCCGTACTCTTCCGGCGACGTGAATTTTAAGGCGAGGGCTCAGGCCAAAGTGACCGTCAAAAACGGCGGTACGGTCAGCGCCGACAAAGACGTCGTCCTAAGTGCCGACGTCTGGAACTTCCGCGAGGACACGACGCTAGGCGAAGGTTTTGTCAACGTCGCCAAGGAGCTGGGCAACGACTTTTCGTTCCTCAAGTTTGACGCCTCCTTCACTCATCTTGATGCCACGGCTGCCGTTACGGTCGAATCCGGCGCAAAGCTGGAGGCGCTGGGCAGCATGAAGCTCCAGGCCGAGAGCATTGTCGGCGCAAAAGTGGGAACATCGCTCGGCTTCCGCGAGCTCATCAAGTACGCCAATTCGGACACGATACCTGCCGCAGCTGCTGTCGTCAGCATCGAAAACGGCAGCGCGACCGTCGTTGTCGACGGCGAGCTTTCATCAGGCGGCAATATGGACATCAGCGCCGCTTCAAAGCTCAAGGCCGATCTTACAGCTGCCGCCTCGGTCAGTAATTTCGACTCCGCCGTGCCGTTTACGGCTGCCGTCCTCTGGGCGGACCTCGCCAACAACGCAGCCGTGACCATCGGCACAGGTGCGAAAATCGAAGCGAAAGGTTCACTTTCGGTCGCTTCCGATGCTCAAAACAGTATCAAAACCGCTGCTGTCGGCTCGGTCCCCGCAAACGCGCCGGGCAGTACGGCACTGAACGCCACCTTCGCGCAGACGTCTGCTCAAACACAGATCAGCGCGGATTTGAGCGCCGGCGGCGCTCTCTCCGTGACTGCGAACGACACGACATCCGAATGGAACTCTTCTTCGGAGAACCGCTCGGGCACGGCTCTGTACCTCAAGGAACGACTCAAGAGCAATCTCACAAAACCGGCGCTGACGGCCCTCTACAACAGAGTGGCCGACGGTATCGGCCTGCCGGATGACATGCGCTACGGCAACGGAGCAGGAGAAAATAACTACGGCAGCGAGTGGGGATTCAGCGTACTTTACACTGGCGAAAACTTTTTCCGCGGCTCAAAGCCTACAATGAATGCATCCGTGTCGATTGCCGACGGAGTGAAACTGGTCAGTCCGAAGGACGTCGCCGTGCGGTCCAGGTCGCTCCTTGACGACTGGCAGTTCAAAGCGACATCGGCCGTGGGCGGCTCAGATAGGACTTCAGCCGACATCATCAACGCATACAGCTTCGCGCTGCTCTGGGGAAATCCCTCGATCGAATCGTCGGCGTTGATCGGCAAAAACGCCTCGGTGCTGGCCGGAGGCTCCATCGACGTGGAAAGCGGCGCGATCGTCGAGTATACCCGCGTCGCAAAAGCAATCGCAAAATTCAAAGAGGATCTGAAAGCGCTCCGCGATGGATTCACGTTCTCTCAGACGCAACAGACTGCGCTGGATGCGCTCCTGCAGCAGCGTCTCAGCCGCCTTCACAGCACGGTGGCCGCTGACGCCCTGAACGAGAACAGCGCGTTTCATAAAGAGGCGAAGGGGATCGGCGACATCATCCTTTCCATTCTTTCCGATATCAAGGACGGGATCGCGGGAGGCGTCGCTGCGGCCATGGATCTTATGGCTCTGAGCGATTATTTCACGTATGCCAACGTCTATGCGTCGTCGAGCGCGATCACTGCCAACGAACACGATGAAAATGTCAGCGGCGGCGGCAGCTTCGCGCTGACAAACTGGAGATCGAACAGCAGGATCGACATCGCTTCCGGCGCGCATCTCAACGCCGGGGCCCAGACGGTCGTGCTTGGCACGTCCCAGAACGATGCAGCTGTGATCGGCGGCTGGCACGTGTCCCCGCTGTTCGGGGTCTTCAAAGACACGAAAGGCAGCGCCGCCGGCGGTACGATCCTCATCAATGTCTTCAACTCCAACAACGACGTCGACGTGCATAAGGAAGCGAACCTTGAAAGCGCCGGAAAGATCGCCCTCGGCACCAAAAACGGCTCAGCGCTGTTTACCGGCAGTCTGTCCGCCGCAAACGGCAAGTCCTGGGGCTTTCAGGGACTGCTGAATATCACCGGCGGTGCGCTCTCCAGACGCGTTCGCATCGATGACGAAGTTATGATCTCATCGCCGCTCGTCAGTATCATTTCCAACGCCGAGAATTACGCCACGAACATGACGCTGACTTACTCCGGCGCACAGGGGAAATCTGTCGGCGCCGGTATCGCTGTAGACTTGCTCACCTACGAAACAGTCGCCAAGATCGCTGATCATGACACAGCGTTCAGCGACGATCAGACGCCTGCGAGCGGCGCTTTCATCGCCGCAAATTCGCTCGATATCGGCGCGTTCAGCCATTCCCGCGTCAACACGATCGCCGTTGCTGGTGCGAAAGCTTCAGCTGTACAGCCTGAGGATCCTCCCGCAGAGGAAGAGGGGAACGGCGGACTCTTGGCCAAACTGCGGAAACTCGCCTCATTACCCGATGAATTGAGCAAAAAGGCCGGGCAGAGCATCGCCAACAAAATCAGCGGCGCCGGCGGGCTGAACGATTCGATCAATCAGGGCATGAGACCATCGAACAACGGTGCGGTTCGCAACGCCGGCAACAGCATCCTCAACGGCCGTGATTTCGACCTTGAGATATTCGGCGCAGAAGCTTTGGCTCCGGACTTCAATTTCAACTTTGCCGGAGCCGGCTCGGCCGCTTGGAACTTCGTCGATTACATTTCTGACGCGGGGATCGAGGGCACGGCCAAAAGCAAGATCAGCTTAAAACCGTTTACTGACAACTCCAATCGCGTTATTGCCATCGACGCGCTGGCCGACAAGTGGCAGAGCGCCTACAGCGGCGGCGCATCCATCGCCGGTGGCGGCGCAGACGAGGTCACGACTGTCGGCATCGGCGGTGCCGTCTCCGTCAACAGCGGCAAGAGCGTCGTCAGCGCAGGAATGAAAAATGCCGTGCTGAGTGCTCTTGACAACTCGCGCAAAGATGTGCTCTCGATCTCCTCCGGCAGCTCAGGGAGGGCTGTCGCTGCTGCGCTCGGACTGACCGTCACGCGCGGCAGCGGGGAATCCGGTTACGGGATCGCCGTGAACCTCTCCGCGAACACGCTCGATAACACGGTGACGAGCCGGCTCACCGGCGTGGACAGCGTCACATCGGGTGTTTCCCGACCTTCAGCTTTGGATCTTGACGTCCTTTCCTACGCAAAAGACACCCAGGTCACAGGCGCCGTTGACGTTGCCATCGGCAAGGCAAGGGGCAATGTCGGCGCGAGTATCCAGTTTGCCCGCATCAAAAACGACATCAGCTCAGTCATTGACGATACACGCTTGCTGCATCTCCGTGAAGCTAATGTGGACAGCTATCTCGGCGTCACTCAGGTCGTCGCGGGAATTACAACGGCTGTCGGGCTGGGCGGAGATCCGTCTTCATGGTCCGGCAGCGGTGCTCTTGTCATCGACACGCTTGCTAACAGCGCTGCCGCGCGTATCACGAGTTCTGACCTGAAGGCTTCCGGTACTCTGAGTGCAGAGGCTGGCGACGGGGCCGATATCGATTCCCGCGTGAAACAGCACAAGGCCGGCGCTTCGTTTGATCTCCAGATCAAGTCTGACGACGAGGCGTACAACAAACTGATAAGTGCCGAAAGTTACTACAGCGGCGTTGAGATAGAGTCTGCTTTCGTGAAGAAAACGACCTCGACGCTGACGGGCGGCAAAGCGTCGGCTTCAAGCGCTACGACTGTTGACAGTCAGCTCAGCGATCGCACGGGCATGATCGTCATCACCGGCGCGGTCGTAGGCGGCGCGGCAGGCAAATCTGCCGGCAGCGCGATTGTCGTCGACAGCGTGAACACTACTTTCGAAACGCGGATCGAGAACAGTTCGGTCACAGCGCGTTCTTTCAAGGTAAACAGCGAGAACAGTGCAGCTCTTGTCTCCGTCGCCGCCGGCGCGGCCGCGGGAACGCAGGGCTGGAGCGGGTATGGCTCCGTGATCTGGAACACCGTCGTCAACACCGCCAGTACGGTCGTTAAGAACGCTGATATAACCGTCACCGGCACGGATGCGAGCTCTCTGGCCGCCCAGAACAGGGCGCTGTCAGTGGGCGTCGCCGGCGCTGTCTCCGTGGCGCTGAACGGACTTTCTGCGGGCTTCACGCTGGGTTATTCCCACGTCACGAACAACGCTGTTGTCAGCGTCAGCGGCGGTGCCAAAAAGACGCTCGCCGGCGCAGCCGGGAGTCTTTCGGCCAACGCTCTGAACAAAGCCAATTCGTGGCTGGTCGGTTCAGCAACGCAGTTTGCCGCCGGCAGCGGCGCAGGCGGCGGTTCCGGCGTGTTTCACCGAGTCACCGGCAGCACTTCATCCGTCATCGACGGATCGACGGTGACAGGCTTTAAAGACCTTGATGTCACTGCGGCGGAGATGTCGTCGGGCAAGACAATCTCGACTGCCGTATCCGCCAGCGGTACAAACGCTGCGGTCGGCGGAGCGATCACCATCTCGCAGATCGGTGTCATCAATTCCAAAGATCAGGAATACATCCGGAACGCCTCGGTCAGAAACAGCACCGTGAAGATGGCTGATCAAAAAGGCAGACTGAACATCGCTGCAAACGATGACGCTGCGCTTTTTTCACTTGCTATTGGAGGCGGCTACGCCTCAGCGCTCAACATCAACGGCGCCATTACCGTCAACCAGCTGCACCGCAGGGGAATCGCCGCGATCGAGAACACGAACGTCACCGGCAAAAAGACTGCTGTCAGCGTGAAGGGGACAAAGGATTCAAGGCTGAGCAACATCGGTGTCGAGGTGTCCGCCAGCAGCGCCTTCGGCGGAGGCGGCAGCCTTGTCATCAATCGTATCGGCGATGAGAACCTCGTCCGCGTTACGGGTACGAAATCGAACGTCATTGATTCTGGCAGTTTTTATTCTTTCGCGAAGTCGGACACGACGCTCACGAACGCAGCTGTCGGTTTCTCTGCCGGCGCGGAAGGCGCGGGACAGGGCATGGTCCTTGTCAATTCCGTCTCACCGACGACAGGCATCGTCATCAAAGGTCTTTCCGTCAAAGCCGTCGACACGCTCGCGGCGATCACCATGAGCGACGCCCAGATCCGCAACTACGCCGGACAGGGAGCCGGAGGTGCCGCAGGGGGCGGCACAGGCCTGATCGAAGTCAATTACCTGAACGACACAGTGTCGTCGCTCGTGCAGAACTCCACCTTGACTGCCAACGGCAGCGGCTCCGTCGCCGTGTCGCACGACATCAATGACAACGAGATCGATAACACGAACATTTCCAAATACAGTGATTACGAAACGAATCTCTCGAAAGACAACGTGCCCGGTTCAAGCACGATCTATGACAACGCCTTCCAGGGCACCTTTGACACCTCTCCGTTGCGCAGCGCCCGCAGGGGGAGTACAGCAAGGGGACTCGTTATCGACGCGTCGTCCACCCATTCTCTGCTCAACACAGCGGCAGTCGGAGCCGGTGGCACAGGAGGCGGCGTTGCCGGATCGGTCAACGTCGATATCCTTGCCGGTTCTACGAAGGCGCAGGCGATTGACGGCAGTCTGAACAGTGCCAGCGACATAAACGTTCACGCCTCTGACTTCAGCAATGTCTCCGGAGTCTTCATCGCCGGCGGCGGCGGTGCGGCCGGTTTTGGCCTGATGACGAATGTCCGTCACGTCAGGCGTGATGTGGACGCATCGATCAAAAGCACGTCTGCCGACGTAAAGTATGATCTCAACGCAAACGGCACGGCCTCAGCAGGCGCCGTCTCCAAACAGTCGCTGACAGGTTTTATGATCGCCGGCGGCGGCGGTGAGGGCACGGGCGGCGGCATTGTGGCCGTCGAAGTGCAGAAGGGAACGACAACGGCGGTCATCGACGGCATGAAAGGACACGTCGGCGGCCTGCAGACAGCTTCCGACCATTTCAGCCGCGTCGGCGACATCATGATCGCAGGCGCGGGCGGCATGGGAGCGGGCGGCTTGGTCGTTTCCGTAGCGACCGACAACAGCCTGACGGCCGCGCAAGTACGCGATTCCGATCTTGATGTGACCGGGGCCGGCAGTGTCGTCATCGACGGCCGGAACCGCAACAAAGGCTACGTCGTCAACATCACTGCCGCAGGCGGCATGGGATCGGGCGCCGTCGGCGTCAACGTGACGCGGGGCGCGGCCGTCGTCGATGCGTCTTTGCTCAACACGAGACTTGGAGCTGCCTCGCAGCGTGCCGGCGATGTAAAGATCCGCGCTCACAATACGGCCGACATCCTCACCATCACCGGCGGAGCGTCGGGCGGCATGGGGGCCGGCAGCATTCTCGTCAACGTCAATAATCTGTACAGCCACGTCGGCGTGAACGTGAGCAACTCGAAGGTCTACGCCAACACAATCGGCATCAGCGCCGACGAGGACTATAAACTGCGCGCGCATACCTGGGGCGCTTCCGGCGGCTTGGGGGCAGGGATCATCTTCGTGCAGTCGCTCAACATCGGCGGCACGAAAGAATACGACGACCCGGGCTACAGTGCCAAACTTACCGGCTATCTCAGCGACCAGTCGGCGGCGCTTGCCAAGGCCCAGCTGTTTGTGAACGGCCAATCCGGCGATGTTGATACGACCGTGCTCACCGCGAAAGAAGCCGCGGCCCTGAAGAATGCCCGCAGCAATGATATCAGTCTGAAACGGATCGAGAGCAGCGACCTGAGCGTCCACATCGGACAGGCATCCGTTCTCGACGCAGCCAGGGATATTACCGTCCGGGCCGTTGAGAGCACCGACATCGGCGGCTGGGAAGGCGGCGCAACCGGCGGTCTCGGCTCCGGAGCGGTCAATGTGGCCACGATGTCGGCCAACAAGAATGTCGGCATCGGCATCGACCAGTCTAAAATGGACGCGGGCCGGGGCCTGCGCATCACGAGTGAACTTGCCGGCACCAATACGCAGAAGCTGATGCAGGGACTCCTCTCGCTGGGACACGGTTTTGCGGCTTACAGCGGCTTGTCTGCTGAAGGCGCCTCCAGGGTTAGCGTGGCGGAAAGTCAGCTGAGAGGTCTCTCTCTGCTAGAGATCAGAGCTGACGATTCATCGCAAAATATCGTTTACGGCCGTGGCTACGAAGTTTCTCTGGGAGCTGTCGGCGGCATCGTCTCCCGCGGCAGGACCTCGAACGATATTTCTGTCTCCGTCTACGGCGGCAGTCTGCGTTCCGACTCCACTGTATCGCTTGTGGCGAGGCGTTACGGCCGCACAGAAGCCAATATCTTCCATTTCGGCGTCAACGCCGGCGACTGCGTAGGTGCTGACAGCGCGGCGCACGACAGCTCGGCCGCATCCGTCACGATCGGTTCAGCGAAGAAAACCGAGATCAGCGCCGCGAAGATCGCCGTGGCTTCACGTCTTGATCCCGACGTCATCTCAGATGCGGATCAGGCCAATGCAAACGTTTTCCTCAGCGTCGGCGTTTCCCTTTCCGAGGCCAAGTTGACCGGCAGCAGCAGTGTCACGCTTGGCGCTAAAAACATTTACTCTGCACCTGAGGTAGAAATCCTCTCCTACGTCGGGCATGAGCAGCGAGGACTGGGCGTGAGCGCTCTTAACATGACGCTCGGGGGCACGGTCATCGGTATCGATTACCAGTACAGCCGCGCTGACGCTATCAACGACAGTACCGCAGGCATCGTCATGAACGGCGGCACGTTCGGCAGAGATACGCGTCTGAAACTCCACGCCTGGAATACCGCGGCGATGTCTGCTGATATCGCAACGTACCGGGTTGGCCTGGCCACAATCGGTTCCTCAAACAACGCTGCCAAGGTCGTCAATAACGGCAGAGCTGCTGTAACTATCACAAACTCTTCAACGCAGACACTCGCGGCGCTGGACGCAAAGGCGCAGACTACGGTCTCCTCAAATGCCCGGGCCGACAGTGGCGGAGGCGGCGCGATCTACTTGGACAAAGTCGGCGGTACCAGCACCGGAAGCGCGAAAGCCGCTTGGAGCCGGACAGAGATCAACGACACAGCAGAACTGAATATTTCCGGTATGTGGAAGACAACCGGCGAAATGAAGCTGAAGGCTGAACAGAGCTCGAAGACCACCGACTGGGCCGACGGCGTCATCGGCGGTATCGTGACCGGGACCGGAACACAGCATGACCTGTACCTGACGGGAAAGGCCCGCGTCAGCGTGGCCGGAAATTCAGTTCTGACCTCTGACGGCACGCTGCAGATCGACGCTGTCAACAGATTGGCCGACAACCCCAATAATCAATATACGGCATCCGGCAATACCTACGGCGGAGTGGCCGGCAACGGCACGAACAACTACGCTGTCGTTAATCAGCAGTCGAGCGTAATCGTACAAGACAAAGCGAAACTCTTCAGTGTCGGGGCGATGACGCTGACCTCGCACGCCGAAAGCGACATGAAGGAATACGCCCGAGTAGTCTCCGGCGGCGTCGGAGCAGGCTCCGGCGCGCGCAACGATTTCCGTGCATCATGGCACAATGGGATCAGCATCGGAAGCGGAGCGACCCTGACGACGAGCGGCAGCGAAGCCGACCTGACGCTTGCCGCGTGGGACCGTGAGGATCTTGAGCTGACCGCGCTGGGCAACGTACAGCTCGGTCTGGCCGGCGGAGCCACGAGCAAACTGTTCATCGCCATCGATAGAGTCAATGCCGTCACCGTTGCCGGAACGCTCAACGCCGACCGTGATGTCAGCCTCAACGCAGGAGCCGACTCGAGCGGCACGGCGGCCGCGCTGAACATGACCGATATTTCGCACGCCTATGCCCATTCGATCGGAGCTGCCGGCGCGTGGCTGGAGCGCGCGATCAGCCAGGACAATTCCGTGACCGTCAAAGGCAGTGGCTCAGTGCGCGCAAGGCGTGACGCGAATCTTTACGCGCTCCCGGGCACCACGACGATCATCGAATCTGTCCAGCGCTACGCATGGACGCAGAACTCCGTTACGGCCGGCAGCGTCGTCAGCACGGCGCTGGGCGACGCTGTGAAGGGTCTGTATGCGAAGAACTCCGTTGCTGTGGACGGCCATGTCAACGCCGGTTTCGACAACAAGTTCGAAATGAATATCGGCGAAGGCTTTGCCATGCTCCAGAAAGGAGCGGACGGCGAGTACAGCCTGATGGACTGGGAAAACGGCACGCTCTACCTGAAAAAGAACGGCTCTGCCTATGTTCAGGGCACTGCCGCAGATCACGACGCGGTGATGACCTCCGCCGGCGCTAAAACTCCTGTGGTCAGCATAACTTCCGGAAAAACCGTGTACCGCTATGGCCTGACCGAGAGTTACGACACATACCTGTATGATCGTCTTGCCGTTCTCGACAAGCTGACCGCAGACTACGACGGTGACCGTTCTTCGGCTGCCTGGCTGGCTTACGACGCCGAGCGTACTCAGATCATTGCCACATTGAGCAGCTACGGTCTGCCGTTGACACGTCCTGATGAGGATTCGCGTTCTGTCACTCTGATGGTGCCGTGGATCGAGATCGGCCCGGTGAGCGTTGCCGGCGGCAACATCAACATCAAAGCCGACACGTTCAGCGGCGCAGCTTCCGGCACGCTCGATGCGGGCGGGGCGCCCCTGATTTTAATCGTCAACGACAGCAGCCTTGCCCTCAAGCTGAACGGTCTGACTGTTCAGTCCGGCGGCGGTGAGGTGTTCGTCAACGCCGCCAGCGTGAAAAACGCGGACGAGCTGAGAAGACGTGTCAAAGCAGCGTCTGGCTTTGCCGGCACGATCAACTCAGATCCTGACGGGCGCAGCTCAAAAGTCTCCGTGAGCAACACTTTCCCAACGTCGCAGATCAGCGTGACGATCACCGACTCCGTGAACGGGGCGGTGACGACGGAGTACGCGATCGTCTCTGACATCGAAAACACCGGCGGCATCTCCAACCTGTCCGGCACTGTTGAACTGGCAACGCAAATCGGTTCGATCCGCAGCGTCGGTTCCGACATCATCGCCGGTAAGGGGCTGACTCTGTCCGCGCCCCAGGGTTCGATCTCGATCAGCAGCGAAGGCATCATGAACATCGATGGAGCTCCTGAGAGCACATACTGGGCAGGGGTGGAAAAACTCAGTCAGAACATGGCCGGCGGCTCACGAAACCACCTCATGGCCGACTCCCTCGGCGTCAGTTCGGAGGGAGATCAGATGCCTGAGTTCTACCGTTTCTATGAGCTTGCGAACCTGAATGAAACGGGCACGGGCAAGGGACACCTTGTCGCCGGCGGCAACATTTTTATCACCGCGGGCGTTATCAACGTTAACGGTACGATCCAGAGCGGTTTCGGAACGTACGACCTGAAGCTCGATCAATCCTGCGTTGACGGCATGAACTCCGCCTACGTCACATGGGCGGGACGCGGCTACCCCAATCTGGAAAACACACCTGCGGCACTGAAAACGTACCAGCTGACCAGGAGCGGGGCGGAATATGACAGCGCCAGAGGCGAGTATGTCTATCATCCCGCAACGTGGTACAACCCGTCGACGGAGACGATCGTCGTTGAAGACATCGTCGGTTCAGGCGGCACTGTGTACCTTACCGGCAAGATCATCAACACCAATTACTGGGACAGCCTTGGGGACGAGAAGATCAGGGAGATTGATGAACGATACGCGGGCAAGACGCTGACCATCGACGGCCGCGAAGTCACCCTGCCCAGCCTTGCGCAGCACCGCGGCCGTATCCTTGCGTACACCGGCGCGGCCAGCGTGAACATCGAAAGCTCACGCCCGGAGACTCTGCAGCTGGGCAGGATCACTCTCGATGACCGTACCGGCCGTATCGTTCTCGTTGATAAGTCATACGACGATCCCAGGGTGACTGTTTACGAACAGAGCGGCACCTCGAGTGTCTACACTCCGCGGGAAGGCATACGCTACAATATCAGCACGGGGACAAAGTCAACGAACACGGTGAGGGAGATCCAGCAGCAGTCGTTCAGCTGGTGGGGCGACAGCTGGGACGACAAGGGAAAGACAATCTCCAGGGAACAGTCAGAGTCGGACCACGGCGCCACGCTTTCGACCGGAGCCTCTGTCACGCTGCTTGCGGATATTGTCCAGCAGTTTATGGATGCGACCGGCGGCGCCTACAGCTCGTATAAAAATGCTAAAGATAGTTTTTTGGTGAATATGTTCAGCAACGCGACGACGAGTACGGGAACGCCGTCCGAATGGGTCTACAGCACGACCTATGACGACTTCCTGCACAAGTCGGGCACGATCACGCGCACGCGCATCCGCACAGACGGTTCGCAGTCGACAGCGGTATTCAGTCTCAAAGCAGACAATCCCATCTCCGTCGGTTTCCGTTCGAACGACGGTCCCGGCCGGATCACGATCTCGGCGGAAAACGCCGATGTTGCGCTGACTGGCAGCGTCAGCACCAATGCTGCCGCCAGCGTGTCGATCACGGCGAAGAACATCCTCACAAACGGCAAAGCTCAGATCAATGCCGATACTGTAAACCTGACAGCCAGCGGCGCTGTCGGTGCGGTGAAAAAAGGCAATTCTTACTCGCCGCAGAAGCTCAGTCTGCGTCCGCGGGGCGATACGCTCGCGGTCACGGCGACGGCCGTCGGCAGCATTATGGCTCTCAATGCGGTCGACGGTACCGTCAATGCTGATCTGAAGGTGTCAGGCACGGGCGGCCGTATCATGCTGGATGCAGAAAACAGCATCAACGGGACTCTCCAGGCGGCCGCCATTGAGATCGCAAGTCAGCACGGGGACATCGGCGGCTCCGAAGCCGCCCCCTCGCTGACGATCGCCGGCGAGGGCAGAACAGTCCTCTCTGCTGCAGCAGGCGGCGCGATCAACATCGTCAAGCAGAAAGGCGATCTCGCGATCGACCATGCAGACGCGAAAGGAAACGTACGTCTTGAGACGCAGGAAGGCAGCATTGTCGATGCCAATCCAGTCTCCCGGGACGGCTCGATCTCCGACGAAAAGCTGATCGAGCTGTGGAAAAACGCCGCTCTGATCGACAAAACAACCGGCGGACAGATCACGAACGAAAGCCGCAACGAACGGCTTGCCGAGCTTGAGAACAGAATCCGCGCCGAAGACTCTGAATATCAGAGGATCGCGCTGACACTGGCAAGTTCCGACGTACTGGCACTGGATAACGGTCAGAAGGAGCTGCTCGGGGCCCAGCTCGAAGCGCTTGACGAGTACGCGGGCGTGACGAACGTTGAGGATTATATCAGGCAGCTGAAGACGACTGCGGGAACAGAACTGTACGAGCTGGCAAATATCGACGGAACGGCTGTCGGCGGCTGGACTCAGGACTATCTGCTCTACGCCGTTCAGGATGCCGTCCTCAACCCGGGCCCGGGTACCGTGCAGGCAGACGTGCAATCGATCATCAGCGGGACGGACGTGACGCTGATTTCCTCGGCTCACATCGGCAGCGAAGAGGCAGAGCAGCGCCTTGACGGCGGCGTGAACATGACGATGGACGGGCTGAAAAAGCTTTCTGCCGCCAGCCCTGCGGACGTGACCTGGGACAACAGCAGCGGACAGTTCGTCATCAGGAACAGTTACGAGATCGGCCTGACAGCCGATAAAACGACGGCCAAAGCTTCGGGAATGATTTTGCTCGCTTCTCCGAATCAAACTCTTTTCATCGACTCTGTCGAAAGCACAGGCGGCGGCAAGATCCACCTGATGGCAGACGGCAGCGTCCTCGTTCACGAAAGCTCGCAGGCAAGCACAGCCGTGAAGGGCGGGAGCATGTTTCTTGCCGCCGCCGGCAGCATGACCGACATCGGCAGCGCGGACCGACCTCTGACGGTCGAACAGAAGGCCAATTCGGTCCTGCGTGCCAGCGCCGGACGTGATGTGTACCTTGTCGCAAACAGCGGCAGCCTGTCGCTCGGTTCGATCGCCGCGGCGCAGGTGCTCTCGGTCGAAACAAAACAACAGGGCGCCGGCATCCTTATGGGTGACGAGACTGCGCGCCTGAACGCGAAAGACGTACGGCTGGTGCTGAACGGCGGCGATGTCGGCACTTCCGACACGTCGGTCAACGTCCAGACTGCGGCGTCGAACGATTTCAGCAGCAAAGTCACGATCCGCGGCGCAAAGAATGTCTATCTGTACGGCGATAACGGTCTGAACAAGGACGGCTGGCTGAACGTTGATGGTCTGAAAGCCGAAGATGCCGACGTGCAGTCGCAGGGCGGGCTTGCTCTCAGCGGTGACGTGACGCTGGGCTCTTCGGGGCTCTTCTGCGCGGAAAACGACCTGCTCACTTCAGGAACTGTACGCGGGAATAGCGTGACCTTTATTTCCGGCGGCAACACGGATCTATTGGGCAATATCTCCGGAGGAGCGGCGACAATTACCGCAGGCCGCGACGCTTCGATCGCCAGAGCGACAGTAAACGCCCTGTCGGTAAACGCCAGCGATGATATTTCAGTCGGGCGTATCAAGGCAAAATCGACGAACCTGACCTCCGGAGCCAGCGTGACCGCCGCCGGACTCATTGACTCCGATGTCCTTACTGTCGATGCCGGAACCGACGCGACGTTCGTTGACGTGAAGTCGAAAACGCTTCAGATCGACGCCGGCGGCGTCCTGACGACAAGGACCGTGAGAGGTTATACTTCGAGACTGACCGCGAAGGGCGGCCTGAAAGCAAACGGCGACTACGATTCCGATACACTGACGATCGAATCCGGAGCGTCAGCCTACCTGGCCAGTTTGAGCGCGCAGCGTCTGACAGTGGCTGCCAGCGAGGACCTGTCCATGATGAACGTGAACGCCGACGTCGTGAAACTCACCTCCGGCGGCGACGTGACCGTGAAGGGCAAGATCTACGGCGGCCAGACAAACCTCGAAGCAAGCGGCGACGTCATCGTCACCGGCGATACCGACGCGAACACCTTGACCGTCAGAGCCGGCGCGGACGCGCAGCTGGCCGGCGTGAAGGCAAAAACGACGACGCTCATTGCCAGCGGAGACATTTCCGTCGCCAACGTGAAGACCGGAAGCGGCCTGGTGAGGACAAGCTCCGGCGGCAGCACGAAGATCAACGCCGCCGGAAACCTGACGCTGCAGGCGAAAAGCGGCGGCGACCTGAACGTGTCCGCTGCGAAGAAGCTGACCATGCGGGGCGACGCCTCCTCCGGCGGCGATATGTACCTGACCGCGCACGAGATCAGCGCCCGCAACCTGACGTCCGAAAAGAACCTGACGGCGTTGTCCGAGACGACGTTTACAGCGAACGACCTGAAAGCCGGCGGAGACCTGCGCGTCCACACCTACGGCGACATGACGTTCAACGACGCCACAGCCGGGGGCAGCGCGTGGATCCTCGGTCTCGGATCGTCGGCCGCACGGCTGAAGTTCCATGAAGTACGCACAGGCGGACATGACACAGCTATACTGCTGGAGCGCGGCTACCTGGATTACTGGCAGGTCACTGCCGGGCTCGACGTCGCTGTCGGCGTCCGTCATTATGAAGATCCGAACAGCCTGGGAACGATCGGACTGGTTGACACGCTTGCCCCGGATTCTGCGTACTACATCTTCTACCCGTATGGCGGTTCACTGATGCCGGAGGATCCGTTCAATTTCCATGTGGTTGATCTGCTTCATGATTCTGCGACCGGAAGGAAAGACATTGCCCCTATTGCTGAGGATGGGGACGAAGAAGACTCGCCCGGCGACGGTTACCTGGCGTCATTCGGGCGCGAGGCAAGACGCATGTGGCCGCGTAAAAAGCCTCTCGATACGAATCTGCTTGCCGGCAGTGACGACATCGAAGTCAATCTTGACGATTACGGTTACTGGCTGCCCGAAGAAGCAGAACACGAACACAAAGATCAACCGTTGAGCCTGAGCAGGAAATAATCTGTCGTAACAAAAAAGCTGTACGCGAAACATTTTCTTCGTTTCGCGTACAGCTCCGCTGAAAAAACGGTCTGTCCTACCGGACGGCCTGTAATGAATAGAGGTTCCCTCTATTTAGTATAAGTCGGACATGAACAAAAATCAAACAAGGAGACGGATATGGATGTTTTTTTTGTAAAAAACTGATCCAGAGATAAACCGTTGGAATGACTGGCCTGAAGGCCTAAAATGATCCAAAGGATCCAGACATGAAAATTTCTGGATCATGTCTCAGCCCTTGCGGCTTAGGCCTTTATACCATATTGATCCAAAGGATCCAGAAATTTCTATAAAAGATTCCCGTAAAAAATACACGACAAGCGTGGTGGTGAGTTGACGTGTATAAAAAATACTTTATATAAACCCTGGATTCTTTGGATCACGCATTAAGCAAATGCAGCAGCAGACTGCACTCAGAGTGATCCAGACATTTTTCGGTCTTTTACTGAGGCCTTAGACTTTATGGCGCAGCCCAAGGCTGTGAAATAAATCTCGAACAAATAATGAGTAAATATTTTATCTTAGGAGGTAATTTTCTATGAGTAAATTTCCTTTTTCAGCGTTGATCAGTCCCAGCGTCCGTACCGTGGACGTGGAGTGAAAAACCTATTTTGTCGCCAAGGACTTCTGCCAGTGTATCGGGCTGAAAGATCATAAAAAGTCCACGGCGAATTTCTACGAGGGAGACACGATGTACTGGAAGGTCCCCACGAACGGCGGCGTTCAGGACATGATCGTGATTTCACCGAAGGCGTGCCTCATGCTGATCTTCAAGAAGGTGCTGAGGGCAGGGTGTGACGAGGAGAGTGCGGTGTTTCACGTCGGGGAAGAGTTGCTTGAGGGGCTGCTGGCTGGAGCAGCATCTTAACCACTAATGATCAGAAGGAATTCTGTAGGAGTGTATACCAGAGATGGTCCACGTTTAGGCTTTGTCAACGAGCTAAAAAAGTGCAAAATGATGAAAAAACTCACTTTGTGAGACTTTTCGTATGTGGATTAGTTGTTCCTGTACTGCGTCTTAGTTGGAAAGGAGGTGATATTTGTGAAATTGTATAAGAACTACAATGTGAAAAATGTTACTATTCAATAGATGCTCAAGAAAAATTTTGTGGTCTATTCTTATTCGGCCCTCAATGTCCAGTAAAGGCTGCCCGTACGATAATTCTTCGATGGAGAACTTCTTCGGAACACTCAAATCTGAATGTCTGAACCGGATGAAATTCACAGATACAATCCAGCTTGAGAAAGCTGTCGAGGAGTACGTGCACTTCTACAACTACGAGAGAATCACCATGAAAATGGCCTTACTCCGTATGAAATACGGAGCAAAGCCACGTAATTTGAAGCATTTCTACGACAGGTGCTTTTTTTCTTGTCTATTTCTCGGGGAACAGTCCAGTTGCCAAAAGGTCGTTTCCAACCACTTATTTCACTTTCCCGTTTTTTGACCCCGCTGGGCAGCACCATATTGGCGACATGCCCCTCGGCCAGCTCGAAATTGGAGAAGCGGTTGAACGCCTTGTCGCCATCTTTTTTGTTCGTTGTGACCGTGTGCTTGCTGCCGCTCGTCTTGACGGTCGTCCAGTCGCCTTTTGCCTTGATATTTGAATCTGCCGCATAGACAGAGAACGGCGACAAGATCGTGCTCGTCGTCAACGCTGCCGCGATGATCCGGTCGGCCAGGTGCAGCCGGCGCTCCAAGATCCGCTGTCTTTTCTTCTGAGCCATGTCGGTCTCCTTTTTACACACTGTACGGCACGTACAGCAGGGTTTTGCTGAATATAGGACAAATAATTTTACTTGGGAAGCCGTGCAAATCATATAAAGCTCAAGCTCCGCCATGCACTTTTGCAAGAATGCCTCTCTGCATTTGAACACAGAAAAAGACCGAAGGCGTTTTCACAGCGTCTTCGGTCTTTTTTGACAGGTTCCTAAACGCATATAAAAACTTGTGATAAAATGCCCCAGGTTTAAATGTACAAAATCAAGTCAAGATTTGATTTTACTACTGAAAAAGAGTATAATACCGAATAAGGTAGAATTTATAATACTGTCTACAGAGCACAGGAGGTTTATCATGAAACGGAGCAGCATCGCTGGACTCTGGGAGCGGGCTCTGGGAGCGGTAATTGCAATAAAAATAACAAGCGCGAAAAGCTAACGTTTTCTTTACAGGCAAAACGTTAGCTTTTCGCGCACTTTTTCGATAAATCATTTTCACTCATCATGAGTATTCCCTGCTAGAAAGGCGGAGAACATACATGGCTCAGAAGAAAAAAGCCCGTATCAGAGATCGTCGTCTGAATCTGGCCGACCGCATCATCGCGACAGCGCTGACGGCCAGCACGATCTTAGCGCCGCTGTCTGCCGTAGCGTCAGAATTGACCGTCCACGAAAAATACAAAAACTCGACCACGGTCACAAAGAACGGCAGCACGTACACCGTCACGACCAACAAGACCAACGGAGGGCGAGGCTTCAATCGCTTCGAAAAGTTCACGCTCGACAGCGGGCATATCGCAAACATGGTGCTGCCCAGCGGCACGAATAAACTCTACAACTTTGTCGATGCCAAGATCGACGTGCAGGGCGTGGTCAACGCGCTCAAGGCCGAAACGAAAAAACTCGGCGGTCATCTGCTGTTCATCTCGCCCAAGGGCATGGTCATCGGCGAGAAGGGCGCGATCAACGCCGGCAAGTTCTCGGCCATCATCGCCGACCAGGACACGTACGACAGCATTATGAGCGAGAGTGCTCCGTGGAGCCATGCCCAGTTCAAGCTGATGGAGCAGGGCTACGTCGCTCTCAACCCCGAAGGCTCGATCGTCGTCAAAGGCCGCGTCACAGCGCCTGACGGCATCGCGCTGAAAGCCGCGAAAATTCAGACGGAATCGGGCGCGAAGCTGGACACGAAAACGGTCGATTTCTCGGGTCTTGTCAATACAGACTCTCTGAACGCCAGTGTCGCAGGCGCGGGCTCGTCGCTTCAGCTGACGCGCACGGAATCTGGCGATGTGCGCCTTGAGGCGGTTGCCTACGGCGGCAAAGAGGCTAAGATAGATCATGCCGGAACGATCGACGCGCACGGTGAAGCTGTCCTGACGGCCAGTTCCAGCGGCATGAACAGCTATGATGCCAGCAAGCACGACTTTGCCGGCGACGTCGATTTCGACGCTTCCGCGACGGCCAAGGTTGCCGTCAAGAGCTCCGGCCGTGTGAACGCCGGCCGTGATGTGAGCGTCAAGGCGACGGCGGCAAATTTCCGCGATTCCACTGCCATCACTTCAAGTCTCAAACTGTTTGCCACAAACTGGACAATGGAGCTGTTCAACGACCTGGCGCCGGTCAATTTTGACGGTTCGCTCACCTCGCTCAGCGCCACAGCCGATGTGACGATCGAATCCGGGGCCAAGCTCGAAGCAGCTCAAAAGATGACGCTTTCCGCTGCCAGTACGGTGGGCGCCAAAGTGGGCACCGATTTGGGCTGGATGGACCTAATCAAGTGGAGCAAAGGCCAGTCCATCCCCGCTGTTGCCATCGTCATCAGCGATCAGACCGGCCTTGCCACAGTCAACGTGAACGGTGAGCTCAAGTCGGGAGCTGACATGAAGATCGACGCCACGGCGAAGATCAAGGCCAACCTCACTGCCAAAGCCGCCAAAAACAACTTCGACCTCGAGGCGCCGTTCATGGCCGCGGTCCTTTTTGCAGACCTTGATAACAACGCTGCCGTCAACGTCGGAACAAGCGCGAAGGTGGACGCCGGCGGGGCCCTGACGATCGCATCCACAGCCGGCAATAATATCTCGACGGCTGCGACCGCCACCGCACCGGCCCGTTCGCCGGGGGGCACAGCGCTCAACGCCACGTTTGTGACCACGGGAGCCGACACGACCGTCTGCGCAGACCTTACCGCAGGGGGAGAAATAGCGATCACCGCTGCGAATGAGACCGAATCCTGGAACGCCAAGTCCGTCACCAAGGCGAGCACCGCACCCGACCTGACCGGGCCGGCGATCGTCAAGCAGCTTACGACGCCTACGTTCAAGGCGCTTTACACAAAATTAGCCAACAAGATCGGCATCCCCACGAACATGCGCTACGGCAACGGCACAAAAGATGCTGATTACTCCAGTGAGTGGGCCTTTGCCGTGCTCTATACGGGCACGGATGTTTTCCACGGATCGGCTCCCACGCAGAAGGCATCTGTCGTGATCGCCCCGAACGTGAAAGTCTATTCTCCCCAGAGCATCACGATCGCGTCTGATGCGCTCGTCAGCGATCATCAGTGGGTCACCAACTCGTTTGTCGGCGGTAACGAAAAGACCGAAGGCGACACGGTCAACACCTACAGCTTCGCGCTGAACTTCGACAATGCCGAGATGGATTCGTCCGTCTCGACAGGCAAAAACGCCCAGATCACATCGGGCACGTCGGTTGACGTTTCTAGCACGGCGCGCGTCGAGTGGCACCGCCTGGAGAACACGGTCGAAGATCTCAAAGACGACTGGAAGAAATTCGTTGCCGACATAACGGCCGAGAAGTCGCGCAAGCTGTGGCAGGAGGCGTATGACAAGCTTACCGACGACCTGTACCATGATTCCGACCTTTCCAACTCCGAAGGGTTCAAAAACTACGTCTCTGCCATCGGCGGCTTCGTCAAAGGCGCTTATGTGTTTTTGAACGAGGAGTGGGGAGCCCTCAAAGACCTGTTCACCGTCGCTACCGATCCGCTCTCGTTCCTGGATTACGAGTCGTATTCCAACGTCTACGCCGCTTCGTCGGCGGAGACGGCCAATGAGGAGCAGAAGAACAAGAGCGGCGGCGGCTCGTTCGCCTATCCCCGCTGGCACCTGAACAACACCGTCGACATTGCCTCCGGGGCCAAGCTGGCCTCTTCTGGCGACATCACTGTTTCCGGAAACACACAGAGCGACCTGGCGTTCCTGGGCGGCTGGAACGATTCGTTCCTGGGCATCATCACCGCCTCAACCAAGGGGAGCGCTGCCGGGGGCACGATCCTCGTCAACACGTTCGACACTCAGAACGACATCAGGATCCACAAGGGCGCCCTGCTGCAAAGCGGCAAAAACCTGAGTCTCGCGACTGAGGACGGTTCTATGTTCCTCATGGCCAACTTGTCTTCCGCCAAAGCCGGCGGCTTCGGCTGGCAGGGGCAGCTCAACGTGCTCGACGGAACGGTCGCCGGCCGCGTACGCGTGGACGATGAGGCCACTCTGTCGGGCGTCTCGGTCGATATCATATCCAGTGCCGAGAACTACGCGACCAACATCGCCGCGGCCATCGAGCGGGCCCAGGATTCCGCAGTCGGCTTCTCGATCGCGATCGATGCGCTCGATTACCAGAACGTCGCCCGCGTTGCCGATTTCGACTCCGAATTCAAGGACGATACCTCACGTCACTCAGGCGCGTATATCGCCGCCGACGCGCTGAACGTCGACGCGTTCGGTCACCACCGCGTCAACACGGTCGCCGCCTCCGGGGTCGCCTCGCGCGAAGAGGAGCGCGGCGAAGCGCAGATCGGTGAAAAGCTGCAGGACATCCTCGATTATCCGCTCACGCTCGCCAAAAAGGTTGGCGGTTTGATCGGAAACAAGATCTCGCCGCAGGCGGCGCCGAATCCTGCCCCCGACCCCGCGAACGATCCTGCAGGGGCCAACATCAACAATGTCGTCAATAACGGCGCCAACCAGCCCAACAACCTCAACAACAGCTTTGACAGCGATGACGATGAACCCTTCCACTTTGAAGAGGGCTTTAACGACAACAACAACGGCCTGGGCAACGCCAACAACCCCAATCCGGTGCAGAATCAGCAGGACAACAGCTTTGCCCTGGCCGCTTCCGTGGCGTGGAACTTTGCCGACTACAAGGCCCATGCCGGCATTGAAGGCAAGTCCGGTCAGCCGGTCACGATCAAGGGCTTTACGCCAGCGTCAAATCGCGCCGTGACGATCAGCGCACAGGCCGACAAGTGGCAGGCTGCCTTCTCCGGCGGCGCGGCGCTGGCGTTCAACCGTCCCACCGTGGGACGGGAAACGGATACTTACGGCATCGGCGGCACCCTGTCCGTCAACAGCGGCAAGAGCATCGTCAACGCCGACCTCAAAAACGCCACGATCGTCGCCCTCGACGGTTCAAAAGGCGCGCGCAAGGACGTCGTTTCGCTCTCTGCCGGCAGCACGGGGCGCAGTGTCGTCGGCGCATTTGGCTTTGCCTACGCGAACGGCAACGACGAGACCGGTGTTACGGTCGCCGCCAACGTCTCGGCCAACACGCTGGACAACAGCGCTCACAGCACCGTCTCGAACGTGACGACGAGCACGGGCGGCGTCAGCCGTCCTGTTTCCACCGATCTGGAAGTGCTCTCCTACGCCAAGGACGTGCAGGTGACCGGCGCGATCGACCTTGAAGTCGGCAAGACGAGCAAGGGCGTCGGCGCGGGTGTCCAGGTGGCCGTCATCAAAAACGACATCGGTTCCACGATCGAAAACAGCACCATGAACAACCTCGGCGCGGTCAGCATCGACAGCTACCTCGGCGTTACTCAGGTGGTGGCTGGCATCGCCGTGGCCGCAGGCACAGGCACCACGCAGGGAGCGTGGAACCTCGGCGGTTCGCTCGTTGTCGACACGCTGATCAACAGCGCCGCGGCAAAGATCACGAGCTCCGATCTCACCGCCTCCGGTACAGTCCACATCGCTGCCGGCGACGGGGCCGATCTGAGCGCGCGCATAAAACAGCACGAGGCCAGCGCCAGCTTCAAGCAGGCCATCGCATCCGACGATACAAAGATCAACGCCCTGGTCAACGAGAAGAGCTATTACCAAGGCGTCGATCTGGAGTCGGAGGAGCAGTACTCCAAGTACACCAGCGCCGATGTGGAAAGCGGCAATACGACCGTCGACAAAGTCCTCAGCGGCCACACCGGCATGATCGTCGTCACGGGCGCCCTCTCCGGCTCAGGCAATAAAAACGGCCAGGCCGTCGGCGCTGCCGCAGTCGTCAACAATCTGCGCAACACGTTCGACGTGCAGGTCGAAAATGCGTCGATCAAGGCGAAGTCGCTTTCCGCAAACAGCGAAAACGGCGTCGCTCTTATCGCCGTCTCCGCCGGCACTTCGGTCGCCGCTTCCGATGAGGGCGGCTGGGCAGCCTACGGTTCCGTCATCTGGAACTCGATCGACAATAAAGCCACCACTAAGTTCAGCAACTCTAATATCACGCTCACGGGAACTTCTGCAAGCTCGCTGACCGCGCAGAACAATGCGCTGTCCGTGGGCGTCGCTGGTGCTGTCAGCGTGTCGCTTGGCGGTATGGCCGGCGGCGTCTCACTCGGCTATGCGCACACCACCAACGACGCGATCCTGAGCGTCAGCAGCGGTGCCGGTAAGACGCTGTCAGGTATGAACGGCTCGCTGAACGCCAGGGCCGACAGCAACGCCAACAACTGGCTTGCCGCACTGGCCGTATCCGTTACTACCCAGAGCACTGCCGGGGGCGGCGACGCCTCGCTGCACCGACTGACGGGCGAAACGTCGGCAACGTTCGACGGCCTGACGATCAAAGGCTTTAAAAATCTGGGCGTCGCAGCGCACGACAAGTCGTCGGCCAAGACCCTTTCCGGTGCGGTCGCCATCGGTACGTCCCAGGGATCTATCGGTGCGACCGTCGCCGTGGCACAGGTCGGCACGCTGCGCTCGGAAGATCAGAAGCATACCCTCTACGCCGGGATCAAAAACAGCTCCGTGACGGTCTCTGACGACACGGCGGGAACGCTGAAGGTTTCTACTGACGACGACGCCATGATCTTTTCAGCTGCCGTAGGCGGCGGCTACGGCAGTACGTTTGCCGCGACCGGCGCAGTGGCCGTCAACGTGCTGCATCGCCGCAGCCTGGCGGAACTGTCCAATACTTCCGTCACGGGCAAAAAGACGCTTGTCTCCGTGATGGGAACGAAGGACACGGCGCTGACGAACATCGGCCTCAATATCTCAGGCAGCAGCACCGGCGCGGGCGCGGGCAGCGTCGGTGTCAACCGCATCGGCGACGAGAACAACGTCAACGTCCTCGGAACGTCGGCCGACGTGCTGAACGTTGGCAGCTTCTACTCGCTGGCCAGTTCCCAGACCTGGCTGCTCAACGTTGGCCTCGGCCTTGGCGGCGGCAGTACGGGCGCGGGGGCAGGCATGGTCCTCGTCAATTCCATGTCGCCGACCACACGCGTAGCGATCGAGGGGCTTACGATCTCTGCCGACCAATCGCTGGCTGCGATCGCCATGAGCGATGCCGAGATCCGAAACTACGTCGGACAGGGCGCCGGAGGCGGCACTGGTGCAGGCGCGGGACTGATCCAGGTCAATTACATGAACGACGTGACCGGCTCCGTCGTCAAAAACGCCTCGCTGACGGTCAGCGGCGCAGGCTCGGTCGTTGTGTCCCATGATATCGACGATGGCGACATCGATAATACGAAGGTCAGCAGTTACGCGAACTACGATACCGTCTCCGGCGACCAGCTGGATTCGAATCAGGTCGATCAACTCACCAAAACCGAGGTCAACAGGAACGTCTATAAAAATGCCTTCCAGGGCGTATTTGATGGCAAGCCCCTGCGCAAGCTCCGCAAGTCGGAGACGCTGCGCGGCCTTGTCATCGACGCGTCGTCCACGCACACGCTGACCGACGTGGCTCTTGTCGGCGCAGGCGCCGGCGTGGGAGCGGGAGCCGGCTCCGTCAACGTCGATATCCTGGCCGGTTCCACGAAGGCTCAGACGATCGACAGTGATCTGAACAGCTCCGGCGACATCAGCGTGCACGCTTCCGATTTCAGCAACGTATCCGGCGTCTTTATCGCCGGCGCCGGTTCCGGCGGCGGCGCAGGGGCCGGCATTATCGCCGTGCGCCACAGCCAACGCACCGTGGACGGCTCAATGCTCACATCCAATAAGGTAAGTTTTGATCTCAATGCCAAAGGCACGGCTGCGGCCGGCGCTGTTTCAAAGCAGTCGCTGACTGGTTTTACTCTTGCCGGTGCAGGCGGCCTTGGCGCAGGCGCAGGACTTGTCACCGTTGATATTCAGAAGGCGACCACGACTGCCACGATCGACGGCGGCGTCGGCTCTGTGGGCGGACTGCACGCGGCTGCCGATCATTTCAGCCGCATTGGCGCGATCGAAGTGGGCGGCGCGGGCGGTCTCGGTGCTGGCACGCTGCTTGTCCCCGTGGGGGTCGACAAATCCTCAACGGCCGCTCAAGTGCGCGACGTCAGCCTTGACGTGACAAACAGCGGCGGCGTTGCCGTCGATGCGCGCAACCGCCTCAAGGGCTACAATGTCTATGTGACGGCGGCGGGCGGTCTGGGCGCCGGTTCGATCGGCGTCGGCGTCAATTACGATTCGGCGAAGGTGGACGCCTCGCTGCTTGATTCCAACATCGGCAGGGCTTCGCAGCGCGCCGGACTGGTCACGATCCAGTCGCGCAGCACCGCTGATCTGCTCACCGTCGCGGCGGTGGCAAACGGCGGTCTCGGCGCGGGCAATATCCTTGTCAACGTCGACAACATGTACAGCAACGTCGGCGTGAACGTGCGCAACTCGTGCGTCTATGCCCGCGATATCCTCATCAGCGCCGACGAGGACTACAAGTTGCGCGCCCATGCCTGGGGCGCGGCCGGCGGCCTTGGAGCCGGGACCATTTATGTGCAGGTCATCAACATCGGCGACGCCGGGGAGTACAAGGACTCGGAGTACGCCTCGCAGTTGAAAAAGGTCGGCATCGACAAGGACGCCGCGCTTGACAAAGTGCAGAAGTTCATCGACGGCACGTCGGGCGACGTCTCCTCAACAGTGCTCACTGAGGCCGAAAGCAAGGCCGTGGCCGATTCGCGCAAGGATGATCCCGACATCAAACAGGGCGGGGACAGCACGCTGCACATCACGATCGACGCAGCCTCGTTGCTTGACGCCATCAGGGACATCAGCATCGGCGGCGTGGAAAAAACTGATGTCGTCAGCTATCAGGGCAGCTTTGCCGGCGGCCTGGGCGCGGGTGCGGTCAACCTCAGCTTTATGGACGTCGCCAAACAGGCCGGCATCGTCATCGACCAGTCAAAGCTCAATGCCGGCGGAACGGTCTCGGTTTCCTCCAGGCTGACCGGCGAGAACAATCAGCACGTCATACTCGGCGTCGGCGGTCTTGGCGCGATCTTTGCCACGTACGGCCGTGTCAATGCCGATGGAAGATCAACTGTCGCGACCGTTTCCAGCGATTTGACGGGCACGAAGGGCGTGTCGCTGACCGCGCTCGATACGATGAACAACTATACCTACGGTTCGGGCGGTGCGGCAGGCATCTTGGCCGGCGGTGGACTCGTCACGAGGTCGATCGTGAACGACACCGTGGCCGTCACGGCCAACGGCGGCAAACTGACGTCCGCCAGCGGCGACGTGACGTTCGACGCCAGGCGCACGGGCGATACTTACGCGCAGAACGTCTTCGGCTACCTTGCCGGACTTGGCGGCATCGGCGTCGACGCCAGGGCGAAGGAGACAACGAACGTCTCTGTATCCATCGGCAGCAGCGACAAGACGACGGTGAGCGCGAAGAAGCTTGCCATCCATTCCGAGCTGAATCCCTACGTCCACGCCAAGGTCCATCAGCATGGCGGCGGCATTGTCTCGAGCATCGGTGTGCCTTTGTCCCATGCCGAACTGAAGGGCGGCAGCGCTGTGACGCTGGGCGCGAAGAACGCGTATTTCGTGCCCGAGATCAGCGTTGAGTCGTTCGTCGGCAGCGCCGGCTCGCCGCTGAAGATGATCGCCGAACTGGACAGCTACGGCGGCACGGTCGTCGGCATCGAATACCAGTACAGCCGGGCCACGGTCACCAATGACTCCAAGGCGACGATCGACTTGGGCGGCTCATTCGACGCCGGTAGCAGTTCGACGCTGTCGCTGTATGCGCTCAACAACAGCCTCATGTCAGCCGACGTCCACACGATCCGCATCGGCGTAGTGACGCTCGGATCGTCGAACAACTCGGCTCAGGTGACAAACAAGGGTACTGCAGCGATTACGCTCTCCAACGATCTCTCTTCTGTCCAGAGATTGACTTCAATGGACGTGAAGGCGCAGGCATCCTCACAGACACGCGCTGAGACCGACGGCGACGGCGGCGGCGCGGTCTACTTCGACGACGCCGGCTCCACGAGCGGCGGCGCCAAAGCTGCCTGGAGCGAGACGACGATCGACAATAAGGCGAGCGTGAACGTCTCCGGCAAGTGGCACACTTCAGGTGACGCCTTGCTCACGGCTGCGCAGACAACAAAAACGGACGACTGGGCCGACTCCGTGATCGGAGCTCTTGGCGCCGGATCGGGCACGCAGCATGACCTGAACCTGACGGGGCAGGCCAGCATCAGCGTGGCTGAAAATTCTCAGCTGAGCACCGGCCATGACCTGAAACTGGACGCCTCCAACGCAATCATCGACAATCCTGACAACCATTACACCGGTTCCGGCAACATCTACGGCGCGATCGTCGGCAACGGCACGCAAGACCGCTCGACGATCAAACAGACGGCGACCATCACTGTCGGGCAGGGCGCGCAGCTGGCCTCCAGCGGCGACCTGTCGCTGACCACGCACTCCGACGCCGAGATCAACGAATACGCACGCATCGTTTCCGGCGGCGCGTTTGCGGGATCGGACGCGAACCTTCATTTTAACGCCACGTTCGACAACACGATCACGATCGACAGCGGCGCAAAGGTACTCACGAACGGATGGGAAGCCGATGTCAGCATGGCTGCCTGGAACACGGCTGCGATCAATCTGACGGCGATCGGCAACCTGCAGGGTGGAGCCGTCGGAGGAGCAACGAGCGATCTGGACGCTACTCTCAAACGCAACAACACGATCACGATCAGGGGTACGATTGATTCCGCGCGCGATGTGAACATCTCTGCGGGCAAGGGCTTTGACCTGCTTGAGGGCGATTTGAACATGAAAAGCGTCGCGCAGGCCTTTGCTCATGCGATTGGCGGCGCAGGCGTGGATATGAGTCGTAAGATCACGCAGAACAACGCTGTCACGATCGCCGGCGGCGCGATGGTGTACTCGACGCGCGATACCGGACTTTCGGCGGAGGCAGCCAACGCCATCGTCATCGACTCGGTCGAGCGCTATGCCTGGATCGGTCCGTCGAAAAAGACCTCCAGCATTGCCAGCACCGCGCTGGGCGATTCCGTCAGCAGCATGACGACCGATGCTGTCGTTACTGTTGACGGCTCGGTAAACGCCGGTCACGACAACAAGTTCGAGATGGAGATCAGCAGAGGCTTTGCCATGCTCGAACAGTCCGGCGATATCTACAGCTTGATGGACTGGAATAACGGCAAGCTGTATCTGAAGATGGACGCGCAGGGCAATTACACTCAGGGCACGAAGGACGATTATGACTACATCATGGAGAACTCCGGCAGCACGACGCCGGTGGTCACCGTCAAAAGCGGCAATGGCACGTATCGTCTGGGACTGACCAAAGAATACGACACGTATCTGTACGACCGTCTCGCCAAGCTCGATGAGATGATCGAGAAAGCCGACAGCGACCGTACTTCCACCGCGTACCTCTCCTACGCTGCCGAACGTGAGCTGATCATTTCAACGCTGAAGTCGTACGGCCTGCCGGAAGCGCGTCCTGCAGAGGGAAAACGTTCTGTTCCGTTGATGGTCCCCTGGCTGGAGATCGATCCCGTCTCCGTCTCCGGCGGCAACATCACTGTCAAGGGCAGCACGGTCAAAGGCGCGGGGGCCCTCAACGCCAACGGCGCGCCAGTCATCTCGGTCATCAATAACAGCAACCTTGCGCTGAAGCTGAACGGCCTTTCCATCCTCGCGCCCGGCGGCGAAGTCATCGTCAACACCGTCAGCGTGAAGGATGCTGCCGATATGAGAGCGCGCGTCAAGGGCGCCTCCGGTTTTACCGGCACGGTCATTGCTGATGCAGAGGGCGCTGAACCGAACATCACCGTGGAAAACACGTGGAGCAACCCCTACGTCGATTTCACGATGACTGACAAAGACAAAAGGACCGGCAAGGCGCGTTTCACGGTCGTTTCCGACATCGAAAACCGCGGCGGCATCGTCAACTATCCCGGCGTGGTCTCGCTTTCGACGGCAGTCGGTTCGATCCGCTCCGTGGGCGCCGACATCATCGGCGGCAAGGGCATCAGCATCACCGCACCGCGCGGTTCCATCTCGCTGAACAGCGAGGGGATCCTCAATATCGATCGCGCGCCTGAAGATGTTTGGAGCGAATATTACAAGAGGCAAGTGAACCAGATCAGTTCCTACGATCCGGCAGAAGGGATCACTTTTACGCCTTATGATGAAACACAAGCCTATGGATTATTGCAGACAGGCGATTTCACAAAAGTAGGTCATGTCGTTTCCGGCGGCAACATCTTCATCACGGCCGGCGTGATCAACGTCAACGGCACGATCCAGAGCGGATTTGGCACGTACAGCCTGAATATCGCCGCCGATAAGGCAGGCACGATCACGCAGTACGACAAGGACTGGTCTCGCGGCGGCAGCACCGTCATTGCTGACCGGCCTTCGGAACTGTCCGCCTATCAGCTCACGAAGAGCGGCGTCACCTATGACGCCCAGCGCGGCGAGTACATCAGCGTACTTGCCAGCTGGTACAATCCCTCGACGAAGCGCATCGTCGTGGACGACGTCACCGGTTCGGGCGGCACGATCTACCTGACGGGTAAGATCATCAACACCAACGTCTGGGAAAGTCTGAAGGACATTGACAAGATGGAAGAAGCGGACGACCCGCGCTTCCCTGTCCGCGAGCACCGCGGGCGCATCATCGCCTACACGGGAGCTTCGGAAGTCGTCATCGAAAGCGCGCTCGACACGACGCTGCGCCTGGGAGCAATCGACGTGCGCAGCAGCGCCGCCAGGATCGTCATCAACGATACAGCCAAACCCGCCGGCGGCAAACAGTATACGACGCAGGAGTACACTTCGGAAAACGGAGCGGGATCGTGGACGTACGAACCGCAGACAGGCCTGCGCTATTTCGTCAACTCCGTGCTGAATCAGACGACGACAGAGCGTCAAACCCAACAACAGGAATTTGACTGGTGGGATGACGATTGGGATCACAGTTATGAGCCCACTACCAGAAAAGAGACTGTCGTTGATTCGAGCGGGACCGTGTACCCCGGCGGAACGGTGATGACGATCGCGGAGTTCTTGAGGGAACGTCTCGGCGAGAACCCTGACAAGTCGTCAGAGGACTACCAGCGCCTCAGGGACTTCTTCGAAAATCCTGAATTGGTTGATGAACCTGTCACGCTCTTCTTCACCGACAAGAAAGTCACCCCCTCAACGACAGGGAGCGACGCGTGGAACTATAATGTCAGTTACAATAACTGGACACATTTTGCCGGTAAGATCACACGCAGCAGGATCAAGACGTGGGGCACGCAGGTCACGGTCACGGAGGCGCTGAAAGCCGATAACCCGATCTCCGTGTCCATCCGCGAAAGCGCGAAGCCCGGCTTCATCACCATCAAAGCGGAAGCTGCCGACGTACTGCTGACGGACGCGTTGAGGTCGAACGTTTCGACCGGCGAAGTGTCGATCACGGCGAAGAACATCATTGCCACCGACAACGCGCTGATCAACTCCAATACTGTGGACCTGAAGGCAACGGCAACGATCGGCGACGAATGGCGCGGCGATCCTGTCAGGCTCATTCCGATCGACGACACCGTGAACGTGAAGGCCGAAGCGGGCCAGGCGGCGCAGACGGGAGAAGACGGCATAGAAGGTCTTATCAATCTTGCCGTGGTCGGCGGCGCGGCGAGCGTCGACCTGAAAGCGGTGGACGGCTCCGCGACGCTTAAAGCCGATGGCACGATCACTGGCAGGGCCGAAGGGGCCGACATCGAACTGATCAGCGCTGCCGGCAGCATCGGCTCGGCGGATGTGCCCTTTGCGATCGTCGGCGAAGGTGATACCCGACTGAGCGCCTTTGCCGTTGATACCGTCAACATTGCCAAGGACAAAGGCGATCTTAAGGTCGTCTGGGTAGACACTCACGGCGACGTGACCCTGGAGACGAAAGACGGCAGTATCGTCGACGCCTATCCGGTCGAACGCGAAAGGAACCTGAGCGACAACGAGTTGGTCGAGATTTGGAAGAGTGCCGGCATCATCAGCACCGACGCCGACGGCAGCTCGATGACTGCTGCGCTGCGCGACGAAAGCATCGCCAACGTGGAAACGCTGATCCGTTCCGATTACGCGGCGTACCTGAGCGCCGTACAAACGCTGAAGAGCGTGAACGAGCAGCTCGCGTCCAGCGAACTCAGCGAGGAATGGAAAGCAACGCTGACCACACGGAAGATCTTCCTCGAAAAACAGCTTGCTTATCTCAGCCGCTATGAAAACGTGACCGACATCGACGCGTACATTGCCGAGCAGAAAAAAACCGAAGGCACGGAGCTGTACGACCTCGTTCAGATCAATGCCGAAGCTCTGGGCGGCTTTACAAAGGACTATCTGCTCTACGCCGTGCAGGATGCCGTCCTCAACCCCAGCCCCGGAACGGTGAAATCCAACGTGGAGCCCTTTATCTTTGGCAAAACGATCACGCTGAAATCGTACAAGGATATCGGTTCGTTTGAAAACAGTATCGATATAATCCAGGCCGGCGGCGATGCGCTGCTCGAAAATGACATGGCCGGGCTGAAAAAACTGTCACAGGTCAATCCTGCCGATGTGGTGTGGGACGAAGAGAAATTGCAGTTCATCGTACATCCGACTCATGAGATCGGTCTGGAAGCCGAAGAAGACGTGACCGCCAAAGCAGGCACTGTGATCCTGATCGCTTCTCCGCGCAAAGACCTGGCCATCAATTCGGTCGAAAGCGAGTTCAGCATGATCCGACTGTATGCCGGCGGCGACGTGTTCGTCAGCGATAATTCGCCGTCGCTTGCTACCGGCGGCGCGGCCGTGAAGGGGCCCACCCTGTTTATCGCCGCTGCCGGGATCAATACGGACATCGGCAGTCAAGACCGTCCTCTGACGGTCGAACTGACCGTACGTCAGGATGACGGCTCGATCGAGGGACTGCGCGCCAACACCGGACGCTCAGCTTACATCAAGGTCGTCAGCGGTGACGTGGCGCTCGGCTCGATCGCAGCGCGTGAAAGCTTGTACGTCTCTACAAGCGCCGACGGCGCAAGCATCTACATGAGCGACGGACGGGGACGTCTGAACGCAGGCGATATCGTCCTCGCAACGATCGGCGGGAATATCGGCTCATCTGATTCGCTCATCCGCGTGCAGAACGCCGAGTTGAACGACTTCAGCCGCACTGTCATGCTGCTGAGCCTCGGTGAAAGCGAAGCCTGGCTGGCCGGCGAAAACGGAATTCTTGAAGACGGCTGGCTCAACATCACCGGCATCAGCATCAGCAGCGCCGACATCCGTTCCGAAGGCAACATCGCCCTGAAGGGCGACATGAGAAAAACGGTGTCCTTCACGGCGTCGAACGACGTGCTCGTCCCCGCCAATACAGACCAGTGGCCCAGCCTTACCGGCGGCAGCATCGACATCACGGTGCAGACAGGCACGGTCGCGGTCGTTGGCGATATCAGCGTCGATAATCTCGCGATGACCGCGAGCGAAGGCAATATCAAGGCAAGTGGCAAGATCCAGACCGTAGGACTCCTGACCGTCTCATCGCAAGATACAACGTTGTCCGGCGACGTCACGGCAAAGAACTTTGACGCGTTTGCCGGCGGTACTTTCAGAGCAGGCAACGTTTCCGCTGACGAGACGCATCTGACCGCGTCGATCGACGTGATCCTTACAGCTACAACACAGGCGGTCAATTTGACGGCACGAGCCGGAAACGACGTGAACGCCAGGATCATTAAGGCCACCTCCGTCGACCTGGACGCTTCGCACGATATTTCGCTTGGTCGCCTTACGGCCAAGAAGACACGCATGGACTCCGGTGCCAGCGTGAACGCTTCCGGACTCATTGACTCGGATGTCCTGACAGTTGATGCCGGAACCGACGCGACTTTCGTCGACGTGAAATCGAAAACGCTCCAGATCGACGCGGGCGGTGTCCTGACGACAAGGACCGTGAGAGGATACACGGCCAGACTGACCGCGAAGGGCGGCCTGGTAGCGAACGGCGACTACGATTCCGATACACTGACGATCGAATCCGGAGCATCCGCGGACCTGGTCGGGCTGAGCGCGCAGCGACTGACCGTTACGACCAGCGGAGACCTTTCTACCGCGAACGTGAATGCCGACGTTATCAAAATGGCCTCCGGCGGCGACGTGACCGTAAAGGGCAAGATCTACGGCGGCCAGACGAACATCGACGCAAGCGGCGATGTCATCGTGACCGGCAAGACCGACGTGAACACCCTGACAGTCGATTCCGGCGCGGATACGCAGTTGGCCGGAGTGAAAACCAGAGCGAACTTGACCGTCCGGACCAAAGGAATATTGGAACTGAAGGACGAGGCCAATTCAGACGGCAATATGTACCTGACTGCACATGAGATCAGCGTCCGCAACCTGACGTCCAAAAAGAACCTGACAGCGTTGTCGGAGACTACGTTTGCGGGCAACGACCTGAAAGCCGGCAAAGATTTGCGCGTCCACACCTACGGCGACATGACGTTCAACGACGCCACAGCCGGAGGCAGCGCGTGGATCCTTGGCCTTGGTTCGTCGGCCGCGCGCCTGAAGTTCCATGAACTGCGTGCAGGCGGCCGCGACACGGCCATACTGCTGGAACGCGGCTATCTGGATTACTGGAGCGTCACAGCGGGACTTGACCTCGCAGTCGGTGTCCGTACGTTATTAGAAGATCCGCGTAACGAGACCTTTTACGGAATGGCTGAATCGCTTGATCCGGACTCATATATTGTCTTCTATCCGTTAGGCAAATCACTGATGCCGGGTGACCCGTTCAACTTCCATGTGCCCGATCTGCTTCACGATTATGCGACCGGAAAGCACGATTTCGATCTCATTGCGGGCGGTGGCGATGGCGAAGATTGGCCTGGAGGCGATTACCTGGCGTCGTTCGGCCGCGAGGCACGGCGCATGTGGCCGCGCAAAAAACTTTCGGATTCGAATCTTCACGCAGGCAGTGACGACATCGACGTCAATCTTGACGACTCCGACTACGACAACTACTGGTTGCCCGAAGAAGCGGAGCTGGAGCGCAAAGACAAAGCGTTGAGTGTAAGCGAGAGATGATCCAACCGTAACAGATTGATCAAGAAAGGAGCTGTTTCTGGTTTAATCACACCGATTAAACCAGAAACAGCTCCGTATTTGTTAAGCGAAAACCCCCGGCTCTGCCGGGGGGTCAGAAAGCTTTAGCTTTGGTACTCGCTTTTGATTTTTCTCGTAGTTGAGTAACAATCCTCCATGAGCTAAAACAGAGACGGCCGACAACCGTACCCTATGAAAACTCAAGGAGGATAAACTAATGGTTGAAAAGAACACTGACAGTTTAGCACACACAACGTGGGAATGTAAGTATCATGTTGTTTTTGCACCGAAATTCCGTCGTCAGATCATTTACGGCAGATTGAAAACAGAAATAGGCAAAATACTGAGAACGTTGTGCGAGCGAAAGGGAATAGAAATGCTTGAAGGAAATTTGTGTCCCGACCATGTACATATGCTGTTGAAGATTCCACCGAAATATAGTGTGTCACAAGTAATGGGATACCTGAAAGGTAAAAGTTCACTGATAATCTTTGATCGTTTTGCGAATCTGAAGTACAAATACGGAAACCGCAAATTCTGGTGTCGTGGTTATTACGTCAACACAGTCGGACGAAACGAGAAAAAGATAACGGAGTACATCCGCAATCAACTGGTCGAGGACAAACTGGCAGACCAACTGACATTGAAAGAGCTGATCGACCCGTTTACGGGTGAGTCGGTGAAAGAAGGCAAGTAAGGGACCCCTTTAGGGGTTGCCTGTAACAGCGGTGCGGCTGTCGGCCTTTCGGTGCCCGCGAGGGCTGCCGGTAGCGGGCCCTTATAGGGCCAAATCAAGCCACCGGCTTAGCCGGTGGTCCTGACTATTGGGAAGCCCACTGCTGTACAGGAGGCTCCTGATAAAAAATGGCATTGCTCCAATGTTTCAAACGGAGCAATGCCATTTAATTTGAATCATATTATCTCATACGTATTACTGCGACAGGCGGCCTTTCGCGTCGCTTAGTATGGAGTGCAATTCCAAACGTTCAAGCGCCTGTTTGTCAAAGTTGAGCAGTACGGTATTACTTCTTGATACGGCGTTTGTTCAGAATTTCCTGCAGCTGCTCGTCGAGCGACTTTGCCTTAGGTGTGGGGGGCGGGGGAGGAACAAACCCCGTCTTCTGTTCCAGCTGCGCCAGTCGTGCTTCGAGCTGGGCAATACGATTTTCCTGAGCCACTCTTGCGCGACGCTCCGCCTTGACAGGCTCTTCTCCGCGTCCGAGGTTGAATGCGAAACCGACGTTTGCCATCGGCTTGGTGCCAACTGTAGAACCGATGTTCATGCGCGCGTTCTCGTTGAAGTAGTGGCTGATGCCCAAGGCTACCGACGTTTCACCTTGGTAAAAACCTACGCCGAAAGTCGCTTGCGTGCGGTGTGCCGGGTTGTAGGGGAGAGGTTGCAGTCCTGCGAGGGCAGCAGCATGAGCTCCCGTACGGCGGATGTTGTGGTCCATGTTTGTCGCTAGGCTGTCCACGCGGTCAGAAACGCTCTTCACCTGACCGTAAGTTGCTGCGTCGCCCTCATCGGTGCCGGGCTGTAACCCCTTGATCTGGTTCCCGTTCATGTTCAGCGGGCCGCCGGAGACGTTCAATCCCTTGTTCATCGTCACGGTGTCGTTGAATACAGCCGGACCGTTTGCCGTGAACGTGCCGCTCACGGTCAGGTCCTTGTTCATCGTCACGTTCTCGTTGAACACGGCTTCCTTCTTCACTGTCACACGGTTTGCGTGGCTCTTCACGTCGAACGTCTCGTTCAGGCGCTTCAGATCGCTGTCGGTCGCTTTGAGTACGCTCGACACGTCGGCAAACTCATCGCCCTCGTAGTTCGTGAACGAGAAACCGCTCAGATTGCCTTCGTTGTCTACCACCGTCGTGCCGCCGAAGATGTCTGCCGCCGACTTGCTCAGGCCGTACAGCTGCGAACCGTTGACCGCGTCCGAACTGTCCTCGCTCACCTTGCCCTTGGCCAGGTTTGTGATCTTCGTTGCGGAACCGCCGGGGTTCAGCGTCACGGTCGTCTTCTTGCTGTCGTCGTACAGTACGGCAAGGTCGGCGCTTTGAGTGGCTTCGCGCAGCTGGCGCACATTCACGGCGTCCGTGTTCTCTACACCGTCGGCAACGTTGGAGATCGTGTTGCCCATGGCGTCGAAGCCGCCCGTGGCGAACACCGTGCCGCCGAAGACCGGATCATCCTTGATCTGGAAGGTCACTTCCGCGCCGTTTTCGGTGTTCTCCTGAGAGACTGTAAGGTTGTCAGGCGAGCCGCTCTTCATGCGCACTTCGCTGCCGGGTTTCACGTTCGCGGTCGTCGACTCGTCGCCGGAGACCGTGGTCAGTTCCCAGCCCCTGTTGGCCGTCTTCGTCACCTCGTCGATGCTTACGGCATGTTCCTCCAGCGTCTGCGTGTTGGCTGCGACCTGGGTGTCGAGAGCGACAAGATTCTCCGCGACATCGTTTTCAGCGGAGGACTTGATGTAGGTACCGTCCTCTTTGACATAGCCGATCGCTGTGTCAAGCGAGACGAGATTGCCCGCGACATCCGTACCGGCGCTGAGGTAATGGTACGCGGAGTCGGCCGAGACATTGGCGACAGCGTAAAGCTGAGCGCCGTTGATCGCGTCCTTGCTGTCAGCGGCAATCGAGCCGTCTGCGACGTTGGTGATCCTGTTGTTTCCGGCATCGATACCGCTGTTGTCAATGACCACATTGCCGGAAGCTGCTGTGACCGTGATTCCGTTGACAGCGTCGACGGAGATCGTGTCACCGATCCTGATATTGCCGGCTGATACGACGGTGCCCGGCGCGCCGTCAATGCCGCTGATCGTCAGCGCCGTATCCGTCAGGGACACACTGCTGCCGACGGAGATGCCGTTCGTCTTGTCGATGGAGATGAGATCGCCAACAGTGATGAGTCCGCTGGTGATATCCGTGCTGCCGATCGTGATCGAGCCGTCGGTGCTGAGATCAAGATGCTTATTCAGCTTGACAGTCATGACCACATTATCGCCGGATTTCTCAGAGACGACGCCGATATTGCCGTCAGTCAGGTCAGTCGAAGTACCGCCCTTGACAAAGACAGTCTTGTCGTGGCTGACGCCGACATTGACGGCATTGTCGCCCTCGAAGAAGAGCGAGTGCGAGTCCATGTCGCCGGAAACCTGTCTGAGCTGACTCATGTTGACAGCGTCAGTGTCTTCGGAACCGGCTTTCAGGTTCGTGATACTCAAACCGCCCACGTCGAAGCTGTTCTTGCTGATGACGATGGTGTTCGTGTCGTCTCTCTTCAGGATAAAGCCCGCATCGTCACTGATCGTGATCGAACTGCCGACAGCGATGTTCCCGCTGGAGACGATTGTGCCGCCGATCGTCAGATCGGTGCTTGTCAGAGTGACATTACTGCCGACGGAGATCCCAGCGTCCTTGTCGATGGAGATGAGATCACCGACTGTGATGAGCCCGCTCTTGATGTCCGTACTGCCGACAGCGATGCCGGAATCCTTGCTGATGGAGATAAGGTCGCCAACAGTGATGAGTCCGCTCTTGATATCCGTGCTGCCGATTGTGATCGAGCCGTCGTCGGTGAGGTCGAGATGTTTGTTCAATTTGACCGTCATGACCGCATTGTCGCCGGATTTCTCTGAGACGACGCCGATATTGCCGTCAGTCAGGTCGGTCGAAGCGCCGCCCTTGACGAAGACTGTCTTGTCATGGCTGACGCCGACATTGACGGCATTGTCGCCCTCGAAGAAGAGCGAGTGCTTGTCCAAGTCGCCGGAAAGCTGACTGAACTGTTTCATGTTGACAGCGTCAGACGATTCAACACCGTCAGCGACGTTCTGGATCCTGTTGCCGCCCATGCTGACGTCCGTCGAGCTGATGACCACATCGCCGGAGTTGCCGCCGGTGACGATCGTCAGACCTGCAGCCGAATCGAGCGACAGCGCCGAACCCATCGTGATATTGCCGCTGGCAATGTTCGTGCCGCCGATCGTCAGATCAGTGCTTGTCAAAGTCACATTGCCGCCGACGGAGATGCCGGACGTCTGGTCAATGGAGATCAGGTCGCCAACAGTGATAAGGCCGTCCCTGATGTCCGTACTGCCGACAATGACTCCGGAATCCTTGTCGATGGAGATGAGATCGCCGACGGTGATGAGGCCGCTGGTGATGTCTGTGCTGCCGATCGTGATCGAGCCGTCGTCGGTGAGGTCGAGATGTTTGTTCAATTTGACCGTCATGACCGCATTGTCGCCGGATTTCTCTGAGACGATGCCGATATTGCCGTCAGTCAGGTCGGACGAGGCGCCGCCCTTGACGAAAACAGTCTTGTCATGGCTGACACCGACGTTGACGGCATTGTCGCCCTCGAAGTAGAGCGCGTGCGAGTTTGCGTCGGTTGAGACTGAATCCAGCGCGGTGTCGAGCGACACGAGATTGCCCGCGACGTTCAGGCCGGGGCTGATGTAGTGGTACGTGTCTTCAGATACGTTGGCGATCGCGTACAGCTGGCCGCCGTTGATACCGTCGGTGCTGTCGGCTGAGATGAATCCGGACGCGACGTTCGTGATCTTCAGACCGCTCGCGTTGATGCCCGCCGTCGTGACCGCCGGGCCGCCGTCAAGCGAAAGTCCCTGGCCGTTCAGCGTCGTGCTGCCGACTCTCAGGTCGGTGCTCGTGATCGTCAGCGTAGTTGTGCCGCTGCCGACGGTGATCGAGTTGGCGACTTTGATGTCAGTCGACAGATTCAGCGTGTATTCCTTGCCGCCGGTCTCGTTCAGGCTTTCGTCGATCGAGATATTGCGGTCGGTGTTGACGACGGTCGTGTGTTTGGCCGCGTCGGTCGAGACCGAATCTAGCGCGGTATCGAGCGACACGAGGTTGCCCGCGACGTTCAGGCCGGCGTTGATGTAGTGGTACGTGTCTTCAGATACGTTGGCGATCGCGTACAGCTGGCCGCCGTTGATGCCGTCGGTGCTGTCGGCGGAGATGAATCCGGACGCGACGTTCGTGACCTTCAGGCCGCCAACGTCGAAGCTGTTTTTGCTGATGACGATGGTACCGGTTCCGTTCGCGCCGACGCCAGTGAGCCTGATGCCCGCATCGTCACTAATCGTGATCGAACTGCCGACGGCGATATTGCCGCTGGTGACGATCGTGTTGCCGACAGTCAGGTCAGTGCTCGACAGCGTAACGTTGTCGCCGACTTTGATCAGATTGTGAGCAATATCCGTGCTGCCGATCTTCAGATCGGTGCTCGTCAGCTTGACGTAGTTATTCAGGCCGATCGTGATGCTGCCGTCGTCGCTCAGGTTCACGTCCTTGTTCAGTTTCACGGTCAGGATGGCGTTGCCCTCGACGTCAGAGCTGGCGACCACGCCGATGTTGCCGTCTGTCAGACCGGAGTCGGGAGATGCATTGCCCTTCACGACGACCATCGCATCTTCACTGGGCGTTACGACAACGCCGTAATCGCCGGAGTACCTGGCTCCGCCCATCGCTTCAAACGTCAGTTTCAGCGCGTCGCCGCTTTCGGCCTTGATCCTGATGCCCTTGCCGGCGACAAGATCGACGTTACCCTTGTTGGGGCTGTTGTCGTAGCTGCCGATCACCTGACGATCGTCCGTAGAGATCACAGCCGGCGCCGCGCCGCTGTCGGCCGATGAGACCGACACACGCCACTGCAGGTTTTCATAGGCGCGGTAGAGCTGGCTGCCGTTGATCGCATCGGTGCTGTCCTTGCTCACAAGTCCCGCGGCCACGCCCTGGATGCGGCGGTTGCCGACAGCCACGACGCCCACGGCGTCCTGCTGGGCGAAGTTGTTCACGTAATCGACACTGCCGGCAGTGTAATTGGCGTTATATGTGCCAACGCCTGCCGTCACGTCAGGACTGACTGCCTTGTCGATGTAGTTCGACCTGTCGCCGAGGAACACGGAGTTGCTCGTCACGCTCGCGATGTTGCTGCCGAGAATGAAGATCTGTTTGAGATCGTTCTGGGGGGTGCCCTCACCAATATGTGTCAGATCGTTGCTCAGACCGATAACGACGGAATCGATAAGTCCAGGCACATTAGTGTTTTGTTCAGACCCCATCGCGTTGTAGAGTCCGATCACGGTGCTGCCGCTGGCATTCCTGACGTCATTTCTCAGACCGAATACGGAAATACTTTCAGCATTGTCGCCGACTTTGTTGTCCCGGCCGAATACGGAAATTTGATTTGCGCCGTTTTTAGTTGCGTTGTTCTGCCCGACGATCGTTGAATTCGTCGTGCCTCCAAGGCGATTGCCCTGACCGATCACGTCAGACGAGCTCATGTTTTCGATGAAGTTATCGTGCCCGTAGACAAAGATGTGCGAGCTGTTTGCGCTGATCTCGTTTTCGAAGCCCAAAGCGGCGGAATAATTGCCCTTCACGTCAGTGCTGAGGCCGACCGCGATCGATTTTTGCCCCGTGGCGTTGGCAAAACTGCCGTCGTCACCGGCTTCAACGGCTTCCTTCACACCATTGATCTGGATGTAAGGGGAGCTGATCTCCAGTTCAGCTTCTTCGTTGAGCCTCAGCCCCACGACGCGGTTGTCGGTGGAGACGGCGGCGCCGGGCTTGAAGTCCTTGAACGCGTAGTACAGCTGGCTGCCGTTGATCGCGTCGGTGCTGTCCTTGCTGATCAGGCCGGCGGCCACGCCCTGGATGCGGCGCACGGCGTCGCCCGAGCCTACGGATACCACGCCCACGGGCTGCGCGCCGGCAAATTTACCCTGCTGATCTTCGCTGCCGATCCAGATGCCGGAGCCCAGGTCGGCGCTCGTGTACTCGGCCAATCCTGCCGAGTACACTTTGCCCTCGAGCGGAGCTCCGTTGTTGTACGCCGCGCCGTTGCCGAGGAACACGGAGTTGCTCGTCACGGTCGTGACTTCGTTGCCGAGGATGAAGACGTGCGGATTGCCCTCGGCGATGTCGTTGCTGTTGCCGACGATGAAGCTGTAATCGGAATCATCGTGAATCGTGTTGTTGTTGCCGATCGTGTACGACCAGTCGCCGGAGATCTCCGAAGGATCGCCGAACGCGCCGGAGTGATTGCCGGTCACGGTCAGTCCCGTGCCCACGGCGATGCTGCTCTGGCCGGTGACGAGGTCGCCCGAGCCGATGGCGAGCAGTCCGTCGCCGGAAACGGTGGAGTGGTAGCCGATGACGTAGGTGTTGGCTTTCAGTGCTTGGGTTCCTACACCGATGGCCAGCGCGCCTGAGGCGTCCTGTACTACTGGCTCTCCTTCATCGCCAGCGTCGGCAGCTGCCGATACATCCACGGAACCGACGGTGCCGCCCAAAGCGGCCAGCGAGTTGTTGCCATAGGCCTTGGACTGGTCGCCGAAGGCTGTGGCGTAATCACCGGAAGCGATAGTCAGATGCCCAAAAGCAGTCGCGCCCGTGCCGGTGGCGGTGACTCTGTGCGCGTCATCAGAGCCAACTCCGAAAGCCGTGGCGTAAGCGCCATCTGCCAGCGTATACGAGCCAAATGCTGTGGAATACGTCTTATTTGCCACCGTAAATTGACCGAACGCTGTTGAACCATCTCCAACTGCGTGCGTTTCCTGTCCAAAGGCCGTTGTATTTGCGCCAGTAGCAATCGTGCTCGTACCAAACGCCGTAGCAGCGGTGCCATTCCTTTCGACCTTTGTTTTGTCACCAAAGGCTACCGACATGCGTCCCATGGCCTCAGTTCCCTCTCCAAACGCCAGCGCATTTGTCCCTGACGCCACGGCTTCGCCGCTGCCGAGAGCGATCGCCCCCATACCGGATGCGATGGGACCGTTAGAGTAATCATCAGCTTTGTTGCCAATGGCGATGGAGTTCAACCCCTGCGCCCACGCGCCCTTGCCGATGGCGATCGCACCGTCGTTGTCGGCGCTGGCTGTGTGACCGATCGCGATGCCAGAATCGCCGCCGACGTATGCCTGTGTGCCAATGGCAATGTCGTTGCTCCTGACGACCCTTGCGCCCGTGCCGATGACGACGCTATTCACGCCTTCGGCCCAGCTTTGCGTACCGAATACGAGCGAGTTGTCCGCGCCCGTGTCGACCGACGAGCTGTAACCGATCACAAACGTCTGCGCGGCCGGCACGTCGAGCGATACGCCGAAAGCGCCGCTGCTGTTCCCCTGCACCTGACTCTCAGCGCCGACAGCGATCGACTTGTCGCCCGAAGCGGTGACGCTGTAGCCCAGCGCAGTCGACGACCCGCCCGCGGCGGTCGAGTTATAGCCGACAGCCGTTGCGTCCGTGCTGAGAGCCTTAGCGCCGTAGCCGATCGCGATCGAGCGGTCATGCGAAGCGACTGCACTGCTGCCAACGGCGATGGCATCTTCGCTCAAAGCTGTTGCGTTGACGCCGATCGCGATCGAGCGGTCATGCGAAGCGACAGCGCTGCTGCCGATGGCGATGGCATCTTTGCTCAAAGCTTGGGCCGAAACGCCCAGTGCGATGGACTGGTCTCCCGAGGCGGACGAAGCCTTCCCGAAGGACATGGCTTTATCGCCCGAGGCTATAGCAAAGTGTTCCGCTCTCACCTGTGCCGTCAACTTGGCATCCAAACGCGCCATTTCTTCCGTATCTTGATTGTTGGATGCTGTTTTGTATTGCTCATCATTTTGATGCATCCAGTCAAGCGATGTTGCAAGCTCGATCCGATACTTGTTATAAGCATCCTCAACGCCCTCGACGTTGATATACGGCGAGCTGATCTCCATCACGTCTGTTGAGTTTTTCACCAAGGCCACGATGCGATTGTCGGTAGAGACTCCGCCCCGTACTTCATAGAGGGCTTCTACGGCATAGTACAGCTGCGAGCCGTTGATCGCGTCGGTGCTGTCCCGGCTGATCAGGCCGGCGGCCACGCCCTGGATGCGACGCGTCTCGTCGCCGCTGCCGACGGCCACCACGCCAACGGGGGTGTGTCCGGCAAATCCGAAACGATCTTCACCGACGGCGCCGAACACGAGGCCGCTCACGTCGGCGCTGCTGTATTCAGCCAATGCCGCAGTGAAAGGAAGGTCGTGATCGCCGCTGAGCGTCGTTCCGTCGTCGAACTCCGAACCGCTGCCAAGGAACACCGAATTGCTCGTCACGGTCGTGATGTCGCTGCCGAGGATGAAGACGTCGGTCTGAGTACCGGCAACCTGATTGCTGTTGCCGATCGCGTAGGAACGATCGCCGGAGATGTAATTAGACTCTCCAAACGTGCCGGAGTGGCTGCCGCTGACCACGTTGCCGTAGCCGCTGGCGATGCTCTGCGTGCCCATCACCAGATCGGCGGAGCCGATGGCGATGCTGCCGTTACCGGTCACGCTGGTCCCTGTGCCCATGGCGACGCTGTAGTCGCCGCTGGCCTTGCTGTCGAAGCCGAAGGCCATGCTGTGCGAGCCTGAGACGACTGCCCTGTTGCCCACGGCGATGGCGCGGTCTGCGTTCGCGTCGGAGGAGATGCCGACTGCCAGCGAGTGTCCGCCTGTCGCTTTCGCATGAGCGCCCATGGCCACATCGTGACTTTGGGCGGCATGAGCCCCCATGCCCACCGCCAGCGAGTGGTAGCCCTGCGCGTCAGACGACGTACCGACGGCGATCGACTGATTAGCATGTGCGTGCGCGGCAAAGCCGACCGCCACCGCATGATCGCCCGACGCCTCGGCATGGTTGCCGAAGGCGACGCCGCGGTCGCCGCTGGTGACGGACTCATAGCCGATGGCGATGGCGTGGGTGTTGTGCGCTTTCGACGCATACCCCATGGCGATCGCAGTGCCGCCTTCCGCGTCGGCGGAGATGCCGATAGCGAGGTCGAAGGATTGGTGTGCCTTCGAGTTGTTGCCGATGGCAATGGCGCGCTCAGCGTCGGCGCTTGTGTTGTAGCCGAAAGCGATGCTGCGGTAGCCGCCCGCCTTGGCCTCGTTGCCAATAGCGATCGCGTAGCCGCCCTTGGCGTCCTCGGGAGCGCCTTTCGTGCCGTTGGCGTCGGCGGAGATGCCGATGGCGAGGTCGAAGGACTGGAGCGCCTTGGAGTTGTTGCCGATGGCAATGGCGCGCTCGGCGTCAGCGCTCGTGTTGTAACCGAAGGCGATGCTGCGGAAGCCGTGGGCCATGGCCTCGTTGCCGATGGCCATGGCCGTGCCGCCGTTGGCGTCGGCGGAGATGCCGATGGCGAGATCGAACGACTGGAGCGCTGTGGAGTTGTTGCCGATAGCGATGGCGCGCTCCTCGTCGGCGCTGGTGTTGTAGCCGAAGGCGATGCTGCGGAAGCCGTGCGCCTTGGCCTCGTTGCCGATGGCCGTGGCCGTGCCGCCGTTAGCGTCGGCGCTGATGCCGAATGCAAGATCATAAGAATTGACCGCGACAGAATTGTTGCCGATGGCAATGGCGCGCTGATCCTGAGCCTTCGTGTTGTAGCCGAAAGCGATGCTGCGGTAGCCGCTGGCGTCAGCCGAGTTGCCGATCGCCATGGCTTCATAAGACGTGGCCCGAGAGTCAAGACCGAAAGCAATGGCGCGCTCAGCCTCAGCGTGGGCGTTGTTGCCGAACGCCGTGGCGTCGGATGATATGGCTTGTGCGCCGTAACCGACGGCGGTTGAATGATCGCCCGACGCTTTTGCCTTGTATCCGATGGCCATGTCCTGACTGCCGAGCGCCTTGGCCTGATAGCCGATCGCCATAGCGTCGTGGCTGGCCGCGTTGGCCTGATAGCCGATCGTGATCGTGTCGTTGCCTTGGGCTGTGGCGTCATTGCCCAGCAGAATGGCGCGAGTTCCCGTCACGTCGACGGAGTAGCCGATTGCGACCGAGTGCCCGCCGTGCGCGTGCGCCGCGTTGCCGATGGCGATGTCGTAGGATTTGACCAGGGACTCGTCACCCTCTTCGCCGGCGGAGGTGTCGTAACCAAGAGCCAGACCGCCCTCGCCGTATACTTTGGCCTTGTTGCCGACAGCAGTGCCGTATGTGGCCCCCTCGGCAACGTCGGCCGAGTAGCCGACGGCGGTGGAGTGCCAACCCTGCGCCTGAGCCGTGTATCCCAGCGCCATGGCCGCTTCGTCCGTGGCCTTGGCCTGATAGCCGATCGCCATGGCGTCGGCGGAGGATGTATAAGCCTGATAACCGAACGCGATGGCGTTGCTCGCGTTGACATCGGCCGACGTGAGGTAGCCGATGGCGATGGATCCTTCTGCCAGGGCGCGGGCGCCGCGGCCGATAGCGATCGCATCGTCGCCGGAAGCGGCAGCGCCTATTTTGGAAGAATACCTTCCGCCGAGCACAATGGCGCCGTTGCCCCATGCCTTTGCGGAATGTCCGATGGCGATCGCCTCATCACCGGAAGCGGAATAATCATCAGCGGCGTCGGGATCAGCGGCAGCGACTTTATCAAGAGAGATTCCACCTTCGCCGATGGCAATGGCGCCCTTGCCTACGGCCGCCGCCTGATTGCCGATGGCAAGCGCTTTTTCGGTGGCATACGCGGAGGAGCCCAAAGCGTTGGCCTGGTCGCCCGAGGCCGTCGCTCTCTGGCCAAACGCGCCGGACCATGTGCCAAGCGCGCTTGCGCTCTCGCCGACGGCCGTCGAGCTTTTCGCCGTCGCCTTGGCAGCGTTGCCGATCGCGGTCGAGGACTGGCCGCTGGCCGTGGCTTGCTCTCCGATCGCCATGGCGTCTTTGCTCGTCGCGCTCGCCTTGTAACCGATCGTGACCGTGTTGTCGCCCGTTGCAGTCGCGTCGTTGCCGATCAGGATGGCGCGCAGGCCCGTCACATCGACGGAGTAGCCGACGGCGAGCGACTGGGCGCCGCGGGCGCGGGCGTCGTAACCGATGGCGATGTCGTAGGATTTGACAAGAGCGCCATCCTCGCCCGCGCTGGCCCCCAGCCCGATGGCCAGGCTGTTCTCTCCGTACGCATTCGTGGTGTTTCCGATGGCGATCGACTTTTTGGCTTTGGCTTCAGATCTGAGGCCGATCACGAGCGCCTCGTCGCTCGCCGCGTGAGTGCGATATCCGAGAGCAAAGTTCTCTCTCGTGCCATAGTCTGTCGAAGTGTAAAAGCCCATCGCCATCGAATCTGCGCCATAAGCGTAGGAGTCTTTACCGACGGCGACCGCGTTGTCGGCGTCGGCGCTGACATGCCAGCCGATGGCGACAGACCGATCTCCCGTTGCGCGCGCCATGTCACCCAGGGCAGTGGCCTGATAGCCCTTGGCGACGGATTGGATGCCCATGGCGATCCCGTCGTTGGCATAGACCTTGGTTTCGTATCCGACCGCAACGGCCTTGCCATTATCACTTTTTTCTTTCAGCGACACCTGCATCGGCGTTATTTCTTGTATATATACAAGGGCGCCGGTACCAATAGCAAGAGAATCATTGCCATAGGTATATTTCTCTGAGGTTCCCGGCCATGTTAGTTCATGCGGTCTTACTTCAGCAGATTTTCCTATAGCCGTAGAGTTTTCCGCCTTTGCCTTTGCATAGGTGCCGATAGCTGTCGCAAACTTAGCTTGTGCCTGTGCAAAATGACCGACGACAGTGCTGCCTTCACCCTCGGCAACTGTAGGTAGCCAACCTGAGTGTGCGAACAGATTGCTGCTGCCGATCGCCACGGCGCCCAGCCCCTTGGCCTGAGCGCTGGCGCCGATGGCGATGGCGTAAGGGTTCGTCGCTTGCGTCGATTTCGTGTAATTCGCATCTACATCGCTGCTGTTGCCGCTCGTGCCGATCGCAATGGCATATTCCGCGGTCGCGATCGACTGCCTGCCGATGGCGACGGCGGCCAAGCCCGTCGCCTGCGTGGCGGAGCCAAGCGCCAGCGAGTCGATGCCAGTCGCTTTTGTCGTGGTATTGTCATCATTCCAGCTTGCGCCAATGGCGATCGAGCGCCGTCCGGAGGCGCTGGTCGAAACATTGCCGTCGCTGCCGCCCATCGCGATCGACTGCGCGCCCGAAGCCTGCGTCATGCGCCCCACAGCAATGGCGGCGTCGGCCGACGTTTCTGCCAGATGACCGATGGCGATCGTCTCGCCGGCGATGGTTTTGGCGTTGTCGCCGATGACGATCACGTGGTCGCCCGAGACGCTGAGGTTTGCGCCGAAGGCGACGGCGCTGGTCGAATCGACAGAGATGCCTCTGCCGCCGGCGATCACATAGGTGTCGCCGGCGTCGCTTGCGACGCTGCGCACATCGACGGAATTGCCGCGGCCGAACACGGTGGCGTTGTCGCCGCTCACGTCGTTGCTCGAACCGAAGACGTTCACGTGATTGCCTTCAACGTCGTTACTGGCGCCGTAAACATAAACGTAGCTTGTTCCGTTGTGGATGTTGTTGCCGGCGCCGATTTGAAAACCGTCGACGCCGATTTCACCGCTGGTCACAACCGCTCTTGCTGCCGGCGTGCCTAGCACTCCCGCCACGGCAAGACCGAAGGCGAGTTTCTGGGTGGACGAAAGGAGAACCCAGCCGCCGCGTTTGACGAGCTCGGAAACGACGATATAGGACTGGCGCGTCTGCGACCAGATGACTTTAAAGATTCGGTTCAAAGGAATTCCCTCCGTATTCAGGAAGATCCCAAAGTTTCAGTATCCTTTCGGCTGCACAGCCGAAAGTTGCTTCTCCGTCTATATGCAACAGTCCGCTCATTGGGGACGGACTGGTTCATTTCGGTATGTCTGTATGCGGAATAATCTAAATTTAATATATACTGTGCTTGGCACTAACTTTTCTTTTCGGCGGATTTTTCGGAATGTGGACAAGCGGGCCGCCAGTGATCGATCGAAAAGAGGACTGGAACGAGAAATGCAGGAAAGAAAGGAACAGTTTGCAGCGAGGCTGTCTGAACGGGAAGAATGTTTCCGAGCACGGCGAAGTAGCGTACTGCCCAGATGGTACTCAATCAACACACGACAGCAAAAAAGATCAGCAACTCACAGTGTGCTGAGCGCCAGGAAAACAATATTGTCTACTTTCCTAAAACCCTCCTTTTGGCTCTGTTTTTTTAACGTACACAAAAAACATTTTAAAGATTATTAGAGATATTTTAAAGCGGATGAATTGGCGTGTCAAGATTTATCGGAGCAGGCTGTAATAATTCCGAGGCAAAACTCGGCATAGAAATAAGATGATTGAAGGATAGTGGGGGAATCGGCAATAGTTTGCAGTAGTTGATGTTTTATGCCCACGGTCATCTGTGGGAAGAGGATCACATAGAGAAACGAAGAGTGTCTTTTGTGTCTATACCAGCGCATAATGCCTTCTGACCTTAAACTTTATCATAAACGATAATGATACATTATAATTTGGTAATTATTGCGAAAGGCTTGCACTGAACTTTCTGCGCCTGTATAATACTATGTATATGTAATGAAATAGCGGGTAACTGCAAAAAGTGGTTGGATAGGAATAACATCAAAGCAAATAAATAGTGAAATATGTGGTTGACAAAACACCAAGATCCCATCTTAGAGATAGTGAAATAAGTGGTTGAGTTTCGTACCAAAAGGGCATGGCCTTAAATCGGTCATGCCCTTTTCTTTTGTGAGGTATTAAGGCACAACAGCGAGAACGTTCACAGGAGTCTTCTTCAATCGTCTAGCTGTAGATTCCGCTCACCCAGCCACACGTGCACGGAAAAATAGCCACACCACGCCGACAAAATAGCCGCGGTGTGCCGGAACACATTGCCCACTTACAGAAAGGAGGGGCAAGTAAAGCCCCTCCCCAAGTCATAAACGCTTGCAGTTATCGTCTTTTCAGACCGTGGCGTTCTCTCA